>Ga0164292_10000779_pt1 | contig 25399 bp, 21 predicted proteins | sample GEODES117metaG_FD_111486 | JGI IMG/M metagenome (GOLD analysis project Ga0164292, IMG submission 111486) | Eutrophic lake water microbial communities from Lake Mendota, Wisconsin, USA - GEODES117 metaG | ecosystem: Environmental > Aquatic > Freshwater > Lake | place: USA: Lake Mendota...
AGCACCGGCACGGGCCGGAAGCCGCCGCTGGCCCAGAGGCTGTCCGCCAGTTCGGGATCGGCGATGATCCGCCGCTCCCGCGGGATGCCGCGGGATCCCAGGGCCTGCTCCGCTGCCAGCGCCGCTGAGAACGGCGCTCGCCAGTCCACCGTCCAGGCGTGCAGGCCATGCAGGTCGCTGAGCAGCATCAGCAGGATCAGCAGGCCGCCATTGAGGCGCTGCAGCCCCCAGGGGCGGCGGGGCCGGCCCGGGGGGGAGCGGCTCGCGAGCAGCAGCGACAGCACCAGCACCAGCCAGGGCAGGCCCAGGTGCCACGGATGGGGGGGATACACGAACTGGAAGAACCCCAGCAGCACCGCCAGCGACGGCAGCGTGTACCCCACGGCCACCAGCGGCGAACGCCGCAGCAGGCCAAGCCACAACAGCATCACCACGCTGAGGTTGAGGCCGGTGAGCAGCGGCCGGAGGGCGGGTCGCTGCGGCAGCCTGGCCGCCTGCAGCGGGATCGTGGGGTCCACCAGGCCCTCCAGGTGGCCACCGAGGTTGAGCAGTCGGTCCAGCGGCACGGCCCGTGGGGACGCCACCGGCCCGGGCAGGTTCTTGTTCAGCATGTGCATCCCCACCCGCTGGCTGTGGCCGCGCACGGCGGTGGCCAGGCTGCCCGCCGTGAGCAGCAGCACCAGCAGAGCCGCCAGCAGCAGCTGCCGCCCCCGGCCCCGCCACCGGTCTGCGGGCAGATCCTGGAACACCAGCACCGCCAGCAGGGGCAGGTTGATCAGGGCGATCAGCACATGGGAGTTGGCGGCCAGCCCCAGCAGCAGGGCTGGCCCCCAGCGCCGGCGCCTTTCCAGCCACAGCCCCACCCCCAGGCAGGTGAGGGCCAGGCCGAGGCCATAGCTGCGGCTCACCACCCCGTATTCGTAGAGCCAGTAGTAGCTGAACAGCACCCCGCCGCGGATCCAGAGGGCCAGCGGCCGCAGGCGCAACAGGCTCCAGCCCGCCAGCAGGGCGCTGGCCAGGCCCGCCAGCTTCAGGCCAGGCAACGGCCCGAACAGGCCGGTCCAGGGCCGCAGCCACAGGTACCAGAGGCTGGGATGGCCTTCCCAGCCCAGCAGGGAGAGGAGGTCAGCCGGGGAGCGGCCCACCTGGCTCACGATCAGGGCCCGCAGCTCGTCCCGCCAGGGTTCGTGGTGCCATGCCCCCAGGGTCATCAGGACCCCATAGAGCGCGAACAGCAGCCATTCGCGCCTGCTCACCGCACCACACCCAGGCGCACGGAGGCGAAGCAGAGGGTGGAATAAAAGAGATAGAGCCAGTGCAGCGGCAGCGAACCGAGCAGAAAGCCGGGGCCCCGGTGGCGCAGCAGGAAGCCATAGAAGCGGCGGTTGAGCAGAAGCAGGGACAACACCAGTGCCGCCGCCAGCTTCAGCAGGGCCGGGCCCCAGGGGCTCGCCAGCAGGCTGAGCGGCAGCAGCACGCTGGCCAGGCCGCTCAGCCGGGAGGCGATCGAGAGGTTGAGCGTGGCCGGCAGCTGGCTTTTCTCCTTCAGCAGCCGACTCCAGGGCAGCGCCCGTTGGCGGATGTCGGTGCGCACCATCGAGCGCAGGGTCCAGCGCTTGTGGTGCGTGCACAGGATCGTGGGATCCAGCAGGATCCGGCCGCCGTCGGCATCCAGCCGCATGCCGAACTCGATGTCCTCGATGCTGGGGCTTCCGTAGCGTGCATCGAAGCCGCCGAGGGCCAGGAAGCGATCGCGGCGCACGGCCCCGCAGCCTGCCCAGAAGCTGGCGGCGGGGCCGGGATGGCTGCTGTGGGTGTAGTGGTGAAGCAGGTTGCGGAATTCACTCACCAGCCCCCGGGCCACGGGGCGGTCGTCGTAGCTGCCGAACACCGCCGCCCATGCCTGCGGCGGGCGGAAGTGGGCGCGGATCCGCTCAAGGCTGTCGTGGTGCAGTTCCACATCCGCATCCACGAACAGCAGCATCGGCGCGGAGGCCGTGCGCGCCCCCAGGTTGCGGGCCACCCCCGGCCCGGCCCGTTGGCCCGTGGCCAGCAGCTCCACCTCGGCGCGCTGCAGCCAGGCCGGGGCGGGTGGGGATTCACCGTCGAACACCACCACGAACCGGTCTCCTGGCCGCAGCAGCTCCAGCACCCGGCGGGCGCAGGGCTCGAAGCTGCCCTCCCAGCTGATGGTGGGCATGATCACCGCCAGCGCCGGGTCGGCGCCCGGATGGCCTCCGCTCACGCCGGTGCCGGGTCCACCACGTGGGCACCGGTTTCGATGTATTCGGCGTCCTGGTTCACTTGCCAGAGGTCGAACTCCTGGCTGCCGCTGAGGATGTTCCGTGCCGCCAGCATGGCGGTCATCATCGAATGGTCCTGGTTGTTGTATTGGTGCATGCCGTTGCGGCCCACCACATCCAGGCCCGGGCAGTGCTCGCTGAGGGCCAGGCGGATCGTCTCCCGGTGCTGGGTGTAGGCGTCGTCGTAGACGGGATAGGCGCGCGGCTGGCGCACCACCGCTCCGTCGATCACATCACCGGGGCGCACCAGGCCCAGGGCTTCCAGTTCGCGGGTGCCGAGGGCCACCAGCTCCTCATCCGGCGCCTGCCAGATCGCGTCGGTTTGGTTGCAGAAGTACTCGAGGCCGTAGCAGGCCAGTTCCGGATCGGGTACCAGCTCGGGGGACCAGTTGCCGAAGTTCTGGACCCGCCCCACCTGCAGGGCCGGGTCATGGATGTAGAGCCAGTTGTCCGGGAAGTCCACGCTGGGGCGCACGATCAGGGCCACCGTGAGGAAGTCGCGGTAACGCAGAGCTGCTGCCGCCTCCAGGGCGGCGGCGGGCAGGGCCGGCTGCACGGTGCGCACCAGCCAGCCCAGGGGCGCCGAGCAGATCACCCGGTCGTACCAGACGTTGCGGCTGGTGCCGCCCTGCTCCAGGGTCAGGCACCAGCGGCCGTCCTCGCCGCGGCGGATGCCGCTGACGCGGGTGTCGAGCGTCACCCGGCCCCCCTGGGCGCGGGTGTGTTCGGCAGCGGCGTCCCACATCATTCCGGGCCCAAGGCGGGGGTAGCGGAAGCTGGTGATCAGGGTCTTGATCACGGCGCCGCGGTCCCCCGACTGGGGGGGAGGGGTGCGCTTCGGGCGCAGGGCGGCCACGGCTGCCTTGTAGAGCGAGAGACCCTTGATCCGCTGGGCGGCCCAGTCTGCGGAGATCTCGTTGCAGGGCATGCCCCACACCTTTTCGGTGTAGCTCTTGAAGAACATGTTGTAGAGCCTGCCGCCGAATTTGCCGATCACCCAGTCCTCGAGATTTTCAGCCTCGTTGTTGCTGGTCACTTTTGCCTTCAGATAGGAGGCGATGCTGAGCAGGGATTCGCGTTTGCCGAGGTTGTCGACGACTTCCGCGGCATCGAGAGGGTAAGAGTAAAACTTACCGCGATAGAAAATGCGTGAAAGTCGATCACGCTGAAGCATGTCATTGGGGAGGATTTCGCTCCACAGATCCTCTACTTCTTTGGATTTGGAGAAGAAGCGGTGGCCGCCGATGTCGAAGCGGAAGCCCTTGTATTCCACCGTGCGCGAGATGCCACCCACATACCGGGGATCGCTCTCCCATACCTCTACCCCCACCCCGGCACGGCTCAGCAGATAGGCGGCGGTGAGTCCGGCAGGTCCGGCACCGATGATCCCCACCCTGGCGGCGGAAGCGGGACCAGAAGACTCAGAGGGATGGATGGCGGGCTCGTTGATGGGAGGACTAATGGATGCACTCATGTGGATGCACTCATGGTCACCGAGCTGACGGTTTCGGGGCTCGGTGAAGAGGTCATGGGCGGCGTTGCGTTACTTCCTGGAAAGGTTCGATAAGTGCCAGGAATATCAAAAAACTTCGCGGCTTCTCGATCCTGTCCACTCAATGATCTCTGCCCTGCAGGTAGGTGGTCTGCCCGAGGCTTGTCTTGAGGTGGGCCATCAGCAGGCGTGCCTCGCTGATCCGCAGGTTGCCCCGGGCGATCGCCTCCTCGCTGGCCAGCCGCAGGCGTTCCAGCAGCAGTTTGGGATCGTGATCCATCATCTCCAGCACCTCCGCATTCGTATCGCCCCTTTCCACGTGTTCCACCGCGTAGCCGCCACCGGCGGCCAGGCGGATGTGTACGGCGTTGGTGCTGCCGAAGAGGTTGTGCAGATTTCCCATCACCTCCTGGTAGGCGCCCCCCAGGAACAGGCCGATCCAGTAAGGCTCCCCCGGCCGCAGGGTATGGAGTTCGAGCAGTGGTTTGGCGTGACCGCGGTCGATGAAGCGGGCGATCTTGCCATCGGAATCACAGGTGAGATCCGCGAAGCTGCCGAGCCCGGTGGGTCGTTCCTCCAGCCGGTGGATCGGCAGCACCGGGAAGAGCTGGTCGATTGCCCAGGTGTCGGGGGCGGAGCGGAACACCGAGAGGTTGGCGTAATAGGTGCTGGCCAGCGCCGCTTCCAGGGACCGCAGTTCCTCGGGAATGGAGGTGCCGGCCGGCATCTCGGCAAGCCTGCTGGCGATCAGACCGCAGCAGGCCCAGTACAGCTGTTCGGCCAGCCCCCGTTCCGGCAGTCCCAGGTAACCCAGACGGAAGGCCGCCAGGGCGTCGTCCTTGAACTTCACGGCGTCATTCCAGGCTTCCTGGAGCGCGTCACAGCCGAGCGTTCCCTCGTCGGCGGAGGCCTGGATCGTCGCCAGCGTGTCGCGCAGGTTGCGCACCATCAGCGGTTCCGCCTCCCGCGGCGCCGGGATCCCCCCGGGGGCGGCGCCGGTGCCGAGCACGTCAAATACCAGCACGCTGCAGTGGCTGGCGATCGCCCGGCCGCTCTCGCTCACCAGCGTGGGCAGCGGCACGCCATGGGGCTCGCAGCACTCCCGCACGGTGGCCACCACATCGTTGGCGTAGTTCTGCAGGCTGTAGTTGGTGGAGGCGGCGGTGGCGGTGCGGCTGCCGTCGTAGTCGATGCCGAGGCCGCCGCCCACGTCCAGGTAGCCCATCGGCGCCCCCTGGCGGGTGAGCTCCACGTAGATCTGGCCGGCTTCCTGCAGGGCATCCTTGAGCACTGCGATGTCGTTGATCTGGCTGCCCACATGGAAGTGGAGCAGGCGCAGGTCATCGAGCAGGCCGGCGTTGCGCAGGGCCTCCACCGTGGCCAGCACATCCGGAATCGAGAGGCCGAACTTGGCCCTCTCCCCCACCGAACTGCCCCAGCGGCCCGTGCTGCGGGTGGCCAGCTTGGCCCGGATGCCGATGCAGGGCGCCGCCCCCAGTTCCTGGCTGGCCTTGATGATCCGGGTCACCTCATCGGGCTGCTCGATCACCACCACCGGTTGCCGCCCCAGGCGCCGGGCCAGGATCGCCGTCTCGATGTAGCGCTGGTCCTTGTAGCCGTTGCAGATCAGCAGGGCCTCGGGATCGTCCAGCAGCGAAAGGGCGATCAGCAGTTCGGCCTTGCTGCCGGCCTCGAGGCCGAAATGCCAGCGCCGGCCCGTTTCCACCAGCTGCTCCACCACATGGCGCTGCTGGTTGCACTTGACCGGAAACACCCCCTGGTAGCGGCCCTCATAGCCGTACTGGGCGATCGCCCGCTCGAACGCCGCATGCAGCCGTTCGAGCCGGTCCTCGAGGATGTCGTCGAAACGGATCAGCAGCGGCAGGCTGAGGTCGCGCCCCTGCAGCTCCCGCACCAGTTCCACCAGGTCGAGGGAGCCGCCGCGTTCGCCGCGGGGCTGCACCATCACATGGCCGCGGGCGCTGACGCCGAAGTAGGGCTCTCCCCAGCGGTCGAGGCCGTAGAGGGCTGCACCGTCGCCGGCACTCCATGGGGAGCTGGAGCCGGCAACGGCAGCGGGAGGGTCGGCGAGCACCATGGTCGGCAGCGGCGACAGCGGCTGAGCTGGGGAGGCCATCGCCGCAGGAATCTAGACAGCCCCGTCCGCCGCGGTCGTCTGGGGTGGACGGTGCCCGTCGGGGCGGCTTGCTTGCCAATGGGCGGCACCGCCACGGACGATGGGCCGGATCTGCCGCTTTGCTCTCCATGGCCACCGAACGCTCCTTCATCGCCATCAAGCCCGACGGGGTGCAGCGGGGCCTGGTGGGCGAGATCCTGGGGCGCTTTGAGCGCAAGGGCTTCAAGCTGGTGGGTCTCAAGCAGCTCACCCCCAGCCGTGAGCTGGCCGAGAGCCACTACGGCGTGCACCGGGAGCGGCCCTTCTTCGCCGGCCTGGTGGACTTCATCACCTCCGGCCCGGTGGTGGCGATGGTGTGGGAAGGCGACGGCGTGATCGCCAGCGCCCGCAAATTGATCGGTGCCACCAAGCCCCTCGAGGCCGAGCCCGGCACGATCCGCGGCGACCTGGCCGTGAACATCGGCCGCAACGTCATCCACGGCTCCGACGCCCCCGAAACCGCCGCCTTCGAGATCGGCCTCTGGTTCACCCCCGCCGAGCTCAGCGACTGGACCCCGGCCGATCAGGTCTGGCGCGTCGAGGGCTGAGGCCTCCAGCGGCGGCGGCGGGATGGCGCGGCGATGGCCTCCGCCATCGTCTGAGCCAGCCGCTGCTGATCCCGCTCAAGGGTCTGGCGCACGTTGTGCGGCAGATCCTTGTCCCCTTCGTCCAGCTCCTTCTGCAGCCACTGCAGGAAGCGCTCGCACTCCAAGGCGAAGTAGCTAAGGCCTCGCGGGTACTGGCCCCAGTACTCCACCAGCAAGGGCTCCAGTTGGTGGCCGAGGCCATGGAGGGTGTCGGTGCCATACACCATCAACGAGGCCAATCGGCTGGTCCGATGGATCTGCAGATTGCAGGTCATGCCTTCCATGCGCACCATCGTGGTGAGCCTGCGCACCTCCAGCGGCGTGAGTCGATAACGCCGCTGCAGCAGAGAGGGGTCGTTGCGGGTGGCCTGGCTGAACTCCACCGAGCTCGATAGATCCACCAGAGCGCGTTGAAAATCGGAAAGCATGGTTTGGGAGGTTCAGACCAGGAGATGCATTCTTTCGAGCTGAGATGTCAGAGCATCCAGTCCGATGTCGTCAAAAAAGCTTTCTTCGTATTCCAGGGTTATCGCCCTCAGATTGGGGCAACGAGGCAGATAGACCTCCGCCAGCTCCCACACCTCCTCGGGGGGAATGGAGGAATGGCTGTCGGTGTAGAAGCCATTCAGATCCATGCCTCCTGCTAGATGCACTTCGATCACGCTGGTGGGATCGAGGGCCTCCAGGTAGGCCACAGGATCGGGGCCCCCATTGCGGGCATTCACGAGCAGGTTGTGCAAATCGAGCAGGGTGCCGCAAAGGCCTTCCTGAAACAGTCGATTCAGGAACTCGCTCTCCTCCATGTCCTGCTCCGGGATCGGGGTGTAGAAACTGCCGTTTTCCAGCAGCAGAGGGCAGGGCAGGATCGATTGCAGAGCCTCGAGTTTGCAGGCGATCAGCTGATAAGACTCCTCGTCATAAACCACGGGCAGGGGCAGGCCAGCATCTCCATTCAGCAAGGAACATCCCGGCGGATGAAAGAGGTTGAGGTGTTCGCTAAACCAGAGCAGACCGCCCACACTCTCCCCGACCTTCTGGATCGCCAGGGCCATCGGCAGGTCCAGTGGCCCTGCCGTCGGCAGGGATAGGCCCAGCCCATGGCCCGCCAGGCTGCGGCCCCGGCCCTGGAGAGCGAAGTGGGAGAGCAGCGCTTCATCGAAATGAAAGCGCTGGCCGGTGCGGGTGCGGCTCCCGAAGTCCAGCCAATAACGGTTGGGCATCATCGAGAGGTGCTCCACCAGATCCGGGGCATGGGCCAGCAGGGCCGGGGTGGTGGCGTTGAACAGCAGCCCCACCCTTGGTCGTTGGGAATCCATTGACATTCGGTGAAGAAAAGGGGCGCTGATCCCGAAGATCAGCGCCCCGGGGACGCCAATGCCGCGCATGGCGTGGCCGATCAGACCAGCCGCACCTGGTTGATGATCGGATTGATCAGCTGGTCCTTGAGCACCGGCCGGAAGGTGCCGGAGGTGCAGGCCAGGCAGCCGTAGCGCGTCGGGGAGAGGGTGAGTGCCAGCAGGGGGAGAATGCCGCCATTGAGGTCTTCCAGTTGGTCGAGATCGAGCTCCTGGATCGATTCGTTCTCTTGGAGTGTTTGGGTAAACATTGTTGTAGGAGTGAATGGGTGAATGGGGAGGGTCTTTGGCCCTCCTCTTTCAGTTTCCTCGCCGTTGTTGGATGTGGTTGTGATGGTTTTCCTGGCTGGTAGTGAGATGCATCACAGGTCTCCATCCGCCAGCAATTGGCCATAGATTCCACCCTCCGCGATCAGCTCCCGGTGGCGGCCCTGCTGCACCACCCGGCCCTGATCAAGCACCAGGATCTGATCGGCATCGCGGATCGTGCTCAGCCGGTGGGCCACCAGAATCTGGGTGCAGCCGCGGCGACGTAGGGCTTCATCCACCCGCCTCTCGGTTTCGGCATCCAAGGCACTGGTGGCTTCATCCAGAATCAGGATTGAGGGCTCCTGCAGCAGGGCCCTGGCCAGTTCCAGCCGTTGCCGCTGCCCTCCGGAGAGGCTGCGTCCTCCCTCGCTGAGCACGGTGTCGAGGCCATCGGGCAATCCTGCGATCACCTCCAGCAGCTGGGCATCGCGGCAGGCGGCGAGCAGCCGATCTTCGGGGATGGCCGGATTCCAGAGGCTGAGGTTGTCGCGCACGCTCACGCCATAAAGAGCGATCTCCTGCTGCACCATCGCGATTGATGCCACCGCCACCGCCCGCGGCATCGCAGAAAGGGGATGGTCGTCGTAGAGGATTGCGCCCCGCTCAGGTTGGAGCAGGCCTGCCAGCAGCCGCGCCAGGGTGCTCTTGCCTGATCCGCTGCCCCCCACCAACGCCAGCCGCTGGCCAGGTGCAATCGAAAGGTTCAGGTCTTCGATCAGGGGGGGACGCACCGGCGAAAAGCCGAAGTGGAGCGCCTCGATCCGGATCGCTCCCGAGAGCTTCTGCCGTGCCGCCGGCCAGGCGGGGGCCCCGGCCGCAGCCGGCAGCAGCAGGGGGTCGATCGGATGCTCCAGGATGTCCTCGAGCCGCAACACGGCCGTCTCGACCCGGGGCAGGTCCTGCACGAAGGCGATCAGCCGGTCGATCTCGGTCTTCAATCCCGCCGTCACCTGCTGCGCCGCCAGCAGCATCCCCAGGCTGAGCTGACCCTGGAGCACCAGCAGGAAGCCCACCACCAGCACCGCCAGGGTGTTGAGCTGGGTCAGGAACGAGGGCACGAGCCCCAGCAGCGACTGGCGCAGCAGCAGCCGTTGCTGTTGTTCCTGCACCCGGCTGCGCAAGCCCGCGAACCGCTGAAACACATCCGCTTCGATCGCCGTGCTCTTCACGGTCTCGATCTCGCGCAGGGCCGCCATCAGCACCGCGCCGGCCTTGCCCTCGTCTTTCTGGCCCTGCAGGGAAGCATCCCGCTGCTGGCGCAGGCTCACCGCCACCACCAGGACATTGGCCGCCGTGCTGAGCCCCACCACCAGCGCCAGGCGGGGGCTGTAGGCGAGCGTGAGCAACAGGTAGAAGACCAGCAGCACCAGACCGCTGGCCAACGGCAGCAGCGCCTCGGCGATGAAGCGGGACAGCACCCCGTTCAGCTCCACCCGACGGGTGATGTCGCCGGCATAGCGCTGGCTGAAGAAGCGTTCCGGCAGGGCCAGCACGTGGTGCTCAAACCGCAGGGCGAAGCGGCGTTCAAGGCGGCGGGCCAGGGTGCGCTTTCCCAGCAGCTGCAGCTGGTTGGCCGCCGCTTGGCCCACGATCGTCAGGGCCATGGCCCACAGCATCGGCTTCAGCCAGTCCTGCAGCTGGGATCCCCACACGTCATCGATATAGATCTGGGTGAACACGGGCATGGCCAGCTGGGGCAGGATCAGCAGCAGGCCCGCCAGCAGCACGAACAGCACTCCCGCCGGTTCCTGAGCCAGCCGGCGTGCGACCAATGGCCAGAGGCCGGGGGGCCGTCCTCCGCGTCGGAAGCCGGGGCCGGGCGCCAGCTCCAGCACCACGCCAGTGAAGCCAGCGTCGAACTCTTCCAGGCTCACGGTTCGGGGGCCTGTCGCCGGATCGTTGAGGGCCACCTGGCGGCCGCAGAATCCTTCCAGCACCACGAAGTGGTTGAACTCCCAGAACACGATCACGGGCATGGAACGGCGGGGCAGGGCCTCCAGCTCCATCCGGAAGCCCCGGGCCTCCAGGCCATAGCTGCGGGCGGCCCGCACCAGGCTGGCGGCATCACTGCCATCGCGGCCGACGCCACAGCGTTCGCGCAGCTCCAGCAGCGGCACGTAGCGCCCGAAGTGGCGCAGCAGGATGCCGAGGCAGGCGGCGCCACATTCGGTGGCTTCCATCTGCAGAACCGTGGGGGTACGGACGCGGCCCATCTCAGTAGATCCCGCTCAGATCCCGGAGCAGCGGGATCACATAACTGATCGGCTGGCGGTCTTCCACCATCACCGAAACCTCCGTGGTGGTGCCCGCACTCAGCTGCAGGTCGGGTCCCGCTCCGCCGCCCCAGTCGTAGCCGCTGGGGGTGTGGGGGTCGCGCTGGAGGCTGGTCACGGCTTCGATCAGCGGGCCGGTGCCGCTGCCGTTGGGGCCCTGTACCGCCTCCACCAGCGTCTCCAGGCCCAGCCGTTGGCGCAGTCCTTCGCGGCTCACCGGCAGCACGCGGATCCGCAGGATGCGGCCCTGGATGCCGCCGTGGCGTTGGGCCCGGGCGCTGGTGGGGGTGATCCGCACTCGCTGCCCAGGCTTGAGTCGCTTGCCGTCCTGACCGGCGAAGTAGGCCATGCTCACCAGTTCGCCGCGCCGGTCCCGACGGTCGAGCTCAAACAGGGTGGTACCGGGTTGCACCACGGCGCCGGGTTGCACCTGCTGCTCCACCACACAGCCGGCCACCGGGGCAAGCACGGCATTGGAACGGTCGATCTCCTGCCCCAGGCTCGTCAGCGCCAGGGTTTCGGCGGTGATCGCCTGGGCCCGTTGCTGGGCCTCGGCCAGCAGCTGGCCATCGAGGCGTTGGATTTCTTTTTCCTTCTCCACGAAGGTCTGCTCGGCGATGGCGCCGCTGGCGCGGTAGGGCAGCAGCCGTTGCAGGTCGCTGGTCACGAGGGCCCGCTGCTGGTCCGCCTGCAGCCGGGCGATCCTGTCCTGGCTGCGCAGCTGGTCCAGCTTGCGCTGGCTTTCCTGGCGCCGCAGTTGCAGCTGCACCGGTTCGATGCGGGCCAGCACCTGGCCGGCTTTGACGCAATCGCCTTCGCCGACCGTGATCCGCTCCACCGGTCCGCTGGTGCGGCTCTGCACCGGTAGCAGGGCCTCCGGTCGGAGCAGCACGCCGCGCCCCTGAATCCGCACCGGAACCCTTCCCAGCACAGACCAAATCGCCACCGCGCCGCTGAACACCAGCAACCCCAGCAGCAGGCTCCACCAGCCCGGCCGGATCAATGGCAGGGGGCGATCGAGCGGATCGGGGGTGGTGAACGCTTCGAGAGCCCGTTCGCGAAAGAGCGTCATGGCTCCTCCGTGGTGCCAGCCACGGTCTGGCGGCGCATCATCGTGGCGAACGGGCCCGGCATGGCCATCAGGGTGTCGAAGCGGCCGCTCTGCACCACCCGACCGCTTTCAAGCACCACGATCCGGTCGGCCTGGCGGATGGTGCTCAGCCGATGGGCGATCACGATGCGGGTGATGCCAAGCGCCTCGAGGCTGTGGCTCACCAGGGCCTGGCTGCGATTGTCGAGGGCGCTGGTGGCCTCATCGAGGATCAGCAGCCTCGGTTGGCGGACCAGGGCCCGGGCGATGGCCAGGCGCTGCCGCTGCCCACCCGAAAGGGTGCCTCCCCCTTCGGGAAGCACCGTGTGCAGGCCCATCGGCAGGGCGCGGATCTCTTCGGCCAGGGCCACCTGGTTGAGGGCTTCCCAGGCCTGGTCCGGCGTGATCACGGTGCCGGCGGCGATCACCTCCAGCAGTGAGCCGGCAAACAGGGCGGCGTTCTGGGGCACGGCCCCGATCTGGCGGCGCACCGCATCGGGCCGGAGCCGCTGCAGCGGCCGTCCGTCGTAACGAACGCTGCCCTCCAGCGGATCCTCCAGGCCGAGCAGCAGCCGCACCAGGGTGGATTTGCCGCTGCCGGAAGGGCCGACCACCGCCAGGAATCCGCCGGGTTCCACCTCCAGGCTGACGCCATCGAGCACCCAGGGGCCATCCTCGCGGTAGCGGAAGCGCACCGCCTCCACCGCAACGGCACCCTGCAGCGGGCCCGGGTCGAGGCGATCGGCAGCGGCTTCCGGTTCTGCCTCCAGCAGCGGCTTCGCCCGTTCCACCAGCACCGGGATCTCGATCGCTCTCACCAGCAGGCCCGCCAGGCCGGCCATCGCCCCGATGAAGGTGCCGAAGCCGGAGAGGAATCCCAGCAGCTGTCCGAGGTTGGGGGTGGGCAGGCCCGGGACCCGGGCGGCTTCTGCCCCCAGCCGGGTGATCAGGATGAACATCAGCAGCGTGCCCAGGGGGGGGATCACGGTCTGCAGCAGGCCCGGCAGGGCGGTGCGCGCCTGCAGGGCGAAGCCGGCCTGGATGCCGCGGCCGTAGCTTTCGGCCCAGTAGCGCGCTGCTGCCGGTTCCGCACCTGCCAGCCGCAGTTTGGCCACGCTGGTGATCAGTTCCAGATTGCGGCCCGTGGCTGTGGCGAGGGCCTCCTCCCGGCGCCGCTCCAGTTGGCTCGCCTGCCGACCGATCCATACCGTGGGCAGCAGCAGCACCAACGCCAGCAGCAGAGCGAGGCCGGTGAGCTTCACCGAGATCCGCAGCAGGAACAGCAGGTACACGCCTGTGAGCAGCACCTGAAGGACTCCCCCGCTGAGCAGGTTGCGGATCTCCTGCTGCAGGCCCTCGATCGCCCCAAAGCGCAGGGCCAGCTCCCCGGTGCTGTAGCTCTGGAAGAAACGGGCAGGCAGGCTCAGCAGCCGGTGGACGGAGGCCAGCTCCAGCCGGGCCGCTGCCCGTTGCTGCACGCTGATCAGGCTGCGGGTCTGACTCCAGCGCAGACCCGCATCCGCCACGGCCGCCGCCAGCAGCAGGGCTCCCATCTGCAGCATCAGTCCGGTGTCCTTGTCCGGCAGGGCCTGGTTGGTGAGCAGGGTGTTGAAGGTGGGAATCAGCAAGCCGAGGAGGGTGCTGAGCAGGGCGGCGATCAAGACAGGCCGCAGCGGATTGCTCAGGCTTGCCAGCCCCATGCCCGTGAGCAGGCCCATCCCGCCCAGCCCTGCGATCCAGCGGGCTGCCCCCACCTCCCGACCGATCGCCAGCAGGAAGCCGATCGCCAGGCCGAGGGAGGTGATCCCCACCAGCAGGGCGGTGGCATGGCTGGCCGGGCCGTAGGCGAAGCGCATCAATCCCATGGCATGGAGATCGGAGCGGCCCATGGCCGGCAGCACGCTCAGGGCCCGCAGCGGGGATCCGAACGCTGCCCGATCGGCCTTCCGCAGGGGGCAGGGGGAGGCGGCCGGCCGGGATGGGTCCCAGAGGTGGTAGCCCTTGGCTTCCGAAAGCAGCAGCAACGGTCCGGCTGGGGTGAGCAGCACCAGATCGCCGCAGTCGCGGCGCAGGGCCGAGGGTTGCAGCTGGATCGGGCGGCTGATCAATCCGACGTGATCGAGCATCTGGCGCAGCCGTACTTCCGCCTGGGGGGGAGCCTGGCGGGGGGCCACGAACGCACGACCGTGGCGGTGGCAGAGCCTCTCCACCACGCTCCGGATCGGATCGGTGTCGGGGCACGAAGGGCGGCGGGCGGGTGCTTCCTGCTCCAGGGCGGCCAGTTGCCGCCGCTCGGCCTGGCGATCCAGGGGTTCAAAGGCGGCATTGCGATCCGCCTGCCGCCGCATTTCGGCCTCGAGGTCGGCACGCAGGGCCAGCGGATCGAGCCAGGTCGGTGTCGGCTCCTGCCCAGTCGGTCGCGGCTGCAGCCGTGCTGTGGTCACCACCCTCAGGTGCAGCTCCAGGCCCGCTGCCGGGGCCGTCAGCAACGGAAGCACGCAGGGGGCCTGGAAGCAGCCCAGGCATTGGCGCAGCAGGGGGCTGCCCTGATCGCCGATCAGTGCGGCGATCAGGGCCACTTCTCCTTCGAGCAAGGTGAACCCGCTGTCGTTGCCGTGGGGATCTCCCCAGGGCCAGGGCTGTTCCAGGCCTGTCTCCAGCCGTACCCCCGGGTCGGGGGGGGCTGTCGGGAGGCAGAGGAGGGGATCCATCGCCACGGTGCTCTGCGTGTGGGGTGGATCAGAACGTGGTGAGGCTGCCCACACTGCCTGGCTGGATGCGCGGCAGCACGTATTTGATGGTCAGTGGATTGACCTTGATGGTCGAATAATCGCTGAGCAGACCAGCATTGATTTCGGCAAGAGTTTCGAGCGAAAGCTCCTCTTTGCCGCTTTCATCCGTGGTGACAGCATGCCTGTTGAGGTTGATCATGGCGATCGGGGTGATGGGGGATGCGGGGTCGATGGACCTCGCTGTCATCACTCTTCGCCCTTCTCTTTCCTTTGGCTGTGAGCCGTTGAGCCATGCATTGTGAGCCTTCTCACAACGCATGGCTCGCAACCCATGACTCCCTCGGGCGTTGCCGTCAGCGGCGGCCGTATGGCTGGTCGTCCTGCGGCGGCAACGGCTCGTGATGGCGAAGGTGCTCCTCCAATCTCCAGGCCTGGGCGCTGCGTCCCCGACGCAGCGCCAGCACCAGCTCCTTGCGGTTGCGGATCAGCTGATCGGCGGCCTGAATCAGGCGGACCTTTTCGAGTCCGTCCTCGCCCAGGGCGTCCACTCCGTAGCGCCGGCCATCGATGGCGACCACCCTCTCGGTGACCATCCGCTCGGAGGTCTGGGAGGCTTCTTCAGCCCGTTCCTGCGGCTCAGGCCGGTTCTCCGGCTCGGGAGGTTCCCCTGAAATCTTGCGACGCCAACCCTGGAACATCGCACCTCCGTCTCCGTGCCTGCTTGCCAGGCTTAGCAGTCCGCTGACGCCTTGGCCGGCGATCCGAAGCGATTCCAGTGAAACGAGGCCAACAAGGGCTCCGTTTCCTGGAACGGGGGGGCGCCGTTGGTCACCTGTGCCGCCAGCAGCTCCGCCGTGATCGCCGCCAGCAGCACGCCGTTGCGGTGGTGGCCGGTGGCCAGCCAGAGGCCTTCCAGCGGCCCGGCCCCCAGCAAGGGCCCTTCATCCGGGGTGCAGGGCCGGAAGCCCCACCAGCGCTCCATCGGCGGCCAGTCGGCGGCCTGCGGCAGCAGGGCGGCGAGGCCGGCTTGCAGCTGCCGTTGCCCCGCCGGGGTGAGTCCCTCTTCGAAGCCGGCCTCCGGTTCACTGGTGGCGCCCACCACCAGCAGGCCATCCTCCCGGGGCACCAGGTAGGTGCCCGGGCCGAACAGCACCCTCGGCAGCGCCCCGATCGGACCCTGCAGGGAAAGCATCTGGCCCTTCACCGGGAACACCGGCAGCTGGGGCAGTAGTCGGGCACTCCAGGCGCCACAGCAGAGCACGGCGCGTTCCGTCGCCAGGCTGCGTTCCTCGCCCTCGGCTGTGCGCACCCGCACCCCACCCAGGGCTGCGGCATCGTTCTGCTCCAGGGCCAGCACCTCGCAGCCCTCCTGGAAGGTCACCCCCAGTCCCACGCAGGCCCGTTCCAGGGCGCGCATCAGCCGGCGGCGGTTGTCGATCTGGCCGTCCTGGGGAAACAGCAGTCCCACCTGCCACTGCGGCCCGATGCCGGGGATCTCCCGCTCCAGGGCGGGGCGGTCGAGCCGCTGGCCGCTGGTGGCGGTGGGAAAGGCCTCCAGCTCGGGGAGCGTGCGGAACGGCACCACGATTCCGCAGGGCCGCAGGCCGCAGCGCAGACCGCTGTCGGCCTCGATCTGCTCCACCCAGGCGGGGATCCGCTCCAGGCTGTGTTGCGCCAGGGTCAGCAGGGGGCCGCTGAGCCCTTCGGCGTGGGGGGCGAGCATGCCGGCGGCCACAAAGCCGGCCGCTTCATTGCGGCGACGGCTCAGCACCAGCACCTTCTGCCCGCGGCGGGCCAGCTGGTGGGCGATCGCCAGGCCGATCAGGCCGCCGCCGAGGATCAGGGTGGGGGAGGGATCGGGGCGCAGCTCCATGGCTTCAGGTTGCCAGCCCGCCAGGGGAGTGGCTGCCGGCAGGCCCGGTTCCATAGGATCAACCCACGCCCCGGAGCAGGAGAATTCAGATGGCAGGCGCCGCCCAGGCCGATTGGGAAGCCGTGATCGGCCTGGAGACCCATGTGCAGCTGGGAACCGCCAGCAAGATCTTCACCAATGCCTCCACGGCCTTCGGTGACGACCCCAACACCCACATCGATCCTGTGGTCTGCGGCCTGCCAGGCACCCTGCCGGTGCTCAATCAGAAGGTGCTCGAATATGCCGTGAAGGCCGCCATGGCCCTCAATCTGCATATCGCTGAGCACAGCAAGTTTGACCGCAAACAATATTTCTACCCCGATCTGCCCAAGAATTACCAGATCTCCCAGTACGACGAACCGATCGCCGAGGACGGTTGGATCGAGGTGGAGGTGGCGGAGAAGGGCAAGGAGACCTACCTCAAGCGCATCGGGATCGAGCGGCTGCACATGGAGGAGGACGCCGGCAAGCTGGTGCATGCCGGCAGCGACCGCCTGGCTGGCTCCACCCATTCGCTGGTGGATTACAACCGCGCCGGTGTGGCCCTGGCCGAGATCGTGAGCAAGCCCGATCTGCGCACCGGCCGCGAAGCCTCGGAATATGCCTCCGAGATCCGCCGGATCATGCGTTATCTCGGCGTCAGCGACGGCAACATGCAGGAGGGTTCCCTGCGCTGCGATGTGAACATCTCGGTGCGCCGCGGGCCCGATGCCCCCTTCGGCACGAAGGTGGAGATCAAGAACATGAACTCCTTCTCCGCCATTCAGAAGGCGATTGATTACGAGATCCAGCGCCAGATCAAGGCCTACGAATCCGGCGAACCGGTGGTGCAGGAAACCCGTCTGTGGGATGAGGGCAAGCAGCTCACCCGCAGCATGCGCAGCAAGGAGGGGGCCAGCGACTACCGCTATTTCCCCGAGCCCGATCTGGGTCCGATCGAGGTGACGGCCGAGCGCCGCGAAGGCTGGCGCGCCGAGCTGCCCGAGCTCCCCGCCACCAAGCGGCACCGCTATGCCGACCAACTGGGCCTCTCGATCTATGACGCCCGGGTGCTCACCGATGAGCGGCCGATGGCGGAATACTTCGAAGCCGCCGTGGCGGCCGGGGCGGAGCCCAAGGCCCTGGCCAACTGGATCACCGGCGACATCGCCGCCCATGTGAATGCCAACCGCCTCTCCTACACCGATCTGCCCCTGCGGCCCGAGCAGCTGGCCGAGATGGTGGGCTTAATCGAGAACGGCACGATCAGCGGCAAGATCGCCAAGGAGATCCTGCCCGAGCTGTTGGAGCAGGGCGGCTCCTCGAAAGCGATCGTGGCGGAGCGCGGCCTGGGGATGATCAGCGATCCCGCCGCCATCACCGCGATCGTGGAGGAGCTGCTGGCGGCCCACCCAGAGGAGGTGGAGGCGTTCCGCGGCGGCAAGAACAAGCTGCAGGGCTTCTTCGTGGGGCAGCTGATGAAGCGCACCGGCGGCAAGGCCGATCCCAAGCTCGCCAACCAGATCCTGCTCGACCGGCTCAAGGGCTGATCGTCCCGGGCGGCAGGGCCTGGGGCGGGCTTGCCAGCAGCTGCTGGAGGTGCTGCTGGAGGGTTTCCAGGCTGCCGGTCTCCAGGCTGCCCCTGTTGTTGATCAGCCGATCGGCCAGCGGCCGTTTGTGCGCCAGGGGCCACTGGGCGGCGATCCGGGCCCGGGCTTCCGCCTCGTTCAGCCGATCGCGGCCGATCAGCCGCTGCAGCTGCTGGGCCTCGTCGCAGTCCACCAGCCAAACCTCAGTGCACAGGCTCGCCAGGCCTGCCTCGAATAGCAGCGGCACCATCAGCACCACCGTCGGAGCCTCCGCCAGCCGTTGCAGTTCGCGCTGGAAGCGGGCCCGCACGATCGGATGCACCAGTTCTTCCAGCCAGTGCCGCTCGCCCGGATCGGCGAACACGATCCGGGCGAGGACGGCCCGATCCAGGCTGCCCGGCGTTGCGGCCGCCACCTGCGCTCCGTAGCGCTCCAGCACCGCCGCGGTTGCCGGGCTGTCCGGGGCCAGCGCCTGGCGGGCGTAGAGGTCGGCATCGAGCACCGGCAGCAGGAAGTGCTGCTCCAGCAGCCTGGCCACCGTGCTCTTGCCGGTGGCGATGCCGCCGGTGAGGCCGATGCGGCGCTGAGCCGGAGGGCGGGGAACGGAGGCGATCCGGGGCGGGGCGGGATTGGAGATCTTCGCCGATCCCGGGGCCAATCCAGGCGCCACCACAGGAAATCAGAGCGCCCCACGGCTAGGGTCCGCCTGGTTCTGCTCCTCCCTGTCCCCTGCTTTGCAGCTGTTCAGCGCCTGGTCGGAACGGCAGGCCCACCTCACCCGCTGGGTGCTGCTGGTGGGTTGGCTGGGTCTGATCGGCACGCTGCTGATTCCCGGCTTTGATCCCTGGCCCTTCCAGATCGGCGGCTGCGGAGCGATCACCGCCTGCCATGCCCACGAGGGCAACCATCTGTTCTGGGGCAGCGTCGTGCCCAGTGCCCTGCTGGTGCTGGTGCTGCTCAGCCATGAATTCTGGCGGCGCGTCTGTCCGCTCGCCTTCGTTTCGCAGTTGTTCCGCGCCCTCGGCCGCCAGCGCACCGTGGCGGGCCGCGGCGGGCGCCGGGAGGTGGTGCGGATCGAGCCCGGTTCCTGGCTCGGCCAGCACCATCTGCAGCTGCAATGGGGGTTGTTCATCGCCGGCCTCAGCCTGCGGCTGCTGCTGCTCAACAGCCACACCGTGGCGCTCGGGGTGTTCCTGCTGCTCACGATCGGGGCGGCGATCGTGGTGGGCTGGGCCTACGGCGGCAAGGCCTGGTGTCAGTACTTCTGTCCGATGGGCCCGGTGTAGACGGTGATCACCGGGCCGCGCAGCATTTTCGGTAGCCCGGCCCACCTGGAGACCAGCTCCCGCATCACCCAGTCGATGTGCCGCACGATCGGCGAGAAGGGCAAGGTGCAGAGTGCCTGCGTCGCCTGCCAGGCGCCCTGCATCGACATCGACTCCGAGCGGATGTACTGGCAGAACCTGCGGGGTAAGCGGGGGCTGCAGGCAGCCTGGACCTCCTATCCCGGGCTGGTGCTGGGTTTCTTCCTGCTGATTCTGGCCGAGTCGCGGGAGGGGGTGGATTGCCTCCACAGCGGTGTCTGGGCCTACGACACAACGGCTGCCCGCCGGATCCTGGAGCCGCTGGGTTCGCCCCTGGTCGGTTTCGGTCTGCCCCGCCTGCTGTCGATGCCGCTGCTGCTGGTGCTTTCGGCCCTGGCCTCGATCGGTCTGTTCCGCCTGCTGGAGCGGCGGCTGGAGCGCTGGTTGCATCCCTCCCTCGGCGAGAAGGCCGGCGAGACGGCCCGGCAGCGCACCCGGCTGCTGGCCAGTTTTCTGGCCATCAATGCCTTCTTCTGGTTCGCCGATCCCTCCCTGGGGGTGGCGGGGCCTGCAGGCGGCCAGCTGATCCGCTCCCTGGTGCTGATCGTGAGCGGCATGTGGCTCTACCGCGGCTGGTTCCGCGACCGCCACACCTACAGCCGCGAGAGCACCAGCGCCAGCCTGCGCAAACAGCTGCAGCGGCTCGTGCCCGAACTGGCCCCCTACCTCGACGGCCGCTCCCTGGAAGATCTCAGCCCCGATGAGGTGTTCACCCTGGCCAAGGTGCTGCCGGTGCAGATCTGCCAGACCAAACGCGATGTGTACCGCGGGGTGCTGGCCGATCTGTTCAGCAGCGGCAGGCTGGAGCGGGCTTCGGCGATGGTGCAGCTGGAGGAGCTGCGCCAGTCCCTGGGGCTGGCGGTGGAGGATCACCACGCCGCCCTGCGGGAGCTCTCGATCAGCGACCCTCGCTTTCTCCAGCTCGATGAGCGCCAGCAGGCGCTCCGCAACGTGCGTCAGGAGGCGGCCGCCGAAGCGATCCGGGAGCTGCTGGAGCTGAGCGGCAGTGTGGATTCGGCTGCGGTGCTGGCGGGCAGCGTCCATCGGGAGCGCCTGGAGCGGCTCCAGCGCGACAACGGCCTCGATGACGACAGCTGGCAGGAGCTGATGCTGCGCTTCGGCTCTGCTTCGCCGTTCGTGCGCCAGCGGCTGGAGCAGTCGTGGGATCGGGTGCGGGGCCAGCTGGCAGCCCGGCGCAGCGTGGAGCTGGCGGCCGATCCGCGGCTGCTCCCCCTGCTGCCGGTGATGGACCGGCGGCTCACCAGCCTGGTGGCCACGGTGTGGCCCGGGTTGCAGCCGTTCCCGCCCGATGATCCGCTGGTGGCGCGCTTCGCCACCTTGCTGCCCCAGATCCCGCCGGCGGTGCGCCAGCAGCTGCAGCGCCGGCAGCAGGAGCTGGGCGCTGCCCCCGCCGATGGGGGGGCGCTGGATCTGGAGCACCTGCCCCCGGTGGCCGATGTCCTCGATGAGCTGTGGCAGGACCCCGATCCCGACACGGCCCTGTGGGTGCTGTGGCTGCAGGATCAACGCCAGCCGGAGCGGGCCGCGGCGCTGCGCCTCCAGCCCCGTTCGGGTCTGCCGAGCCATCCGGCCCTGCAGCGCCTGATCCAGGGGGGCGGTCTCGATCGGGCCGAGCGGCTGCTGCAACTGCTGCAGGTGCCCCTGGTGGCGGGTCTGTCGCCCGGCGCCCTGATCGACATGGTGCGCTGGGGGAGGGAGCGGCGGCTGGAACCCGGCGAGGTGCTGTTCCGGATCGGCGACCCCTCCGACATCGTGGCGATCCTGCTGGAGGGTTCCTGCCAGGTGCTCCGCTCCGACGGCAGCGGCAACCCGCTGGCGCTGATGGCTTCGCTGCGCCCGGGCGAATCGATCGGGGAGGTGGCGTTCTTCAGTGCCCTGCCCCGCCGCTCCGAGGTGCGGGCCGGCCAGGAGGAGGCCGTGGTGCTGGTGTTCGATGCCGGCCGCTTCGAGGAGCTGCTGCACGCCTCCACCGAGTTCAGCCATGGGCTGCTGCGGCAGCTGGCCATGCGGGTGGAAAACCTCTACACCACCCTGGGTCCGGCCAGCCAGCCGCGCCGCTCAGGGGCGCCGCTGCGGGGTGCCCGCTAAGGCGCCCGTTAAGAGGGTGGCCGCTGTTCCGCCGGGCGGGAGGATGGGGACGGCCCGTCTTCGCATCGCCGCCGCCGTGACCGCCCCTTCCGCCGCCGCCTCTGCCGCCTTCCCTGCCGATGCCGGCCTGCCGGGCTGGAGCCCGATCCCCGGTGGTGTCACGGCCCCGCAAGGCTTCCTGGCCGCTGGCATCACCGCCGGCCTCAAGCCTTCCGGCAATCCGGATCTCTCGCTGCTGCTGGCACCGGAAGGGGCGGTGTGTGCCGGCAGCTTCACCACCAACCGGGTGCGGGCCGCCTGCGTGGAGGTCTGCGCCGAGCGGCTGCAGGCCAGCGGCGGCCGGGCGCGGGCGGTGCTCACCAATTCGGGCCAGGCCAATGCCTGCACTGGCGACCGTGGCCGGATCGACAGCCTGCGGGCCACCGAAGCCCTGGCGGCCCGGTTGGCGATCGAGCCGGGCGAGACCTTGATCTGCTCCACCGGCGTGATCGGTGTGCCGATCCCGATGGACCCGCTGCTGGCGGGCCTGGAGCCGTTGTGCGCCTCCCTTTCCGGGCAGGGGGGCGACGCCGCGGCCCGGGCGATCCTCACCACCGATCTGGTCGACAAACAGATCGCCCTGGAGGCCGATCTGGGCGGCCGCCGGGTGCGGATCGGCGGCATGGCCAAGGGGTCGGGGATGATTCACCCCTCCATGGCCACGATGCTCGCTTACGTGAGCTGCGATGCCGGCGTGCCAGCGCAGGTGTGGCAGGCGATGGTGGGCCGGGCGGTGGATCGGTCGTTCAACGCGATCACGGTGGACGGCGACACCAGCACCAACGACACATACCTGGCGTTTGCCGCCGGGGAGCCCCTGGGCGCCGAGCACTTTGAGGCACTGGAGGCCGGCCTGACGGCGGTGTCGCAACACCTGGCCCGGGCGATTGCCCGCGACGGTGAGGGCGCCACCTGCCTGATCGAGGTGCGGGTGGCGGGGGCCGCTGTCGACGCCGATGCCCGGGCGATCGCCCGCACCGTGTGTGGCTCTTCTCTGGTGAAGTGCGCCATCCATGGCCGCGATCCCAACTGGGGGCGGATCGTGGCGGCGGTGGGCCGGGCTGGGGTGGCCTTTGATCCGGAGGCCGTGGCCCTGTGGCTGGGCGACCACCAGCTGATGGCAGGCGGTCAGCCCCTGGCCTTTGATCGCCCCGCCGCCTCCGCCTACATGAAGGACCGGGCGGCCGGCACCTACCTCAGCCCCGATCCCCGCAGCGGCGACACCGTGCTGATCCGCCTGGTGGTGGGTGCGGGTCCGGGAGCCGGGGTGGCCTGGGGCTGCGACCTCTCGGATCAGTACGTGCGCATCAATGCCGATTACACGACGTAAAGACAGATCCATGGCAAGGCGATCTGATTTATGCGCTGACCGCATAGTTTCGCTCCCCCGCTCATGGGGGGTCAGAACGCCGCACCAGCAGCGAAACTGGGGGCATAGCAATAGACGTCAGTGACGGACTCAGCGACCTTCACCACCCCAGAAGCAGACGACGAAGAGACGGGTGAAGACCTGGGCGGTTTGGACGACCTGCTGGCATCCGTGAGGTCAGAGGAGGAACTAGCGCCCAAGCGGGGTCGAGGCAGAACAAAGAAGGAAGCACCTGCCAAGGACTTCAAAGCGGTGCTCTGGGCAAGCGCCGACAAACTCCGTGCCCAGATGGATGCGGCGGAATACAAGCATCTGGTTCTGGGTCTGATCTTCCTCAAATACATCTCAGACACCTTTGCCGTCCAGCAAGGCAAGGTGCTTCAGACGGTTTCCAACCCCGAATCCGACTTCTACCTGGGGGATGACCCTGCCGATCACGAAGCAGCACTGGAAGATCGTGACTACTACACCCAGGAGAACGTGTTTTGGGTGCCTTTTGATGCCCGCTGGGAATCGCTTCGGGCACGGGCAAAGCAACCTGATATTGGTCAACTGATCGACAAGGCACTGGTTGCTATCGAGAACGAGAACCCGACGCTGCGGGGCAAGTTGGATAAGCGGTTTGGTGCCGCCCAACTGGAACCAGGGCGTCTGGGTGAACTGGTGGATCTGATCTCCACCATTGGCTTTGCCGACGAGCACAGGTCAGGTGATGTTCTGGGCGAGGTCTACGAATACTTCCTCGGTCAGTTCGCCAGCGCAGAAGGCAAGAAGGGTGGTCAGTTCTATACGCCTGCTCACGTCGTCAAAACACTGGTTGCTGTGCTGGCACCACACAAAGGTCGGATCTATGACCCCTGCTGCGGTTCAGGGGGAATGTTCGTTCAGAGCGAGAAGTTCATCCAGGCGCACGGGGGCAAACGTGATGACGCCTCGATCTATGGGCAGGAGAGCAACCCCACCACTTGGCGCCTGGCAGCGATGAACCTGGCGATCCGTGGATTTGCTGCGGATCTTGGCCAGGAACCTGCTGACACCTTTGCCAGAGATCAGTTCCCTGATCAGAAGTTCGACTACATCCTTGCTAATCCACCATTCAACATTTCGGATTGGGGCGGTGAGAAATACGAAAGTGATCCGCGCTGGGTTTATGGGCGACCACCTGTAGGCAATGCGAACTATGCCTGGTTACAACATATGCTCTGGAAACTGCGCCCTGGCGGTGAAGCAGGGGTAGTGCTGGCAAATGGATCGATGAGTTCCAACCAAAGCGGTGAGGGGCAGATCCGTGAAGCGATGGTGCGTGGTGATGTGGTGGAGGTGATGGTGGCGCTGCCTGGGCAGTTGTTCCTCAACACTCAGATTCCTGTCTGCCTGTGGTTCTTGACCAATGACAAGACCCAGCGTGGTCGTGATCGTCGTGGAGAGACGCTGTTTATTGATGCCCGCCAGATGGGCACGATGAAGACCAGGGTAGAGAGGGTGTTGACGGATGAGGATATTGCCAAGATTGGAGACACCGTTCACGCCTGGCGTGGTGATGGCGAGGTGTCTGATGCCTATGAGGATGTCGCTGGTTTCTGCTACAACGCCAAGTTAGAAGAGATCGAGAAGAATGGTTTTGTGCTCACGCCTGGGCGGTATGTGGGAGCAGCGGATGTTGAAGATGATGGCGAGGGATTTGAGGAGAAGATGAAGCGGCTCACTGGGTTGCTCAAGCAGCAGCAGGAAGAGGGAGCAAAACTGGATGCGGCGATTGCCCGTAACCTGACCTGGTTGGGATTTGGAGCCGAATGACACCAGCCGCCGATATCCGCTGGCAGCAGCGCCTGAGCAACTTTGAGCGGGCCCTGGCGTTGTTGCGCGAGGCCCTGGTGAATGGCCCCGCAGCCCTCAACCAGCTGGAAAAGGAAGGGGTGATCCAACGCTTCGAATACTGCTTCGAGCTGGCCTGGAAAACAACGAAAGACTATATGGAGGCTAATGGCTTCGTGTTTGCGGTGGTGATGCCGCGCCAGGTGCTCAAAGATGCCTTTGCCGCCAAGGTGATCGCTGATGGCCAGGTATGGATCGCCATGCTCGATCATCGCAATTTGCTCTCGCACACCTACAATCCAGTGGTGTTTGAGCAGGCGGTGGAGGCCATTCACCAGCAATATCTACCTGCTATGGAGCGGCTGCTCAACTTCCTGCAGCAGGAGGTCACGCCATGACCCGAGATCCCCTGGTGGCCAGCGAACTGGAGCTGGTGCTTTCGGTGCTGCGCCAGCACCAGGAAATCGAGAGTGCCACCCTGTTCGGCTCCCGCGCCAAGGGCACCCACAGCGATCGCTCCGATGTGGACCTGGCCCTGGCCGGCTCCCTGGGAGCCTTTGGTGCCGAAGCGATCGCCGCCGAACTGGAGGAGCTGCCCCTGCCGTACCGCTTTGATGTGCACGCCCTGGCGGCCATCACTCATGCGCCATTGTTGGAACATATTGAGCGCGTGGGGATGGTGATCTATCGGGGCGATGGGCAGCCATGACGCCTGAAGCTGCGCCACTGCCAGAGCTGCTGCAGGCGAAGCTGCAGCCATTGAGGGAGCTGTGCGAGCGCTATGGCGTAGAGAAGCTGGAGCTGTTCGGTTCAGCGGCTCGCGGTGAGTTTGATCCAGGCCACAGCGACCTTGACTTCATCGTGCAGATGAAAGGGCGACGCGAACCAGGCTATGCACGTCGCTTC
>Ga0164292_10000781_pt1 | contig 25387 bp, 24 predicted proteins | sample GEODES117metaG_FD_111486 | JGI IMG/M metagenome (GOLD analysis project Ga0164292, IMG submission 111486) | Eutrophic lake water microbial communities from Lake Mendota, Wisconsin, USA - GEODES117 metaG | ecosystem: Environmental > Aquatic > Freshwater > Lake | place: USA: Lake Mendota...
GTAACTGGATTCTTTAAATACTTCTTAACCAGGCTATCTACATCTCTATCTAATGTGGCACTAAATAACATCCGCTGTCCACCAGGCTTGGTCTGATCCAAGATCTTCTTTACATCTGGCAAGAAACCCATATCTGCCATCTGATCTGCTTCATCCAAGATTGTTATCTGAATATCATCTAATCTAATATGCTTCTTATTTATTAAATCAATTAATCTTCCAGGTGTTGCAACCACAATTGGTACACCACGTTTCAAAGCTTGAATCTGTTTTGAATAAGAAAGCCCACCCGCCACAACCTGTGAATTCAAATTAACACTGCGTGATAACGGCGCAATAACATCACTGATCTGCATTGCAAGCTCTCGTGTTGGTGATAACACCAAACCAAGTGGCCTCATTGACTCGGCAGTTTTTCCTGCAAGCCTTGTCATTAAAGCCAAACCAAAAGCTAGCGTTTTGCCAGAACCAGTCTGACCTCTACCTAAAATATCTTTTCCAGCAATCGCATCTGGCAACGTAGCCTTCTGGATCGGAAACGGCTTCTCTATCCCAGCAGCAACTAACGCCTTAACCAGCGCAGGATTAACACCTAAATCTTTAAATGACATAAATCAACCAATCGAGACATGATGCGTGTCTCGGTGGTGATTGGAGATTAAGACTCGCTGTGAACCTTAATCGTATCATAATTAATCCGCTCAAATTACACTAAACTTTTTATTAAATGAAAACGAATCCACTGATATCAGTTATTGTGCCAATTTATAATGGTGCTGAAACACTAGAGGAATCAATAAGAAGTATATTGAACCAGTCATACAGGAAATTTGAGTTAATTCTTATCAATGACGGTTCAACTGATAACTCTTTGGAAAAAATCAAGAGTTTTCAAGATTCGCGAATTATTGTAGTAAACCAAAAAAACAAGGGCTTGGCTAAAACCCTAAATATTGGGATAAAGAAAAGTAATGGTGAATTAATTGCAAGACAAGATCAGGATGATATTTCATTAAACAACAGATTCGATATGCAAGTTAGAGAATTCTTGATTAAAAAAAATCTTGTGCTCCTTGGTTCAAATGGAATAAAAATCAATAAGAATAGTGAAGAAATCGGAAAGTTTAAATTTCCAACTAAATCAAATGATCTAAAGTTCTTATTAAATTTTTACAACCCGTTTATTCATTCAAGTGTAATGATGAAAACTAAAACTGTTAAGTTAGCAGGGCTTTACTCGGAACTCTCGTCAAACCAACCACCTGAGGATTTTGAACTTTGGAATAGAATGAAAAATTTTGGTGAAATAGCGAACCTGGATACGACGTTGATAAAATATAGATGTGCTGATACTAGTATGAGTACTGTATTTTCAAAACAAATTGATCTAAATTATGAAAAATTGGTGATTGGATTGCTACATGGAAATTTTGGCATACCTAAGGTTCATGGTGCAATTATGTTCAATGTATTTTTTCGTTCGAAATTCAAAAGATCTATGCGCTCAAGATTTTACTTATTTCAATTATTCGTGACAAAGATGACAAACCACATTATGTCCGAGAACTATATGTCTAAACATTCATTAAAGTTTATAATAAAGAACTCTATCAAGATTCTAATTAAATGAAAAAGATTTTATTATTTGGTGGCACTGGATATATTGGCCTTAATCTTGCCCTAAAACTTGGAATTGAGAATGAAGTCACGATTACCGGGCGGAGTTCCCTTGACAAAAAAATAGAGCCTTTACTGCACGCGCAAAAGATATCTTTCTCAAAGGCTCATATTTATAATTTCTCTGAGTGCAAAAAGCTTGTCGATAATCATGATCAGATTCTTTTTCTTATCCCAAATTTACAACCCCATGATTCCCGAAATATTTTTTATTCCGACTTCTTCAATATAATTCTGCCAAGCATGAAAATTTTCAAGTATGCATCTTCAACTAAAAAAAGGGTTATTTTTACCTCGTCTGGCGGTGCGGTTTATGGAGTTAAATACCCCTGCCCGCATTCAGAAATAGAGATACCGTATCCAAACACGAAGTATGGGAAATTGAAGCTAAGATTAGAAAGGTACTTGAGTCAATTAGGTGATGATTTCGGCGTGAGTAATGTTTCAGTGCGAATTTCCAACCCATATGGAGGAACTTTTGATAATTTATATACACGAGGTTTTATTAATTCTTTAGTTAGAAATGTCCAAAATGAGAGTCAGGTTCAAATCTGGGGTACTGGATCTCAGATTAGAGACTTTATCCATATCAATGATGTACAAAGATTCATGAATCTAATGGTGATGAAGGAAGATTTGAAAGGTGTTTTTAATTGCGGAACTGGAATTGGTTACAGCTTGAATCAGATCATTGAATTAAGTGAGAAGATACATGGAAAACGTCTTTCAGTTACAAGAAACCTGGAATACGTTGAACCGATCTTATCAAATGTATTAAAAATCGATAAAGCAAAAGAATTTTTGAATTGGAAACCAGAGACAGATATATCAACTGGATTATGCGCTTTATTTACCTCGGCGTAAATTTGATTTCACTTAGTTTACAAACCCATAAGTAAGGCCTGGTTGTTAAATTTAGCTGATTTCCTGCGAACTTCTTCGAATGTGCCGATTGCTTCGATCTGTCCATTTTCAAAATAAACAACAAGATCCGCATTTATAACGCTAGGTAATCTATGAGCTATGACAATCAAGGTTAATTTGCCCTTTAACTCGTCAAGAGAATTATTTATTTCCCTTTCCGACTCACTATCTAGTGAGCTAGTGGCTTCATCAAGTACTAGGATTTTTGGGCTTGTATACAAGGCCCTAGCAATTCCAATTCTTTGACGTTGCCCACCGCTTAATCTTGAACCTTTTTCTCCAAGTTTTTCATTTAATTTTTGAGGTAGGTCTTCAATTACTTCCTCCAGGTGTGCCATGCGCAAACAATCTTGAATCTTATCAGGATCGATAGATTTGCTTGCAAAACCCAAGCCAATATTCTCTATTACTGTGTCGTTGATAACGACAACATCTTGCGGCACATAAGCAATAATTCCAGGCCATTTTTTGTGAACCGTCGTGGGCAACTCTCCAGAAATATTTATCTCGCCAAAAGTTGGCGTTAAAAGCCCAAGCAACAAGTCAACAAAGGTTGTTTTCCCGGAACCCGAACTTCCAACAACTGCAACAAAGGCACCCGCAGGTATGTGAATATCAATTTGGTTTAATGAAAAATCACTATTTAAACCATAACTGAAGGAAACTTCTTTTACGCTTATTTCAGGGACGAATTCTTCATTTCTTCCTATTTTTATATTTGGTAAACTTTCACTTGGCATGTCTGGTATGTCACTGAAGATTCTAATTGTTTCATTAGCCCAAGTTTGATTTAATCGAAAGCTCATTAAATTTTGTTGCACCCGTAAAAACGCAGGAGAAATTCTGAAACCTACTGCTACAAATAACGATAGGCCCGCAATCGCTTGGTTTGCGTCAAACAAAATGAATTGAATAGCGGCTACACCTACTGCTCCCAAGATAACTGTTAACTCCATAGCATATTTACTTATATTTGGCATTATCGCTTGAGCTGCAACAGACTCTGAGATTTCAGCCCTGAGTTTAGTAATACTTGAAACATAATTATGCCTTGTATTCCTTACAACAGACTCCCTGTAAGTATCTAGCACTTCAAGAATCTTCATGTTGGATTCGATGCTCGCTTTGGTACTTTTCAGCGAAATTCGTCTAATTCTGGTATTTAGAATTGAATACATTAATAATGCAACTAAAAAGAAAATAAATATAGAACTTACAGCTATTAATGGATTGTATAAAACAACCGCAAAAATCATTATCAAGCTTAGAAAAATATCGGCGCTCGTTGTAATAATTAACCCGTTCAACCCAACCACAGAAGCATTAAGACCTGTTGTAGCTCCGAAGAGTATTTCCTGTGATGAATGCCTTCGTAAGCTCAACAAATCTTGGTTTAGAAGATTTGTTAGGAATTTATTTGTTAGTTCATTACTTTGATGCGCTAAGAAATTAAATATCTTGTTACTCAAATAAATTGAAACAAAAGACCTTAATGCGAATAAAAATACCATAACTGCTGTCAGTATCAATACTGTTTTATTGATTGATGTTATCTCTAGTCCAAAGAAGTTCAATAGATTTACAATATTTTGAGAAACCGGCCTATTGTTAATCGCACCTAAAGTGACTGTTGCGATTACAGCAATGAGGCCCACCCCTGCTAAATCCAAGATGCCAATTAAGCATAGTGCGATACCAGACAACCAAAGTTTTCTTCTTGCGTTTGTGGAAAGGATTGAGTATCCGAAAGTCACTTCTTTAGGAACCCTAATACGGAGCCTTATAGCCATATCTAAACTATAGTACTAATGCTTAAACCCACCTACTTCTAATAGTAATCCAATGTTCAGGATAAATCATATTTGGACTCGGTCTTTCTTTGAACCAATCTTCTGGACAAAAAACTTCAGAGTTGCCCTTTAGAAATGCACCCCACCAGGCAAAAGTTGAATTTGAAATGACTATTGAATCAAAAAGCGTAAGCAGGTGAAATGTTTCAACATCATTTAATTTTTCACATGACATATCAAGGAAATTGATTTTAGGAAAACTATTCTTTAATTCAAGTATGAAACTTGGTTTCAATTCACTATCGGAGAATAAAAATATTTTGGCAACATTCTTTGATTTCACCAAACTCGAAATTGCATCTATGTAATAATCTGATGATAAAAGTCCGAAATAGGAATTCTTGCTGAGTAAATAATCACCTCGCCGAATGTGAATAGCGGCTGATTCTCTAAACTCTAATCTTGGTTCAATTGATCGAGTTTCGCCCAGAAAGTCCTTTATTTCCTCAATTCTTTCAAGAAATTTATCTAATTTATTAATATATATTGGTGTTTGAAAATACCCGCTGATAAAAACAACTTGATCAAGATTCTTTAATGACTGATCAAAGCCAATGTCTTCAGAAACATAAACATAACGGCTGAAGAATGTAAACTTTGATAATTTACTTAGAAGCCTGAATAGTGCATTTCTAAAGCTTTCATTTATTGAAAAGGTTTCTTTCTCTACATCAATTCCAACTTTAGACAGTACATTTTTGCCACTGCGTAAGAAGATGATTTTCTTTTGATGATTTTGGGAGAAGTACAGGGAATAGAAATAAATAAACAATTGGTTCCCCAATCCACCCTGTAGATTAACGAAAGTTGTTTTCATTTATTTCAGCCACCCCTTTTCAACTGCAATAATTGTTGGGTTCAAATACATGAGATTTATATAATCTTCTGCATAACAGAACCTTGAATCAATCTCAGTAAAGATATTTTTAGTTGCCCAGTAATTCAAATAGCTTTCATCATTCCACTCAGGAACACTATCTTTATGTAAATCTAATTCAGTTAGATTTGCAAGCTGGTTGGCGAAACTTAAGATTTCATTTTTTTTCCCGAACCAAACTGCACCGCAAAAATACTTATTTCGATTTTTTCTTTGCACATAGGCCCTTGATTTACGGTTTCGGGACCATGTTCCTAGCCCTCCAAATTTTATGAAGCCAACTATGTCCTTAACAAAATACTTAGGAAAATTGATATAGAAAGAGATCCTGTCTGGAAATTCAACTCGCCAGTATCCTGGATGCCTTACGAGTGAAATTTGTTTTTCTTTCAGGAAATTGTAAACATTATGATCACGATTTGGTACCACGATCATATCGGCATCTAGGTGCATGAATACATCATCATCGATATTAGGCCCGTATTCGGAAATAAACTTATATCTATTCAAAGTTGCCAGAGGCCATTGTAAATCTGGAATTCTATGAATATGGATTCTCGATTGATTTGATAATTGTTTTTCAAAACTTGAATCTATTGAGTGGTTGGTAAACACGTGAAAGTTTTTTGTGTTCTCTTTAAATAAGTGCTTGTCAGCGCTTATCACCATTTCTTTCCAGTACTCAAAGTATACGTTTGTTGCTACAGAAAATATGGCGATTGAATTTATTTTATACATTCTTCAATACCTTTAAAATTCTCTCAATATTCTGAACATAAGTAAACTTAAGCATTTCATTTCTGGAGACCAAGAATCTTTCTTTTCGGGACTGCTCATGTTCGTTTTCAGCAAAATCTAGTAATGCATTCAGATTTTGGTTGAATCCACAATTAGAACTTAGAAAATTCGGTTTTTCCATATTACTTAGAATCGGCATTCCATAGCTTAAGTTTTTGAACAAACGACAAGGAATATAGTGCGTCAGCTGTTGCCAGCTTCCGACAATAGTTGCCGCGTATTTCGATTTCCTTATAAGTTGGGCGCTTTTGTCATCCGAAATACCATTTAATCTAAAGCGTGATCCACCTCTTCTAATTAAGCGAGTTCCTCGACTTGAGAGCGTGCTTTTGTATTCTTCCATGATGGCTTTATTGCCTTGATTTAAGTTGTTGTTCCAAATAGATCCAACCCAATATTCATTATTTGTGAGATTCTTGGGCTGATAGGGCCACCATTCGTCCCAATTTAACGGAGTACCCCAAGGCTGATAAAGAGTTTTACTATGTTCGTCGTAAATGGCATTTGGATTATCTAGGACTATTCCTTTTGAGTCATTTGTAAAAACTTGAACATTTATGAAATTGATTCTATTTTGAGCAATGTAATCAACCTGGGCTTCGGTTAGATCTACATTATGAAAGATATAAGATGTATTTTTGGTAATTATAAGATGTTTTATCGCCATTCCTGAAGCAAATACGAAATCAACATTATTTATTTCATGACATGATTCATCTTCAAACCATTCTGTTTCATAACCAAGCTTTTTAAAGTTTTCATAAAAACCTTGATGTATGAATCTATGGGAATGTCTGGTTTTCCTCAAGCCCCAAATTACGACCCTTTTCATTTAAGTATTCGATCCAGCAGAATTTGCCATGAAAAAAATGGATAACGAATTACAAACAAAGCAACAGCATTCAACCTTCGCAATTTGAAAAAACTCTCTCCTGTCGAGAATTCAACTAGCAAAATAGAGTAGGCCTCAGATTTTTTTATTCTCTTGAATAATCTTGGGTCCTTAGTTCTAATAACATTCAGCAGGCTAATGTAAATTTCCTCCAGTTTTATCGAGGAAATATCTTGATAATAATTTATCTTTAAATTCATTGATTCTGGATACAGATTCACAATCCTTACGAGAGAGTCTAGACTTACTCTATATCCAGAAAATTTCATGGAGTATTGCCCCAACGATTTACGATACATAGTTAGTGGGAGATTTATATTTCGAATCTCCCCTTCCTTAGAAAGTCGAAACCACAAATCATAATCTTCCGATCCCTCAAATAAATTTCTATATCCTCCAACATGTTTGGCTTTATCTGCTAGATACATAACAGAAGGATGAGCAATAGAATTCTGATACTCCATTCTGTGCTTTATTGCCTTAAAATGTGTGGGATATTTTTTTATATACTTTTTTTGATTATCACCAAATACTTCCAAATATGATCCGCTACAAATGCAAGATCTATTTTCTTCCATATAATCCCGTTGAATCTTAATTCTATTTTCCGTCATTAAATCATCCGAATCAATACGAGCGATATATTTGGCTTTAGAATTCAATAAGCCTAAATTCAACGCTTCAACAATTCCTGGTTTTTTGGACACGAGAATTTCAATGTTGTCATATTTATTAATAATATCTATTTTTGAAAAAATATTCATTTCAACTCTGTCTAATATTAAATAGATTCTATTAATGTATTTTTGGTTAACTACAGATTTCAACGTTTCTGCGAGGTAAATTGGACTTCCATGAACGGGAATCAATACATCAACATCATTCATTTTTACGTTTCTAAATGTTTCATAAAGCTCTGAGTAAATTTATCAATTCTAGAGAGAACTATTTCTGCTGGCTCCTTATTCCAGTTACTGCCAGCTCTGAAATGAATAAATTTTTTATCATAAAGTTCTGAATAAAACATGCCATCTATATTTCTTTCATCATTGAAAACAAAATCACTTAAAGATTTAGTGAAGAATGAATTTAATTCGGTTCCGCCCCACTTTAAACTTGATAAGTGACTTATTGGTTCAAATAAATGATCAAGTTTTTCCTTTTTTAACTTGTTTAACCAATGATGTGTTTGTCCCGAAACATCTACTTTTATATTGTTTACTTTGCCGCAATCGAAAGACCAATCGTTTTTGAAAGGAATTTTCTCTCCATCTATAAACATCAATCCACTCCACAAATAGTCGATTTTTTTTCTTGAAAATTTACTAGTGCTTGTATGGATTACGCTACGGCAAACTTTATCTTTCATTAACGCATCCCAAGACAAATCTGCAATCGGAAACATGTCATTGTCAACAATCATTACTTTAGAATTTGAATTGAGAATCTCTGAGTTGAATGCTATCTGAAGAGAATCTGAAGCTCTCAAATTTGCATTGCTTCCTGAGGGTTCTTTAGTTTTTGGAAAAATGCTTTTTCTATTATTGTGTATCTCTTCTGGTACCTCAACAACTTTGTCGCAGTATGTCTTGGCAAATTCAATTGCAAATTCTCGTAATTTCGGATCCCATAAATTATATGGTCCGGGTTTTTTTGGTGTATCGATTATTGCGATTAACTCAAATGGTTCTTTTAAGTACTTAGAAAAGGACAATCTATGTAACTTAAGTGCTCCAGGCCACGAAGCAATAGTTGTTATAATTTTTATTGTACTCAAAATTTATTTTTCTTCCAATATTGAATTTATGTAGGTCCCAAATTCGTTGTTTCCATACTCTCTTGAAAGATCTTGCAATTGTGTTGAAGAAATAAATCCCTTACGAAATGCAACCTCTTCAATGCAAGCAATTTTCATTCCTTGCCTTTCCTGAATTGCCCGTACATATGCACTCGCGTCATGGAGAGAGTTGAATGTACCTGTGTCTAGCCATGCAGTTCCTCTAGGAAGAATTTCAACATGTAGTTTTTTGTTGATCAAATACTCTGCATTAACTGAACTAATTTCTAATTCGCCTCGTTGGCTCGGCTTAATACTTTTTGAAATTTCAATGACGGTATTGTCATAAAAATATAGTCCGGGTATAGCGTAGTTTGATTTTGGCTTAAGGGGTTTCTCTTCAATAGACAATGCCGTGCCAAACTGATCTATCTCTACAACTCCATATCTTTCTGGGTCTGTAACTCTGTAAGCAAAAATATGTGCTCCTTCAATTTTTTGATTTTTCTGTAATTGATTTCCAAGGCCACTTCCATAAAAAATGTTATCGCCAAGTATCAAAGCGCATGATTCGTTGCCGATAAAATCCTCGCCGAGGATGAAGGCTTGAGCTAGACCTTTGGGCTCAATTTGCACCTTATAAGAAATGTTTATTCCAATTCGCTTCCCGTCGCCCAGCAAATTCTGAAAATTTATTGCATCTCCTGGGGTTGTGATAATTAAAATGTCTCTAATTCCAGCGGACATCAACGTTGCGAGCGGATAGTGAATCAATGGTTTATCGTAAACTGGCAAAAGTTGCTTAGAAGTCCCTCTTGTCACTGGCCACAGTCGAGAACCAGTGCCACCAGCTAGAATCAAACCTTTCATAGGCAACCACTATACTTCAACTGATGAACTTGGAATATAAATGAGAATTCTTATTACTGGTGGGGCTGGATTTATAGGCTCAAATTTTGTTAGAAATTTTATAAATGGTGCTGAGATTACTTCCATTACGGTTCTGGATTCACTTACATACGCTGGAAATTTAGCTAACTTGGAAAGTGTTTCAAATTCTCCTAAATTTAATTTTATAAAAGGGGACATTTGTGATTCAGAACTTGTTGCTAAAGCGACCCAGAATATTGATTTGGTGGTCCATTTTGCCGCTGAATCTCATGTAGATCGCTCAATACTGGACCCAGGTTTGTTTATTAAGACAAATGTCCTCGGAACTCAAAACTTGTTAAATTTTTCGATGAAAAATAAGGTGCAAAAATTTATCCATGTATCAACGGATGAGGTATATGGATCTATTTTTGAGGGATCCTGGTCTGAAGATTGGCCTGTTGCTCCAAACTCACCTTATTCGGCATCAAAAGCTGGATCTGACTTATTGGCTTTGAGTTATTTCAAAACCTTCGGTTTTAATGTTTCGGTTACGCGTTGCAGCAATAATTATGGGCCGTACCAATACCCAGAAAAAGTCATTCCTTTATTCATCACAAATTTAATTGAGGGAAAAAGATTGCCAATTTACGGTTCTGGACTAAATGTTCGCGATTGGATTCACGTTGACGATCACTGTGATGGAATAATGGGAGTCATCCACCGAGGAAAACCAGGTGAAATTTACAATTTTGGCGGTGGAAACGAATTATCAAACATTGAGCTTGCTAAAAAAATACTTTCGGTTGTCAATGAAAATTTAGGTAAAATAGATCACGTCGCGGATAGAAAAGGTCATGACTTGAGATATTCAGTTTCTTTTGAAAAAGCAGAAAAACAACTGGGGTGGAGTCCAAAGATTCTTTTCGAAAATGGTTTAAATGAAACTATATCTTGGTATAGAGATAATCGCTCCTGGTGGGAGAAGCTAAAAAATTAGCACCATTTTAGTATTAGGCAGTAATGGGCAATTGGGTAGCGCGCTAACGGAAAAATTGTCTGAAACCAGTTTTAAAGTTGTGGGACTGAATAGATCAGAATTAGACATCACTGATAACTTCGCCGTCAGAGAAATGATTGATAAAATTAGACCCAAATTTCTCATAAATTGTGCGGCTTGGACCGATGTAGCAAAAGCAGAAGATCGTAAGATTGAAGCGTATTTAATCAATTGCACGAGTCTTGAAGAAATCATAAAAAGCTGTATAGATTTCAGCGTCAAGCTTGTTCACATCTCAACCGACCATGTTTTTTCTGGCTTGGATAACACCATGTATAAAATTGATTCTGTAAAAGGTCCCGTTAACTTCTATGGATACTCTAAATCCAAAGGCGAAGATCTAATCCTAGATGCCAAAAATCTTGAATATTGGATTTTGAGGACATCATGGCTGTATGGAAACAGTAACCGTGATTTTGTTGCCAAAATTTTAAATCAATACAAATTATCCAAATTTCCTATTTCGGTGGTTTCTGACCAATTCGGTCACCCAACCTATGTGAAAGATCTGGTTGAACGACTTATTTTAATGATTAATTCAGATATCGTTTCGGGTGTTTATCACGCAAGTAATTCAGGGATCACTTCTTGGTATGAATTTGCACGGGAATTGGCAATCGGAATGAACTTAGACCTCGATAGTATTATTCCGGTTAAAACTAAAGATTTCAGTAGCAATGTTGAGAGACCAATTAGTGTTTGTTTGGATTTTTCAGCGTGGGAAATGGTTAATCTACAACCACTCCGAGAGTGGAAATTTGCGTTGCGAGAATTTATTAACGAGAGGAATAAAAATGTTGAAAATTACTCCTTTGAAAATTAGTGGAGCTTTTCTGATTGAAAATGATATTTTTAATGACACACGTGGTTCTTTTAGAGAATTGATGCGGTTTTCTCAGCTATCAGATTTAACAAAAGGTCTTCCTTGGACACAAAACAATCTTTCAATATCCAAGTTAAATACTATCAGGGGAATACATTTTTCAAAGAGCGAAGTTCCTCAAAATAAACTTGTTAGTTGTGTAAGTGGCAAAATTCTGGATTTTGTTGTTGATGTTAGGCCAGAATCACCAACTTACCAAAAGTTTTGTGAAATTGAACTAACCTCTAATTTAGCGACTTCTGTATTTATAACTGGTGGGTTAGGTCATGCATTTATCGCAAAAAGTGAAGATTCAATCGTTAACTACTTGCTCTCTTCGGAATACAATCCTGATACTGAATTTGGAATTAATCCTTTTGATAAAAAAATTGGTATTGATTGGGGGGTAACTGAATTCGTTATATCTGACAAAGACAGCACGGCACCGAGTTTGACCGATGCTGTAAAATTTGGAATTATATAAAATAATTGAAAATCCTTCTTTTTAATGCTTTTCCATAATTAATGAGAATATATCTGTAAAAATTTACCCCGCTAATTCTGTTGGTAATTCTAGCGGCGTAAATTAACAGTCTTTGATGGTGGATCTCGCGCTTAACTAGATTTAAGGTTCTTTTTACATCTGTAGAACTTATATTATATTCATATATAAAATCAATCAATTCAGATTTTACTTTTTTAGAACTGTAATTCTTTGAATATTGAAAGTCGTGGATAGAGTATTCAATATTTGCTCCTTTGAAAATAAATGGATTTCCTAATTGCAAATAATATTCATGGTAATTAATTACATCGACCAACATGTTATATCTATCATTGTAAGGCTTAAAGTTGTTCTTTGCCACAAACACTGAACTAGGGCCACCTAATTCATTGAATCCAAATTTTGTGGTGCTATTGAAATTTGATTCCAATAGTCTATCTCCTACCTTTCCTTCTGCGACTATCCAATCCATTGGGTGACTAGCTATGTGTTTTTGAACGTTTTCATACAAGCTTGAGTTCAATAAGAAATCGTCTTGATGTAAGACGTGAACTATTTGCCCGGAAGTATTTCTTACTGCAAAGTTGGAGTTAGCACCAATACCGAAATTTTTATCATTCAAAATGTAGGAAATATTTAATTCTTTGAATTTCTTGGTTAGTTCTTTAACTTTGTTTGAATAATCATCATGCCTAGTATTGTCAGATACGACTATTTCGAATGGTAATTTAGTTTGTTTCGACAAACTCATCAGGCTGACTTCCAGCAAATCCAATTGCGCACTATTCTCAATATATGTTGGAATTGCTGTTGAGATATCAGAAGTGGTCATATACATATTTTATATAGATTGTGTCGATTGGTGATACTTTATGGCCGTGATGCTTTCCAAAATATTCAAAAAATACCTAGAGTGGCAATTTTATCTTCCAGATGATTTTAGCGTTGATCACCAAGTTCATGTAGATCTTGGAAGTGGTGGGCGCATCCGTAATCCATTCAACTCCAATAGGGTTGTTGGATCAGATTACAAGTTACCGAGGGACCAAAAGGAATCTGGAAATTTTCTTATTTGTGACTTAACAAAGAGTATCCCTTTGGAATCCGCAAGTATCTCTAGTTTTTCAGCGTTTGACGTCATAGAACATATACCCCGGTGGGAACGAATGAGTTCTGGAAAGATTAGGTTTCCTTTTATTAACTTTATGAATGAGGTAAATCGGTGCTTGAAACCGGATGGTATTTTTATAGCAGTTACTCCAGCATTTCCTAAAAGTTCAGTGTTTCAAGACCCAACTCATGTAAATTTTATTACGCAAGATACTGTTCGATATTTTACTGAAGAAGGTTGGGCAAGTAATTTAGAGTATGAATATGCTGGAAATTTCAAATTGGTTAAGCAATCTTGGGTTTATAGTCAGAATGTTTTTGATGGCTTTTGTATCAAACCTGGTTCTAGAATAAAGAAATGGATTTTTTTATTTGACCGGTTATTAACTATTGTTTTCAATAAATATGTTCGAAGAAACCAGCCAACACATCTTTTGTGGGTTTTACAAAAGACTAAAGAAGTTTGAGTACATATAGTATATTGAAAAGTATTTTGTGTAGAAAATTATTGAATTTATTATTTAAACCAAATATTCTTTTGTGGAAGCCAAAAGTTTTTATTTTTAAGTTCTCTGGCATTATCTGCTCCCGCGAGAATAAAAGAGCAGTTTCAAATGGCGCAAATTTGCACCCATTTTTTTCGTAAACGTGACGGTTGTGAATGCATATAATTCCATCTTCAGCTTGCTCATTCACGCCCATATGTTTAAAAAAATTGCTATTATTAACATCCCATTCAATATACTGATGGTTTGGGACCTCTAGTAATTTCTTTGATCTTAAAGTAAAACCACCATTACCTACTCTTTGATGTGAACCAAACGGATCGATGTATGCGTCACTCCTGACCCGCCACGGAGCTCCAATATAGTCATATTGAAGAAAATCTGAATTCCATTTCTTATAATTTAGTACATAACCGTCAGCTTGCACTAGTAAAACATGTTTAGTGTCCACATGTCTAAATAATGAGTAAACTATGTAATGTGAATATTCATTGATACTGGAAAGTTTATTGGCAATGGATTGTTCTACTTTAAGCCACGGCGGCTGATATCTAACTGGCGAACTACATACTAATTTGATTTCACGGAATTGGATACACCTAGAACTTCTCCATAAAGCATAAATTGAATTCCGGATGTTGATGCTTGAAACACAAACTAAAGTAACGTTATCCAACACCAGCTTGTCACTTTTGTTCAAAAGCAACCTCTATACATCTTTGAATAATGTATTCTAAACCCATAATGGCAGTCTATGATGTTTTTCCTTTCTATAATGAACTCGACATTCTCGAGATTAGACTAAATACTCTGGATCCAATTGTTGATTTTTTCGTGATTACTGAAGCTACCACTACTTTTGCAGGACACAGTAAAAAGTTGTATCTTACCGAAAATCTAGAAAAATTTTCAAAGTTCAAAGAAAAGATTATACTTCAAGTTGTAAATGATGTACCGCAAATTGCTCCGTTTGAGAGAGATTGGTTTCAACGCGATCAGGCAAAAAGTTTTTTAGATAAGAATTTAAGTGAATCTGATTACTTGATTTATGGCGATGTAGATGAGATTCCGAAATTGGATTCCGTTGGGTTCGCAACTGATTTGCTAAATGATTCCAGAAAAATTGCGCACTTCGCTCAAGATCTGAATTACTATTATTTAAACTTAAAAGAAACTTCTGGAAAACTACTATCATACATGGGTGAGTACGCAGGAATTGAAGAAAAAAAATGGCTGGGCAGTACTTTATCTAAATGGTCGTATTCTAGAAATTTTTCAATGACAGCACTCAGAAATCCAGGGCACAAAGGTAATGGGGTCAGAATTGATAACGCAGGATGGCACTTTTCTTATGTTGGTGGGGAACCTGGAGTAACAACTTCAGACAGAGCGCGGAATAAAGTCATAAACGCTGCACATCAGGAGTTAAACACACGAAAGATTCATAAAAAAATAGAGAAAGCAACGCATAAGCACACAGATATTTTTAATCGTAAGGGTGCCAACTTTGAGGTTATTCATGAAACTTCTTATTTACCTGAATATGTACAACTTAATCTTGATAAATTTAGAAATCTTATAACTAGATGATTGGAACACAACTATATAAAGGGCAAGGGTTGGGTAATCAATTATGGGTTTACGCAGTGACACGCTCAATTGCTTTAAGAAATAATTATGAATTTGCAATCCCCGGTAAAAATAATTTTAAAGGAAAATATTTTTTGAAACTTGATTTTGGTAAAAAAATAGATATCAACCTATTGGATTATCCCGCACATAGAATCCCAAATGGATTTAGGTTTTATTATGCCGAAAAAAAACTAATTCATCCGGTACACAATTGCGATATTTCAGAATTTGATGTTGATTTATTCAATATCCCGGATAATACATTTATTGATGGGAATATGCAGACAGAGAAATATATCGTCGATTATCGCGAAATGATTCAAGATTGGTTTTCAGTGCCAACCCAGTTCTTTGAAGGATGTACAATTCATTTGCGAGGGACCGAATACAGAGGGTTGCAGGATGTTCTTTTACCAATGGAATATTTCCAGAATGCTATTGAATATCTAAGGAACAAATACGGTGATGTGAAATTCAGGGTTGTGACTGATGATTTTGAACTGGCTACAAAATATTTCCCACATTTTCCTATTTTAGGACAGTCAATCTTAAAAAATATTGCTAGCAAAACATTGATTCCGATTAAGGCTAGGCTCAAAGTAGGGCCTAACCAAAAATCAATATGTAGAGATTTTGCAGCAATTCAAAATTCTAAGTATTTAATAATTCCTAACTCTAGCTTTTCTTGGTGGGGTGCTTGGACTAACCGTAGGGCAGTTGAAGTAGTGGCTCCAAAATATTGGGCTAGACACAATATTTCCGATGGATTTTGGTCAACGGGGGATATAAAAACTGAAGGTTGGACTTGGTTAGATCGGGATAACAATATTGGAAGTTAGATTATCAATTCAAGTCAGAAAGTTCATTTAATTTACTTACCCAGTCCGGGTGTAGTGCCACAATGTTAAATGTCACACCTTTAGAACTCATCATTTCTATTTCAACAAATGCATCTGGAATTAGCCTTATTAAAGGGGCCATTTTTGGATTGATTTGAGTTAAATACTCGTTGTTTTTGTCATGAAGAATGAAAAATTGCCAATCACCCTGAAATAATTCTATGAAATCTTGTATTTTGCGAGGCTCATTTACAGACAATGTTTCTAGCCCGAGTTCAAATTGAACAGCGATCGCTATTTGATTGATGGCACTTTTCCCTCCATTTAAAGCAAAGTAGTCATACATTTCAAGATCTGTTTTGATGAAAACGGGATAATCGATATTTTCACTTTGAATTACTTTGTCAAGGGTTGTGAGCGTCACACTTGATCCTAAAGTTTTAGAATCATATTTCTTGCCATACACATTTCGTAAGATCAAGGATTGCGAGTGCTTATAATAAGTTAGTTCTCCTTCATGGTCTCCAAGTGCAAGCTGGAGAACCCTAACATTATTTAAATTAAGACTACTGATTTTCTTTTTCAAGACTTTACAGAAATTTGGGTTTGGTTCTATTAACAATATTTTTGAACTTTTGTTTTTTTGAAATAACTCCGCCAAGAAAACATCAGTTCTAGCGCCGGCGTCAATAACATTCAAGTTGTACTCAGATAGTTTTCTGCTCAGGGATACCTCTCCAAAAGTGAGTGCAATATTCTGTTTTGAGGCAAGGTTCCTGTATTGCAATAGAAAAATGTTTAAAATTTCTTCATTAAATCTTTTTTTAATTGCTCTCAAAATGTTCATTGAATTTATGCTCCTCCCGTCAGTCGTACTGTACAATAAATGACAACAAAATTTGGTGAGGGATTTAAATGATTATTTTGGTTTTAAACAGAGTTAAGGCAGCCATTCTAAGAAGATTTGGATATAACTTGGATCGAGGTCACACATGGGAAAAATTAAGTGCGCAATATTCCGATATTGAAACTCAAACAAACTTGTATAGATTTATTGTCGAACTTTTTCCTATTTGGTCAAAAACTGAGAACACATTATTGATTGAAAGAGCCAAGAACATTGCTCAGATCAGAGATGCAAAGAGTCTATTAGGAGACCACTACAGATTGCTAAAGGCGATTGCAGTGATGGTTCAGGCAAAAAAAGTTGTTGACATTGGAACGTACACTGGTATGTCTGCAATTACCTTTATGGATGCTAACTGTGAAGTAATTAGCTTTGATATAACCTCGCCGTTTGGTTTCGATGATTGCCTAGTTGCACAATCAGATATTGAATCCGGAAAATTACAATTGGTAAACGAAGACATTAAGAATGAAAAAGTTTTTGATAAGTATGTTCAAAGTTTTATCGATGCAGATATTATATTTCTCGACGGTCCGAAATATGGTGGATTCGAGCAACTCGTTCTTCCTAAAATTCTAAACTTGGATTATTATAAAAATACGCTCGTAATTATGGATGATATTCAGATGAAGAAGATGAAGATTTTATGGTATGAACTTAATTCACCCAGACTAGATATGAGTTTATTAGGACACATTAGTGGAACCGGCGTCATATTTCCCTTCATGAAAAAGTAATATGTACCCTTTTATTATAATTAGTCGAAATCGAAAATCTTGTGTAGAAAAGATTGTTGATTTTGCAGTATCTAAAAATATTGTGTCTAGTGTTGTTATTATGGATATGGGAAGTGAATATTCAATAATGAAAGATTATTTAGATAGTCTATCTAATCAAAAAATTTATGTTCATAGGTTGAAAAATATTGGCCCTAGGCAGCTCTGGTCTAGTGATGTTTTTCGAAGTTGTGTAGGAGATCGCGGATTTTTTTTGACAGATGGGGATATTGATTTCTCTGAGAGCCATCCAGATGTACTACAAAAATTGATTTCAACCTCAGAAAAGTATAAGTACTTCAAGAAGGTTGGTTGTGCGTTGGCTCTGAACAAGCTTCCAGACAAATTAGACAAAAGTAGATTAATCTTCGAATCAGAAGGTGACAATTGGTCTAAGTATAGGTTAATCGATCGTGACACCTATCTAGCCCCGATTGATACAACAATTGCTTATTATCCGAGATACACAAATGATTTCTTCCACTGGCCCGCGATTAGAGTGGCTGGTGAATATTCAGTAATTCATACGCCTTGGCATGTTGATTACGCAAATCTAAATGAAGAAGAAAAGTTTTACATAGATAGTGCAAAAGGTTGGGGTGGTTTTGGTACATCATCTGAGCGTGGAACTAGAGACGAAGACTTAGATTTTAGAAAAACTAAGCTTTATTTATTTAGAGTTATTGTTAAGTCAATTTTAAAATTGCAGCCAAAAATCGGCTCGATGGTGATCAGTAAATTAATCCGTATGAATAATCACGACTCAAAAATTGACCTGTGAATAAAATCTACTTTGAACAGTACTTGCGAAATATTTTTGGTAAAGATCGCGAAAGAGAAATTGATCTATTTGTCGGTTTGGTCACCAAAAGTTCTAGCGTAATTGATGTTGGTGCAAACAGAGGGACCTACGCTTTACCTGTATCTAGGAGATTATCTAACGAAGGAAATTTATACCTCTTTGAGCCAGTTCCTTTCCTTTTCAATTATCTTCAAAAAGGATTCAAGAAGAAAAAGAATGTAAAAGTGTTCCAGCTGGGATGCAGCGATAGAACTGGCATGGCCAAAATTAAGATTCCATATAACTCTGGACAGCTGGGTTTGGGTTCAGGATCAATTGTAAACCAGTATTCTGAGTATGAAGAGATTGAAATAGAAATTGCTCGTATTGATGATTTGAATCTATCTAATATAGATTTTATAAAGATTGATGTAGAAGGTTACGAAACTTTTGTCCTAGAGGGAGCAATTAAGGTAATTCAAAAAACAAAACCAATCATTTTAGTGGAAATTGATTGGAACATGGGTAATGAGTATTTTCAACGTTTACTTGATTTGATTAATTTTATTGGCTATAGAATTCTGTCACTAACCGGAAGCAGTTTTCTGGAAGTGAAAATGAGCGAATTTAGTTCTATCAAATTGAATTTTCACGCTGATGGATACCGGAATAACTTTTTTTTAATTCCTGAATTTAAGTTTGAAGAAATTAGATTAAAATTGATTAATCAAAATACTTTGTTAAATTATTTTCGCAGATTGAGATAAAAAGTATTTAACTAAGAAACTTTCTAATTGAAGTATTGTTATTTGGGCAGACCCCAAAATTGTAATATTTTCCTCGATTAATTCGTTTTTAACAACTACATCCTGTGAATTGATTCTGCCCAAAGGCTGTTTGAAATTTTTAATGTAGGTATCTAATAAATCAATACAAAAACCCTGTAAAATGTCTTGAGTATATCTTTTAGTTTTTGCAGATAGACTCTTTTCTAGATTTTTCAATATCTTGTTTGAGCCTAGGAGTATTTGTTTATTGGATATTGTCATAAATTCTTTTGTATTGTTGTAATTAGATTCGTTTTTGAATTTTAACTCATTTAAAGCTGTTTCACTAGCCAACTCCATTAGTTGATTAGCTGCTTCAAGTGCAGATGTTAACCCGGTTATTGTTTTGGATAGGTTCAAAATCTTCTCTCTTGTTTTTCTCGCACCTTCATTAGTTGCTAAATATTTTGCACGACCAATATGGCCTTGTGCAGCATTTGCAGCGAACTCCGCCATCTTAGGATCAATTCCATCACGTTCAATTAACAATTTAGTAACTGCTTTAATTGATGGTGTTCGTAAGGTTAAGTGCCGGCACCTAGATCTAATTGTTGGGATGACATCGGTTAATGTTGGTGCACAAAGCAACCAAACAGTTCTGGCTCCTGGCTCTTCAATTACTTTTAACAATGCATTCGCGGCCGATTCAGTTAGTCGGTCTGCATCTTCAATCACAACAACCCGATAGTTGCCAACAGAGGGAGACCATGATGTTCTAGTAATTAACTCTCTGACTTCATCAACCTTAATTGATAATCCTTCTGTTCTTACTAATTCAATATCTGCATGAGAGCCCTCTATTGTTGTTGCGCAATTAATACAAGTACCGCAACCACCTTTTTCACAAAGTAATCCTGCTGCAAATGCGATTGCTGCATTTGATCTGCCAGAACCTGCAGGACCGGTAAATAACCAAGAGTGGGTCATGTTTTGAGAATTATTTGATGAATCCTTCGATGCGGTAATTGCCTCTTTTAGGGTTTTGATCACCACTTCTTGGTCAATTAAATTATCAAATACTGAGCTCATTTTTTAACTTTTTCTTTTAAGGCGGCGAGTGTTGAAACTCTTTCAATTATTGCGGAGTGGATCTGTTCAATACTTTGTCTTGCATCAACTACAAGATAGCGCTCTGGATCTATCTGAGCCATATTCAAATACTCTTGGCGCACGCGTTCATGAAAGTTAAGTGGCTCAGATTCAAGTCGATCAGTTGTGTGTAAACGTCCTAAACCAACCTCTGCAGGTAGATCAAGAATGATTGTCAGCGATGGAGTTAAAGATTCAGTTGCCCAGCGTGAAATACGAGAGACCTCAGATGGAAGTAAAACTCGACCTGCCCCTTGATAAGCAACTGATGAATCAATATAGCGATCGGTAATTACAACATCGCCGCGATCTAGCGCTGGTCGAATAACAGAGTAAACATGGTGAGCGCGATCTGCTGCATACATTAGGGCTTCAGATCTTGGACTTATCACGCCGGTGTTGTTATCTAGCAATATTTGTCTGATTTGATTACCCAGTGTTGTCCCACCTGGTTCGCGAGTTAAAACAACACTTTCGCCCTGCTTTTCTAGCCACTCTTTAAGTAATTTTGTCTGTGTTGATTTACCTGCACCCTCGCCGCCTTCAAAAGAAATAAACAAACCTTTTGTAATGTTTCCAGTAATTGCCCCTAAATCACCGCGTAATGCTGAAAGCACATCACTCCAGAGTGAAACATTTGGGCGATCGCGCATTTGCCGGTAAGAAATAATGCCAACAAACATTCCAATTAAGCCAGCTGCAAACATTGTGAATGCTGCTCCGTTGTAGGTGACCGATGTGGTTCTGAATGAGAATGTGTGTTTACCAATAGCAGCCGCTACTAGTGGTGCGATAGCTAAAACTAAAACAAGTGAGACGCGAACTAGAGATTGAACATAGGCAAAGGTTCGGCCGCGAACTTCATCTGCTACCTCCATGCCAAGCATTGTGAATCCAGTTACCCAAGAAATTCCGGCAAATGCACCAAGTAGAACAACAATAAAGATTGCAAGCACAAGGTTTAGAACAAGGGAAAGTACAACAAGTAAGAAGCTAGAAACAGCAAGGGATGCGCCAAATAAGCGGCGACGAGAGAACTGTGCAAAAACCTTTGGACCGAATGAAATACCTAAAGCAAGACCGGTAAATACTGCGCCAAACAGAACACCATAGGCCGCCTCACCAGCTTGCAGATCATCAACAAATGTTCTGGCCAAACCGATTACTGCACCCGCTGCAAAAAAAGCACCAAGCATTCCAATAACTACGCCACGGATAATCTTTGATCCCTTTATAACCTGAAAGCCTTCAAGCAGTGATGTGCCAATTCCAGGGGAGGCCGCTGTAGTTGCAGCACCTGGTGGAATCTCGCGAAGCTTCCAAACGATGTAAGCACAATACAGAAAGCTGAGAGCATTTATATAAAGTGCAATATCTGCTGCACTTGCTGGAGTTTGATTACCAAGGGCTGAATTTATAGCACCAGAAAATATTGCAAGAAGTGAGAAAACTATGGCAGCAATTGGAGCGGTGCCGTAGGAGGCAAGGAGTGATACTTGATTAGCACTTTCTAGTTTATGTTTTGGAACTAGATTAGGAACCGAGGCCTCTTTAGCTGGTGACCAAAATAAGGTAACTATTTCGACCAAAATAGTTGCGGTGTATAGCCAAAAGTAACTTCCGACAATTGGAATAGATGCATAGAGTGCAAATCTGATTACATCACAGGAGACCATTAATTTACGGCGATCAAATCTGTCTGCAACCACGCCAGCAAATGGCCCAAGGATTACTGCCGGAAGTAGGCGGACAATAAATACGCCTGCAATTGCAAAGTTAGCTTTCGCGTAATCACCGCCTGCTAATTGTTGAGCGAGTGCGGTCGATGCTAAAAGTCCAAGCCAATCACCTAAGGAGGAAAATGCCATTGCATTCCAAAGTTTGCGAAATGCTGGAATTGCTAAGACGCTGCGGGATTCAGATTGTGCTGGTGCAGATGGATATGACAGCGGCATGAATTAAGTCTACTTGTGGGCTCTGTCCGCCAAATTAAGCGGGTTTTCCCACACCAGTAGCAGCTTTCTTGGCCTTCTTTTTAGCACCAGCGCCTTTAATTGTTTTTTCCGTCAAAGTCGGTGCGGTTTTCTTTGCTGATGCTTTTTTCTTTTTCTTACCCGATCCACCTGGGTTTTCTAACTCCCATGCGCGGCGGCCAGCAAGTAATTCAAGTGCTCTTTCAATTGTTAGAAGTTCAACCGCGTCCCCTCGACGAAGTGTCGCATTTACTTCACCATCAGTTACGTAAACTCCGAAGCGACCATCCTTAACAATTACCTCTTTGCCAGTTGCGGGATCTTGACCCAACTCTTTAAGTGGTGGTTTTGCAACACCACGGCGACGAACTTTTGGTTGTTTATAGATTTCAATCGCTTCTTCCAGTCCAATTGAGAACAGTTGATCCTCACTTGTAAGAGTTCGTGAGTCTGCGCCATGTTTCATATATGGGCCATAGCGACCATTTTGAACTGTGATTGGTTCATCTTGGTATGTGCCAAGTGTGCGAGGAAGTGAGAGCAAGCGAAGTGCATCCTTTAAATCAATTGTGTCTAGTGTCATTGTGGAAAGCAAGGATGCTGTCTTTGGTTTTGGTGCATCTTTTTTCTTTCGCTTTTTCTTAGCACCTTCTTCGACAATTTCTTCTGGAAATACTTCTGTGATGTAAGCACCGAAGCGTCCTGATTTTGCAATTACTTCAAGTCCAGTACCGGGATCAGTTCCTAACTTTCGTTCACCAGATGGTTTAGCAAGTAGTTCAATTGCTTTAGGAAGTGTTAACTCATCAGGTGCCATCTCCTCCGGAATATTGGCAAACTTTCGTTCCTCACCTTGTCCTTGTTGCAAGTAAGCACCAAATCGACCAACCCGAATCTCAATATCCTCACCCATCTTCATTGTGTTAATTGCTTGCGCATCAATTGCGCCAAGATCTGCTGATAGATCTTCTAGTCCTGGATTGTTTTCACTTCCATAAAAAAAGTTTGTCAGCCAGGCAACTCGTTCAGTTTCACCATTTGCGATGCGATCTAAATCCTCCTCCATAGAGGCGGTGAATTCGTAATCAATTAATTTTGTGAAGTGTTGTTCGAGTAATCCTGTTACAGAAAATGCTAGAAATGTTGGAACTAGTGCGCGACCACGTTTTGCAACATAACCGCGATCTTGAATTGTCTGCATGATTGATGCAAAAGTAGATGGCCGACCAATACCAAGCTCTTCTAGCTTTTTAACAAGAGTTGGCTCGGTATAACGAGCAGGTGGCTTGGTTTCATGTCCTTCGCAGGTGTATTCCTTAACTGCAATCTTTTCTCCAACTGACATCGCAGGAAGCCTGCGATCAGTATCTTCGGCCTCTGTTTTCTCTTCTGCAATCTCTTCATAAGCTGCTAAAAATCCAGCGAAAGTTAGAACTGAGCCATTGGCGCGAAAGATTGCATCTTGACCAGTTTTAGTTTTAACATCAAAATCAACTCGCATTTGTTGTTTCTTTGCATCTGACATTTGAGATGCAACAGTGCGTTTCCAAATTAGATCATAAAGTGCAAACTCATCCCGTGATAACTCTGGTGCTAGCTCACCTGGTGTTTTAAATACATCCCCTGCTGGACGAATTGCTTCATGTGCCTCTTGTGCATTTTTTGTTTTGCCTTCATAAACACGTGGTGTGGCTGGTACAAACTCTTTTCCATAAAGTGATTGTGCAGATGAACGAGCAGCAGCGATTGCAGTTGGTGAAAGCGTTACTGAATCAGTACGCATATAGGTGATGTAACCATTTTCGTATAAGCGCTGTGCAATCCGCATTGTTAACTGCGCACCCCAACCTAAACGCGATCCGGCATCTTGTTGCATAGTAGAAGTTGTAAATGGTGCTTTTGGGCGCTCTGTTCTTGGTGACTCTTCAAGTGATTTAACAATTAGTGATTGACCAGATAGAGATTGCACTAATTCGCGGGCTGCTGCTTCATCCAGTAACAAAATATTTTCTACAGATTTTTCTTTAACCCCACCATTAGAATCAAAATCATTTGTAGCAGCAACGCGCTTTCCTTCAAGGGATAAAAGTCGGGCGTTAAAGCCTGATGCGCATACTGCTGCTAGATCCCACCAAGCCGATGAAATAAATGCCATGCGCTCTCGTTCGCGCTCGACAATTAATCTAGTTGCAACAGATTGAACACGCCCTGCAGAAATTCGTGGCATAACTTTTTTCCATAAAACTGGTGATAACCGGTAGCCATATAAACGATCCAATACGCGACGAGTTTCTTGAGCATCTACCAATCGATAATCTAAATCCCGAGTTTCATTCGCTGCTTTTTGAATCGCCTCTTTTGTAATTTCATGAAAAACCATTCGGCGAACTGGAATCTTTGGTCGCAATACTTCAATTAAATGCCAAGCAATCGCTTCGCCCTCGCGGTCCTCATCCGTTGCCAGAATTAGCTCGTTGGCATCTTTCATTAACTCTTTAAGCTCTGAAACTTTGGCTTTTTTATCTGGGTTAATCACATATAAAGGAGCGAAATCCTCTTCAATATTTACACCCTCTTTAGCCCACGCAAACTTTTTAAACTCTTTAGGAATATCTGCTGCGCGTTGCGGCAAATCGCGGATGTGTCCAACGGAAGCTTCAACAACGTAATCATCCCCAAGGAAGGAGCCGATCTTGCGCGCCTTCGCTGGGGATTCAACGATTACAAGCTTCGTGCCCAAATTAATTAGCCAATCGCGGTTGAAGCGCGGCGGTTGCGAACTAACGCAACCACAATTGCAAGAGTTGCAACAAGGGCGATCATGCGTGATGTGCCCTCGTTGTTATCTAATGCAA
>Ga0164292_10000783_pt1 | contig 25362 bp, 30 predicted proteins | sample GEODES117metaG_FD_111486 | JGI IMG/M metagenome (GOLD analysis project Ga0164292, IMG submission 111486) | Eutrophic lake water microbial communities from Lake Mendota, Wisconsin, USA - GEODES117 metaG | ecosystem: Environmental > Aquatic > Freshwater > Lake | place: USA: Lake Mendota...
CCTCTTTCTGTTCCAGGTTGATGAAATACATCTCAAAAATGTCTCGAAGTTTTGCCTCGTGACTCTTCCACGGATTGTTCTGCGGAGGGCGATATTCGAACTCAAACACTCCGGTGTCCAAATTCGGGTGGATGGTGACTGCCTTCCAAGGATACTCTCCCAATTCACCAAAACTCAACTCGAGTGATTTCCCATCGCGACTCTTTTCGACCTGTCGGCGATTGGAGGGACGACTAACCTGGTTGAAGATGCCCATCACCTCCTTAAACGTAATATGCCACGGATCCATACTGTCCGCCACGGCATCGTCAAGTTCGAACTGAAACTTTGGCATTGTATTATCCTGCTAAAAGTTCTCGGCGAACTGGATTATCCAATGCGTCCAAATCGAATGTTCGAAATATGGTTGATTGCCAAATAGATAACATACACCCATATCGTGAGGATATACAATGACGTCCACAATTTAGCACCCGGAGTCTCTGGAATCATTCCAGCAACTTCAGAGGTTGTCAGCGATCCAACCGTGTAATGGAAATAGTCTATAAATGTTTGTGCTCCTCGAATTTGTCCACGAAAAAAGACCATCGTGAGACCTGCGAACAACAGACTCACGAAGAGTCCCAATATAAGCAATGCGAAGAATGTCTTCATTAATTCTTACAACAGAGTAAAGGAATGGACCAGGTCGTTGAGATCAAAGAAGAAGATGGGGAGATTGCAATTACAATTTATCCTACGAAAACAAGAGTTGAAATTCCATTGGTTTTAGTGCAAACCGAGGTTCCAGGAGACGATGGTCAGTTGCTAACGCAAATTGGAAGTTCCACCAACTACCTGGAAATTGACCCGGTTAAGTACACGATTCACCATGTGCGGATTGTTCCAGTCAACAAAATGAAGCGAACGGTCATTCTGGGAGAAGAGGACGTGCTCGAGGAAGTTCGCGAGGAAATTGTTAATGCATTCTGGCAGGAGTGGAATGCATTCAAGGAGTCCCAAAAAAAGAAGAAGAGGGGAGGGAAGACACGGAGGTCCATCAAGAAACGGAGAAAAACGAGTAAGCAGCGCCGTTGAATTTCTTCTCAAGAAGTAAAGGGATGAGTGCATCGGTGACAAAAACAAGTGCCGGATATGAAGTCACAATCAAGGACAAGACAATTACACTCCCTTCGGATTCGAAGATGAGTGAAATCCCCAATGAAGTGATGAAGATTGGAACGGACAAGAAGCGTCTGGAAATTGATCCGTATGCGAATACAATTGTGTTGGTAGAGGATGGGCGGGAGGAGGTGATTGTTCCCGACGAGGGAGATGATGAGGAGAGAGCAGATCTTGTCATGGCACTTTCGAATGCGTGGGCAGAGTCAGATCAGGAAGGCAGTTCGCGTCGTCGCTCACGAGTCAATCGCAAGACACGGCGTTCCAAGGGGAAGCGTGGCAATACGAAACGCCGCAAGCTTCGCAAGCTCTCGTCTCGGCGTCGCTGAGTCCTTGCAGTAGCGAGCAATTGCCTTGTACAAATGAAATCCATGGTAGCGATCGTGATTGTCACGCTTCGCACGAAACATAACTGACGTTCCATCCGCCTGCGTCATCCATTGTTTGAATACTTCAAGCAACGGATGCGTTGACGCAGCATCAGGACCTTCCGGAAACATGTCCCAGAACATCGATGTGGCAAACCGACACAAATCAAATGACGGACAAGGAGGAATGCTCGGGTGATCCTTGTCGAAGAAGGGTTCCATATTGTACTGCCCTGCTGCCTCGTCATCAGGTTGGAATTGACTGCTAACAAACTGACGAGGATCTTTCATTCCCACGAGACGCAACGACACAATCGCACGATCAAAGTCGATAATCTTGAGAATGTATCCGTGGGTTGGAAGGCGATACACAACCCCATTGTGCTTGTAGTGAAGGAACTCCTGTTCCGTCGGGACATACATCACGTTATTGCCGTGGAGATCGTTGTGGACAAATCCATACGTTCTCTGCGCATACGCCAATGCAAAGACAATCTGGGCAACCCAAGCAGCGTGCTTGGAAGGATCTGGATTTGCAGCAACCAGATCATAAAAGGTCCCCTCGCATTTCTCCATAACCGTTGTGATTACTGGGACATCGTGGAAGGTTGCCCATGCAAACGGTTCCTCATCGTCTGTTCCAATCTCCGACTCTTCCTCACCCTCTTCATCATCAGACTCGCAATCGCAGGACTCAATCTCAAACGCATCATCAGAATCGCTTTCGGTATGATCCTCAAAAATCGAAGACTCGTCTTCGGGTTGATCGCTTACGTTATGCGAACGAGTGGACGGATTGCTCACGTGATCAGGGTGAACATCTTCAATTCCGTCAAGGAGAACGTCATCACCCAACACAACATTCGGACGCTGCGTGCGCGTATGCGTGAACTCCGCACTCGATTCGGAGGTTCGCAGTTTGATTTCAAACGTTTTCCCCACATTGTTTGCAAACCAATGACGATCAACTAAATCCTCATAATCATCCGAAATGTCGATGGTATGATTCTGGGCAAGACCGACGTATACACCATAGACTTTTGGAAAGTGCACACATCCCGACTCAGACAATGCAATGGATGCAAGTGCACCCACATATCCTGCAGTATGGGGACTCTGGAGACTTGTCTGCATATCAGTGGCAACCTCCTCGGGTTTTGGCAGTCCAAATACACCATAATCTCCTCGCATCCATTTGAAGGGACTCAGAATCATGGTGGTCTTGCGATGGATCGTAGCAACATTTCCTTTGGTTGTTTTGATATGGGTCTCGTCGATAACATTACTAATTTCCTCTGCGAGGCGAACTCCATAATCGGACATTGAGGAGAGGGACTCTGTCTTGAACAGTTTTTCTAACGGAGGAAAGAAGGGTTGGGGATTTTTGAGTCCCCACTTGGATCCATCCAATTTTGGATACTTGTGGAGCTTCATGGACACGGCCGTGGTTCGAAGATCTTTTCCCATTGTTTTCAGTCTCAGCAATCAAAAACGGAATTCGAACGACGCCCGAAACGTTCTCCATGTGGAATTCACTCATTATTTGCTGGGTTACATTCGCTATCGTGAGCGTGCTTGTTCAACTCGTCTTGCTACGAGCAATCGTTTCTCGGTGATACAATAACATGAACTTCCAATTGAGGAAATTCGACATCAACATGATTAAGGAACGGTGTGACATTGACTCTCGCAAGAGTCCAATGATTGTCATTATCGGAAAAAAGGACACTGGCAAGTCCTTTTTGGTTCGTGATATTTTGTTCAACACACAAAACTGTTTTCCTGTGGGAACTGTCATCTCGGGCACTGAAGTTGCCAACGAATTTTTCCAGCATATGGTTCCTTCCAAATTCATTCACGACAAATACAGTCCGGACATTGTGATGAATGTCATTAAGCGACAGATGAATGTCAAACAGAAGCGCAATCAGGACAAAAATGCCAGAGGCGGATCCTCCAACATTGACCCTCGGGCATTCCTGATTCTCGACGACTGTCTGTACGATGCAACCTGGATTAAGGAAGAGTCGACTCGCTATGTATTCATGAACGGTCGTCACGTAGATTTGGCGACAATGATCACGATGCAGTATCCTTTGGGTATCACACCCAACTTGCGCACGAACGTTGACTTTGTCTTCATTCTTCGTGAGAATATCCTGGGGAATCGTAGACGTATCTACGAGAATTACGCAGGAATGTTTCCAACCTTTGAGATGTTTTGTAGTTTTATGGATCAGTGCACAGAAAATTTCGAGTGCTTGGTGATTTGCAACAATGTATCCTCCAACAAACTTGAGGACCAAGTCTTTTGGTACAAGGCATCAGACCACCCTCCCTTCCGTCTTTGCGATCAATCCTTGTGGGCCAACAATATGCCTTTTAAGAGTGCGATGCTCGCTGGCGACGAGTATAACGCTTCTTTGATGAAGAAAAAGAACGCTGGTCCTTCCGTTTGGGTCCGGAAAGAGGACGGCGGAAAGTCCTAAGTCGTTTCGTGCGACGAGTGCGTCCTCCAAAAAAGTCTTTGGACGGCATTTCAACGCGCTTTGGGGGTTGAGGAACAGGTGCTGGTGCCGGTGCTGGTGCCGGAAAAATATCATCAAGAAGGTCGCGAAGACCTCTGTCTTGTTTGGGTTGAACAGATGTAGGATCAAGGATGGCGAGTATATCAGTATATCTCAGTTTTTCTGCAACATCGCGAGGAGATACATTGTTGTCGAACTTTGCATTTACATCTGCGCCATTTTGGACCAGTAGTTTCACAATCTCTGGATCGCGATTTGCCACTGCATAGTGCAAAGCAGTCGTACCTTTCTCTCCCTTAGATTTCGCCAACCCTGGGTTCGTCGACAGAATCTGTCGTGTAAGCGAAGTGTTTTTACTATACACCGATTTCAGTAAGTCTTCAAGTGTAAAACCAGGAGGAGCAGGAGCAGGACTAGGTACTGGTGGTCTTCCGGGGGCAGGAGCAGGTGCAGGACTAGGTACTGGTGGTCTTCCGGGGGCAGGTGCAGGAGCAGGAACAGGAACAGGGATGGGTCCGGGAGTTGACTGCCTACGTGCCTTCTCAATCAATGCGGCAATGTCGGTAAACATATCGGGTTGCTTGACTGGAGAATTCGAATACAGACTCATGCTATGGTCAAACAACCCGTAAAGAACACGATCGCCTTCTCGAAATCGGAGAAGTGCTTCGTCTTTTTTGGGCGATGGAGATGGAGTGGCAGTCGGTTGAAACACTCCAATGGTTGATTGGAAATTTCCATTCGTTTCAAGAACCTGCATGTTTCTAGGATTTACGTACACCGATCGCTCGTCGGTTTCACCGCTCGGCAATCGTTTGACATACAGGGTTGCGCGTTGGAATGTTACTGGGGGTTCAGACACAGATGGTTGAGGTACAAATGCAACCTGAATGACCGGTTGAGTCCTTGGGATTTGCATAGATGGCGTAGAAATCGTCTGGGTCTCGGGAATAAAATTGAAGGCAATCGCAGACCGAGTGCGCGCCTGTTTTGGACCAGATGGGGGCGGTTGGATTAGAGGAGACGATGCTGCTCGTGCCTCAATTGCAGTCAAAATATCTTGGCGAGTCGCGACCATTTTGCATCCCCCGGGTGACGTTGGGCACGATAAAGTCTCTCCCGATTGGTCAACTCGCAATCCGGGTTGAATCTTAAATCCATACTTTTTGTAAATTTTGACACGCTTTGTTTGATCCAATCCCTGGTCTGTTGTGTTTGCAGCAACCAAAGTAAACACGTTTGTGCGTCCATAATGATTCGCAATTCGCGAAAAGAACTCACTCAAAAGTCCTTTTCCACGAGAGGTTGCGCGTGTACACACCCACGAAATGTATCGTTGAGTTCCAGTTTGATCTGCAATAACACTCGCGACAAATTCAATTGTACCAGTTGATGCCGTGGAAAACATCCACACATCTGGATTGCTCGTATTTGCATACCACTCACTGAATGTGTATCCGGGGAAACAATCATTGCTTTTCAAGAATGCGTCGATTGCTGCCTTCTCTGCAGCAGATCGCTGTGTCCAGTTCTGCCAAGTCCACCGACTCGTTTGCGAATGTTCGCTCTGGATTGTTACCAAGAGTTGATTCGTTTCTGCTACGCTTTTCTTGAATTCCTCAAGTCCTTTCATTGAAAACAGCGGGTTTTCGACACGCTTCATCTCCGGATATACCTGGGGTTGATCAAACTTGTAAATAACGACACTTCGTCGATTCAAGTCTTCGACGTATACGGGACTAAATCCAGCAGCACCAATCGTGCGAGGACTGTACACCGACGTTTCCCACAGAAGATCTCCAGAACGAGATACGAGTTTAACAATGATGTTGTTTGGCAGCACATACTGATACTGAAATTCCCCATTCAAGACATCATCCGTTGTAACTCTTACACCATCATCTCGATAGAGGGGAATTGACATTCCAACCTCATTGTCGAAATAATGCCAAACGTCTCCAATCAATCCTGCAGATGTCATGTGCCCCCCGGCACCACCTGACCAAGGCGCCCCAATCGTTACTCCTACAGCAGAGTATCCTTCCGGAACACTTGCTGCGTCTCGTATTTGCAATGCCTGAGTTCGATTCGAGATGCCGTATATAGAAAATACAGCATTCAATGCATCGCGTATAGTTTCAGGTGCCGAACCATACGAAACACGAGATTCACGGGGTTGAATTGTTTTGATAGGACTAGCAAGTTCGAACGAACGAAAGTAATTCGCACAAATTTCTCCAGTTGCATAGGTTTGCCCAGATGCACTTGCTGCCTGTCCAATTGGTGTGCTTTGTGTGCGTGACATCAAATCTCCAAATGTATCGGGTTTTCGTAAGACGTTCCCCGACATAATCGTCACAAGTCGATGAAGACTGATCTTTACCATTAGTTTTGCCGCTTCATCTGCAGTTAATCTTACCGTCGTCCCTTCTTCAGCGCACACGTTTAGATTCTCTCGTGTCCGGATGCATGTCGAATATTTGCCTCCATTGTCGTAGACCTCTTTTTTCCAGAATGTCTGACGAAGTCCTTCAGACCACCACAGAAGATTCAGTGTGGAATCTGTCACACAAATTCCACGTTTCTGTGAAAAGATTGGAAAATAACTACCCCGCCCTTCGAGAATATACGTTTCGAGTTTTTCCAAGGTAGAAAAGGGGTCACTTGCAGACGAATAGAATGCATTTTCAAGTCCGCCTCTTTGCCGACGATTTCTCGGCGTTCTCATTGTTGAAATGATAGAGTTTATTATTCGCGAATCGCGCCTTCCGTAGGGTGAACAGGTTTCGCGGCATCCTCGAGTGCCTTCTGCGAGTTCTCACGCTTGCGGCGCTCATTCTCCTCCTTCTGTGCCTTAATCTTCGACTCACGCTCCTCTGCAAAGAAGATCTCCTTGTTCGCCTCGTTCTCCTTGTAACGGCGCATGAGTTCATTGAGTTCCTTCTCCGCATACTCGACCTCGGGCATCAGGTGCTCACTGGGATCCCAAGGAAGCCACGCACCGACCTTGCCGATGTAGAGATTGTCCTTGGGGTACTTGCGCTGGAAGACCTTCGCCATCACCTGCGCCTCCTCCACGGTCGCAAAGCAGCGACGAACCTTCACACCACGCACATTGGTCTTGAACTCCACCGAGTTGTCATACTTCTCCTGGCACTCCTTCTCGTGCTTGAGAAGGAAGACCTGATACTGCTCCTCGAGATCGGTCTCGCGAATCTCCTTGTCGCGGACCTTCCCGAACTCGGTTGCGTCGGCAAGCAGGTCGTCAATCTTGAGTCCGTACTTCTTGGAAAGGAATGCCATGAAGTGCTCGAGACCCTTGACCTTCCAATCATAGTCCTGGAACTTCATGAACTCGCTGAACATGAAGCGATTCTTGTCCTGGATGACCTTCTCGGGAGAGATGAATGACACGATGCAATACTTCTGCGTCGGGATCTCGGGGTCCTCATCGAGGTAGTCAATCTGGGCACCCGCATCATCGACAGTAGGAAGAGTTTCACGACGAGACATTTTATTGATACGCGAGTCGTATTTGAAAGTCCTTTCTACGCAGGGTATAAATGTACGACCTGTTGACGTCCTCGCTTCTCTTCGTGATTCTTGTTCCCGGCGTTGCACTTACTCTGCCTCCCAGCGGGGGACTTGCAGCAGCACTCCTTCATGCCGTCGTTTTTTATGTGATTCAGGCGTTTGTTTCCCAGTATGTTCCCTGGTGGGGAATCTGGATTGTTGCGATTGTCGTGATTCTTGGAAAGTGGTATGCGTCGCGTTCTGCTGCCGCAGCACCGATGTATTGAAAAAATCTTCGCATTGTTTCAATAAACATGGAGTCGAAACCGAAGCCCACTGCCCCCGGTCTGGATCTTGGCGACCTCGTCACTCGCGTTGTGAAGTATATTCTTGAGGGTCTTGCGGTCGCTGTTGCTGCTGCTCTCTTCCCCGGCAAGCCCCTGAAGTATGGTGAGATCGCCATGCTCGGTCTTACTGCGGCCGCTGTCTTTGCCATCCTCGATATCTATGCCCCCTCCGTTGGATCCTCCGCGCGCACGGGTGCTGGATTCGGAATCGGCGCGAACCTCGTCGGGTTCCCCCGCGTATAAGTTACGCCTTTAACCCTGCTGCCAACAACGACGCAACCGACGTCGTAATCACGACCGCAAAATTGTTTTGGGTCACCTGCATCGTATTTAACAAAAATGAACACACGGGACTCGCGGTTGTTACAAACGACCGTGCCATGTCCCACATATCTTGCGGAACACAGAACTTGCTGTATGCGTAAGCAGAACTTACGTGGACACCATAGTTGAGCGCAAGAACCGTTGCTGCTGTCTTGACTGCCACCAATGCCGCCATTTACGTATTCCATGCGAAATTTGACCAGATGCCAACGTATCTCGTGCGGTACAATGGAGAATGGAAAACAATTACCTTCAAACCATTTGAACCCGAACGGATGGCAACAGACATTGCATGGATCCAGATTCGTGAACAAGTCACTCCCGAAGAAGCGTACAAGCGATGGTTTGAACGGCAACGCAAACTTTCTCACCTCCTTCAACAATGAACACGCTGATTCTCTTTCTCGCATTGGCGATTCTCGTCATTCTTGCATATCGCCTTTGGGAACCGTTTGTGGACATGCCCAAACAGCAAGTTCCTGTCGGGTCTGCAAATCTGTATTTCTTTTACACAGACTGGTGCGGATTTTCGCAAAAGGCGATGCCAGAGTGGGAGAAACTTGAGCAGCGCCTTAAGGAGACTCCTATTTTCGGGTCCACAAAGGTGACGCCGATTCGCGTGAATGCAGACGAGGATCGCAAGACAACGCTCTTGTACGAAATCGACGGATACCCGATGATTAAGTTGGAGACAAGTTCAATTCTCACCGAGTTTAGTGGACCCCGCACTGCTGATGGACTGGTCCAGTTCCTTCGGCAAACGCTTGGAAAGGAAAGCAAGAGTTTGTGAATATCCTTCGTCGACAAGAAGTGTCTTCTCTGCGGGAGTTAGTTCCTGAAGAATGCTGACGGTGTTGTTGTACAACCAAAGCGTATTGCGTGTGGGCGGTTTGTTTCGCATTCCGCGGTAGACACGATGAAGATATGTTGCCAACGTCATATCCGCAAGTTCGCTTGGAAATATGGTTTCAGAGGGGGAGGAAATGTGGAGTGTCAAGCAATCTTGCGGAGTAACTGTTGTCATCGAATCAAGAAGAACTCCTCCATCAAGATAGACCTGATTGTAGAGGACCTGTGGAGTAAACACGATCGGCAAACACGAGGAACACTTGATAGCATCAAGAACAGGAACGGTTCCTGAAAAAATCGTAGTTGTGTGAGACGTCATATTGGATGCCACAATGTAAAGAGGTTGTGGGGCATCGGAAATACATTTGGTTCGAAGGTCAACCGATTGAGACTGAAATGCTTCCACAATTGTAGATTCCAACATGTCCATGGAAAACAACCCTTTTTTCGCGGACAAGTCGGTGAGTGAGGACAAGCGCAATTGTGGAACAAACCGCTGAAGATCAAAATAGGTTTCAAACATCGTTCGTATCTGTGTAGCATTCAAATTGAACGCTACTGCAGTTGCCAAAATCGACCCCACAGAACATCCATAAATCCCCTGTGGAAACTGAAGACTTCCTCGAATCCGCTCCAGTGCCATCAACGCACCAACATGAAGTCCGCCTCGAACACCTCCACCTCCAAGTGCTAAACTCGAAAACATTATTCTGTATGTATGGAGTAACCATGCTGAAAGCACGTGATGTGTGGGAAGAGCAAGAAAACCGCAAAGAGCAACGAATGGCAGCAATGCGTCCTGTCTTGTCACAGTTGTATGCCCGCATTCGACGCCAGGCAATTCACGATCCCAAAGCACCGTACATTGTCTACGAGGTACCTACGTATGTGTGGGGATACCCATTGTTTGACATGACGGAAGCGAGAGAGTATCTCATCAAAACATTAGAGACATCTGGATATCTCGTATGGGTTGTCGATGAGAAATATCTGTTTATTTCGTGGATGAAGGTTCCGGGAGGCAAGCAACCCAATTATCGCCCTCCGTTGACCACAAATTACAGACCTCAAGTCTACGATCCAACGACCCTGGGAAGTATGCTTCGGTAAAAACGGACGAAAGACGAACTAACCAAAGAACACCAATGCAGTGTGAACATGGCGAGATTGACATTTCTGACGGGGAACGTGTCTGTACTTGTTGTGGGGCTATGTTGGGAAGTTATATCGATGAAGGTGCCGAATGGAGGGTCTACGCCAATACGGAAGACGACCCCTCTCGAACAGGCACTATTACGAGCGAACTCTTACCGAATTCATCGTATGGTTCAATGATGATGCGCAAACGAACCCCAAATCAATCGGAAGAAGCAAAGACAATTGCGAAATTGTCAGCATGGTCATTCTCCAACCACGGAGAACGGTCATGGATGGGAATCTTTGATGCGATCCAGGCAACGGCACTCCGGGCGGGTCTCACCAAAGCAATTATTCTGGATGCCTGCGGACTCTTCAAAATGGTCGAAGATTCCCAGAAAACCAGAGGAGAAACACGACGTGCGTTGATGGCAGCAGCGGTGTTCACTGCGTGTCGTCAAAACGATGCAACGCGATCCCACGAAGAGATCGCAAGTTTGTTTCACGTGAGCATTCGAGCACTTTGCAAGGCACTCACCAAATTTGACAGTGGCGGTGCTTCGGTCCTCAACACTCAACTTGGATTGGCAGAGCGCATGTGTGCGGATCTGGAGATGACGGATACCGATCGCGACAAGGTTGTACTGATGCTTCAAGGACTTCCCGAGTTGGAACACACACCCAAGACCATTGTTGCTGGGGTTGTATCGATTGTATCGGGATCTCCACTTGTCAAGTTGTCGGAGGTGTCTGGTGTGTCGACCGTGAGCATTAAGAAGATTGTTGAGAAACTTCGCCTTCTGTAGACGAAACAGGCGGCGTCGGCCACTTCCCTGCCTCACTCTCGGGGACATTTGATGGTGGCGGCGGGGGGAGAACGGGAAGGGTAACGTCGCTGAGAAGAAGCGACTGTCCGTCTTCCAACACATTCTCAACCGTGTATCCGCTTGCCTCCAGTTTCAGTTTCAGGAGTGTGTAAATATACTCGAATGAACTCAGTTCAGCACCCGGAATGGCAAGAAGATCGCAAAAGTTAGGAATGGTGACGGGGCGATATCCCGCGCGCCCTGCCTCGCGAGTCAAGTACGTCGCAATTTTTAGGAATAGCGTATATCCGACAGACGTAATCTCATATGTAAAACTCGTTAGTTTGCAGTAGACGGATGTCACCGGAAACCCTTCCGGAGTTGTAGAAGCAGTTTGAATCAAAAGTCCCATTTACTCTTTAGAAAGGAAAAGCGGCGCCAGAATTTGGCGTCTCTCCAAGGAATGTAATCATAAGACGATTTGAGATTGTTCCATAATTGGAGAGGTTACAAGAACCACGAATTTTGTAAATGTAAGTGTCGTTCGACGGGAGATATCCGGTATAATTGAGTGTACTAATCGATCCTACGACTTGACCAGACCATGCGACCACTTGGGCACCGTTTTGTCCATCCGCGTTGCTCACTACATTTGCTGTGCTTACGTCAATGAATGTATATTGGGTTGTAAATGAGAAAAGAGTCAAAAAGGTGATGTTCCAAATTCCTGATTTTTTGACAATAAATGAATTTCCAACACTCCCATTTGAAGGGGTAAATGCCATCAAGTTGCTATCGATTGACTGAATTGGGTTGGAAAAATTGTAACACCCACCATTAACTCCGCCCAAGAGCGTATTTGACGCAACGGCGATGAGAGTATTGGTTACAGGAAATCGCGGCCACGTTGACATATTAATGGAGGGCGTGTTTGATGCTGCAGTTACATCCAATGCGTATGCAGGAGCAGAGGTACCAACACCTACATTTCCGTTGGACAGAATCGTCATCCTGCGTTGATTATTAGTCCATATGGTGAACGACGCCTTATTGTTATTGAAAAGTCCTTGATCCGTTGCGCTATTGTAAATTTGCATTCCACTCGTATCTGTAACTGCACCACCAACTAACCGAATCGTTGCGCTACCACTCGGATTCCGTACAGTTACAGCAACGTCACTTGCGCAGATATCAAGTGCTGTGGTAGGTCCAGTTGTTCCAATTCCTACTTGTTTATTTCGCCACACAGTTCCTCCAATGTTATTGTTTGCCCCAGAATTCTGTTGTACTAATGATCCGTCAAATGTAACTCGTCCATTGCTAAGAGAAATCCGTTGTGACGATGAAATCAATGGAAGAATGTACTTGCGACTCACGACACTTGCTCCGAATGACGTAAATAGCGACGAACCCAATCCTGTCCACGCAATCCCATCAGTTGAATATATCAACGTGTTTGTTCCACTTCCACCCGCAACCCAAACACTTCCATTCCAAGCAACTGCGCGACCTGCAGTTGAAAAGTATGTTATTCCTAGTCCAGTCCAATTGATTCCATCGTAGGAGTATGCTAGAGTGTGTGACGTTCCTTGTCCTGCCGCAACCCACATACTTCCATTCCATGCAATTCCTCGCACGTTTGTGTTAAAGATTGAAGTTCCCAATCCAGTCCAATTGATTCCGTCGTATGAATATGCCAGCGAATTGGTTCCCTGCCCTCCTGCAACCCACATTCTTCCATTCCAAGCAATTGCATATCCGTGAGTTGTAAACGGCGAATCTGGCACCACATTCCAATTGATTCCATCGTATGAATATGCCAACGTATTTCCTCCCTGTCCTGCCGCAAGGAACATACTTCCATTCCAAGCAATCGCAAACCCAGTTGTTACAAACATTGAAGTTCCCAATCCAGTCCAATTGATTCCATCTGTTGAATATGCCAACGTGTTTGTACCATTACCACCCGCAACCCATAACTGCCCATTCCAAGTAGGACTGTACGCGACCGTTGAGAATGGCGAAGGTGTTAATCCGATGTTCCAAGTGGTTCCATCGTATGAATATGCCAATGTGTTTGTTCCACTTCCAGTCCCAACCCATATACTTCCATTCCAACCAAACCCTGTTCCAGTAAGTGTAAACACTGGTGATGCTATATTACTCCAGGTGGTTCCATTTGTTGAATATGCCATTGTGTTTGTTCCATTTCCCCCCGCAAGCATCAGCGTATCATTACTCATCGATTGAACGAAATTTCCATTTGTCCAGATTCCACTGCTGATGTCGAATTTTGTAGCATTGACAGCATCGCGAATGTATCCACTTGCTGTAACGTTTGTTGTACCAAATGTAGTTGTGCTGAAATTTGTCGCATTTAGGGTTCCGGTCGTGATTGTTCCTGAGTTACTGATATTGTTGTTGCTGAGAAGAACACCACCAACATTGTTTGATCCAGTTCCAGTTGTGATTGTACCACTCGTCGAGATATTTGATGCATTGAGTGTCACGCCGCCAATTCGATTGCTAGTTGCAGTCGACGTCACAAAATTACCACTTGTCCAGATTCCGCTACTAATGTCAAACGTTGTTGGGTTTGGGTATTGATTACGAATGTACCCGGATGCAATGACATTTGAAAGAAATGCGTTGCTAGGTACCGTGAGTTCTCCGTTGGATAATTGAATGTTGCCAATCTTGCTAAAAATTGCATCTTCTGTGATAACTCCATAGGTGTTTGAAGGTCCTAGACGAACACCACCAATCCAATTTGTACCTGCTGTATCCGAGTTTGAGATGATGCCATTTGCAAGAACAACTCCACCAATGACGTTGCTCACATTGGACTGACCCAGAATACGACCAATTCCACCCATGGACAAATCGAAGTTGTTGAGGGTCACTCCTCCAATCCAGTTGCTTGTTGTACCGGTTCCAATAAAGTTACCGCTGGTATGAGTACCGGAGTTGCTGATGGCGTTGTTGCTGAGGACAACACCACCCATGGAATTCGAGGTTGTTGTTGGATTGCTAAATGCTCCGTTGGATTGCACAATGGGAGTCCCCGAAATGTTGATTCCAACTCCGGCATTGATAGTTCCATTGCTGAAGGTAATATTTCCTGCAGTCCCGACAACTCGCATGACCCCAGACACATCCAAGGCACTTCCTGGAGCAGTCGTACCGATTCCAATGCTGGAATTTGAAATGCGCATGCGTTCAACACCTCCTGCCGTCCAACCAATGATGTTTGTACCCGGGAAGAACAATCCAGTTGTGCGATCATCAGAAAAAGTGTAATGAGGAGCATTGGCGGTTCCTCCGGGACCGTTGTAAGTATTCGCAGACACATCGCCGTTGCTCATCACGACTCCACCAATGACGTTTCGGGTATTGCTATTGGTGTTGGTAATCGATCCGGCATACGCAATATTTCCTCCGCTGATATCGGTAAGCACACTCGTTCCTGATAGGTCACGGAAAAGTCCATTGGACAGCGTGATTGTGTTTCCAACGATTCCACCTCCTCCACCGCCACTGATGTCTGCATTCACAAACGTGCGATTGTGGAAGTCAATCGTTGATGCTCCAAATGTGATATACGGCAACCCATTTGCAACTAGAGACCCGTATCCATTCCCGGGAGAATAGAGACCGGTCGACCCATCCGCATAAAATGCAAACGCAGGATTGCCAAGGTTTCCGCGTCCCGCCAAGAACCCAATCGAAGAATAGGTCTCGCCGTTGACTTCGAGCGATTTGCTTGGCGCCTCGACCTGAATTCCCACCTTGTTACGGAAATATGCCTGTCCAGACACGTCAAGCGGTGCAATTGGGGTAGTGGTGTTGATTCCAACATATGCGGTGGAAAGGTCGGCGCCAATTGCCGTTTTGGAACCAAGACCAATGCGAAGTTGATTTGAAATGTTTCCAGGACTCTGGTTGGGACCGATCAAAATGTTGTTTGATCCAACCGTGCCAGTATCGTGACCAATGAGAATGTTGTTGACTCCTCCTCCAATCGTATTGGCACCTAGAGCGACGGTATTTGACACGTTAGAAAGAGACCCTCCCAGCGCATTGTATCCAAGAGCAACCGTATTTGACGTGTTTGAGAACCCGTTTCCTGCATTGTACCCGATGGCAACGTTGTTCGAGGATGCGCGAACATTGCTGGGGGCATTGCCTGCATTGCATCCAATGTAGACGTTGCTTGCCGGATCGTTGATCACAAGATTGGAAGAAATGACCGTGTCTGCCACGAGTTTGTCAACGTTCGACACAACCAATGATGGGGTGTATCCGACCCCCGCCTGGTAGGTATACGTTGGACGGAAGACATTGACCAGCAGATTTTGGGCGTTGCTAGTGCTGCTCATTGTATATCATTTAGGTCTTTTCTGTAGATAATTATACAGCGAGATGTCCTACACGTTGTTCCCCATTGCCCAGAGCGAGACCCATTTGTATAAGATGTACAAGCAGGCGGTGGCGTCTTTTTGGACTCCGGAAGAGATCCAATTTTCGAAGGACCTCATTGACTGGGAGAAGTTGAATGCGGACGAGCAGCACTTTGTGAAGCACGTTCTCGCCTTCTTTGCGGGATCTGACGGAATCGTCCAGGAAAACTTGGCAACTCGATTCCAGAGGGATGTGTCCAGTCAGGTTGTCAAACTCTTTTACAGTTTCCAGAATGCGATGGAGGGCATCCACAGCGAGACCTACAGTCTCCTCATCGACACCTACGTCAAGGACAAGGAGGAGCAGGCGCGTCTCTTCAATGCGATTGAGACCATTCCCTGTATCAAGAAGAAGGCAGACTGGGCACTCAAGTGGATTGAGTCTGGCGACAATTTCCAGACTCGTCTGCTTGGATTTGCTGCGGTCGAGGGTATCTTTTTTAGCGGCGCGTTCTGCGCCATCTATTGGTTGAAGAAGCGTGGTCTCATGCCCGGACTCACCTTTAGCAATGAACTCATCTCGCGCGACGAGGGACTTCACACCCTGTTTGCGGTTGCGCTCTATCACATGGGACAATCCGTTCCTGTGGACCAGATCCATTCCCTAATTCGTGAGGCAGTCGAGATTGAGAAGGAGTTCATCTGTGACGCACTTCCTTGCTCTCTCATTGGAATGAACAGCAAACTCATGTCGCAGTACATTGAGTTTGTTGCTGACCGATTGGTCGTCCAGTTGGGTGCGCCGAAGTTGTACAATGCAACGAACCCGTTCGATTTTATGGATTTGATTAGTCTGGAGGGCAAGACCAACTTCTTCGAGAAGAAGGTTTCCGAGTATTCTCGCCCAGTCGATAGCGTTGACAATCTTCGGTTTGATGAAGATTTCTAAAGGGTGAGTAAATGAAAACTCGACGCTGGAAGATGCCTCGCAAGATGACACGGCGCTATTGTAAAAAGACCCCCTGTCGCAAGATGGGATTCACACAAAAAGCAAGTTGTCGACCGTGGAAGAATTGTTATTAATACGTGATGACGTTGCCTGCAGGAGTCATGTACTTGCGATCCTGCTCGGGGGAAGGAGCAACAGGAACAAATCCTTCCTTTGCGCTCTTGAACATGGATGCAAGAAGTCCCACAACAAGAAGAATGGCAAGCATTACCAATGCATACTTTGCCAATGTCCAAAGAAGACCCCCCATACTGGTGGCATTCTTTGCGGCATATGCTCCAATGCCCGCAGACACCATAGTGCCAATCATATCATTCTCGCCACCTTTCAATTTGCGTGCCATTTGTGTTTAATAGAGAATTACATTTCCCGCAGGAGTGACATCCTTCTTGTCGCCCTCCTTGGACGGAGCAACGGGAACGAATGTCTCCTTCTTCGTGGGAACCATTACGAGGAATGCAACAATCGCTGCGAGTCCAAGAATCGAAAGAATCATAGGGAGTGCCATACTGTCACCGCCGAAACCACCTTTCATTTTGCGCGCCATTTATGTATTCGCAAGACTTTCGTTTGGAACGCAAGCATCTCTTCCACCCTCCTTCATAAATGGAGTTTCTTCACGCGTCCATTGCGCTTCTTGCATCCATGGTCCTCGTCCTCGCGGGGATGGTGGGTTGGTTGTACTGGCAGCAGACTCGTCTGTTCCAGAACATGAACAGCATTGTCATGGTGATTGGCGAACTGACTCGTCCTCAGTACATTGAGGAAATGCCCGCACCGCCTGTCGAGGAGTCTCCGTCTGCGCCCCCCACGACGCCCGTGCCTGAGGAGGATGATCGCGTCTCTGTGGAGGAGGAAGCATCTCCCGCCGTTGATCACGTGGATGGTCCCCCGGGTCCTGTGGATGTTGATTCCCTCGCATCAAAGTCGGCAAAGGAACTCAAGGAGATGCTCACCAAGCGTGGCATTCCCTTTGGTCCTCGCGACAACAAGAACGCTCTGATTTCTCTTTTAAAGGCGACTGCATAAGTACAAATAGATGAAACTGATTTCGTTTGATGTAGGTCTCCGGAACCTCGCATATTGTGTTCTGGAAGGGACCTCCCGTCAAGATGTTCGCATCACCGATTGGAACATCATTGACATTTTGGGAGAACAGAGTGGGTTGGAAAACCCCCGCTGTTCTCGTTGCACTGCATCCGCAACCTATCGTCATGCGACAGAAGGCACGCTCGCTTGCTCCCGCCACAAACCTCGTCAGGGTAAGAAGATCACGAAAGCAGATTTGAACAAGAAATCTCCTGCAGAACTTCAGGGTGAACTGGATAGGTGGGGACTTCGTTGCGAGTCCAAACGCAAGGCAGACATGGTCACAATGCTCTATCTCCATGCTCGCCAGAATACATGGTTGCGCTGTGTCAAGTCGGCGTTCTCGGGATCAGTAATTGATTTGGCACCTGCGATTGTGACTTCGCTCGATAGACGCATGGAGAGTTGGCGTGGAGCAGACAAGGTCTGTTTCGAGAACCAACCTGATCGCCGTATGTTCGCAGTCCAGGGAATGCTTCACATGTACTTTTGTTGTCGTGGATTCACGTGCGAGGGCGTGTCTGCCAAGCACAAACTCAACAACATTATTACCGTCGATGATCGTGTGGATTCCTACAAGGGACGTAAGAAGACGGGCATTATTCACGCCGAAGCACTCGTGCCTGACGTCTGGAAAGCACATCTACTCAAACATCCTAAGAAGGATGACTTGGCCGATTCCTTTCTTCAAGGACTGTGGGTCATGGAACATTCTCGATAAACGCGCGTTGTAACTTTCAGAACCCCCTCGAAACGAAGAACAAGAATGGACACTGACTTGCTCGTGAATCCTAAGGTTGTGGGAATCGCCGACATTGAGACGGTTGATATCCCAACGCTCGAGTTTACCGATGCCCCTGCGCCGTCATCTGCCGCGCCTCCTCCCCCGAAACTGGTTCCGTCCTTTGAGGATGCCGGACCCGCAAAACTCGATGGGTTTGATAACTTCAATGCAGATGCCTACTCTACCCCCATTCCCACCAAGATGGTCAAGATGTCGGACGATGCTGTCCTCAAAGAGAAGTACGAAATCCTTCGTAAGTTTGAGCGCCTCTCCAAGTTGGGCGTGCCCATGCGCAAGCGCTTCACCATCGACAGTCCGCTCGATGAGATGAAGATGGAACTTGACTTCATCAAGCGTGAGAAGGCGATGGACAATACCATCAAGCAGTTCTCCGAGTGGTTTGTAACGGGAATGTCCGGTCTTGAGTGGGGATCCAAGAATGTGGGATTTCTCAAGGCATTTGGTCTTCAGTTGGATGGTCTGTCTGAGTCGGCACAGATGAACGTTGTGGATCTCGAGGACGATTTCGAGGAACTCTATGACCTGTATGGTGAGAACATGAAGATGCACCCGCTGGTGCGCATTCCTCTTCGTGTCTGCATGATGGTCTATATGGTTCACCTCACGAACCAGATGACTCGCAAGGCACCCATCCCGAACATTGATGATATTATGCGCCAGAATCCTGACATTGCCAGGTCGCTTGCTGCTGCCGCAATGCAGAACCAGACGCAGCAGATGCGCGGATCTGCCGCAGTTCCTCCTCCTGCGCCGCCGAGCAATCCTCTTTCCGGTCTCATGAGTTTCATGCAGCAGAGCGTGCCTCCTGCCCCGCCTCCCAATCTTATTCCCAAGGTATCTGAGAGTCGACCCATCCAGATTGGCGTTGCCCCCAAGAAGTCTGCGATGAAGACTCCTCAGGCACCGATGCCTCCTCCCGTCTCCGCCCCTCGCACAACTGAGATGAAACCGCCCAGCGTGAACATCGACGACCTGCTGAAGGACATCAAGCAGAGTGTTGTACCTCCCCCGGGACAGGGACCTCCTCCTCCCGAGAAGATCAAGAAGGGGTCTGGAAAGGCAGGATCCACCGGAAAGAACTCGGTTGTGATCAAACTTTAAGCAAACAATAGAGGTGTCTTGGTATCGTAGGCAGGTTGATCTGCCTTGGACCCTCCAGGTTCAACGGGCGCCGGAGGATTCGTCATTCCTTCGCGATTCTTCAACGAGATGCCCGTGGAAATGATAATGAATGCCGCAGTGAGAACAATTGAGGTCACGATATCTCGGGTTCCCACAAAACAAATTGCAAAAATGGCAAAACGCCGCAGCACAAGATTTCTCGAGTATTCCTCGGGGTTTGTGCTGAATTCATCCAAAAGATGACGAGACCCGACGTTTAACAGCAACATCATGGCACCCAAAAAGAACTTGTTGTCATTCAAGACGTCCATTGTGTGTTCGCTAGATTTTACATCGCCGCAGGAGTGGAGACAGTGGGTCCCATCGTGGGTTGAACTCCACCCGATGAAGGAGGGGCAGCGGGAGGCGCAGTTGCGACCATTGCCTGTGCGGCACTCGGTGTTGTCATAGGGGCGGTACTTGTTACAGGTCCGGTGCTAACAGCAGGGGCAGCAGAAGGAGCAGTTGCCTCCATTGCAGTAACAACGGGGTTGGACGCAGGAGTCGGGAGAGGAGGTTGCTCTCCACTCGTGGGAACGCACTGCTGGGTTCCTTTCTCTCCTCCATCCCAACTGTATCCCGAAATACAAGTGCATGACTTCACCTTGCCTTCAAGACCCTCTGCATTTTTGCATTTCTTGGTCGCGGAATCCCACGTGAATCCCTCTTCGCACATGCAGGTGTCCTCTGCCCCCGAAAATCCCTCCCAAATTGATCCAGAGGAGCACTTCACGTAGACAAGTGCGAGCACCACTGCGATGAGAAGACTGGTCGTCTTGCCAACATAGACGATCGCCGCAAGGAAGAGTGCCTTGCCGATGGGTGTAGACAGCACCTGTCGAACAACGGCCGTTCCAACACCGAAAGCGAGATGAACAATGAGAAGTCCGAGAATGACCAACTCCGTCGTCTTGGAGAGTTTCATTTATAGAATCGTCACATTTTTCTGTGCTTCTCTTAACAATGAACTATTCCACACTGGAAGATGTGTATGGAACTCCGTTTGGACAACGCGTTCCCGTGACACATCAGCGCAAAGACGTCAAGGAGGTGTCCCTTGAAGACAAAATGAAGGATTCTGCCAAGAAAGGAACTGCGTCTGCCGTCGAATCTGTGAAGAATGCCATTGCCTTCGATACAGCGCCTGAGACTGAGAACTTCCGTGTAGAAATGCCTGCTGCGATTCGTACAACACTTCGCGAGAAGTTCACGGCATCTCAACCTGCCAATATGGTGACTGACTTTGATCAGTCGGAAAAGATTGCCCGGATTCTTCGCTTGATTGAGCAGAACAAGACGGGGTATGAGCGTCCCGCAATGCAGGACATGGTATTGTACATTGCGACGGGTGTGTTCTTTTTGTTTACATTCGATACCTTTGTGATGTTGGGCAAATCAATGCGCGGCAAGTAAGTTAGCGCACATAGTTCACCTGGGGCAGGCGAGTCTCAAACGTCGAGAAATCGGTGAATCCATTGTCGAGAGTTTCAATTTCAAACGTAAAACTGTTCTCACTGGTTCCGAACGTAATCGGAGCATTGAGAACACGTCCAGTCACATCGCCAGGCGCCGAGGCAGACGATGCAGCACCGGCGTGGTATTTCAGAGTGATGTGAAGGCGATCCAGAGTTCCAATGGGAGGAGTGTAGCGCACGATGTTCTCCTCATCAACGTTGTCGTTGTAGTAGATTGTGAATGTGTTGTTTGTGGTTGCGGAGGTGATGTTCGGGTTGGAAATGCGAGCAAATGCGTTGTCGACGAACCCCGCACGGTTGGCAGCATACGCAGTCTCATCGATTTTGTCAAGTCCCTCGATGGAGAGCAACACATAGTTGTCTGTAAAGTTCGTGCTCTGAGGCGCTGCGATAATGGCAGATTTGAGGCGAACTGACACCACGTTCTGGAAGGGGCGAGGGAGATAGACGACATAGTCTCCAGGATCCGATCTAGAGGCCCCCGCATTCACCTTGACATACTTGGTCGGGTCGCGGTCACGAGAATCGACAAGAATGGTTCTCTTGACAGTGCGAAGTTCTTTCACTGGTTGCGTATTTCGCACCAGGACTCCATTGCGGTCGTACTGCATCTTGTTCTTACGGAGAGGGATTTTAGTTCGCGCCAATCGCGAGTTTTCGTGCGGTTCCATTGCCTCCACTTCCAGAGAAGTTCCCACTTCCACCCGTTGCGGTTGGAGTGATTGAACTCGAATCCGTCTTGTAGAGAACAGTGACGGACCCACCACCCGATGCACCACCTGCGACTGCTCCCGACGGGCGAATGCCACCCACACCATTCGCAGAAATGGAACCTGTTCCTGAAACAGTCCCTTCACAGATGATGATCAAGGTTCCGCCTGTTCCTGAATTGCCGTCCAGTCCGCTAACACCTCCCTTCGTTCCTCCAGGGTTGCCCGTACCTCCACCCGATGCAGTTCCAATCGAGTTTCCTCCCTTGCCTCCATTCGCTTCACCATCTCCACCAGGTGTGCTGCTGGAGCTAATTTGCCCACCCCCACCCGTTCCACCCGAAAAGCAAGTTCCAGCAGACCCATTACCGGAGCGAGCTGTTCCATCGAATTTTCCACCTGCTCCACCGCCTCCTGTCCCACCGTTCGATCCTGCGGTTCCATTTGAAGATGCATTGTCAACAGTTGTTCCGGGACCACCTGCTCCACCTGTCGCAGGAATTTGGGGGTCGACGACTGCGCTAAACGTTCCCGTTCCAATGCGAATCGCAACAGCAGTTGTGGCACCTCCGGAATCTCCAGTGCCTGTGTGATTGGCACCACGAGCACTCATGGAAATGCCTCCATTCACAACCAGGTTTCCAGTGACATACACGACTGTGAATAACTTTCGAGCGCTCGGAATCAATGTCTGCCCCGAGTTGATGGTAAGGTTGCCATTCACAATGATCCAGGAGGATGTTGTGTCTTTGGTCGCCGTGAACCAATCAGCGGCACTAAAGGAGGAAATCGTGGTGCTTGTCGAACGAGTTGTGACTTCATAATTGCCTACTGCCTGAGAGTTGAGAGTCAATGCTCCTCCCGATGTTGGAACGAGATCTGCTCCACTGTAGGTTGTTGCCAATGTTCGAGCAAAGGAAAGCACATCATTCGCAGACGCCGCCTGTGGAGTAGGAGGTCCAGAACGGAACAAACGAAATCGCCGCTTTCGTGAATACATTATTTACTCTTCTGCACTAAATCTTTGTCTGCCGTTCGCCATGTTTTGCCATGCATGACAAAGGAATGAACGCGTGCCATTCCCCACGCATGTTGAGATGCTCCAGGACGATGACCCGTTCTCCATGCTGCCATCCCACGATTGTAGACCGTTCGAAGGGTTTTTGTAGGAACTTTGGTGCATCGTGAAATTTTGGGAAGCGTTGTTGCACCAGGGCAGCGTTTGTGGAATCGAGATGTGTAAGACGATGTCTTTGTGCGAACTCCCTTGTCCGTCTTCCAGGGCGTGTACGCACGAGGACTCTTCCAGGACATGCGAGTCCGGCGCGTGGCATCCCGTTTTCGTTCTCGATTCTTTCGAGTCGACAATCCCCGATAATATTTCAAGGGCCAATACATTGTCTTGAATGTGCGTTAAAATATTTAGAAAACATAAATATGGGTGACTCCACAAACGGGGATGCAAAATCCATCCACTGGACGGAAATGCTTGAAGAATACTTTGCGTCTACCGGAGAGAAGGCTCACTGTTTGTCTTGGTGCCACAAGCAGTCAGAGGCGATGTACAGCAATCGCAAGACATGGATTGACCTGCCAGTTATTGTGATTAGCGGTGTGACCGGATTTCTCTCTGCCGGTTCCACCACGATGTTTTCTGACCCCGCAACATCATCTGTTGCATTGGGTGTCGCGTCTCTGTTCGTGTCTGTTCTGAATACGGCAGGTTCGTATTATGGATGGGCCAAACGGGCAGAAGGACACCGTATTTCGGCCATTCATTATGCGCGGTTGTATCGCTTCATTTCGGTTGAATTGTCTCTGCCCCGCGATGAACGCCTCGAACCCGCTCAATTTTTGAAGTATGTGAAAGACCAGTATGATCGTCTACAGGAGATCAGTCCAATGTTGCCCCCCGAAGTGATTGACAAGTTTCAAAAGAGGTTTGGCAATGAAAAGGAGATCTCCAAACCCGAGGAGGCCAATGGATTGGAGAAGATCACCGTTTTCCGCAACGACGTTGATCTCAATGTGTCAGATCCTGGAGAGGCTCGTTCGGTTCATTCGTTCGATCGCACGCCCAAACTCGCACTTCCTCGTACCAAGACGGATGCGAACTTGACAATTACCAACCCCATGCTCAAAGCGGCAAAAATGATTACCAAGGAATCCAACAATCCTGTTGTTAAGGCAGTCAAGGCGCTTCCTGCCATTCAAGAGAGTCAACTGATGGTGAAGGCAGCACAGATGGCGAAACGCGTGTCCCCGGACGTGCTGTCCGCTGCTGCGCCCGCACCTCCTACACCGCTGAATGAGAGAAGCAGTGAAGGATCTATTTCTTCCCTTGAAGCATCTGAGTCAGCGTTTGTTGCGGTTGTCCCGGAGGGGGAGAAGAAGGAAGAAGTGTCATCTTCTTGACAGAGTAGCTCCGCTTCTTGTACAGAGCGTTCCGCTCCTGAAACTGTCGTCGAAATTGCGGGTCCACAACGTCCAGAATCAATGGATGCGTTGTCCGCGCCGATTTCTCCACCCGCAGAATCCGTCCCACAATCTGATCCACATCAGGGCGTGGGGTTGCCATTAGAAGGGTATTCAGAGTCGGTACATCAAACCCTTCCTTACACATCGCATACGTTGCAATCAGGACCGAGCACGACGAACAGAACTCCGTTCGTTTGGCAGCGGGGACGTCCTGGGATAAGATAGCGGAGCTTTTCTGAAGGTTTGGTGGCAATGCTGCCAATAGGTCTTTTGTATGCTGAACCCGATCTGTGAGAACCAGAATCTGGCGATGAGGTGTTTCCTCCAGAACGTCCTCAATGATTTCTGCCAACCATTTGGTTCGATGTTCACACGCAGTCAACTTGTTAATCATCAGAGTGGTAAACATAACACCCTGCTGATTGTAGATAATCGCATTGAATTCGGGGTCTTCGTTTTGGTATTCGTAGACTTCGACTGAAACTCCTGTGTCCGTGATGTCTCCCGTATTCGAATTGTAAAGCAACGGACCAAGAAACCAATGTGCCACCGGCATCAATCCATCTTTCCGCACAGGGGTCGCAGACAAACCCAGCATGTATTTCGATGTCACCTTAGGAAGTGCCTGGACAAAGACCTCCGAGGCAATGTGATGGCATTCGTCCACGATGACAAATCCAAATGGTTTAAATTTTTGAACTTTGACAGATGGTTGAATGATCGCTTGTAACATCGCAATTACAACATCGCGTTCTGACGTGTAGCGGGGTAATTGTTCTACTACATTCTCCGGTGTAGTTCCCATTAGTGATGCCAAACGATTCAATTCTCCAAGTTGAATATTTTTGATTTGTTTGAAATTTGTTGTGGTGTTACATTTGTATTTAATTGTCGAGTCGGTGACTCGAATAACAAAGTCTTGAATAAACGTGTCGTCACTGTTATCTTCATTTTGAAGACCGATTCGAGCGTTGGGTAGAAATCCTTTAATTCGTTCAAGCCACTGGTCCCGAAGAAACGAGTTGTGAACAATCACCAGAGTCGGGACTCGGAGTTGACTTGCGATGTAAAGCGCGCAGACCGTTTTGCCTCCTCCCGTATGAAGGCTGATGATTCCGTCGTGTGGCTCTGGTTTCAGAAACGACTCCACAACCGGGATCTGTTGGGGCCGAATGGATCCTCCAAAGGTCCAGAACTTGGCA
>Ga0164292_10000785_pt1 | contig 25321 bp, 27 predicted proteins | sample GEODES117metaG_FD_111486 | JGI IMG/M metagenome (GOLD analysis project Ga0164292, IMG submission 111486) | Eutrophic lake water microbial communities from Lake Mendota, Wisconsin, USA - GEODES117 metaG | ecosystem: Environmental > Aquatic > Freshwater > Lake | place: USA: Lake Mendota...
CGCAGGTACATAAACCGCCTGAACCGAGGTGATAGAACCGTTTTTGGTAGAAGTGATCCTTTCCTGCATCAAACCCATCTCAGTAGCCAGCGTTGGCTGATATCCCACCGCACTCGGCATACGTCCCAGCAATGCCGATACTTCAGATCCTGCCTGTGTAAAACGGAAGATATTATCAACAAAGAACAAGATATCTTTTCCTTGTCCGTCGCCTTCCCCATCACGGAAATATTCAGCTAATGTTAACCCGCTAAGTGCCACACGTGCCCTTGCACCCGGTGGTTCGTTCATCTGTCCGAAAACGAAAGTAGCTTTTGATTCTTTCAAATCTTCCAAATTCACAGAACTCAAATCCCAACCGCCCTCTTCCATGCTGTGTTTGAACTTTTCTCCGTAGTTCATGATACCTGCTTCAATCATTTCGCGCATCAGGTCATTTCCTTCACGGGTTCTTTCTCCAACACCTGCAAATACAGATAATCCACTGTATGCTTTTGCAATATTGTTGATCAACTCCTGAATCAAAACGGTTTTACCCACACCTGCACCACCAAACAAACCGATTTTACCCCCCTTTGCATAAGGCTCGATCAGATCGATCACTTTGATACCGGTGTAAAGGATTTCAGAAGCCGTACTCAAATCTTCAAACAATGGCGGTTTGGCATGGATAGCCCTTCCTCCTACTTTGCTCACCTGAGGTAAACCGTCGATTGCATCTCCGGTAACATTAAACAGTCGGCCTTTGATGCCTTCACCGATGGGCATCGTAATCGGATGGCCGGTATCAATCACCACCGTTCCACGAACCAATCCTTCCGTTCCATCCATCGCAATCGTACGCACACTGTCTTCACCCAAATGCTGCTGTACTTCCAACACAAGCGTATCGCCATTATCACGCTTCAACTCAAGAGCGTTAAGGATTTCAGGAAGTTTGGATCCGCTATCAAACTGCACGTCTACCACGGCACCAATGATTGATTTTACTTTACCGGTATTGACCATAATATCTGTTTATAAAAGTGAGGTATCTAATTTGGGCGCAAAGGTAAGGGTTGGCCTTTGGAATATAAAATTGCAGGGGTACTTTTTTGAGCCTTTCAGTTGTGGCATTCTCAGCCTTGAACTATTTGTTTAACGGTTCCTGTTGGCCAGATATACCCCTGAAAGCATCACTACCAAACTTCCCCATTGCTTCCATCCTATTTCTTCTCCCAGGAATAAACCCCACATACAGGCCACAAAAGGAATGCCATAGGTAACCAGGGAAGCAAAAACAACTCCCGCCGTTTTGATGAGCTTGTAAAAAATCACCGAAGCAATAGCTGTACCCGCAATGCCAAGGAGCGCAGCATAGGCGTTCGCTTTGATAAACTCCACCTCACTGAAATCGGATGAAAAATATCCGGAAGCAGCTAAAACTATTGTTGCCGGAATAGCATTGAGTGTAAGTGCGAGTGCAGCAATTTGCAAAGATGGCACCCCATGTAGGTATTTATGCACCAAATTCACATTGAGCCCGTAACAAAATGTGGCAATCAATACATAACCTACATAAAGCAGGTTTTGATGTTCACTATTGGCAGGCTGGCTCAGGAAAAGCAGGAAACTTCCCGTTAAAGCAATCAAAATACCCGAAATCTTATTGGATGAAGCCTTTATTCCAAAAAATAATGCTCCGGTGATGATAACAAAAATGGGGGTGAGTGAATTTAAAGTGCCGGCTAATGCACTATCGATTCCCTGTTCTGCAATACAAAATAAATAAGCAGGCAATAAACTACCGAGCAATCCGGAAAAGAAAACCGGAAACCATTTGTTTTTTGGTAGGGTACTGAAACTTATAACGGAAAGAGGTATTAAAAAAAGGGCTGAAAAAATAATCCTCAATGAAGCTACCTGAACAGCAGATAAACCCCTTAAGCCGAGTTTCATCAGGATGAAACTACTGCCCCAAATAAACGACAAAGCAATAAAGATAATCCAACTGCCCAAATTTTGTTTTGCCATCAGTTCTACAATTAACCATAAAGATTGTCGAAATTTTTAATATCAGTAATTTTTTTTGTAATGTTTACAGCATGCCGTTTATTTGCCTTTATTATTTTATAACATCAAAATTAATTTTATGGGATTTTTAAAAGAGTTTAAAGAATTTGCCATGAAAGGCAATATTGTAGACTTAGCTGTTGCGGTAATCATTGGTGGCGCGTTTGGTTCAATCGTTTCATCACTGGTTGATGACATCATCAATCCATTGATACTTGCTCCGGCACTTAAAGCCGCTGGAGCTGCGGATATCGACCATCTAGCCTGGGGAGCAGTAAAGTATGGGAGTTTCCTTGCATCTATCATCAAGTTTGTGATAGTTGCGCTTGCTCTTTTTTCTATCATCAAAGCCATGAACTCTTTTAAGAAAAAAGAAGTTGATGCACCCGCACCTCCACCATCATCAACCGATCAGTTGCTCATGGAAATCAGAGATGCGCTGAAAAAATAATTAACCGGTCAATCGTTCAACAGGAATTATCATTCCTGATTATGAATCAATAGCCACAACTCAACATATGAAAAAAATCATTATTGCTTCAACCTGCCTCCTTTGGGCAAACCTAGCTATCTCGCAGGACCCAACCGTACAGGATTTAAAAAATGTCACAGAAAAAGAGATTGTAAAAGATCCTAACGATACCATTCCTAAAATCTGGAAAATTGGCGGACAATTCGGTTTAACAGTCAATCAGGGTTCACTCAGCAACTGGTCGGCAGGAGGTGATAAATTCTCCTTTTCATTGAATGCTTCAGCCAACCTCTATGCTTTTTATAAAAAAGATAGGCATTCATGGGATAACAGCTTAGACCTTGCATATGGAACGGTACAAACCACCAGTTTGGGCAAACGTAAAGCGAGTGACCGCATTGAGTTTACATCCAAATACGGATATGCACTGAGGAAAAAAGTAAACCTTGCCGGCTTATTCAATTTCCGTTCACAATTTGCCAATGGTTATGCATATAACAAAGACGTAAATGGTGCAGATTCATCCAGCCTCACTTCTAAACCATTTGCACCGATATATATGTTGTTATCACTGGGTTTAGATTACAGACCGAATGATGATTTTTCATTATTTGTATCGCCGGTTACAGCCAGATGGGTGATCGCTTCGGATAAGTTGATTGGCCCGCTTTACGGCATTGAACCCGGTAAAACAGTGAAGAATGAATTTGGCGCTTTTTTATCAGCTACTTATAACAAGAAATTCGGGAAAAATCTCCAGTTCAAAACGAAGCTTGATTTATTTTCGAACTACCTGGAAAACCCACAGAATATTGATATTTTCTGGACAAACGTATTATCTGCATCCATTACCAAATACATCACATTCAATTTGAATGTGGATATGATATATGATGATGACACCAAAAATATCGACCCAACCAAAGGCCCAGCCCCGCAATGGTTGCAATTGATGGGTATCGGATTTGCTTACCGGTTTGCGGCCAAGTAAGCAAGTGGATAAATTTACTTACCGGGCGCTTCGAAGTCGTTAACTTTGAAGCGCTTTTTTATTAAACAGTATTCACTTGAGCAATAACCTTTCTTATCAGATTAAACTCGAACAGTTTGAAGGCCCCTTCGACCTGCTGTTATTTTTTATTGAACGGGATGAGCTCGATATCTACAATATTCCGATCACTAAAATCACCAACGATTTTTTGGATCATATTCATCAAACAGAAAAGTTGAATATTGAATTGAGCAGTGAGTTCATCCTTTTCATCAGCACATTGATGCGGATCAAAGCCAAAATGCTACTTCCCAGAAAAGAACTGGATGCTCAGGGAAATGAGATAGATCCAAGGATGGAACTGGTTGATAAAATCCTTGAATATAAAAAATTCAAAGAAGCCTCAGTTCGTTTGGCAGAGATGGAGGCGGAGCGGATGTTGATGGCTAAACGGGGCAATTTACTGAAAGAGATGGCGCAGATTGGGGAAGAAGCTGGTGAAGGCACCGAAATACAAACGGTGACCATGTTCAAGCTGATGAAAGCTTTTGAAAAAGTTATCCAGCGGATCCAGCAACGCAACAACCGGCCTGTGCATACCGTAGTGCAATACAATTATACCATGGAAGGTTGCCGTGATTATATGCTTGAAATGGCCAGCCGTGAAAAAACACTTTCCTTCGAAAAGATATTTGAAGTTTGTGAAAACCGAATCCATGCCATTTTTCTTTTCCTCAATATGCTCGAACTGGTACAACAGCAATTCATGTTCATCCTGATAGGCGAAGGCCGCAATAATTTCATCATCGAATACAATGAAAATCGGGAAGAACAGGCTTATCATCCGCTAACTGATGAAGATTTCAAACACCTGAACTAAACTGATTATTTGCTCACTTACCTTGCCATGGCTGACAAACTTTCCGTTTCAGGATAAAAAACTGATTGGCATATATTTTGATGTTTAAACATTGATTAAATTAATTATTATGCAAACGATTTTACACAAAGCCGGCGAAAGAGGCAGTGCCGATTATGGTTGGCTAAAGCCCAATTATTATTTTAGTTTCTCTCAGTTTCACGACCCCGCCAAAGTGCATTTCGGTATGCTCAGGGTATTGAATGATGATTTTATTGCAGGAGGCGGAGCATTCGGCACCCACCCGCATGATAATATGGAGATCGTAACCATTCCATTTACCGGTGCATTGAAACATAAAGACAATACCGGAGGCGAAGGCATCATCAAAGCCGGAGATGTTCAGATCATGAGTGCGGGTACAGGCATCCAACATTCGGAAGCGAATGCATCGGCAACAGACCCGGTTACGCTATTTCAGATCTGGCTGTTTCCAAAATTGCGCAATATCAAGCCGCGTTACGATCAACGGAGTTTTGATGTAGCCGGCAGGAACAATCAATGGCAAATCATCGTATCACCACTTGAAAAAGATGATGCTTTGTGGATCAATCAGGATGCCCGATTCGCGTTAGCCAACATAACGGCAACAAATACCCTGAAATACACCCCTGCTTTCCCCGGCAATGGCGTTTATCTGGTAGTAATCAAAGGTAAAGCGGAAGTAAACGGACAAACCTTATCTACCCGGGATGCTTTGGGTATTAGTGATATGCTTTCATTTGATGTTACAGCAATTGAAGATGCGGAGTTGCTGGCTATTGAAGTGCCGATGGGGTGAGAAGTAGTTTAAAGTTTAAATCGTTTAAGGTTTAACGTTATCAGGCTCACTTCTCAGCACCGTCTCCGGCACTGACCAATCTGAATATTGAATAATGAACAAGGAATACTGAACAAGGAATGTTGAACAAGGAATGTTGAATGATGAAGTTGGGAAGTGCCGTCTACTTGCGTCAAATACTTCTAACCAAAAACCTTGTACCCAAAACCATCTTCCTTACTTCAAGGTTTTAATCAACTCATCTTCTCTTGCTGCTTTTATGGCCACCACCGTATCTACCACTTCATTCGGAACGGTTGTAGATAAAACATATTGCTGCACTTTCCATTGGTTTTTATGAAAAACCAACACGCCGGAACCACGGCAGATTTTCATCGAAGTATTCAGCAATTCATCAAACCAGGCGATGTCTGTGTGATTGCCAAAATAAATATGCCTTTGCAATGCCGTAAACTTCCAGGTTCTCTTCTTTTCAAAAAATGGAGCCGACCATTTACGGAACGAATCCTTATCCCAATGCTCAGTAGCATCCGTGCCGATAAAAATAGCATCGCTGGTGAAGTAATTGAAATAACGATCTGCATCAGCATTAGCTGCAGCTATATTGAACGAATCTAGCATGGTTGCAATAGCTTTTGTTTGCGTCGCCTTATAGGTGTCATCTGGAATGTTCACTTTAGCAGCTTTATCCTTACAGGAAGAGACCACAATCAGTGAAAAAATTAAAACAGCAGTTACTTTGTTCAAGGTGTTTGGGTTTTGATTAAGAAAAATAAAAAAAATATAACTACGAAAAAGCATCACACATGCTGATCTATCAAAATCATATTGCCATCCGGGTCGGTGAGCATCAAACTGGCAGGCCCGGTAGTTTCTTCCGCAGCTTCCGATACCAAACTGATTTGCTTTTCTTTTAAGGATTTTTGAATCTCACGTACATCTGTGAATCCTTCAACAAGCTTTGCATTTTCATCCCATCCCGGATTGAATGTGATTATGTTTCCCGTAAACATTCCCTGAAATAAACCCACCAAAGCATTGCCATTTTTCATAATGGCATAATTGGATCCGGGCGGTTCAGCAAAACAAACAAAACCTAGCGCTTGATAAAATGTGATGGAAGCCTTAAGGTCTTTAACACTCACGCTTAAAGAAAAGGCTCCCAGCGAACCGGTGGATGTTGACATATATTATGGCTTTTGGTTTCTGGTACTAAATGTAATAAAATAAGGAAGAGAATGCATCGGCAATTCAAAAAAAAGAATTTTAAACAGAACTTACTCATACATCCGCATTAGCAATTTACCCTCCGTAAGATAATTACCTAGCCGATCCAAAAAATAAGGAGCCACAGTAGGGCATCCCAAACTGACACAAATCGTTTCTGGGGCAACCTCTTTTGAAGGTACACAACTATGTGCATGTAATACAACAAACCGTTCAAACGCCCGGCTATTAGTAGCATTTAATCCATGTAGTTTATATGCCAATCCAAAACGCCCCTGATAGGAAGCCCCGACTGCATAAATACCCAATGAACTAGCATTGCTCCCAGCTTCGTTCGAAAAAATGGCAGCCTTTCCAGCCACATCACTCCCGCTACCGTGTGTAACCAACCCGCTCACCAAAACTGAATCCTTCTCCATATCATACACAAAGAACCGGTTTTTGCCTGAAGGTATTTTAAAGTCAATAAGAAAACAATAACGCCTGTTGTAGCCCTCTCCTTTAGCCAAATGCTTCAATTCTGCTGCCATAGCTGCTAGTCGTATGCCAGAATTTGGGTGATTTTTTATCGGATGATGAGATAAAATAATGGGTGCCGGTACATTGTTTTTAGCTTCTCTCCCAATCAAGAGCAAAAGGAAGGTGCCTGCTAAAATGAATAATAGGAAAATGATTCTTTGTAGCATAAAAAATGCGTTCCTCTTGAGATGAGGAACGCACATTTTTCCATAACTATTTTAGAAAAAAAAGACCTATTATCACATAACTGCAAGCGTTATTTAACGGCAATTACTGGAGCCAAAGCAAGTTCCCGTAAAACTTCAGCAATAGCATTCGCATCAATCCCGATCTCTTCGTAAAGCTGTTTGGGGGTACCATGTTCTACCAGCCTGTCTGGAATACCCATGATACGTACATCTGCTTTGAAACCATGCTCGTTCATGAACTCAAGTATTGCAGATCCGAATCCGCCAACAACTGTTCCATCTTCAACAGTGATGATCTTATGATAACGGCTGAAAACTTCATGTAATAATTCTTCATCCAACGGTTTCACAAATCGCATATCGTAATGAGCAGGGTTGATCCCTTCTGCACGAACATCCCTGATTGCTGAGGCTGCAAAATTTCCCGGATGTCCAAAACTTAAGATAGCGATATCCACACCGTCTTTCAATTTACGCCCGGTACCCACTTTTATTTCCTTCATCTCAGTACGCCATTCGGGCATCACACCTTCTCCACGTGGATAACGGATCACAAAAGGCAACTGGTTGCTTTCTAACTGAGCAGTGTACATCAAATTACGCAACTCCGATTCATTCATTGGCGCACTCACAATCATGTTCGGAATACAACGCATATACGCGATATCATAACAGCCATGATGGGTAGGACCATCTTCTCCAAACAATCCGGCACGATCTAAACAGAAGATGACCGGCAATTTCTGGATCGCAACATCATGCACCACCATATCGTATGCCCTTTGCATGAATGATGAGTAAATATTACAGAATACTTTCAATCCCTGTGAAGCCATACCGGCACTTAAGGTAACCGCATGTTGTTCGCATATCCCCACATCAAAAGCACGGTCGGGCATTTTATCCATCATGAATTTCAATGAACTGCCACTCGGCATAGCCGGAGTAATACCCATGATTTTTTCATTCTTTTCTGCCAACTCAATAATGGTATGGCCGAAAACATCCTGATATTTTGGTGGCTGCGGTATATCGTAAGCTTTCTTGAAAATTTCTCCGGTCACTTTATCGAACAATCCCGGAGCATGCCATTTCGTTTGGTCTTTCTCTGCCAACTCATAGCCTTTTCCCTTAACCGTTTTGATGTGCAGGATTTTGGCACCTGGAATGTCTTTTAAATCGCTCAGGGTTTCGATCAGTTTGATAATATTGTGTCCATCAATCGGACCAAAATACCGCAATTGTAAGGATTCGAAAAGATTGCTGCTTTTACTCACCATGCCTTTCAAACTTGCTTCCAGTTTACTGGCCATTTCGCGACTGAAATTTTTACCAACAGGCAGTTTGCCCAACGCTTTCCATACATTATCGCGCAATTCATTATAAGTATGAGAAGTAGTGATATCGGTAAGATATTCTTTCAGCGCCCCAACATTGGGGTCGATACTCATGCAATTATCATTGAGGATGATCAGTACATTGCTTTTTTCTATACCTGCATGGTTCATCGCTTCAAAAGCCAAACCTGCAGTCATTGCCCCGTCGCCAATTACAGCTACATGCTGGCGGTCTTTCTCCCCTTTGTAATGAGAAGCCATCGCCATACCCAACGCTGCTGAAATTGAAGTAGAAGAATGACCTACTCCAAACGTGTCGTATTCACTTTCACTTCTTTTGGGGAAACCACTTAAGCCATGATATTTTCTATTCGTGGGGAAACTATCTCTCCGGCCGGTAAGGATTTTATGCCCGTATGCCTGATGGCCTACATCCCACACCAACTGATCGTAAGGGGTGTTGAATACATAATGCAAGGCAACAGAAAGTTCCACAACGCCTAAACTGGCACCAAAATGACCGCCATAAACACTCACCACATCAATGATGTACTGACGCAACTCATTACAAACCTGTTGCATCTGGTCTTTTGAAAGTTTCTTCAGATCTGCAGGGTTATCAATCTGCCTGAGTAATTGGCCTGGTTTTATTTCCATATTGAAGGTATTGTTACTGCCTTTGTAAAATTAGCATTAATATAAGAGACCTGTTGTGATAAACAAGATAAAGCAATTTATGTTGAGCTTTTTACAATTTTGTTAATGCAGTGTCAATAATGGGGAAGGATCCGGAGAGTTGGATAAATAATGTGCCGCTTCACTGATTTTACACACGCCGGGATAATCACCCTGAAGAATTCCCATATCTGCAATAACCTGAATATGGAGGTGCGGAGGCCATTGTCCGTTTTCTTCCGGCTTCCCAAAATGAGCGAATGTTTCGCCCCGGGTTATGAATTGGCCTTCCCGGATATGACCCAGATCGGCCAGTGATAAATGCCCGTAAAGGGTAAAGAAATTAATAGTTTCAAGCTGATGCTGCAAAATGATGGTTGCCCCATAATCACCAAAATGGTCATTGAAGGCAAAACTGTGCACCATACCTCCAAGTGGTGTCATAACCGGAGTGCCGGCTGCACCCCAAATATCGATACCGAGGTGCAAACATCTCGGCTCCTTATCTTCAAAAAGGCTGCTGCGCTTATATAATATCCTTTTTTCCCGATAACCTCCCACTCCATATCTTGCTTTGTTTTCTACGAGGTGATGTTCTATCCAGGAGGAAAACCGACCGGTATCTGCAATCAATTCTGTGCTCAGTTCTAAATTGGAAGCAGTAAAATTGATTTCCACCACCCTTTCATTTAACCTATCGAAGGGAACAACCGGATGAAATTCAACCTGATGTTTCCAGAGGATATTGCTGAGTTCGGATTCCATAAGGTAAAGGTAAGACTAAAGATTCTTAAAGAGGAATGGCATTCCTCTCTTCCACATGCTAATCGTACTGAAATTCTTATCCGTTACAACTTGATTTCTTCATCGTTGTCATCAAAAAACCTGAACTCGGTAAGGTGATAGGCATTGTTGATTTTCACTTTGATAAGCTGTTTGTATTTCCAGCACCATTTCAAACGGCGTGAAGGAAAACCACTGGTGAGATAAGTATATAAAATCGGATGAACCTCAATTGTGAGCCCCTTATGGCGCTGCATGATGAGGTAATTGAGGTTTTTGGCAATTTCATCTTCCAAAATAAGTGTCGAAGATATTTTTCCGGTTCCATTACAACTGGGGCAAACTTCGCTGGTATTTATATTCATTTCCGGCTTCATGCGCTGGCGCGTGATTTGCATGAGACCGAATTTGGTGATGGGCAATACGGCGTGTTTGGCGCGATCCGTATGCATAAACTCATCCATCGAATCTGCAAGCTTCTTTTTATTGTCCATCAACTTCATGTCGATAAAGTCTACTACGATGATACCTCCCAAATCGCGAAGGCGAAGCTGGCGTGCAATTTCTTTAGCGGCTTCCAGATTGGTTTCCAGGGCATTTTGCTCCTGATTGTTGCTGACACTTTTGTAACCACTGTTCACATCAATCACATGAAGTGCTTCAGTATGTTCAATGATCAGATAAGCCCCGCTGGGAAGGTTAACGGTTTTACCGAAAGATGCTTTAACCTGTTTGGTTACTCCATAATGATCGAAGATGGGAAGACCATTGTTATAATAAGAAATGATATCTGATTTATCGGAAGCGATACGTTGGATATAGCTTTTAGTTTCAGTGTATATGGTTTTATCGTTCACCACAATCCTGTTGAAAGCAGCATTCAGCAGATCTCTGAGTATGCTATTGGTTTTGCCCTGCTCACTGAGGATGCGGGTTGGGGCAACAGCTCCTGCAAGGTTTTGTTGAATGGTTTTCCAGGTATTTTCGAGGCTCAGCAAGTCTTCATGCAGTTCTGCTGTATGTTTGCCTTCTGCTGCTGTGCGCACGATTACGCCGAGGTTTTTGGGCTTTACAGCTTCGATGATTTTTTGAAGTCTTTTTCTTTCTTCGGAAGAATGAATTTTTCTGGAAACGGCAACAATGTCGTTGAAGGGGGTTACTACAACAAATCGCCCGGGCAACGACAATTCGCAGCTCAACCTGGGGCCTTTTGCAGCTATGGGTTCTTTAAGAATTTGAACCAGTATATTGGGTTTTCCGGTAAGCACTTCATTGATTTTTCCGGTTTTGATGATTTCAGATTCAACCCTGAATTTAGAAAAATCAGAAAGTTCCCCTTTTTTTTGTGCGATGGAAAGTTGGGTGAATTTCAAAATAGACCGAACATACGGGCTCAGGTCGGTATAATGTAAAAACGCATCCTTTTCAAAACCTACTTCTACAAAAGCAGCATTTAAACCAGGAATCAGCTTCTTTACTTTACCAAGATATAAGTCGCCCACCGCAAAGTTAGCATCAGCTTTTTCGCTATGCAACTCTACCAACATCTTATCTTCCAGCAAGGCTATTTCAACCCCTTGCGGAATGGCATTAATAATTAATTCCTTAGTCAAGCGAATGATTTTTTAGACCCTTATGCGCCGGTAGGAAAACATCAGTGCATGAATACATTAGCGGAACTAAAGGATTCATGCATATGATTAAAGTTACAGGAAGGAGTTTCCCTGCACTATGGTTTGAAAAAGTGAATTACTTCTTCTTATGACGATTTTTTCTTAAACGTTTTTTACGCTTATGTGTAGCGATTTTATGACGTTTTCTCTTTTTACCACAAGGCATACCAAGTCTTTTTGTTATTAAAAAATTATTTTAATGCTATTAATTTATTTCAACTGCTTAATCCTTTCATCTACCTCTTTTGAATAAGCAGGATTATCTACCCGTTTTTTGCTCACCTCATACCAACGGATGGCTTCTGCTTTATCGCCTTTTGCTGCATAAGTATCGGCAAGAAAAGCGATGGCTTCTACATTGCCGGGTTCATTTTTCACTACTGTTATCAATCTTGCAATGGCTTTATCATACTGCCCGGAAACAAATCCACCGATTCCCAACATAAGCTGTGCTTTCATGTTTAAAGAATCCCTTCTCACCACAGCAAGCAACTCCTGAATCCCTTTCATGGTTTCCTGCGGATCACCGTTTCTTCCTTTTCCGAAGATATAACAACTTCCCAGTGCTATTTTAAGATCTTCATTTGCCGGATTGAGGGCAATGGCTTTGTCAAACAACCCAATTGCTTCGTTCGCTTGCCAGGCGAGTTTTGCTTCATCATTTTCCCCTCTTAGCCTGGTCAAAATTAATTGGCCTGCAAAGGTGAGGATTTTTTCTGAATTATCCAACTTAGCTTGCTTACTTAAATAATAAACATAATTATCAAACTGACGAACGCTATCTTTCCAGAAATTGGCAAGTTGAGCAGCTATCGCTGATTGTTCGGATTGGGTTCCGGTGGAATGGAGTAGTTTTTTAAGAGAATCAACATAAATAGCCTGTTGCAATGGTAACTGAGCAGTCGATTTTTCGATAAATTGTTCAATATCAAAGGTGGGAGCAGCAGCAACAGATACGGGAATAGGCTTTTGGGGTTCGGTAGTTCTGCCGAATATAAATAGAAACAATACGAGGATAAGTCCTGAACCTGCAAGTAACGCTTTATCTTTCACCATATTCTAATCTACTACCGTCAAAGGCGGCAGGGTGCAAAGTTAGGTCAATCCTCACTATCATCTTTCACTTCAGGAGCTTCTTTGATATTCGGGGAAGTTTTAATTTCCTGTACGAATTCTTTGGCTGGCTTAAAAGCAGGAATAAAATGCTCGGGGATGGCCACAGCTACATTTTTTTTGATATTACGACCAATTTTAGCGGCCCTCTTCTTGATGATAAAGCTTCCAAATCCGCGAACATAGAGGTTTTCCCCATTTGCTAAAGATGCTTTAATCTCCCTAAACATCGTTTCAAGAGTTACAAGCACATCTACTTTGGGTATCCCGGTTTTATCAGAAATTTTGTTAATAAGATCAGCTTTTCTCATATTCAATTTATTTTAAAAGTAAGATAGAAAATAATTTCGAAAACACAAAAATAAAATGGTGATAATCAATAGGTTTGCAGTTAAATTTTTACTAATTTGTTATCAACCCCAAAAAAAAGATCATTTTTCACACGTGAACTGTTGCATTGGAACGCCCGATTCAACCACAGGGATATGCCTTGGAAGCATGAAAAAGACCCGTATAAAATCTGGCTAAGTGAAATTATTTTACAACAAACCAGAGTTGAACAAGGCAGGGAATATTATAACCGGTTTGTTCATGCTTACCCCACTGTTGAGCAATTGGCAGTTGCTAAAGATGATGATGTTTATAAGCTTTGGGAAGGATTGGGTTATTATTCCCGCTGTAAAAACCTGTTGCATACGGCAAGGGAAATTGTAAACAAATATGCAGGAGTATTTCCTAAAACCCACGAAGAAATTATACAGCTAAAAGGCATCGGGCCTTACACCGCAGCAGCGATCACATCATTTGCATTTCAATTACCTTATGCTGTTCTTGATGGCAATGTGATGCGTATACTCTCTCGTTATTTTGGAATATCAACTGCCATCGACAGCACTGAAGGCAAAAAAGAATTGGCAACATTGGCGAATTCGCTTTTAGATACTGATGCTCCAGGAATATATAATCAAGCCATTATGGATTTTGGCGCAACGATCTGCAAACCTAAACAGCCCGTTTGCTCTAACTGTTTGCTTGCAGAAAACTGTACTGCTTTTGCTAACGGTGATACACAAGGTTATCCTGTTAAAGAAAAGAAAGTGAAGCAATCATCACGCTGGATGTATTACTTTATTGCAGGATATAACGACAACTATTTTATACGTAAACGAACTGAAAAAGACATCTGGTTTCAGTTATATGAATTTGTATTGATCGAAACCAACGACAAAAAAAGTATAGCCCAAATACTAAAGTTAAATGCCTACAAGCAATTGATGCCGTCAACTGCAAGTATTACAAATACTTCAGAAGTTTACAGCCATAAACTGACCCACCAAACCTTACATGTTGTAGTTGTAGAAGCCCATTTACAAGCCGGAACCAAGCTGAATGGCTATCAGTTAACTGCACGCTCCCAATTGAAAAAATTGGCTTTCCCGAAAATATTGAGCTTGCATGTAGAAAAAATGGGAAAAACTAAACCCTAAGTGATTCTTTTTTCTAATGTAGATATGAATTTTTTGTTCGTACCTTTAAATTTGTACTATGGTTTTTTTGCAGATTAATCACATGAATAATTCATCCGTATGAGAGGCGTTAACAGGGTTATGCTCATTGGGAATCTGGGGAAAGACCCCGATATGCAATTTCTGGAAGGAAATATCGCTGTAGCAAAATTTTCACTGGCCACCACAGAATCTTTCAAAGACCGGAATGGTAAACTCATTGCTCAAACCGAATGGCATACCATCGTTTTGTGGCGCGGGCTTGCAGAACTAGCACAAAAATACCTGCATCGTGGTAGCCTTGTTTACATTGAAGGCCGTTTAAAAACTCGCAGCTGGGAAGACAAGGAAGGCAATAAGAAGTTTGCTACAGAAATAGTTGGCGATAACCTGATCATGCTTGATAAAAGATATGAAGGCCAGCCGGGTTTGGATAATCCAGATCAACAAGTTTCTGATACAGAACCACCTGTTGATGATTCAGGCAATGAAAAGTTGCCCTTCTAACTGTAAACCCCTCAAGGGGAATTGTAGACAAAAAAAATAAACATTGGATTATCATTCGGTTTTGTTGCAACCTTTTCATCAACTCCAATTATTGGCCATTAACTCTGCGGCCACAACCATACTTCTATTTGCATTATTGGTATTGTTTGTACTTTCTTTTTTTATTGCAGGTAGCGAAGTTGCATTTTTCTCACTCAGCAGCAAAGACATCCATGTACTCAAAACAAAAAAACAACCTTCTTTCAGGAGGATTGTCACCCTGCTGGAACAACCCAAAATCTTATTGGCCTCCATGCTGATTGCCAATAGTTTCATCAATATCGGTATCATCCTCATCTCTAACCTGCTGATCAGCGAATGGCTGGATTATTTTGATTTTACTTCCTGGAGTGTATTCATCATCAAGGTACTGGCTATAACTTTCCTGCTCATGTTATTTGCCGAAGTATTGCCAAAAGTGTGGGCCATCCATCATAAAGTTTGGTTTGCAGCAACAGCTTCTCTGGTCGTTGAAATTTTTAACAGCATTTTTTACAGGCTTAGCAAACGATTCGTAACGTTCAGCGACAATATTGAAAAGAAATTAGCCCCTCCAAGATCTCAGGCCATCGATAACAGCAATATCGATTATGCCATCGACCTTTTGCCTGAACATGAAGCTACGATAGAAGAAAAGCAAATCCTGAAAGGGATACGCAAATTCGGCGATACCACGGTAAAACAAATCATGCGCACAAGGCTCGATGTTAGTGGCCTTTCCTATGACCTTCCCTTTACTGAAGTAAGAATACAGGTTGAAGAGCTTCATTATTCCAGACTCCCGGTTTACAAAAATAATCTTGATGAGATTGAAGGGATGCTTCACACCAAAGATCTCCTTTGCCATCTGGATGAACCGGACGATTTTGAATGGCATTCCCTGATGCGTGGCCCTTATTTTGTTCATGAACAGAAACTGATTGAAGACCTCCTACAGGAATTCAGAACAAAACGCATTCATTTTGCCATTGTAGTGGATGAGTTTGGAGGAACATCAGGCATCGTAACCCTGGAAGATATCATGGAAGAAATCATCGGAGACATCAAAGATGAATTTGACGATGAAGAAAGCAGCAACAAGAAAGTTGATAATTACACTTATATCTTTGAAGGAAAGACCATGATCAATGATGTATGCAAGTCGATGAACCTACCATTAGACACATTTGACAGAATTCGCGGGGAAAGCGATTCCCTTGCAGGACTAGTACTTGAAATTGCAGGTGAATTTCCACAGATCGACGAACGGCTTGAAAGTGGGGATTTCACTTTCGTACCACTGGAGATCAACAAAAACAGGATTGATAAAGTTAAAGTGATGATCCAACCCAATGCCTAATGGCCATGAATAGAAAAATCGTATTTTTTCGTCTACTCCTTACCGCTACTCCATGCTTCATTTTCCTGGCATGCAACTCGCCGTATTCCTCTAAAAAAAGTGGGTATTTCAAGATTGAACTTCCGGCGCATACTTACCAAAGCTTTGATAAACCGGGTTTCCCGTATGCCTTTGAATATCCAACTTATGCACAGATCATACAGGACAGCACTTATTTCGATAGCACACCTGAAAACAATTATTGGGTAAATGTGGATTTTCCTGATTTGTCTGCCCGTATCTTTCTAAGCTATAAGATTATCGGAGGGCTTGCACCTTATAAGATCCGCCTTGCCGACGGAAGCTATAAAGATTCATCAGGCATAAATGAATTCGACAGGATGGTGAATGATGCTTTCAACCTCACGAACAAAAACGAAGCCATGTCTAGTTCCATCAAAGACAGCCTTATACTCACCCCCCATCATATCAGCGGAGTATTTTTCAGGGTTGGCGGAAATGCAGCAACGGCTAAACAATTTTTCCTGAGCGATTCTACCCGTCACTTCTTGCGTGGCGCACTCTATTTCGATGCTACTCCGAATGCCGATTCCCTTAGGCCGGTGCAGGATTTCCTTCAAACAGACATCGACCATCTTATCAATACCTTTCGCTGGAAATCGCCAGCATAACCTAAATCCAAAGCAATTTTTCACTGATCGCCTTAAACAGAATTTCCTTTAACCTGTTTACACGTATTTTTGTATCATGATAGCCATAGATCAGGTGCTGGTAAGCGATCAATTGATTACTGAACAATTTGTATGCGATCTTCAAAAATGCAAGGGGGCTTGTTGTGTGGATGGAGATGCAGGAGCTCCATTGTCGGAAGAAGAACTTGTACAGGTGAATGAAGTTGTTGACCGTGTGATACCTTATCTCAGTGAAGAAAGCCGAAATGAAATCCAACGTCAGGGAAAGTATGTTTATGATGATGAATTTGGCTGGGTAACCCCAACCATAAATGGAAGCATCTGCGTTTATGGAATTACAGATAAACAAGGTACTGTGAAATGCGGAATGGAACAAGCCTATCTTGATGGAAAAACTAGTTGGAAAAAACCGATAAGCTGCCATCTCTTTCCTGTGATTGCAAAAAAAAGTACCGATGGTAAAACCATTTATGCAAATTACCAGCCTCGCACCGATCATTGCAAAGCCGCATGCAGTCTTGGAAAAAAACTAAAAGTTCCCGTTTACCAGTTTCTAAAAGAACCTTTGATCCGGAAATTTGGAAATGATTTTTATGAAGCGCTTCATGCAACCGCTCTTCATTTAAAAGATAAACCCGCAAATGGTAATCCTTAACTTACATCTATATCTATTTTTATGAATAAAATCCAATCCCGGCCTGTTTACCTGTACTACTTTTTTTGCATATTGGTGTTTCCATCCTGTTCAGTAAACAAAGCGAAAATTGATGATAGTCTGAAAAAATACTTTGACGCCAAAAATGTAACCGGATGTTTTACCATGCTCAATAATGCAGATGGCCACATTACGGTATATAACATGGAAATGGATACCACCCGCTACAGCCCTGCTTCTACTTTCAAGATTGTTAACTCACTTATTGCTTTACAAACAGGTGTAGTAACCGATGAAAAAATGATCATCAATTGGGATGGGGTGACACGCCCGGTTGCTGCATGGAATAAAAACATGAACATCAAAGAGGCCTTTAAAGAGAGTGCATTGCCATTTTTTCAGGAGGTAGCCAGGCGTATTGGAAAAGACAGTATGAATGTTTGGGTCGACCGGCTTGGTTATGGCAATATGAATACCGATGGCGCTGTTGATTCGTTCTGGATCAATAACCAATTGAAAATTTCACCCGATGAACAATTGGGCTTACTTAAAAAATTATATTTCGATCAATTATCTTTCCGTAAATCAGTTCAACAGCAGGTTGTGATTTTATGCTGCAGGAAGACAATACTACATATAAACTGAGTTATAAAACCGGATGGGGCTATGATGAAAATAATCAAGCCCTGGGTTGGGTTGCCGGCTGGATTGAAGAGAACCGACATGTTTATTTTTTTGTCACCCTTTTGAAATCGAAAGATAAAGATTATGATATGAGCAGGGCCCGTATCGAGATTACTAAAGACATCCTGAAACAATATGGTTTCTTTGAAGGAAAAAAATAATCTTTAAACTTGATTTGACAACCTTAAGCCCATTCATCACTTTTTGATATCAACATTTCAATACCCGATGTTTTTTTGGCTGCTGTTTTTGTTGCCAATATTGATTGTGCTTTTTTTTCTTGCCTTATACCAAAAACAAAAAGCACTTCGTAAAATTGGTGATCCGGAACTGGTATCGCAACTCACCGCAGGATACAGTTCAAAAAAATACCTGCTGAAATGCTTACTCGCTTTTGCAGCTTGGGGTCTTATTGTTGTCGCCCTTGCCAATTGGCGTAAGCCTGTGGGTGAAGAAAAAATCACCCGCAACGGAATTGACCTCATGATTGCTCTCGATGTCAGTAAAAGCATGCTCGCCGAAGATATCAGTCCAAACCGTTTAGAAAGAGCCAAACAACTTATTGGAAAGATTATCGACAAAGCCGGAAGCAACCGGGTGGGCCTGGTAACTTTTGCAGGGAAAGCCTATTTACAAATGCCCTTGAACGGCGATCTGGCTGCTGCAAAAATGTACCTTTCAGCCTCAAATACCAATACGGTTCCTACTCAGGGCACAGTGATCGCTGATGCACTTAGGATGTGTAATGCAGCTTTCAACCCTAATGAAAAAAAATATAAGGCTGTGCTGCTCATCAGTGATGGTGAAGACCATGACAAATCTGCAACTCTAGTTGCCGAACAGATGGCTGCAAACGGAGTTGTAATCCATTGCATAGGCATAGGATCGTCAGAAGGCGTAAATTTACCCGAAGAGGGAGGAGGATATCAAAAAGATACGGATGGGAATATCATTATATCTAAACTGAATGCGGCTGCATTAAGTGAAATCGCTAGAAGTACAAATGGCCAATACCTTACTTTTCAACAAACAGATGAAGCAGTTAAACTAATTACAGGCGCTATAAGTACGATGAACCAGCGCAGTGTAAATGATGAAGGGATGATGAACTTTACTCAATACTTTCAATGGTTCCTTTGGGCATCACTCCTATTCTTGTTGCTAGAACTTTTCATTTCGGAGAATAAAAAACATAACAAACTACAAATGCCTTTGCAATTCATTTTATTGATAGGCCTGCTTCTATGCACCAATGCCACAAAGGCTCAGGAAGATAAAAAACTCATCCAAAAAGGTAATGATCAATACCGTAAAGGCAATTACTCAGAAGCCCTCACTGAATACAAGGACGCTTTGAAAAAAAACGCTGCGAATGCCATCGCCCAATACAATTCCGGAAATGCCGCTTACAAACTCAACCGAAGCGACGAAGCCATATCAGCCTATGATGAAGCATTGAAAAACCTAAAAAATCCTAAAGACCTTGCCAATGCAGCTTATAATAAAGCTGTTGTATTACAGAACAAGAAAGACCTGAAAGGTTGTATAGAAGCCTATAAACTAGCTTTGAAAACAGATCCATCTCATGAAGATGCCCGTCAAAACCTTCAGCAGGCACTTATTCAACAAAAAAAAGAACAAAAGCAGGAAGAACAGCAAAAGGAATCTGATAAACAAAAGAAAGAGCCAAAAAAACCTGAACCCAGGTTATCAAAACAGGATGCAGAAAACAAACTCAAGGCTCTTATGCAACGGGAAAAAGAATTACAGGAGAAGTTACACAAAATGGGTCGTAACAATATCGATAAACCCGAAAAAGACTGGTAACCTGCAATTCATCCATTGGCACAATAAGGCTTCCCTTACCTTTGTATAAATATTTCAATCAGGTAATTCATGTCGTACTATTGCGAATCACTTACAGTTTACAAAAGGCTACCAACAAGAGAAGTGCGAATTGGAAACTTACTCATGGGCGCAAACCATCCGATCAGGATACAAACGATGACAACCACCGATACCATGGATACTGAAGCAACTGTTGCCCAGGCCATCCGTTGTATTGAAGCTGGTGCCGAACTGGTAAGGATTACAGCACCATCTAAAAATGAAGCGGAAAACCTGAGGAATATCCGAGACGAATTGCATCGGAGGGGATATCATACCCCATTGGTTGCCGATATCCATTTCACACCCAACGCTGCTGAAATTGCAGCAGGAATAGTTGAAAAAGTAAGGATTAATCCGGGGAATTATGTAGATAAGAAGAAGTTTGAACAGATCGAATACACCGACGAGGAGTACACCGAAGAAATTGCGCGTATCCGTGAACGTTTTGTTCCGTTGGTAACGATATGCAAACAACATGGAACTGCTATGCGTATCGGTACTAATCATGGCAGCCTTAGCGACCGCATCATGAGCCGTTATGGTGATACTGCTATAGGTATGGTAGAAAGCGCCATGGAGTTCCTGCGAATCGCCCGTGATGAAGATTACCACAATATCGTGCTAAGCATGAAAAGCAGCAACCCACAAGTGATGGTACAGGCTTATCGGCTGCTCATCAATCACATGATGCAGGAATTTGGCGAGTGTTATCCGCTGCATCTTGGCGTAACCGAGGCCGGTGATGGTGAAGATGGACGTATCAAATCTGCCGTAGGCATCGGCACTTTACTTGAAGACGGGATTGGAGATACTATCCGGGTATCGCTTACAGAAGACCCTGAATTAGAATTACCGGTCTGCCGCCAATTGGTAAGCCGTTACCAAACATCAACACCAGTTGATCCGAATGTTCCTGCTATCGATGCCCTTCCCTACTCACCCTTCCAATACCAGCTAAGGAAATCATTTGCAGCAGGAAGAACCGGAGGCAATCATGTTCCCATTGTAATTGCCGATTTCAGTAAATACGACACCCTAAAACCTGAAGATTTAGATGCCATCGGTTATCACTACAACGCCATTACCGATAAATGGACTATAGCTGATGCAGCCGCTGATTTTATTTTTTGTAATCATGAACCTGATTTTGCTTTGCCGGGCACATTGAATGTGGTGATGTACCATGAACAATGGACTAAAGCAACAGATCAGGAAAAATGTTTGCCCCTTCTTGATGCATCGCAATATCTGGATGAAACGCCAATAAAATATTCTATTCAGCATTTTGTAATGGTGGATTGTTACAGTGACGGCAGCGATGAGCCGAAAGCGGAACTGATTTTTGAAAAATTACGCATTGATCCAACAGCAATTGTTTGCCTCAGCAGTACCAACCGAAATGCCATGCAAAGTGTTCGGCGCATGATTGCAGCAATGATGCTTCATCAACTGAATAATCCGGTTGTTTTGATTTGCGATAGTAATGATGAAGATACCGATCAAAGCCTCATTCATTATGCTGTAGAAGCCGGAGCCTTGCTCATCGATGGCCTGATCAACGGTATATGTCTTGGTCACCATTTCGGAAACCTTACAATAGCACCGCAAACAGCTTTGCTCAATTCAGTGGCATTCGGCATCTTGCAGGCTACACGAACCCGGATTTCAAAAACAGAATACATCAGTTGCCCCAGTTGCGGCAGAACCTTATTCGACCTCCAGGAAACAACTGCCAAAATCAGAGCGGTTACCCATCACCTCAAAGGAGTGAAAATTGCCATCATGGGTTGTATTGTAAACGGTCCGGGTGAAATGGCGGACGCCGATTTCGGCTATGTAGGCAGTGGGCCGGGGAAAATCACACTCTATAAAGGAAAGGAAGTAGTAAAAAGAAATGTAAACAGTGAAGTTGCTGTAGACGAACTCATCGCGCTGATCAAAGAAAATGGCGCATGGACGGAAAAACCGCAGATCGTATAACGTTAAAGATTAAACGCAAAAATGCAAACAGATTTCCTGGTCATTGGTTCCGGTATTGCGGGCCTTACCTATGCGCTCAAAGTTGCACAGGAATTTCCTGATTTATCCATTACCATACTTACCAAAACACAAAGTGATGAAACCAATACCAAATATGCGCAGGGAGGTATTGCCGGTGTGATGGATGTAGAGCAGGACAGTTTCAATAAACATATCGAAGACACCCTTATCGCAGGAGATGGATTATGCAACAAAGCCATTGTAGAAATTGTGGTGAAAGAAGGCGTAAATCGCATTGAAGAGTTGATTGCATGGGGCGCACAATTCGATAAAGACCCTGATGGCGATTACCAACTGGGAAAAGAAGGCGGACATAGTGAGAGTCGTATCCTTCATCATAAAGATGTAACCGGTAAAGAGATGGAACGTACTTTACTGGAAGCCATCCGCAAATGCAGCAACATCAAACTGATCAGCCATTGTTTCGTTTTGGATATCATCACACAGCACCATCTGGGTTATCTGGTTACTAAATCTACACCTGATATCGAATGTTATGGTGTTTATATACTCAACCTCGCCAGCAACAAAATTGAAAAAATCACTGCAAAAATCACCATGCTGGCAGCCGGTGGTAACGGACAAATCTATCGCACCACCACCAATCCGGCAATCGCCACCGGCGATGGCGTGGCAATGGTTTACCGGGCGAAAGGACGTATTGAAAACATGGAGTTCATACAATTCCATCCTACTGCATTATTTGAAGCAGGAGTACGTGGGCAATCATTTTTAATTACAGAAGCAGTGCGCGGGGACGGAGGAATATTACGCAATCAGAACGGAGAAGCGTTCATGGAACGTTACGATCACCGTAAAGACCTTGCACCAAGAGATATCGTAGCACGTGCCATCGACAATGAAATGAAGATCAATGGTACCGAATATGTTTACCTCGACTGCAGGCATATGAATCAGCATAAGTTCCATGAACATTTCCCGAACATTCATGCAAAATGTTTGAGTGTTGGCATTGATGTTTCGCGCGACATGATTCCGGTTTCGCCTGCTGCCCATTACAGTTGCGGAGGTATCAAAACAGATGAATGGGGGCGAACCTCTATCAAACATTTATATGCTTCCGGCGAATGTGCCAGTACAGGATTACATGGAGCTAACCGGTTGGCCAGTAATTCGCTGCTTGAAGCGATGGTTTTTTCGCACCGCAGCTTTCTTTCATCCATAGCAGAAATAGTAAACCTGAAATTTCAAAATGATATCCCGGATTGGAATGCAGCAGGCACAACTGCACCTCAGGAAATGATTCTGATCACACAAAGTTTAAAAGAACTGAAACTGCTCATGAGCGACTATGTAGGTATCGTGCGTAATAATGAAAGGTTGCATCGTGCCAATAAGCGGCTCGACCTGCTGCATGAAGAAACAGAAACCCTTTATCAACGAACGGTTGTATCGCCTCAACTGTGTGAACTCCGCAATATGATCACCGTAGCATATCTGGTGGTAAAAAGCGCTGAACTTCGAAAGGAAAGCCGCGGGCTTCATTTCAACACCGATTACCCGAAAGCTTCCGATATTTTGCAGTCTACCATCTTATAATGTTGTATTCAAGTTTTAACTTTGTTCATTAAATTTTTGAATGTATTATCTCTTATACGGGTTGCTCTACGTTGTTTCCCTTTTACCATTTTTCATTTTATACGGCATTAGCGATTTTGCTGTATTCATTATTTATGATGTAATGAAGTACCGGAAAGACGTAGTGATGAATAATCTGGATATTGCATTTCCAGAAAAAACAAAGGAAGAAAGAAAAAAAATTGCCAGAAGATTTTACCGGAACCTTACCGACACATTTATAGAAAGCATCAAGATGATGAACATTTCGGAAAGTGCATTTTTGAAAAGGGCTAAATTCAATACAGAAGGCTGTAATGCCATTGCAGCCAAAGGAAAGAATATCCAATTTCACAGCGGGCACCAGTTCAATTGGGAATACGCTAACTGGATTGTAGCGATGAAACTGAATATTCCCTGGATTGGTGTTTATATGAAAATTAATAATCCAGCTATTGATAAACTGTTCTTTAAGTTGCGCTCAAAAAAGGGCACGTTACTGGTAGCTGCCCAGGAATTTAAACTCCGGAAAACCGAGGTTTTCACTAAACAGTATAGTTTGGGTTTAGCAGCCGATCAAAATGCCGGTGTACCCGATAAAGCATATTGGTTGAATTTTTTTGGCAAACCCGTACCCTTTGTTACCGGCCCCGACAAAGGCGCGATATTGAACAATACCGCAGTGGTTTTTGTAAAGTTTATAAAAGTAAAACGTGGTTATTATGAATTTATCCCAACGGTAATTACAGAAGATGGGGGTAGTTTGAAAAGAGGCGAGCTTACGTTGATGTACCGCGACTTTTTGGAAGAAACCATCCGGCAGCATCCGGATAATTACCTATGGAGCCATCGCCGCTGGAAATGGGAGTATTCAGATGATTATGCAAACAGATGGATAGATAAGACTGCTCCGAAATAGCATAATAGCCTTCCTGTTTGATTGAACTTACCAATGAAGGAAATCACTTCAGACCATTTTTAATTTTCTTACTAAATTTTATTATCTTCAAACAGTCAAATCAACTAACATGAATAATTGCCCCCCCCAATAAACTATTTCTTCTAACCAAAATCTTTGGTGTTTGCCTCATCTACGCCTGCACTTCCTTTGTTGTTTCTCACTTTGCGGTAGGCTTGCCTAACCATTTCTCTGGTTATCGGAATTGGTTTTGATTTTGTTTCAAATAAATCTGTCTTCCTTACTTGCATAAGTTGTTTAATTATTTAAAACTGTATGTCTGTTGTTCTTCGCTCCAGGCTCATTACACTTGTCCCGTTTATATTCGGGAAGCCTTTCACAGCTACTACAACAACATCCGCCATCCTTGCAAACATTGATACTATTAGCCTTGTAGGTATTGCCCACTTGTGCCATTCTCTTTGCATTTTACAAGGACTTCCTGAGTTCCGTATAAAAGCCTACATAAGGTTCACACCTGCTCAATTGCGTTTGCCCTACAACCAATAATGAACTAAACCTTCGGTAGCCTTTCCCTGACTTCCTTACATTTATAGTTCATTTAAAAATACAACATCATTGTAACAAAAAAAAATCACCGGAAGAACTTCGCTACAACAAGTTCCTGAACCGTTCCTGCCGGGAGGTGTCGGGTTTTAGTGAACTCCTTCAACGCTTTCAGCGCAACATCAGCATTCTTGGCC
>Ga0164292_10000786_pt1 | contig 25270 bp, 25 predicted proteins | sample GEODES117metaG_FD_111486 | JGI IMG/M metagenome (GOLD analysis project Ga0164292, IMG submission 111486) | Eutrophic lake water microbial communities from Lake Mendota, Wisconsin, USA - GEODES117 metaG | ecosystem: Environmental > Aquatic > Freshwater > Lake | place: USA: Lake Mendota...
CTGCAATCCAAGTTATGCAAATTATCAAAAAATTAGGAGCAACTCCGGTGATGGCAGTGGATAATAGTGGAATTAAAAATTAATTGTTTTTTTTAATTCGCACCATTCTATCTTTTCCAAAAACATCTTTTTTTAATTCAACCGATGTGTATAGGGTTGAAAATAATGCTACTACTTCCTTGCCTAGAGCCTCATTGATTTCTAAGTAGATCAATCCTCCAGGCAATAAATGAGTTTGACTAAATTGTACAATTTTTCGATAAAAAAGCAGTCCGTCTTCATCGGGAACAAACAAAGCCTGGTGCGGTTCAAAATTGACTACATTTTGATGCATGAATTTTTTTTCTGCTTCTTTGATATAAGGTGGGTTGCTTACAATAATATTCACTGGCTTTAACCTTATCCAGTTAGATTCATCTAAAAAATCAAGCTCTTCGAATTGTACTGATTGATTCAATTGAATGGCATTTTCTTGGGCAACGGATAATGCATTTTTACTAATATCTATTGCCAGAATCTCTAAAACCGATTGTTTAAGTCCAATACTAATCGGAATACATCCACTGCCGGTTCCAATATCCATTAAACAAATTTGATCTTGATCATTCTTTTTTAAATCTTCTAAAACCCATTCTACTAATTCTTCAGTTTCGGGTCTTGGAATAAGGGTGTCTTTATTTACTTTAAATTGATTACCCAAAAACCATGCTTCTTCTAGTACATATTGCATTGGTTCTCCTTGCTCAAGCCTTTTTGAAAACGATTCAATCTTTTCAATTTGATTTGGCAAGAGTAGCATCTGCTTATTGATTGCTTGATCGGTTTTGTTCATTCCAGTAATCGATTCAATCACATAGCTGGCAATATTTGTGGATTCTCTTAGATCATAAAGAGTAAGAATGGATTGAATAGTGAATTGTTTGCCTTCCAGAATTGTCATGCTGCAAGGTACCCATCATTTAGCTATTTTTGCCTAAGATATACCGATGATTATACACGAAAAATACATGCAACGCTGTATTGAACTTGCAATAAAAGGAGCAGGTTCAGTGTCGCCCAATCCAATGGTAGGTGCTGTTTTGGTATATCAAGACCGTATTATTGGCGAAGGATATCATGCACAATTTGGTGGCCCTCATGCGGAAGTGAATTGCATCAATTCGGTAAAAATTGAAGATTATAGTCTGATAAAACAGGCAACTTTATACGTTTCCCTCGAGCCCTGTGCTCATTATGGAAAAACGCCGCCTTGCGCCAATTTAATTATAACAAACAGTATTAAGCATGTTGTAATTGGAACCAAAGATCCTTTTGCATCAGTTAATGGCAATGGGATTCAACTTTTACAGGATGCTGGAATTGTGGTTGAAGTAGGAATTTTGGAAAAAGCGTGTAGACGCTTAAATGCATTTTTTTTTAGTTTTCACGAGAAAAAACGACCTTATATCATTTTAAAATGGGCCCAAACTGCGGATCAAAAAATTGCCAGTAATGATGAGCAAAGGCTATTGATTTCTAATCCAGTTTCCAATAATTTGGTTCATCAATGGAGGTCGGAGGTTGCTGCAATTTTAATAGGCACCAATACAGCTTTAAAAGACAATCCCTCATTGAATAATAGGTTGTGGGCAGGCAATTCGCCTATTCGATTGGTTATTGATTTGTCATTGAGGTTACCGCTTAGTTTAAATTTATTTTCAGATGGGTTACCTACTATCGTTTTTAATTATACCAAAACGGAAATTGTGGGAAAACTGCAGTTTGAAAAAATTCAAAAAAATCAATCTGTAATTGATCAAATCATTGGTTACTGTTATGCTAACCATTTCAACTCTTTATTTGTAGAAGGGGGCGCTGCAATTTTACAATCTTTTATAGATGCTTCATTGTGGGATGAAGCAAGGGTAATTACCAATCAATCCAAATTGATTCATGATGGGCTGGATGCACCACTATTAAATAATTACAGCGTTTTGAGTAATAAAAAATTGCTCGATGATGAAATTGTTATTTATTTGAACAAATAATTGCTTGCATGATTTACCTTATTGGCAGTATTGTATTAACCAGTTACCTTATTTTATCATTTAAGGCTTGTGAGCGCTTTAATGTACCTGTATTTCCTGCCATTGTGTTTAATTATATCACTTGTGTAATTACCGGCTCAATAGTAAATGGGGCGTTCCCAATCAATTCAACCGCTGTTGCTAGTCCTTGGTTTAATTGGGCATGTTTGATGGGGATTTTATTTGTTTCAATATTCAATATAATTGGAACAACAGCCCAGAAAATCAGTGTTGCAGTAGCTTCAGTGGCCAATAAACTCTCATTGATTATTCCGGTTGTGCTTTCAGTTTATCTCTATAACGAAACCGTTGCAGGATGGAAATTGGTTGGGGTGATTTTAGCGTTGATTGCGGTAGTTTTAACCTGTTATCCAAAACCAGCGAGTAGCCCTGAAAAAAACAGCATTTCTGCATCATTGAAATACATATTGCCATTGGTATTGTTTATCGGAAGTGGTTTATTGGATGCATTGATTAACCATGTACAACAAAAATATGTGAATGATGAAAATAGCAATGCCTATTTAATTACTGGATTTTTTTCGGCGGCAATGATTGGGTTTATTATACTCATTTATCAATATTTTACGCATCAACAACAATTTTCTTGGAAGCATGTATTGGCAGGGATTTTAATTGGAGTGCCTAATTATTTTTCTATCTGGTGTTTAATCCATTTTTTAAAGCAAAGCCCTTGGCCAAGTAGTGCTAGTATTCCATTAAATAACATGGGTATAGTTCTTTTTAGCACAATACTTGCCGAAATCATTTTTAAAGAAAGATTGTCTTTGATAAATTGGATAGGAGTGGGAATTTCTGCAATTGCTATTTATTTAATTGCATTTGGTTTTTCTTTCTAGGCTTTTCCTGTGATTCGGTAAACGAATAAACCAATTATTTCTTTAATGAGGTATTTCCAGTTGTGGAGTAAGCGTATGTCTGGAATGATGGTATCTTCAAAATTGAATTTGGTGGGATATACTTTATAGTCGCATGGGTAAGGAATGATATTTTTGTAACCTAGTTTATTAAAAATGGCGTTGGATCTTCTCATGTGTTGTGCAGAAGTTACCAAGATATATGGTTCTTGAAGATGAAGTGTGTTTAATATTTGTTTAGAATACACTGCATTTTCATAGGTGTTTCTTGATTTGTCTTCAATAATAATTGCTTCTTTTTTTATTCCATTTCTAACCAATTCTTTGATCACATAAGAGGCTTCCGAAGGCTCATTAAATAGTAAATGCCCACTTCCGCTGCTGATTAAAATATATTTCACTTGATTGCTATGGTACAAGTTTGCAGCTTGAATAAATCGATCTGCATTATCTCCCATATATCCATTATCAAATTTGTCGAAACCAGAAAAGCCGCCTAATAGTATTACAACATCTGATTTGAAATTATTTGGTAAGATTGTTGGATTAGGTTGCCACCAAAAATTAGCTGTACGATAAATAAAAGGGTTTGAAAAAATAATGCCTATAATAACAATTCCAATCCCAATCTTTTTTCTGATTTTTTTATTTTTAATTAAAATAAAAATGATTCCCAGAATAAGCATCCAGTTGAATGGAATTAATAAAAAAGCAAATAGTTTCGATAAAATAAAAAACATCAGCTTTATTTAAACTGGTTACTTACAATTAACTCTTTGGAGCCTGCAGTGTAAGTATAAAATCCTTCTCCAGATTTCACCCCTAGTTTTCCAGCAGTTACCATATTTACCAGTAAAGGACAAGGTGCATATTTAGGATTTCCATACCCATTGTACATAACATTCAGTATGCTTAAACAAACATCAAGCCCAATAAAATCGGCCAATTGTAAGGGCCCCATCGGATGCCCCATCCCTAATTTCATAATTGTGTCGATCGATTCAACACCTGCTATACCTTCATAAAGGCTGTAAATGGCCTCATTGATCATGGGCATCAAAACCTTATTGGCAATAAATCCAGGATAATCATTTACAATGGATGGAGTTTTGCCTAATTGCTTACTTAACTCAACAATGGTTTCGGTTACTTCTTTTGAAGTGGAATATCCATTGATGATCTCTACCAATTTCATAACCGGAACAGGGTTCATAAAATGCATGCCAATTACTTTGTCCGGACGTTTGGTGGCTGCAGCAATTTTAGTGATGGAGATAGAAGAAGTGTTTGTAGCGAGAATGGCATCTGCGGGAGCAGCCGCATCAATAGCAGCAAAAATTTTCAACTTTAAATCTATATTTTCAGTAGCTGCTTCTACAACCAGTTGAGCAATAGACACACCTTGCTCAATATTGGTATCTGTACAAATATTATTAAGTGTGTTGGTCTTATCTAAATCAGTAATAGCTCCCTTGCTTATCTGGCGGTCTAAATTTTTACCGATTGTTGCCAATGCTTTTTCTAATTGACTTTTTTGAAGATCTACTATGGTTACTTTAAAACCATTTTGCGCAAACACATGTGCAATGCCGTTTCCCATAGTGCCCGCTCCGATTACAGTTATATTTTGTAAAGCCATAACTATTCAATTATTTAAGTAAAACTATTTTTTTCTTTTAAAATCGCCTCTTTTCCAAGCACTGATAAAATCTGCCCAAGCAGCTGGATTGAGTACATTCATTGGAGGAACTTGACCAGCGTAATAATATTTATTGGTATTTTGTCTGATTTGGTAATTGACTGCTTCCCTTCCATCTGCAGGCAAGCTATTTAAAAGTACCCTTCTAGTAGCTTCATCTGTATTTTTCCTGGCTATTTCATAAGCATCATCAGGTAATCGATTGTTTAAAAAGTCTCGTTCAAATTGTTCTCTGGTTGGCCTGGGTTTTAAGATAGTTGCAGGGAGATAAGCGGTATCGCTGATAAGTAATTGAATAACACTGTATTGGTTTTCGGCTAAATTGATTGGAATAGTAATGGTATTGTTTTTAAAACCCACACTCGAAAAAGTAATTTTATCTCCCTTCATTACAGCGATAGAAAATACCCCATCATAACTTGTAATGGTACCTCTTCCTTTGCCCTCTACAATAATACTGGCAGAAGGAATTCCTCTCAAGCTATCTGCAGTCATGATTACTCCATATAATTGAACAATAGAATCTCTATAGGGGTTCTTGGTTTCTTGCGCACGAAGTACTCCAACATTAAAAAAGGAAAAGAAAATAAAAGAATAAATGAGTAATCTTTTCTTCATAAGCGCTTCAGCTCTATCTGTGCAAATGTACTATTTTGCACAGTTTATTGGGTTAAAGTCTTTAATTCCTAACAAAGTAAAGCCCTAGGAACTTAACTTTGCACTTTCAATCCTTTTTTAACAAAAACTTTCGTGATGACAACCGAAGATATTCTCAAAGCCCTCAGTAATGTGCAAGAACCCGATTTGGGCAAAGATTTGGTGACTTTAAATATGGTTAAAGATATTGAAGTTGATGGCGATAAAGTAAGTTTTACAATAGTACTCACCACTCCGGCATGTCCTATGAAAGACATGATGCAAAGAGCCAGTGAAAATGCCATTAAATTGTTGGTGAACAAGGCTGCTGTGGTTACGGTGAATTTTACTGCAAATACATCTAGTACCAGAAAAGATGATCAAAAAGTGCTTGGAGGAGTAAAGAATATTATTGCAGTGGTAAGTGGAAAAGGTGGGGTAGGAAAAAGCACTATTTCGGCCAATCTGGCTTTGGCATTGGCTGAGGGTGGGGCGTCTGTGGGGTTAATGGATGCTGATATTTATGGGCCAAGTGTTCCCATGATGTTTGGAGTTAGAGGGGAGAGGCCGATGATGAAAGATGTGAATGGGAAAGGTATGATTCTGCCACTCGATAAGTTTGGCATTAAATTAATGAGTATTGGGCTTTTGGTAGATGAAAAAAGTGCAGTTGTTTGGAGAGGTCCAATGGCGAGTAGTGCTATTCGTCAATTTGTTACTGATGTAGAATGGGGCGACTTAGATTATTTAGTAATAGATATGCCTCCAGGAACTGGCGATATTCACCTAACATTAATGCAAACAGTACCTGTTACTGGTGTAGTAATTGTTACAACACCTCAGAATGTAGCATTGGCGGATGCTAAAAAAGCCATTGCCATGTTTGGTCAGGCCCAGATCAATGTTCCCATTATTGGATTGATTGAAAACATGGCCTATTTTACTCCAGCAGAATTGCCAGACAATAAGTATTTCTTATTTGGAAAAGAAGGTGGAAAAAAATTAGCAGAAGAATACGATCTTCCTTTCTTAGGCCAGATTCCATTGGTGCAAACCATTCGTGAAGGTGGAGATGAAGGAGTACCAGCCATGGTGGGCAATGATCCGATCAGTCAGCAATCTTTTAGAAACTTTACTGCTATGGCAGTTAGGAATATAGCTGTTCGAAATGCCAACATGCCTAAAACGCAATTAATTGAAGTTGTAGCAGAATAATTATGTACCATATTCCTTATTTCAAAGCCAAAGAACATGTAGAGGTGATTGCTTTTATGAAAGCACATCCATTTGTGGTTTTATGTGGGGTTGATAAGGATCAAAAGCCTATTGCTACCCATTTGCCCGTTTTGATCATTGAGAAAAATGACCAATTGTTTTTACAGGCACATATGATGCGTAAACAAGACCATTGCATTGCATTTGAAATGAATACCAATGTATTGGCTATATTCAATGGGGTACATAGTTATATAAGTGCTCAATCATATGACCAAAAAAATACAGCAAGTACCTGGAATTATGCTGCTGTTCATGCCTCAGGAACAATTCGTTTTTTAGATGATGAAGGCTTGTATGAACTATTGGTGAATCTAACCAACCATTTTGAGGGAAGCCCGCATTCACCTTCATCTGTTAAAGCAATGGATGAAACATATGTAAGAAATCATATGAAGGCAGTTGTTGCATTCGAAATTGAAGTTACTAATTTGCAACATGTTTTTAAATGGAGTCAAAATAAAACGGAACAGGAAAAATCGCGCATTATTGATCAATTATCTAAGGGAGAAATTAATCAGCAACTGCTAGCACAACAGATGAAACATCAATAAGCACTTCTTTTTTCAATCTATTTGATATGAATAAATGTATTGTTTTATTTTTTCTATTGATTGCTTGTAATCCTGTTAAGCAAACAACATCTACAATGGCAATAATTCCATTCGATTATCAAGGGCATAGAGGTTGCAGGGGTTTAATGCCCGAGAATACCGTCCCTGCTATGTTAAAAGCCATTGATTTAGGCGTTACTACATTGGAAACGGATGCGATTATTACGAAAGATAAAAAAGTGATATTAAGTCATGAACCTTTTTTTAATCATGAGATTACAACAAAGCCAAATGGTGTAATTGTATCAGAGGGAGAAGAAAAGTCGTTGAATATTTATCAGATGACTTATGATGAAGTGAAACGATTTGATGTTGGTTTAAAACAACATGCCCGATTTCCTAATCAAACTAAACTATCAATTGCAAAGCCCTTGCTTGCTGATATGATTGATGCTGCAGAACAATATACTAAATCCAAACGCAAACAACCGATTCATTATAATATTGAAACCAAATCTCAATCAACCACAGACAATCAGTATCATCCAGCTCCAGCTGAATTTGTAGAATTATTGGTATCGGTCATACAGTCTAAAAACATTGCCAACCGAGTAACCATCCAGTCATTTGATATTCGCACTTTGCAATACCTTCATCAAAAATATCCATCTATCAAAACTGCTTTGTTGATAGAAGACTTCGATAAAACCAGCTTAGAAGAACAATTGGTTCAATTGGGATTTATACCCACTGTTTATAGCCCTCATTTTTCGCTGGTAAATCCTTCTCTTATCCAGCAATGTGTAAATAAGAAAATGCAAATTATTCCTTGGACGGTCAATGATTTGCCTACCATACAACGATTAAAAGCAATGGGCGTTAATGGAATTATATCCGATTACCCCAATTTGTTTAATTAATAAGCATTGGATAGAAGGATGTACCTTTGTAACCAGTTTAAACATGATGAAAAAGATTATCATAACACTAGATGGGTTTTCTTCCTGTGGTAAAAGCACATTGGCCAAACAATTGGCGCGTGAGTTGAACTATGTATTTATTGATAGTGGAGCTATGTACAGGGCCATTACACTTTATTTTATGCGTAATCATATAAACTGGAACAATGAGGAGGAGGTTCAAAAAGCATTAACAGACATTAATCTTGATTTTGATTACAATGATTCAACAGGATCAAGTGATATGTTGCTTAATGACGAAAATGTAGAAGCATTAATCAGAGATATGTTGGTGAGCGAACACGTTAGTGAAGTAGCTGCTAATCAATATGTGCGTGAATTTGGAGTTGCACAGCAACAAAAATTAGGTACTCGAAAAGCCATTGTTATGGATGGGAGGGATATAGGCACTACCGTTTTCCCCAATGCAGAATTAAAAATATTTGTAACTGCAGATCCTGCAGTTAGAGTAGAGCGTAGGTTTAAGGAAATGTTTGAGAAGAATCCAAACATTACAATTGAAGAAGTGAAAGACAATTTAGAAATGCGCGACTACCTAGATAGCAATCGCGAATTCAGTCCATTGCGTAAAGCTGATGATGCCATTGTATTAGACAATAGCAATCTTACCAGAGAAGAACAACTCAACATTGCATTGGGTTGGGCCAAACAAAAAATGGAGGAGTAATTAAATCAATTGCTCTGAAATTTTTCCAGTGGTCTTATTTTTCAATATTAATTTTTTGGCACCATAATGGGTCATTTCTTCTTTTACTAAATAGTGGTCTGCATCGTATTCAGTTAAATGACTTTCTTTAGTAAGGCCTGTTTTGCCTCTCCAGATATCCAATTGTACTGGTTCCCATAATTTGGTTTTTGCCGATTTATAGGCCGCATCTAAAATAGCGTTTACCACATAGCCATCATAAAAAGTTTCTTTAGGTGCAATGCCTTTTTCAATTGCATTGAACATATCCATAAACATATGGTTATAGCCCAATTCATTGAGTTCGTCTCCTACAGGAAATAACCAACCCGAATTAGATTCAGCTTTTTCTGCAATATAATCTCCGCCTTTGCCTGTGGTGAACATATCGAAACCAGTTCTTAAAAAACTATTGATCCAAATAGTTCCTTCTGTGCCCATCACTTCATCACGCAAATCAAGTCCACCTCTAAAAGTCCAACTTACCTCAAACTGACCAATGGCACCGTTTTCATATTTCACCAAACCAATAGCATGGTCTTCTGCATCAATTGGTTTTACTTGTGTATCTGCCCAGCACATTACTTCAATTGGCTTAATGTCTTTTCCTATATATGATCTCGAGATCTCAACACAATGACAACCCAAATCTAAAATACAACCGCCGCCTGCTTGCTCTATATCCCAAAACCATTCACTGTGCGGACCAGGATGGGTTTCTCTTGATTTTGCCCAAAGTATTCTACCAAGAGCACCATTTTGAACCGATTCATTTGCTTTGATGAATTTAGGTGTGTATACCAGATCTTCTAAGTAACCATTAAAAATACCTGCAGCTTCTACCGCTTCTAACATGCGCTTAGCTTCGGCAGCATTGCGCCCCAAGGGTTTAGTAGTAATTACTGCTTTCTTGTGTTTGCAGCAAAGCATCACTGCTTCTTCATGCAAATTATTCGGCAATGCAATACAAACCATATCAACATCAGCCCTTGCAATGGATTCTTCCATATTGGTAGTCCAATGATGGCATTGATAATCGTTAGCAAATTTTTTGGCGCTTTCTTCTCTGCGAGAATAGATGCTTACAATTGTATCCTTACTTCTATATCCTTGAATAGAGTCTGCATAAAATCTTCCGATAAAACCGGAACCTAACATGGCGATACGTTGCATAAAGAATTATAAATTATGAGTTATGAGATACAGGGCTGGGGTCTTTTTTTTCTTTGAAGAAAATAATGAAGAACACCAATACTGCTGCTGCAATATAAGCAGGAGTCATCCAAATTCCCTGCCAATTATGAGCGGTTTCACTGGTCTTCTGAGCATTGACTATATATCCTGAAAAGCTTGTTCCTATTACCATTCCCAAGCCATACGTAGCAAAAGTAAATAGGCCTTGTGCTGCATTCTTTATTTTTTCACCCGCTTTTTTCTCGGTGTACATATAGCCGGTTACAAAGAAAAAGTCGTAACAAATACCATGTAAAATAATGCCTGCATACAACATCCAAGTACTGTTTTCTATATTTCCATAAGCAAAGAAAACATAGCGTAAAATCCAAGCCGACATGCCAAAAATCAACATATTCTTTACGCCCGCTCTATTGAATAAAAAGGGGATGGCTAAAATAAATACAGCTTCAGATACCTGACCCAAGGTCATTTTGCTGGCTGCATTCGGAAATCCTATTTCATTTAAAAATGGATTCGCAAATCCATAATAAAAAGAGAGTGGGATGCAAATTAAAATGGCTGCAATAAAAAATACGAGAAATGATTTTTCTTTTAACAAAACAAATGCTTCTGTTCCAATGGCAGAAGAAGCATCAGCTGTTTTTCCTTTTGGAGGTGTATTGGGTAATACAAAACTAAATAAGCCAAGACCTATTGACACAGCAGCAGCAATATAAAAGGTGTTAGCAGATTTTTCTATGTCCATTTGGCCAATACATAAACCAGCAACAATCCATCCGATGGTGCCAAAAACCCTGATCCAAGGGAATTGCTTTCCTGGGTCGGTCATTTGAGAAAATGCTACACTATTACTTAATGCAATAGTGGGCATGTATAGTAAAGAGTACAATAAAACAATCCAATAAAAACTGGTGCTACTTTCAATTTTTGTTGCCATAAAAAGAATTCCTGCACCTAAAATATGCAGAATGCCCATGATTTTTTGCGCTGCAAAAAATCGATCAGCAATCAATCCTACAAAAAAAGGAGATATCATAGTGGCAATGGCCAATGCGCCATAAGTAGCTCCGATTTGAACATCAGTTGCTTGTAAAGGAGCCTGCCCCATATAAGTTCCCATAGTAACATACCATGCACTCCAAATAAAGTACTGTAAAAACATCATAATGCCGAGGGATATACCTGTAGCTCTGTTCATATTGCAAGTATTTAAACGTTTCCAAATTAAAGAAATACTTGCATTAACGGGTAATTATTTTATCCCAATGCCTGTAATATATCAGCCAATACATCATCTCGATGTTCTAAGCCCACACTAATGCGGATTAGACCAGGAGTAATATTAACTGCTTGGCGTTCTGCTTCAGACAATTTTGCGTGTGTAGTGCTTGCCGGATGAGACGCAATACTTCTGGTATCGCCAAGGTTTGCAGTAAGCGAAAGCATTTTTAATTTGTCTAAAAATTTTTGGCCAGCTTCTAGTCCGCCCTTTAGTTCAAAGCAAACAATACCGCCCCCATTTTGCATTTGTTTTTTTGCAATGGAACAATGTGGATGAGAGGCTAAAAAAGGGTATCTCAAATGGGCAATTGCTGGATGATTTTCGAGTTGTTCAGCTATGAATAATGCATTGGAAGCATGACGTTCCATACGAACATCCAATGTTTCTAAACTCTTGCTCAATACCCATGCATTAAAAGGAGACAATGCAGGGCCAGTACTTCTGCAAAATAAATAGATATCATGAATAAGGTCTTTTCTTCCAACCACCACACCACCCAATACACGACCCTGTCCATCCAACCATTTTGTTGCAGAGTGAATTACTAGATCTGCTCCAAACTCTATGGGACGCTGGTTTACAGGTGTTGCAAAACAATTGTCTACATTCAAAATAATTTGATGCTTTTTAGCCAAACGTCCAATCATTTCTAGATCGAGTATATCCAATCCAGGATTGGTGGGCGTTTCTAGATAAATCATTTTAGTATTGGGAGTGATGGCTGCTTCCCATTCAGCTTCAGTAGCGCTTGCGCTAACATATCCGTATTCAATACCGTATTTAGGCAAATATTTAGCAATCACTGTATGGGTGCTTCCAAAAATAGCATTACAAGAAAGCAAACGATCGCCTTGTTTTAACAATGCCATGAATGAACCAAATACAGCGCTCATTCCAGATGCAGTTGCATAACCCGCTTCAGCTCCTTCTAAAGCAACCATTTTGTCGATAAATTCTTGCACACTTGGGTTGCTAAACCTACTGTAAATATTATCGTTGGTTTCATCTGCAAATGCAGCGCGCATCTCTTCTGCGTTATCAAAACAAAAACTACTCGTTAGAAAAAGCGGAGTAGAATGTTCCATTTCATTGGTTCGCTCTGTTTGTATGCGGATTGCTTTTGTTTCGTTTTTCATTCAATTATTTTTTAACAAAAATGATTTGCATTTTTAATTTATGGTAACCGTCCAATCTATAGTACATCCAGCAGCTCTTAAAGTAGCAGCCACCGAACAATATTTATTCAAAGAAAGTGCAATGGCTTTTTCAGCTTTGTCTTTTTCTACAGAGCCAGTGAAATAAAATTCAATCATCACCTGTTTCCATAAAGAAGGTTCTTTTCCATGTTCACGCTCTCCTTTAATAATCATTTTAAAATCTTCAATGGTTTGTTTTTGTTTTTTCAGGATCGAAACAATATCTACTCCTCCACAACCTCCAAGGCCCATCAACAAAGATTGCATTGGTCGAATGCCCGAATCGTGCCCACCAATTGCAGATGAAGCGTCCAATCTAGCCGTATTTCCATTGCTGTCGGTTGCCAAAAATGCATAGGCATCATCCACCCTTTTTACCTCAATTTGGTCCATTTTCAAAATTTCAACAAATGTACGCAGCGCAAAGCTTTATTTTGCAGTAGAAATTCAGATTAATCAGTATGTTAGTTTATACACATCATCAACCTTTCCAACTAGAGAATGGCAAAATCCTTCCAGGCTTAGAAATTGCCTATAAAACAATTGGAACCCTTAATGCAAGCAAAGACAATGTTGTTTGGATTTGCCATGCGCTTACTGCCAATGCCGATGCGGCTGATTGGTGGAAGGGTTTGGTGGGAGAAGGTTGTTTAATTGACCCCCAAAAATATTTCATTGTAGGAGCCAATATTATTGGTTCATGTTATGGCTCAACTGGTCCTCTAAGTATTGATCCTCAAACTAAGGCACCTTATTATGCTAGTTTCCCAACTGTTACCATTAGAGATATTGTAGCTGCACATATTTTACTAAGAAAGCATCTGGGCTTCAATTCCATTCATTTATTGATGGGTGGAAGTATGGGTGGATATCAAGTATTGGAATGGGCTGTGATGGAGCCAAGTGTGATTCAAAAAATGTTTTTGATTGCTACTTCACCTTCAGAAAGTGCCTGGGGTGTAGCTGTTCATACTGCACAAAGATTAGCGATTGAAGCCGATCAAACATGGCAGGATATGCAACCCAATGCAGGTGCCAGCGGATTAAAAGCTGCTCGTGCTATTGGAATGCTTACCTATAGAAATTATACCACTTTTCAAGAAAAGCAAACAGATCCAGACCCTGAAAAAATAGATGATTTTAAAGCTTCTTCTTATTTGCATTATCAAGGAGATAAATTAGTGAAGCGCTTTAATGCCTATAGTTATTGGTTGCTAACAAAGGCAATGGATAGCCATCATTTGGCAAGAGGCAGGGGTGGAGATTTAATTGAAGTATTAAAATCAATCCAACAACCCACATTGATTATAGGCATCAATAGTGATATTCTTTGTCCATTGGATGAACAACAGTTTATGGCCGATCATATGCCGAACGCAGAATTGTTTGCCATCGATTCAACTTATGGGCACGATGGATTTATCATCGAAACAAAACAGATCACCGAATTATTGGCGGGCTGGATTTAGTACATCTTATTTTATTGTGGGTGGTATTTGCTCACGGCATTTTTATATACTTCTGCTTTGTTCAAGGTCATTGTTTTAGTTTCTTGCTTGGTATACATCTCCATTTGATCGGTATAATGGGGTGAATTTTTTCTGGCAGAGGCGCCATATACATTTAATGATTCTATTATCGGCCCATCTTTGGTGAAACGAACCAACTCTATATAAGCATCGCCCTGATTACCTTTGTATAATCCATTTTTATAAGGGATAGAATACATTGGTGCCAATACATCGGGTAAACCAGGTAAAGGAATTGCTATATTTCCTCTCACTAATTTTTGCACTTCTCCTAATTGAATATTGGTTCTGCCAAAATCCTTCATCATGGTTGCTTTTGCTTCTCTCAAAATAGTAATAGCATCTTCTTGTTTGATGCCTTTATTTTTAAAATAAGAACCCCATTTTTTGGAAGCAATGGTATACACAAAAAAGAAATTACCTGCGCCAATACTTTGCGCATCCGTTTTTTTATCCCAAGTTTTTAAGTTGTTAATGATGTCTGCAATATCAGGGTGAGCAGTGGCATCCAATAAAAACAAACTATCAATATTTGCCGGGAAATACATTTTAGATGGAAATTGTCGATCGAATTTGATTCTTTTAAAATCGGCATAAGATACTTTGTTCAATGGTTTTACAAGTTCCTCAAAACGCTTGCTGCGATTGTTTTCTAGCGTTTCATACCCCATGGTAATATCTTTTACAACTGGGTTTTCTGCGCCATCTGTAGAATGAAAAGGAGAGTGGTTGGTATTGTAAACATAGCCCGACGTTGGCTGTAATACCTGCGGTAAATCGGCTAAAGGATGTAATTCATTCCACAATGTGGCAGAGGTATTGCCAGGCAATGTAGTTGCCCAGTTAAACTTTTTATCTCTGATGGGAATTCTTCCATTGCTTAAATAATAGATGGTATCGTATTTATCTGCATAAACAATATTGTATCCTGGAATGGCCAACATATTCAATGCAGCTTTAAATTCAGTAAAATTTTTGGCTTTATTAAAACGATACCATTGCTCTAATCCACGAATATCCATTTGTGCTGGCATACGAATAGAGAATGTTCCTCTTTCAGTAATTAAAGTAGGTCCGTATTTACTCCAATAGGCTTTCTTTTTTACATTTATTTTAGCACCTGCAATTTTTACTTTTAATAAGGCAGTTCTTTCTTCGAGTGTTTCCCAATTGCCATCAAATTTGTATTGCAACTTATTGGCTGGATTCATTTCTAATTGATACACGTCTAATTTGTCGGGGTTGTTTACTGTATGCGCCCAGCCTAAGTTTTCGTTAACACCATGCAAAATACTAGGAGCTCCAGGAAAATTGGCGCCCAAGATATTCCAACCTTCTTCGCTGCATAAATGTGCTTCGTAAAATGCAACAGGCCCTTCCAAAGGCTGATGGGCATTGATGTCTAAGTAAACCTGTCCATCAGTTGTTTTGGCACTGTTGAAGGCAAATGCATTACTCCCTGCTGTTTTATAGTTCTCCAACAAAGGAACGGTTCCTCCAAAAATAGAAGCCAAAGCTTTGTCTGCACCTGATAAAACACATAATTGCAATACAGAATATTGAATCATGTCTTTTGGAACAACAGGAAATAAATGCTTTAATAAAATTTCTTTTGGATGATTATTGGCATAAGCATTCAATCCTGCGCAATAACCTTCTAATAATTTTTTAAAATCTGGGCTTAGGTCTTTCTCATATTTTTCTTCTACTAGTTCCGGAATGCGCAAGAGATGAATAATATAATCGATCGATGCTCCTTTTTTTCCTTGGTACTGGGCCAACATGGCTTTTCCTGCCATCAACGATTGTTGAATTGTAGTAAAATCATCTTCGGCATTCGCCCAAGCCAATCCATATGCCACTTCTGGGTCGGTTTTGCCAAAAATATGAGGGACTCCGTATTTGTCTCTAATAATATCAATTTTGGTTGGATCAAATTGAGCATTACTATAGAATGCAATAAAAAGTAGGCTGAAAAACAAGCAATATCTAAACATGGAATTATTTTGAGTAATGCAATTTAACAACTTCGTATTTACCCAACTAATTTGCTACTTGCTTGTTATCTTTAAATAAATATTTCTTTTATGGGAATCTGGAAACAAATCAGCGAATATCTCTTTATTTCTAAAAGAGACCCTAATGAACCAAGAACTAAATGGATGAAATACATGCATGGCATGAATCGGATATCATTAATGATGTTTATTTTGGCTTTGCTATTCATCATTTTTAAGTCAGTCATTTTGCCGCTGATAAGAAAATAGCCAAACCGGGTAGATAGTTTCTATAATGAACTATTTTTTCTTTAAGAATTGCATGATTTTTTCTGCCGCTTGTTGAGATGCATGCCCGCCCGCTGATAGAATAGCATGTAAAGATTGATAGTCTTTATTGAGTGAAGCAATATGATCGTCATCTTTCAATAATCTGGAAAGTTCGCGCACCAAATTTGTGGTGTTCAATTCATCCTGAATTAATTCTTTTACTATTTCTTTGTTCATGATCAAGTTTACCAGCGAAATAAATTTGATCTTGATTAATCGCTTAATGATCTGATAACTGATGGGGCTTCCTTTATAACAAACTATTTCTGGCACTGCAAATAAAGCAGTTTCTAATGTAGCGGTTCCGCTGGTAACCAATGCTGCTTTGGCTTTTAGTAATAGATCATAAGTGCTGTTTTTTACAACATCCACATTTGAAATGCCATTTAAAAATGGTTCATAGAAATGATCATCCTGCCCTGGAGCTTTAGCAACCACAAATTGATATTCCGGAAAATGATTGGCCACCGATAACATGATGGGTAATTTTTTGGCAATCTCTTGTTTTCTGCTTCCTGGCAATAAGGCAATGATTTTTTTGTTTGTATCAATGGTAGGATGTTGTTTTTTAAAATCATCAATCACTTCAATCAATGGGTGACCCACATATTCCACATTCCAGTTCCAGGTATTTTTATAATAGTCTTTTTCAAAAGGCAGAATGCAAAGCATCAGATCGATGCAGGTTTTCATTTTCTTCACTCTATTGGCCTTCCATGCCCATACTTGTGGAGAGATATAATAGATCAGTTTGATCCCTTCTTTTTTTGCCCATTCAGCTATGCGAAGATTAAACCCAGGGTAATCAATCAATATCAATGCATCCGGCTTGAATGCTAGAATGTCTGCTTTACACCATTTTAGGTTGGCCATAATGGTTGGCAGGTTCTTTACCACTTCAGCAAATCCCATAAAAGCCAAATCTCTATAATGTTTTACCAGTTCAGCTCCAGTGGATTGCATCATATCTCCACCCCAACACCTGATGTTAGAAGCCGCATCTTGAAACTGTATTTGTTTGATCAGGTTGCTTCCGTGTAAATCTCCACTTGCTTCTCCTGCTATTATATAATACTTCATGCCGTTTACCTTAAGGGCGCTGTTTATAACTGCAAAATACAACTGTATTTGCTTTGAAGTTCAATACATTTTAACAGTAATTATAGCTAATATGAATATATAACTAAGGAAATAGTTTGGAAACTAAAAAATTAGTTTATACTTTTACTTTGCAAATTATTTATCATGAAACCATTGACCAAGGCAGAAGAGCAAATCATGCAGAGTATCTGGAGTTTAGAACGTGCATTTTTAAAAGACATCATAGAAGCACAGCCAGCACCAAGGCCACATAATAATACAGTGGCAACCATTGTGAAAATATTGGTAGACAAAGGTTTTGTTGGGTTGAAGCAAATAGGAAGGGTACATGAATATTTTCCAATCGTATCTAAAGAAGATTATTCGTCGAGCAGTATTAGAACATTGGTAGATGGATATTTTGAAGGTTCTTTTGCCGATGCGGTTTCCTTTATGGTGAAACAAAAAGACATCAGTGTAAAAGAATTGGAACTCCTATTGCAGGAAATTAAAAAATTAAAAAAATAGGCCATGTCATCAACACTCTATTATTTTTTGCAGGTAATACTTTGCAGTGGAATTATGGTTGGGTATTACTGGCTTGTATTAAGGAACAATCGGTTTCATCAATACAATCGATTTTATTTATTGGCCATAGCCTTGTTTTCATGGATTGTTCCTTTGATCAAAATTCAGTGGAATAAACCAGTTGAAACAGATCCTCAATTGATACAATTCTTCTCGGTGATTGCAGATAACAATACCGAAATAGAGTCTGGCCTACACAAGGGTTGGTTGCAATATGGATGGCAAGGCTCGCTTCTATTGATCTATTCATTGGTTGCCATTGTTTTATTGATAGGCCTTATTAAAAGCTTATTTCAGATTTATCAATTATTAAAAACCCATTCTTGTAAGAGAGTAGGGGAAGTATTCCTTATTTTAACAAAAGTAAAGGGGGCCCCATTTTCTTTTTTCCGTTATATTTTCTGGCACGAATCAATCGATTTAACAAGTGATGCTGGAAAGCAAATGATGCAACATGAACTCACCCATGTGCAGCAAAAGCATAGTATGGATAAAATATTCATGAAACTTGTTTTGATCGCCGGTTGGTTCAATCCATTTTTTTGGCTGATTAAAAAAGAAATGGAAATGATCCATGAATTCATTGCCGATAAAAAAGCAGTTGCAAATGGTGATACTGCAACACTTGCACAAATGTTATTAACTGCTGCCTATCCACAGCAACAATATTTACTTACCAATCCTTTTTTCTTTTCACCCATTAAAAGAAGACTTGCGATGATCACTAAAAATACCAACCCAAAATATAGCTATATGCGTAGAATTATTGTGTTGCCTTTATTGGCAATCGTTCTGGTATTATTCGCCTTTAGAACAAAAGAGTTAAGGAATGCGGAAAATATTTCTGTTGAAACAATTGTAAACCAAATAGGATCAGAAGCAAAATTCCTTTTATCTGAAAACAATGCGGTTTCAAGTATAGACAGTTCAGTAAGTATAAAAGATACTACTATTTTAAATGCTGATTCTGTTTATTTGATTCCTAAGGATAAATCAATTCAATTGATTTCTGAAGGGAAAAATGCTTCTAATTTTATTACCCTAAATGGAATTGCCTTGCAGAATAAAATGAATTTCAATTCAACAGGAAAGGACACGGGGTTCATAAGATTTAACGCAATGAAAATCGATTCAGTGCTACCATTGTATGTAATTGATGGAGTAAAAATGGATAAAAGTGCTCTTGCTCAAATGAATCCTAATTTTATAAAGGAAATTACAGTGCTAAAAAACAAATCTGCTGTAGAATTATATGGCGAAGAAGGGAAGCATGGCGTTATTATCATTACCACTAAAAACAAAGCAATGATGCCGCCATTGATGGCTTTGCAACTAAATAAAAATAGCAGTGATACTTCAAAATTTGTTCAAGGCTATCAACTTAATCCGAGCGTTGGTGTAAAAATGGGTGGATTTGTTACAGTTGAAAAAGAGGGTGATATCAAACCTAATAAAATTGTAGAAACTCCATTAAATAAAGAGATAGTAGTAAAAGGCTACAAGCTTAATGCTGGCGAACTTAGCGAAAAGCCTATGAAGGTTGTTGAGGGTTTTAAAATCAATCCCAATCCATTGGTAATTATAAATGGAATGCCATTTTATGCCGATTTCAATGAAATTAAAATAGACCCAAAAGATATTGAATCAGTGAATGTGTTGAAAAAAGAAGGGGCTATGAAAAAATATGGCGAAGCCGCTGAATACGGTGCAATTGAAATAAAAACCAAGTCAGGAAAATTACCAACAACACCGCCACCACCAGCTACTCCAGGTAGTACTGGGCAAGTAAAAGAGCGTTTTCCCAAAGTGGAAACTATTTATAAAGGATCTCCCAAGCCAGGATTAGTAAGAGAAGGCTCATCATCTGCGGCAGCAGAAAGTTATGATAAAGTCTTTACAAAAGTAGAAGTGCCTGCATCCTTCCCAGGAGGTAACGAGGCAATGAAAAAATATTTGAAAGAAAATCATAATGGAAACCCTTTTAAAGAAGGAGGCGCTCCTCCTGGAAAATATACGGTATACGTAAATTTTACAGTTGATAAGAAGGGTAATATTAAAAATGTAAAAGCAACAAATGATCCAGGATATGGTGCTGCAAAAGAAGCAGAGAAAATATTTTTGAATAGCCCTAAATGGATTCCTGCTAAACAAAATGGCTTAAATGTAGATTCAAAACAAGGTCATGGATTCACGTACATTGTAGATTGATTTTCAAAATAAGTATCAGGCAAACCACTTAAACCCAAGTGTAATCAAAGCATAAATACAAGTAGCAATAAAAATACCTTTGGCTGTTTTGTCTTTGTGTTCGTTGATATAGAGTGTAAATAGTATAGCATTGGCAATCAGTGCTATACTAATGATGCCGCTCAATAAAGATTTTTGCATGTTCAGTACCTGGAAAAATTCATTCAACGTAAAGAGTCTGAACTTCCATAAATAGTATCCAAAAATTCCTATCACAGGTGCTAAGAATCCAAGTAGCAATCCGAGCTTTAAATTGTCTTTCTTCATGCTTTAAAATTCAAGCTTTTTTCTAGTTTCTTTTTCAATTCGTAATTGGTTAAATCAAACTGAACTGGTACCACACTTACATAATTGTGTTTTAAAGCCCAAACATCGCTTTCCTTGCTCTTATCAAAATTTACAAATTCCCCAGTTAGCCAAAAATATTTTTTTCCATGTGGATCTTTGCGCTCGTCAAATTTTTCCTCGTATTTGGCATATGCCTGATGACAAATTTTAACTCCTTTGATTAGTTTCTCATCGCCTTTAGGAATGTTCACATTCAAGCAAAGGTGTTTGTCTAATTGCTTCGATTTTAAAATTTGCTCCACAATTAATCGAACATATTTTTTGGCGGCAGTAAAATCCGCTTCTATGCTATAATCCAATAAACTAAAACCAATACTCGGAATACTTTCAATAGCAGCTTCTAAAGCAGCCGACATGGTTCCGGAATAAATTACATTGATCGAATTATTGGCCCCATGATTTACTCCACTCAAACAAATATCTGGTTTGCGGTGCAACACTTTATCAACTGATAATTTTACACAATCTACAGGCGTGCCACTGCAACTCCATGATTCAACACCTTCTACAATAGGTGCCACCTTATGTAATCTAAGTGGATGACCAATTGTAATGGCATGTCCCATTCCGCTTTGTGGTTTGTCTGGTGCCACAACTACAATCTTCCCCAATCCTTTAACGGCTTCTGTTAATGCTTTGATTCCTGGTGCAGTTATTCCATCATCATTGGTAATTAAAATGATGGGTTGTTCTTTTTTTGTTGATGTTGCTTTTGACATAGTTGCAAGATACAATTTAGTAAAGCCTATTTTTTCTTTTTATTCGTTGTTTTTATGCTAAAGTATTTGAACACTGGAAATTCTACAGGCTGTGTGGCGATATTATTTGCTTCCAAATAAGCATCAAAAAAATTCCAAACCAATAATCCATCATCGGATTGAGGCTCTAAAGTGTAAAAAATCAAATTCGATAAAGGCTGTGCCAGATCAACCAAAAAGTCTCCTTTGGCTGCCGTAAATTCTTTTGCAACAAATTTCCCTTCTGCAGATGCCATATTATGCCCTTCGAATTTTCTGGGAGACTTATTCAATTTTTCAACCAAAAAACTTTCTCCTTCAAATATTTGGGGTTTTTCAATGATACTCACTTTTGCACCTTGCTTTTTAAGGTGTTCTGCAATATTGGCCATTGCCGCTGGAATGATATATCCTCTTGGTAATATGGCATTCACGGTGTCTTTAAAATCGGCATAATAAGCCACGTTATCGTAATGCACTATTTTCCCGGTTTTAATGAGTGCAGTAGTTCCATCAGCCTTGGTATATTTTTCATAATCATAGGTCCTAAAATGATTGAGCGGCTGTGCGGTGGGTACCATTTTAAATCGTACTCCTTTTTTTGTTTTACCTGCTTCATTGATCACTCGATTGATGGCATTGTTTTCGGCTTCTTTATTGATGCGAATAATGGTAGATGCATTGTTGTTGCAGTAAGTTAAAATTTCATCCACAAATCGATACGTTGAATTGATACGTTGATAAAAACGTTCATGCGCAAATGCTTCACTTAAAATACTCATGCGGTTGCGTAATCCAATTTGATTGATGATATATCGTGGATGATGATTGTAGGTAGAGAACTTAGTTACAGGCCATCCTTCTCTGGTATTGAAATCGCCAAATGGTCCAAAGAATAAATCGTTTTTAGTTTTTACCTGATTGGTGATGTAGGGGAGGATGGTATTGTTGGTATATTCATAAGGCCCTTTTTCTCCTGATGATAAATAACCTGGTGCCCATGTAAGTGAATAGCCATGCCATGTTCCGTTGGTTGTATGAAGGTCTACCACCATTTGTGGATCCCATGCGTTCAGGATGTTTTGTATCATGCCATTGGTTTCAGGAGCTTCCATTTTAATTCCATCTCTATTGAGGTCAAGCCCTTGACCATTCTCTCTTTCGCCGGTTTCCAATGGACTATTTTCTTGCGAAGGTCTTAAGCCCTTGGCCATTTTATCGTTGCCATCGGTATTATAAATTGGTACGAAAATGATGATCTGGTTATTGAGTAAATCTTTTTTATTCCCCAATAAAATATCGCGCATCAACATCATGGTAACTTCTTTTCCTTCAATTTCTCCTGCATGAATATTGGCTTGAATATATACAACTGGTTTGCCAGAAGCTTTTGCTTCTTCCGGAGAACTAATTTTTGGATTGGCCAAAACCACCATCGGAATATCCTTACCTAATGTGCTCTTTCCAATTGATCCCATAAACATATTTGGGCTCATTGTTTGTATGGTATTGAGGAACTTCATTACATCTGTATAGGTAGATGTTTTTTCGAAATTCGATTTCTCTGGAGTGATGAGTAAAGACTCCGGATAAACAGGCTTTTCTTGGGCAATGCTTTTCAAAGAAAGCGCCAAAAAGCAAAATGATACTAAGTATTTCATACAATAAATTATTGCTGAAAAGTACTCGAAAAAACGGCCAAAAAAATCATTCCTCAAGCAGAAATGCTAAAAAAATTCAAAAAAAATTTGGAAAAACTAAAAAGTTTAGTATTTTGCAGCTAAATACATTAGTTATGTCAAACGCCGGTAAGAACTTAAAGTACCTCCGCAAGCTTCGCGGATGGACCCAGGAAGACTTTGCGAACAAACTGAACATTAAGCGATCCTTAGTAGGCGCTTATGAAGAAGAAAGGGCAGAACCCAAGTTGGAAGTGATGGAACAGGTCTGTTCTATTTTCAAATTGAGTTTGGAAGACTTTTTATTCAAAGACTTGAGTGAAACAACTGGAGGTTCTTATTTAGATAGAAGACGTCAAATGAAAATGGTGTCTGAATCTGCTGAGATTCGTTTTGTGCCTGTTAAAGCAGCTGCTGGTTATATGACTGGTTATGCCGACCCTGAATTTGTTGACGAGCTCAATACATTTACTTTACCCATGTTGGCTCCTGGTCAATACCGTGCTTTTGAAATAATGGGAGATAGTATGTTGCCTACACCAAGTGGCAGTGTTATTGTTGGCGAAAAAGTAGAAGGCCTGGAAGATTTAAAAAACAGCAATACTTATGTAGTATTATCACGCAATGAAGGAGTTGCCTATAAGCGGGTGATGAAAAACAATCGCCTTAAAAATAAGATTACCCTTATCAGTGATAATCCTCAATACGAACCTTATAATGTAAGCTCCGAAGATGTGTTGGAAATTTGGAAAGCAGTATACATTTTACAAAAAGCCAATGCTGCTCCACGTTGGGATGTAAATCAATTAGCAGGAATGGTGAATAATCTGCAAGAGCAAGTGAGCACGCTCAAGAAAAAAATGAATTAGGTTGAATAAAACACATCAATATTCAATAGCTGTTCAATGGACTGGTAATTGGTGGCTTCATTGTCTTCCTGTCATATGCTTTGGTATTTGCATTTATGTGCAGATGCGGGGGTCATTGTAGTAGATTACAATGATCAGGCAGAAGGAACAATGCTAGAGAGCCTCTTAATTCTCTAGTATAATGCTGAAGCAATCCTAAAAGTGTTGCAATGCGCTTCCACAATGATTTTAATATCCGGCGAATAACCGCCGCCCATTGCAATGGTTACTGGGATCTTGGCATTTCGCAATATTTTGAGAACAAATTCATCGCGTTGTTTGCATTCATCTATACTAACTTTTAGTTTCCCAAATTTATCGGTTGATAAAATATCTACCCCTGATAAAAAGAATGCGAAATCTGGTTGATGTTCTTTTATTATTCGAGGTAATGTTGATTGAAGTAAATTTAAATAAGTAGCACCATCAGTTCCATCTTTTAAACCAATATCCAAATCAGATTTTTCTTTGTGAAACGGATAGTTGTGTTCTCCATGCATGCTAAATGTGAATACACGATCTTCTTGCTCCATTAATTTGGCAGTTCCATTTCCCTGGTGAACATCTAAATCGATGATCAATATTTTTTTAGCTAGTTTATTGTTCAACAAATAATTAGCAGCAGTAGCCATATCATTGAGTAAACAAAACCCTTCACCACGCTCTGCAAATGCATGATGTGTTCCACCTGCTATATTTAACGCTACACCATGCTCCATTGCATACATACAACAATCAATAGTGCCTTGGGTAATGATTAATTCTCTTTGAGTTAATGCCGGCGATTGAGGAAATCCAATTTTTCTTTGCTCTGAAGCGGATAGTTGTTGATGGATTAATTTATCGTAATAGGCTTTTTCATGTGTCCATAAAACAACCGACTCAGGGCAGATTGCTGGCTTAAAAAAATTTTCGATTGTTACAGTGCCTTCATGTATTAATTGCTCCGGTATCAATTCGTATTTCAGCATCGGAAATCGATGCCCTTCAGGAAGAGGATGCGCATATATCGGATCGAAAGCTATTTTCAACATTTGATTACACTATCTTTTGTAATGGCATAAACAGTATCCGTTTTTTTGGGCTCCATTATTTTAATGCCACTGAATTTACTAAATGCAGGTAGAATACAATTGTTCTCACTAAAATAAAAACAGGGGAAACGCAAAGATTGTTTGGCAATTCCTTTAATTAAAATGCCTGGATGAATATGTCCAGAAAATACAAAACAGTTTTTATTGTATTCAACTGAATCCGCTGGGTCATGTACAAATACAAAATCCTGCACTTGATAAAACCCTTCAACAACTTCAATCTCAGCGGTCGTATACCAGGCTTCATGTAAAATATCATGATTGCCCCGAACTAAAATAAATTTA
>Ga0164292_10000787_pt1 | contig 25255 bp, 24 predicted proteins | sample GEODES117metaG_FD_111486 | JGI IMG/M metagenome (GOLD analysis project Ga0164292, IMG submission 111486) | Eutrophic lake water microbial communities from Lake Mendota, Wisconsin, USA - GEODES117 metaG | ecosystem: Environmental > Aquatic > Freshwater > Lake | place: USA: Lake Mendota...
GCCCTCAGCGGCCCTGGAGGCGGCCGATGATCTCGCCGACCGCCTGCGACTGGTTCATGGTGTAGAAGTGCAAGCCCGGCACGCCTGCGGTGACGAGCTGGTCACACAGGTCGGTGACCACATCCAGACCAAAGGCCTTGATGGACGCGGTGTCGTCGCCATAGGCCTGCAGACGCAGCCGGATCCAACGCGGGATCTCGGCGCCGCAGGCATCTGAAAAGCGCAGCAGCTGGCTCGAGCCCAGAATGGGCATGATGCCGGGCACCACCGGCACGTCCACGCCGAGCGCATAGGCGTCATCGACGAAGCGAAAGTAGGCGTCCGAATTGAAGAAATACTGCGTAATGGCTGAGTTCGCCCCGGCCTTGACCTTGGTGGCAAAGGCCTGCAGATCAGCCTGGGGTGAGCGGGCCTGCGGGTGCGTCTCGGGGTAGGCCGCCACCTCGATGTGGAAGGTATCGCCGGTCTCGGCGCGGATAAAGGCCACCAGGTCGCTGGCGTAGTGAAACTGGCCGCCGGCGCCGTAGCCGCTTGGCAGGTCACCGCGCAGGGCCACCAGGCGCTTGACGCCCATGGCCTGAAGCTGCGCCAGTTGCGCACGCACGCCGGCCTGGGTGGCACCGATGCAGGAAAAGTGCGAGGCCGCCGGCACGCCCTCGGCCTGGATCTCGGCCACCGCGGCAAAGGTCCCTTCCTGAGTGGATCCGCCGGCGCCAAACGTCACCGAGCAGAACTCGGGCTGGTGCGCATACAGCTTCTGGCGCACGGCACGCAACTTGTCGGCGCCCTCGGACGTCTTGGGGGGGAAAAACTCAAAGCTCAGGGGCAGCGTCTTCATGGCGGTGCTTCTTGGGTGTCGGGTTCAGTTCTTGCGTTTGCGTTTGGCCGGGCCGGGCTGGCCGTCGTGCGCGCTCTGGCGATCGCCTTCGTCAGGCAGGCCCTGGCGGCGCTCGCTGCGTGGCTGGCGCTTGGGCGTCTGCCGGGCTGGCGCGTCGGGCAGGGGGGCATCGGTCTGCGATACCCGGCGCGCATGGATGAAAAACTCGCGATTGCCATCACCTCCGGCAATCGGTGAATCGAGCCACGCCAGCACCTGCAGCCCGAGCTCGTCGCAGCAGTCGCGCAGCCGCTCTTGCACCAGGGCGAAGAGCGCCGGGTCCTTGACGATGCCGCCCTTGCCCACCTGGCCCGGCTGCAGCTCGAACTGGGGCTTGACCAGCAGCAGCGCATGAGCGTCCAGCTTGAGCAGGCGCACCATGGCAGGAAGCACCAGGGTCAGCGAGATGAAGGACAGATCGCCCGTGAGGAGATCAAAAGGCTCATGCCCCGACGCCAGCGGCGCACCGACTGCCGCGTCGTGGTGGGCCCAGAAGTCGCCTAGGGTCAGCGCCCGCGCATTGACCCCCTCGATGCAGACCACCCGCGCATCGCCACGCAAGCTGGCATGCAGCTGGCCGTGGCCGACATCGATGCCCACCACGCGGGCTGCCCCCTGCTGCAGCAGGCAATCGGTAAAGCCCCCGGTCGATTGCCCCAGATCCAGGCAGCGCCAGCCGGCCACCTGCAAGCCGGTGGCCACCAGCGCCCCCTCGAGCTTGAGCCCGCCGCGCGAAAGGTAGCGCGCCTCGGCGGTGTCGGTCAGTTGCAGCTCGGCGTGCGCGGGCACCTCGTCGCCATTCTTGGCGATCTTCTTCCAGGGTGCGTCGCCTTCGCGCCAGAGCACCCCCGAAGCGATCAGACGCTGCGCCTGGGAGCGCGTGGCGGCGTGGCCGCGTTCGACAAGGAACAGGTCAGCGCGCATGGGTGACTGCCTCCGCCCGGCGGACACTGGGCTGGAAAGAGGGGCCCACGCGGGGCCACCCCTTGCCTGGCCCTGCCCCGCAGTGGGGAAGGCAAAGCGGCATCAGTAGCGGTAAGTGTCGGCCTTGTACGGGCCTTCCTTCTTCACGCCAATGTAGGCAGCCTGCTCTTCGGAGAGCTCGGTCAGCATGGCGCCGACCTTCTTGAGGTGCAGACGGGCCACCTTCTCGTCCAGGTGCTTGGGCAGCACGTAGACCTTGCCCACCGCGTAGTCGGCCTTCTTGGTGAAAAGTTCGATCTGGGCAATGGTTTGGTTGGCAAAGGAGGAGCTCATCACGAAGCTGGGGTGGCCGGTGCCGCAGCCCAGGTTGACCAGCCGGCCCTTGGCCAGCAAGATGATGCGCTTGCCGTCAGGGAAGATCACATGGTCCACCTGGGGCTTGATCTCTTCCCACTGGCACTTCTCGAGGGCCGCGACGTCGATCTCGTTGTCGAAGTGACCGATGTTGCAGACGATGGCCTGGTCCTTCATGGCCGCCATGTGCGCGTAGGTGATCACGTTCTTGTTGCCGGTGGCCGAAACAAAGATGTCGGCCTTGTCGGCGGCGTACTCCATGGTCACGACCTTGTAACCCTCCATGGCGGCCTGCAGGGCGTTGATGGGGTCGATTTCGGTGACCCAAACCTGCGCCGAGAGGGCGCGCAGGGCCTGGGCCGAACCCTTGCCGACGTCGCCGTAGCCGGCGACCACGGCGACCTTGCCGGCAATCATCACGTCGGTGGCGCGCTTGACGGCGTCCACCAAAGACTCACGGCAGCCATACAGATTGTCGAACTTGCTCTTGGTCACCGAATCGTTGACGTTGATGGCACGCAGGGCGAGAGAGCCCTTGGCTGCCATTTCATTGAGGCGCAGCACGCCGGTGGTGGTTTCCTCGGTCACACCGATGATGTTTTTGAGGCGGCGGCTGTACCAAGTGCCGTCCTGGGCCAGCTTGGCCTTGATGGCGTTGAACAGGCACACCTCCTCCTCGCTGCCAGGCTTGCTCAGCACGGAAGCGTCGGTCTCGGCCTTGGTGCCCAGATGCATCAGCAGCGTGGCATCACCGCCGTCGTCCAGGATCATGTTGGGGCCTTCTTCAGGGGTGCCCTTGGCGCCCTTGAATTCGAAAATGCGGTGGGTGTAGTCCCAATAGTCGTCCAGGGACTCGCCCTTGTAGGCAAACACCGGCGTGCCGCTGGCCACCAGAGCAGCGGCGGCGTGGTCCTGGGTGGAGAAGATGTTGCACGAGGCCCAGCGCACTTCGGCGCCCAGGGCTTGCAGGGTTTCGACCAGCACGCCGGTCTGGATGGTCATGTGCAGCGAGCCGGTGATGCGCGCGCCCTTGAGCGGCTGGCTCTTGGCGAACTCCTCGCGGATGGCCATCAGGCCAGGCATCTCGGTTTCGGCAATCTTGAGTTCTTTGCGACCCCAGTCGGCAAGCGACAGGTCGGCAATGGCGTAATCCTGGGTGTGCAGGGGCTTGAGGACGGCGTTCATCGGGCTTTTCTCCAAGTGAAAAAGACAAGCAGGCCCATCAGGGCCACCGCCGCATCAAACAAAAGCTCACGCTGGGTCGGAACTCACCCGTGGCGCTGGCACTTTGCAAGGTGCTGGCGGGTGAGCGTCGTTGCGAAGAAAGGGTTCTGAGCCTAGACCACGCAAACGGTGGGTTGCAACGCTCCTCAGAACTGGCCCGGATTGTAGCGGCCGTTGCGGCTTGAGCGGGACCGGGTCAACGCATCCGAGCGAGCCGCAAGGTTTTGGCTGCGGCCGCCCGGGCCGCGACTTACTTGAGCACGTAGCTGGCCAGCACCGCCTGAACCTCGTAGATGCTCAGCTTCTTGTTGAACTGCTTCTGGATGGGCGCGGCCGTGCCGGAAATCCAGATCTTGAGTTCGGCATCGAGATCAAAGGTGCCGGCGGTCTCGATGGTGAAGTGGGTGATGCTCTTGTACGGAATCGAGTGGTACTCGGTCTTGCTGCCGGTAATGCCCTGCTTGTCGACCAGCACAAAGCGCTTGTCGGTGAAGACGAAATAATCCCGGATCAGTTGGTAAGCGTGCTCCACCCGTTCACCGGGCGCCAGAATCTGGCTGAACTCGCTCTGAATCTTGGAGGCATCAATCTTGGATGCGTTGCCTAGCATGCCATCGAGCAGTCCCATGGGGTGCCTTTCATCGGTCGTTTCAATTCAGGCCCGAAGGCCATTCCCAGCAAGGATCTCAGAGGCAGGCTCACGCGACAGCCAGCACGATGGCCAGGCTGGCCTCCAGGTTTTCGGACGGTGCACGCCGAAAGCCTGAGCGGGCGTATCGCTGCAGGCGCCCCAAAACAAAAGCGTGGAGCAAGGCGGCACGCACCTGGGCCTCGACGGTAGGCATGGCCGTGGCCGCCAGGGCCTCGCGCAAAGGCTGCCGCCACTGCGCCTCAAGCTTGTCAAAAAACAAGTTCATGCGCTCTTGCAGCCGCTCGTGTTCAAAAACCAGCGCATCGCCCACCATCACCCGGGTCATCCCAGGGTTGCGCTCTGCAAACTGCAGCACCATGCGCACCATTTTTTGCACCCTGGCACCAGGTTCAGGCTCGCGCTCTTGCAGCTGGTTGATCAGTGAGAACACCGAGGCCTCGATGAAATCGATCAAGGCCTCAAACATTTGCGCCTTGCTGGCGAAGTGGCGGTACAGCGCCGCTTCACTGACGCTGAGGCGGGCGGCCAAGGCGGCGGTGGTGACTCGCTCGGCGCCGGGTTGCTCGAGCATCGCCGCCAACGCCTGCAGGATCTGTACGCGGCGCTCTCCGGGTTTGGGCCGCTTGCGGGCCGGGACATCAGAGGGCTCGGGAGGCGACTCGGGTTCAAGCTCGGACATGCGCAGCTGCTCTCGGGTGGGGGCTACAAATCATTCTCGCACAGCGCTGGGCGTGCCCCACAGCCTTGCGTCTCAGTGGGACCGGATCATGGTGCCGTAGGCCTGGTCGGTCAGGATCTCCAGCAGCATGGCATGGGGAACACGGCCATCGACCACATGCACGGCATGCACACCGCTCTTGGCCGCATCGATTGCGCCGGCCAGCTTGGGCAGCATGCCGCCACTGATGGTGCCGTCTGCCACCAACTCGTCGATCTGGCGCGCGGTCAGCTCGGTGATCAACTCACCGGACTTGTCCAGCACGCCCCGGATATTGGTCAGCATCACCAGCTTCTCGGCCTTGAGCACAGCGGCCAGCTTGGCCGCCACCACATCGGCGTTGATGTTGTAGCTCTCGTTGGCCTCACCAAAACCGATCGGACTGACCACGGGAATGAATTGATCGTCCTGCAGCGCACGCACCACGGAAGGATCGATCTGCACGATATCGCCCACTTGGCCGATGTCGTGTTCCTTGTTCGGATCTTGGGAGTCGATCATCTTGAGCTTGCGCGCCCGAATCAGTCCGCCATCGCGGCCGGTCAGGCCCACGGCCTTGCCGCCGGCCTGGTTGATCAGGCCGACAATGTCTTGCTGCACCTCACCGGCGAGCACCCACTCGACCACCTCCATGGTCTCGGCATCGGTCACCCGCATGCCCTGGATGAACTGGCCCTTCTTGCCCAGCCGGTTGAGGGCGGTTTCGATCTGCGGGCCACCGCCATGGACCACCACCGGGTTCATGCCCACCAGCTTGAGCAGCACCACATCCTCGGCAAAGTCCTTCTGCAACTCCGGATCGGTCATGGCATTGCCGCCGTATTTGATGACCAGCGTCTTGCCATGAAACCGGCGGATATACGGCAAGGCCTGGGCCAGGATTTCCGCCTTGTCACGCGGGGCGATATGGGTCAAATCAGGGTCAGTGGAGCTCATGGCGTTGCAAGAAATAAAAAGGGCCGTCCCAGAGGACAGCCCGCATTGTGCAGCACGGCCCAAGCGGCCGGCCGCTGGCATCAGGAAGCGATGGCGAATTCTTCCTTCGTGCGCCCGCTCGCAACCAGACTGGCCATCCAACGCGGCATCAAGCCGCGGCCGCTCCAGGTTTCACCGTTGGGACCGCGGTATTTGGCCGCCACGGTCGATGTGCCGCCGGCCTTTTTGCCGGCGCGGCCCTGGCCAGCCGCCTTGGATTTGCCCGCGGCCTTGCCACGGGTCTTGGGCGCCTTTTTGCGGGCGGCCTCCAAATCCTTGGCCGTGATCCCAAAAGCCGCCATTTTGGCGAGAATATCCTGAACGGTATTGTTGAAATCGCGCGAACGAATATCAGCGGCCTGCTTCTGGAGTTTTTCGATTTGCGTCTGAATATCGATCAAATTACCCATGGTCCTGCTCCTTTTATGACTGGCAATATCACCCTAAGGGGGCTGGCATGATGATATCTCAAATCATAAAGATCAGTTACCCGATTGACCGCATGGTCTGCCAGACAAAGGCCACAGGGGTTTGGGTCGGCAAGGCGATAACAGATTAAGCAGCGCTTATCCGCAGGCAATAAACCAAGCGCCCGTCATTCAAAGCACACAGCCTGTGCCAAGGACGGCGCCTGTCGATCCTTGTCCGATAACTTGGGCAGACCTTGCAAGGGCCATTGAATGCCGATTTGAGGATCATCCCAAGCCAGACATTTTTCGTGGGCCGGGGCATAGTATTGGGTGGCTTTGTAAAGAAAATCAGCCGATTCACTTAAAACCAGGAAGCCATGGGCAAATCCGGGCGGAATCCACAGTTGCCGGTGATTGTCTTCGGACAGCTCATAACCGACCCAGCGACCAAAACTGGGCGAGCGCCGGCGCAGGTCAACAGCGACATCGAAAACCCGCCCGCGCACCACCCGAACCAGCTTGCCCTGGGCCTGCTCGATCTGGTAATGCAGGCCGCGCAGTACCCCTTGAGCGCTTCGGCTGTGGTTGTCCTGCACAAACTGGGGTTCAAGGCCGGTGGCCTGCGCAAAGGCCCGCTGGTTGAAGCTCTCGAGGAAAAAACCGCGGGCATCACCGAAGACCCGCGGCTCGATCAGCAGCACATCGGGGATGGAGCTCGGTGTGACTTGCATATTCAAAACACCTGGCTGCCCAGTATCTGAATCAAGTAGCGACCATAGCCGTTCTTGAGCATGGGCTGGGCCAATTTTTCGAGCTGTTCGGCCGTGATGTAGCCCTTGCGATACGCCAGTTCCTCAGGGCAGGCGATCTTCAGACCCTGCCGGTGCTCGATGGTGGCGATGAACTGGCTCGCCTCCAGCAGCGATTCGTGCGTGCCGGTATCGAGCCAGGCCATGCCACGGCCCATGACCTCGACATGGAGCTGGCCACGCTCGAGATAAGCCCGGTTCACGTCAGTGATTTCAAGCTCACCCCGCGCCGACGGAGCAATATTTGCAGCAATGTCGAGCACCTGCTGATCGTAAAAATACAGGCCCGTCACAGCGTAATTGGAGGCCGGCCGGGCGGGTTTCTCCTCGATGCTGACGGCGCGGCGCTGGGCATCGAACTGCACCACGCCATAACGTTCGGGATCGTGCACATGGTAGGCAAAGACGGTAGCCCCCGAACTGCGCGCGTGACTCAGGCGCAACTGCGCCTCCAGATCATGGCCGTAATAAATGTTGTCGCCCAAAATCAAGGCCGAATCGGCGTTGCCGACAAAATCTCGCCCGATGATGAAGGCCTGGGCCAGGCCATCGGGGCTGGGCTGCTCGGCATAACTTAAGGACAGGCCCCACTGACTGCCGTCGCCGAGCAATTCGGCAAAACGCGGCGTGTCCTGCGGCGTCGAAATAATCAGGATCTCCCGTATCCCCGCAAGCATCAGGGTGGTCAGCGGGTAATAAATCATCGGCTTGTCATACACCGGCAGCAGCTGCTTGGAGACCGCCTGGGTGACCGGGTAAAGGCGGGTGCCTGAGCCACCGGCCAAGATGATGCCTTTTCGTGCTGAGGTCATGGGTTTGAGAGTATTTCAGTGAGCATGCGGTCAACGCCCTCTTGCCAGTGCGGCAAGTTCAGGCCAAAAGCTTGGCGCAAACGTTCGGTATCGAGCCGTGAATTGTGCGGCCGCCGAGCGGCAGTCGGGAAAGCGCTGCTGGCCACGGCAGCGACCTCCCGCACCCGCAAATCGAGGTCGGGCTTGCGCTGACGCGCTTGTTCGATGACGTGGCTGGCATAGCCATGCCAGGATGTCTGACCTGAGGCCGTCAGATGGTAGAGCCCCGCCAAGCGGTCGGCCTGCCCGGTTTGGGAGCAGACTTGACGCAGCGCCAAGGCGGTGACATCGGCCAGCAAATCGGCCCCGGTGGGCGCACCGATCTGATCGTCGATGACCTGCAGCTTTTCCCGCTCGGCGGCCAGACGCAGCATGGTGCGGGCAAAGTTGCCGCCGCGGGCGCCGTAGACCCAGCTGGTGCGAAACACGAGATGACGCTCGCACGATTGCTGAACCAAGCGCTCGCCCTCGAGCTTGGTGTGACCGTACACGTTCAGGGGCGCCGGCGCGTCACGCTCAAGCCAGGGCCGGCTGCCGCTGCCATCGAACACATAGTCGGTGCTGTAGTGCACCAGCCAGGCACCCAGGGCCTGCGCCTGGCGCGCCAGCTCACCCACCGCGGTCGCGTTGATCAAACGGGCCAGCTCCGGCTCGCTCTCGGCCTTGTCCACGGCCGTGTGCGCGGCGGCGTTGACAATGACCTGAGGGGCCAGACTGCGCACGGTTTGCACCAACTCCTGCGGCCGGGTGAAGTCCCCGCATCCGTCGGCGCTGTCCCAGTCGAGCGCCACCACCTGGCCCAACGGCGCCAGGCTGCGCTGCAACTCCCAGCCCACCTGGCCGCCCTTGCCCAGGAGCAGGATTTTCACGCGCTCGCCCCATACTGGGTTTGCACCCAGTCGCGGTAGGCGCCACTTTGCACCCGCTCAACCCAGCCGGGGTTGTCAAGGTACCAGCGCACCGTCTTTCGGATGCCGCTTTCGAACGTCTCGGCCGGCTTCCAGCCCAACTCCTGGTACAGGCGCGAGGCATCGATCGCATAGCGCCGGTCATGACCTGGTCGGTCGGTGACGTGGCTGATCTGGCTGCGATAGGACTTGCGATCTGAACGGGGCCGCAATTCATCTAGCAAATCGCAAATCGTGTGGACGATTTCTATGTTGGCCTTCTCGTTCCAGCCGCCCACGTTGTAGACCTGGCCGATCTGACCAGCCTCCAACACCCGGCAGATCGCGCTGCAGTGGTCCCTGACGTAGAGCCAGTCGCGAATTTGCAGGCCATCGCCGTAAACGGGCAGCGGCTTGCCCGCCAGCGCGTTGACGATCATCAGCGGAATCAGCTTTTCAGGGAAATGGTAGGGGCCGTAGTTGTTGCTGCAGTTGGTGGTCAGCACCGGCAGCCCATAGGTGTGATGGTAGGCCCGCACCAGATGGTCGCTGCCCGCCTTGCTCGCCGAGTAGGGGCTGTTGGGCTCGTAGCGGTGGTTTTCGGTAAAGGGCGCATCGGCCGCGCCGAGCGAGCCGTAGACCTCGTCGGTCGAGACATGCAGGAAGCGAAAATCCTGCCGGCTGGGGCCCTCGAGCGCGCTCCAGTGGTGCCGCACGGCCTCGAGCAGGGCGAAGGTGCCCATCACGTTGGTCTCGATAAAGGCTGCAGGCCCCAAGATGGAGCGGTCCACATGGGATTCGGCTGCGAAATTGACCACAGCCTGTGGCCGGTGTTGGGCCAACAGGCGCTTGAGCAAATCTGAATCACCGATATCGCCCTGGACGAAATGGTGCCGGGCATCGCTCTGCACGCTGGCCAGGTTTTCAAGATTACCGGCGTAGGTGAGCTTGTCGAGATTGACGATCGGCGGGGCCTCGGGGCGGGAGAGCCACGCGAGCACGAAATTGCTGCCGATGAAGCCGGCACCACCGGTCACAAGGAGGGTCATGAGGCGTCCCAGGTCCAGACAGACGAACCGATGCCTCTAATTTTAGCGAGCGCTACCGGCAAGCAATCTCATCATGACGAGCACAGAGGACTTGGCCGGCCCGCGGCCCTGACCTTCAGGCAGACAGCGCACGGTCCCGGGCTGCGTCCAAACACCGTCCCAGTCGACTGAAGTAGTCCTGGGCCAAAACCGTAGGCCGCACATACTTGACGCGGTTATCGATCTCGTCAGACACCAGCACGACCATGCCCTTGCTGCGCAAGGACTTGAGTCGCCGGTGCGCAGTGGTGGACGAGACGTCTTTTGACAAGCCCATCGCTTGGAGCACCGTCAACGGCCGGTCTTGGTGCCAAACGGCGGCAAACTGATTGAGCAGCCGCTCCTCGACGGGATCGAGTGCCGGGAAATCAGGCAATTCGCGCACCGCCCGGGCCAGATTGAGAAAGCGCAGATACAGATCGGCGTGCAGAGAATCGGCCACGACGGATGCCCCAGATTTTTTTCTCATAATCGATCATAGATCGTTCGAAAAATTCCTGCCAGAACAAAAAATGCGCGGGCCCAGTTAGAGTGCGCTGCCTACGCAAGGCAGCCGGTAAACGATAGAGTGGATGTAGGAGGAACCATCGTGACTAAAAAGTATGACAATCCCGCGGTTGATGCGGCTGAAAAGGTTCGTGAATCGGCGCAGCAAATTTGGCTGGCTGGGCTCGGCGCATTTGCAAAAGCGCAACAAGAGGGCAGCAAAGTCTTCGAAGCGCTGGTCCAGGACGGTGTGAACCTGCAGCGCAAGACGCAGGCTGTGGCGCAGGAGCGCATGGCAGAAGCGACCGAGCGCATCACTGAAATGGCCGACGGGCTGAGCAGCAAGGCGGGCCAGCAGTGGGGCCGCCTTGAAGGCATCTTCGAGGAGCGGGTGGCCCGCGCAATGAGCGCGCTGGGTGCGCCCTCGGCCAGCGAACTGCAGGCCCTAAGCGAGCGCGTGCAAACGCTCGAGCAGCAGGTGCGGGCACTGTCAAAGCCGCCAGCATCTCGCGCGCGAGCCAAAGCCAGCGGCCAGGCGGTCGCCCGGAAAACCCCCAGCGCGCCCCGCAAGACCCCGGCACGGCGCAAAAACCCGGGCTGAAACAGCGCCGGCGCATCCGGTGTCGATGCAGGGCCGGGCCCTTTGCAGCCTGGGGCCACTCAGGTAGAGTGAGGCACTCACAGCAGCAGGAACTGGGCATGGTCAGAAAAGCGCCTCGGCGTACCGCGCAGCGCATTCTGGAGACGGCGCTGGAGATGTTCAACCGCTTTGGCGAACCGAACGTCTCGACCACCGCCTTGTCGGCCGAACTGGGCATCAGCCCGGGCAACCTGTACTACCACTACCCGGCCAAAGACGAATTGGTCAACGCCCTGTTTGAAAGGCACCGTGCGGCGCTTGCGCCCCTGCTGGCAGCCGGCGGCGACGTGCGAGATGTCGAGGACGCCTGGTTTTTCCTGCACTCGCTGTTTGAAAACCTGTGGGAGCATCGCTTTATTTACCGCAACCTCAACGATCTGCTCAGCCGCAACCGGCACCTGGAGACCCAGTTGCAGTCCCTGATTGAGCAGATGGTGGCCTCGCTGCGCAATTTGCTCGATTCGATGCGCCAGCAGGTGCTGAGCATGCCCTCGCGTGAGGTCCCCACCATGGCCACCAGCATGGTGGTGCTGCTGACCTACTGGCTCAGTTTCGAGTACGCCCGCGACCCGCGGCGGGCGCTCGAGCCCGAACATGCGCAGGCGGCGCTGCTGCGAGGGGCCAGCCACGTCATCGGCCTGCTGGGGCCCTACCTGGCACCCGCGCAGCGCAACCATCTGCAGGCGCTCGCCGGCGTTTATGCGGGCCCGGGCGCACGCGCCTGAACGGCCCGAGCCAGACCCAAGACAGATCCCGCAGACCACAAGACCCTCACAGCCCATGCCCGCAAGCCCGCCATCGAATCGCGAGGAGACCGTGCGCGGCGCCTGCCCGCACGACTGCCCCGACACCTGCGCCTTGCTCACCACCGTGCGCGAAGGCCGCGCCGTGCAAGTACACGGCAATCCTGAGCACAGCCACACCGCTGGCGTGCTGTGCACCAAGGTCTCGCGTTATGCCGAGCGCACTTACCACCCCGAACGCGTGCTGCAACCGCTCAAGCGCAGCGGGCCCAAAGGCAGTGGTCAATTTGAGCCCATCAGCTGGGACCAGGCACTGGGCGAGATCGCCGCGCGGCTGCAAACCATTGCTGCGCGCGATCCCCAGGCCATCTTGCCCTACAGCTACGCCGGAACCATGGGCCAGGTGCAGGGGGAATCGATTGCCGCCCGGCTGTTTAACCGGCTCGGTGCCTCCCTGCTCGATCGCACCATCTGCGCATCGGCCGGCGCGCAAGGCTTGATCCACACCCTGGGCGACAAGGTGGGCATGAAGGTCGAGCACTTTGCCCAAAGCCAGCTGATCCTGATCTGGGGCAGCAACTCGGTGGGCAGCAACCTGCACTTTTGGCGCCTGGCTCAGCAGGCCAAGCGCCAAGGCGCCAAGCTCGTCTGCATCGATCCCCGCCGCAGCGAAACGGCTGACAAATGCCATGCCCACCTGCCGCTGCTGCCCGGCACCGACGCTGCGCTGGCGCTGGGCTTGATGCATGAATTGATCGTCAACGACTGGCTCGACCACGATTACATCGACCGCCACACCCTGGGCTGGCCAGAGTTGCGCGAACGGGCCCTGCAGTGGCCGGCCGAACGCGCCGCGCAGGTTTGCGGCCTGGCCGCCCAGCAAATTCGTGATCTGGCCCGCGACTACGGCACGCTGGCGCCGGCAGCCATTCGGCTCAACTACGGCATGCAGCGGGTGCGCGGTGGCGGCAACGCCACCCGGGCCGTGGCCTGCCTGCCGGCGCTGGTGGGCGCCTGGCGACACCCCGGCGGCGGTTTGCTGATGTCGAGCTCGGGCCACTTTCCGGTGCAACACACCGCGCTGCAGCGACCCGATTTGCGCCGCGCGCCAAGCCGGGTAATCAACATGAGCACCATCGGCGACGATCTGCTGCGACCGGCCAGCGCCGACTTCGGCCCGCGCATCGAGGCGGTGATCGTCTACAACAGCAACCCGGTGGCAGTGGCACCGGAGTCGGGCAAGGTGGTGCGCGGCTTTGCACGCGAAGACCTGTTGACCGTGGTGCTCGAGCACTTCATGACCGACACCGCCGACCACGCCGACTACGTGCTGCCCGCAACTACCCAGCTCGAGCACTCGGACATCCATGCCAGCTACGGCCACACCGACGTGCTGCTCAACCGTCCAGCCATCGCCCCCTTGGGACAGGCGCGCAGCAACAGCGAGATCTTTCGGCAGCTGGCCCACCGGCTGGGCTTTGACGACCCATGCTTTGCAGACGACGACCTCGCGCTGTGCCGCGCCGCCTTCGGCTCCGCGGTTGATTTCCAGACCCTGCTCGAGCAAGGTTACGCCCGCTTGCAGCTGCCCGATGCGCCGTTTGCCCAGGGCCAGTTCCCCACCGCCAGCGGCAAATGCGAGTTTTTCAGCCAACGCCTGGCCCAGCAAGGACAAGACGGACTGCCCGATCACCTGCCCAATGCCGAAGTCGCCCACGACGCCTCGCGCTACCGTCTGGCCATGATCTCGCCGCCAGCGCGCAACTTCCTGAACTCGACCTTCGTCAACGTCAAGAGCCTGCGCGACCTCGAAACCGAGCCCGTGCTCGAAATTCACCCCGAAGATGCGCTGAGCCGGCAGATCGCCGACGGTGCAACCGTGCGTGTCTACAACGACCGGGGCAGCTACCACTGCAAGGCCCGCGTGAGCGATCGCGCCCGCCCTGGACTGGTCGTCGGTCTGGGAATCTGGTGGCGCAAGATGGGGCTGCGCGGCACCAATGTCAACGAATTGACCAGTCAACGCCTGACCGATCTGGGCCGGGCGCCCACCTTCTACGACTGCCTTGTCGAAGTCGAGGCAGCCAGCGCATGAGGCGTGCGTGGCGGTGGGCAGCTGTGTGCTTGTTGCTGCCGCTGCTCGGTGGCTGCACGGCCATGGGCTACTACTGGCAATCGGTCAGTGGGCACCTGAGCCTGATGCAGGCGGCCAAACCCATCGAGCAGTGGCTTGAAGACTCGAGCACGGCCGAGCCGCTCAAAGACAAGCTGCGCCTGGCCGGCCGCATCCGCGCCTTCGCGGCGCAGCAGCTGCATCTGCCGGACAACGCCAGCTACCTGAGCTACGCCGACCTGGGCCGCCCGGCCGTGGTGTGGAACGTGGTGGCAGCGCCCGAGTGGTCGCTCGAGCCCGAGCAATGGTGCTTCCCAGTGGCCGGCTGCGTCAGCTACAAGGGCTATTTCGACGAAACGGCGGCCCAGCGCGAGGCACAGCGAATCGCGGGACTGGGCCTGGAAACCGCGGTCCAACCGGTGCCTGCCTATTCCACGCTGGGCTGGCTGAACTGGGCCGGGGGCGATCCGATTTTGAGCACGTTTATCGGCTACCCGGAGGGCGAGTTGGCCCGGCTGATTTTTCACGAGCTCGCGCACCAAGTGGTCTATGTGGCAGGTGACACCGCCTTCAACGAATCGTTTGCCACGGCCGTCGAGCGCCTGGGCGTGCAGCTGTGGCTCGAACAGGCCAGCGCCAATGCGCGCCAGCAGTACGCCGCACTCGATGCGCGCCGCAGACAATGGCGCGACCTGACCCTGCAACTGCGGCGCGATCTGATGGTGCTGTACGCCACAGCAGGACCGCCGGGGCCCCAGCAACTCCAGGCCAAGCAAGAGCTGATGGACAGCTTCGCCCGGCAGTACGCCAAGCTGCGCAGCAGCTGGGGCGATTGGCCCGGCTACGACCGATGGGTGGCGCGGGTCAACAACGCTTCGCTGGCGGTGCTGGCCGAGTACGAAGACCTGGCCCCGGCTTTTGAGCACCTGTATCGGCGCCAAGGCAGCTGGCCGGCTTTTTACGAAGAGGTGCGCCGCCTGGCAAGGCTGCCCCGGGCCGAGCGCCACCGGCAGCTGCGGCAGTTGTTGGGGCCCTGAGGCGACACTCAGGCGGCCCTAAGGCTGCCTTGATGCGACCCAGCATCTGGCAGCGAGGCAAAATGCTGTGTTTTGACCCCCACACTGGCTCGCCCAGTTGCATCACAAAGCCCAGCCATGGCTCAGATCCTGATTGAACGACCTCACCAGATGGGCCTGGAGCAGGCCCGACGCACCGCCCAGCAATGGATGGACGAAGCACGCAGCCAGTTCGACCTGCGCTGCGAAGTCGTCACGGGCACCGAGCTTGACGAGGTGCGCTTTTCGCGCGCGGGCCTGACCGGAACGCTCGAAGTCAGCGGCCAGCACTTTCGGATGCAAGCGCAGCTGGGCTTTGTGCTCAGCGCCTTCAAGCAGCGCATTGAAAGCGAGATCGAAAAGAACCTGGATCGCCTGATCGGCGAGCACAAGCAAGCATGAGCGAGTCCACTGCCCACACCGCCGCGCCAAGCGGTCCCTTGAAGGGGCTCAAGGTCATTGAACTGGGCCAACTGATTGCTGGGCCTTTTGCGGCCAAGACCCTGGGCGATTTTGGCGCCGATGTGATCAAGATCGAGCCGCCCGACGGGGGCGATCCGCTGCGTCAATGGCGACTGCTCAAGGACGGCACGTCGGTGTGGTGGCAGGTGCAGTCGCGCAACAAGCGCTCGGTTGCGCTGGACCTCAAGACGCCCGAGGCCCAAGACGTGGTGCGGCAGCTGGCCAGCCAGGCCGATGTGCTGATCGAGAACTTTAGACCCGGTGCCATGGAAGGCTGGGGCTTGGGGCCCGATGTGCTGATGGCACTCAACCCGCGTCTGATCATGCTGCGCATCAGCGGCTACGGCCAGAGCGGCCCCTACCGCGACCGTCCCGGCTTTGGCGTGGTGGCCGAGGCCATGAGCGGGCTGCGCCATCTCACCGCCGAACCCGGCCGGGTGCCGGTTCGGGTGGGCGTGAGCATCGGCGACACGTTGGCCTCCTTGCACGGCGTGATTGGGATTTTGATGGCGCTGCACCACCGCCACCTCAGCGGGCAGGGTCAGGTGATCGATGTGGCCCTCTACGAGGCCGTGTTCAACTGCATGGAAAGCCTGCTGCCCGAGTACAGCGCCTTCGGTGCGGTGCGCGGCCCTGCGGGCAGCGCGCTGCCAGGCATCGCTCCGACCAACGCCTATCGCTGCCGCGACGACGGCTACGCCCTGGTCGCTGGCAACGGTGACAGCATTTTCAAGCGACTCATGACATGCATCGGCCGAACCGACCTGGCCGAAGACCCCGCCTTGGCCAAGAACGCCGGTCGGGTGCAGCGGGTCGAGGAAATCGACGCGGCCATCGGCCAATGGACGGCCGAGCGATCGGTCGACGAGGTGCTGGCGGCACTGGCAAAGGCGCAGGTGCCCGCAGGCAAGATCTACACGATTGCCGACATCGCGGCCGATGCCCACTACGCTGCCCGCGGCATGCTCGAATCAATCACCCTCGGCGACGGCAGCCCCCTGGCCGTGCCCGGCTTTGTGCCCAAGCTCTCACTGACGCCGGGCGGCCACAGACGCAACGCCCCCGCGCTCGGCCAAGACAGCGACGAGGTGCTGCGCGAACTGGGCTTGACCGACGCGCAGATCGAGGCGATGCGAGCGCGCGGCATCTTGGCCTGAGCGCGCAAGCGCATCACTCCAGGCCGGCGATCAGGTCGATGTACTGACGCATGGCCTGCTCGCGGGGCAGCCCCTTGAGCGCCGTCCAGGCATCCCATTTGGCGCGCGCCACCATCTCGCTAAAGGGCGGTCTGGACTGGTCGTTGTCGCCCTGGCTGCCTTGCTTGTAGAGGGCATAGAGCTTGAGCAAGGTGGCGTTGTCCGGGCGCTCGGTCAGTTCGGTCGAAGCCTGACGGGCTTGTTCGAAGGCGTGCTGGAGATCTTGTGAATCGTTCATGGGCCGATGCTAGCAAGCGGCGGGGCGATGCCCCAGCTCAAGCACAGCCAAGTCCGCATGCCTATCATGGACACCGCTCCGGTCAGGGGCCAAGCCGCAAGCTGCGCACCGATCAAATCACACGCCCCAGATGACGCCACCCTCCACCACGCCCCCTTCACGAACTGCAAGCGATGAGCTCCCGCAGGCGTGCGGCGCGGCTGTCGTGATCGGGCCGGGGGGCATCGGGTCGGCCGTGGCCCAAGAACTGCAGCAACAGGGCCGACACGGGCCCATTTTATGCCTCGGTCGGCGCACCGAGCCGGCGCTGGACTATGCCCAAGAGGACAGCATCGCCAACTCGGCCGCCTGGGTGAGCGATCAATGCGCGCACGCAGGCGTGCCGCTGAGCCTGCTGGTGGTGGCCACCGGCTATCTGCATGGCGCCCAGGGTCAGCCCGAGCGGTCCTGGAGCCATTTGCAAGCCGACCAGCTGGCGCACAGCTTTTGGGTCAACAGCATCGGCCCGGCCCTGATCATGAAGCATTTTTTGCCACTGCTGCCCCGGCAGGGACCGTGCGCCGCCGTCTTCCTCTCGGCCAAGGTCGGCAGCATCGCAGACAACCAACTCGGCGGCTGGTACGCCTATCGCGCCGCCAAGGCCGCGCTCAACCAATTGGTCAAGACCGCCAGCATCGAGCAGGCGCGCCGCAACCGGCAAGCTGTCGTGGTGGCGCTGCACCCGGGGACGGTCGACACGGCACTGTCGGCGCCGTTTTCAAAGCAGGGTCTCAATGTGCGCTCAAGCCAGGAGGCTGCCCGGCAGATCGTGCAGGTGACCTCAACCCTCGATGCCAGCCGCAACGGCTGCTTTATCGACTACCAGGGCCAGGAACTGCCCTGGTAAGCCGGCCTCAGGCGCTCGCGCGTGCAGATGCGGCCGCCCGGCCCAACGGCGGGGCAGCCGGCGTGCCAAGCGGCAGCGCCGTAGAATCTCGGGTTTTCGACTTTTTCAATCCACCTGCCCCCTGGAGTTCACCATGGCCAAGAAAATCCGCGTTGAAGCCGACCGCTGCGCGCCCAAACCCGTCCTCGCCCCCGGCATGACCCGCACCAATCACCGCGGCCAAAAGAGCAGCCAGGAGCGCGGCACCTGGAGCCGCAGCAAGAAGAACCCCGGCAAGCGCCCGCACAAAGGCGGCTGATCGCCACCGATCCGCCGCTGCTGCGGCTGCACAGAGCGGCACAAAAAAAGCGACCCGAGGGTCGCTTTTTTCATGGCCTGCTGGCTCACATATTGCGCCGGTACTGACCGCCGACCTCGAACAGGGCCGAGGTGATCTGCCCGAGCGAGCACACCCGCACTGCATCCATCAGCACGCCAAACACGTTGCTGTTGTCGATCACCGCACGCTTGAGGCGCTGCAGTTGCGCCGGCGCTTGCTGGGCATGCCGCGCCTGAAAGTCCTGTAGGCGCGCCAGCTGGCTCTGTTTTTCCTCCTCGGTCGAGCGCGCCAGTTCGAGCTTTTCGGGGATCGGATCGCCCTTGGGATTGCGGAAGGTATTGACGCCGATGATGGGCAGCTCGCCCGTATGCTTGAGCATCTCGTAGTGCATGCTCTCGTCCTGGATGCGGCCCCTCTGGTAGCCGGTCTCCATCGCACCGAGCACGCCGCCACGCTCGGCAATGCGCTCGAACTCGGCCAGCACCGCTTCTTCGACCAGCTCGGTCAGCTCCTCGATGATGAAGGCGCCCTGACTGGGGTTTTCGTTCTTGGCCAGGCCCCACTCGCGGTTGATGATGAGCTGGATCGCCATGGCCCGGCGCACCGAGTCCTCGGTGGGCGTGGTGATGGCTTCGTCAAACGCATTGGTGTGCAGGCTGTTGCAGTTGTCGTAGATGGCGATCAGCGCCTGCAGCGTGGTGCGGATGTCGTTGAACTGGATCTCCTGCGCGTGCAGCGAACGGCCCGAGGTCTGGATGTGGTACTTGAGCTTTTGCGAGCGCTCGTTGGCGCCGTATTTCTCCTTCATGGCCACCGCCCAGATGCGGCGCGCCACCCGGCCCATCACGGTGTACTCCGGATCCATGCCGTTGGAAAAGAAGAAGGACAGATTGGGTGCAAAGTCGTCGATGTGCATGCCCCGGGCCAGATACGCCTCGACGAAGGTAAACCCATTGGACAGCGTGAAGGCCAGCTGGCTGATCGGATTGGCGCCGGCTTCGGCAATGTGATAGCCCGAAATGGAGACCGAGTAGAAATTGCGCACATCGTGCTGCACGAAATACTCGGCCACATCGCCCATCACCTTCAGGCTGAACTCGGTGGAAAAGATGCAGGTGTTTTGGCCCTGGTCTTCCTTGAGGATGTCGGCCTGCACCGTGCCGCGCACGTTGGCCAGCACCCAGGCCCTGATCTGCGCGGCCTCCTGCTCATCGGGATCGCGTCCTTTTTCGGCCTTGAACTTGTCGATGTTCTGGTCGATCGCCGTGTTCATGAACATCGCCAGGATGGATGGCGCCGGACCGTTGATGGTCATCGACACCGAGGTCGTCGAATTGCACAGGTCAAAGCCCGAATACAGCACCTTCATGTCGTCCAGCGTGGCAATGCTCACGCCGGAATTGCCCACCTTGCCGTAAATGTCGGGCCGCAGGTCCGGATCGTTGCCATACAGCGTGACCGAGTCAAAGGCGGTCGACAGACGCTTGGCCGGCATGCCTTCGGAAAGGAGCTTGAAGCGGCGATTGGTGCGAAACGGATCGCCTTCGCCCGCAAACATGCGCGTCGGGTCTTCGTTTTCGCGCTTGAAGGCAAAGGTGCCAGCGGTATAGGGGAAGCTGCCCGGCACGTTGTCGAGCATCAGCCACTTGAGCACCTCACCGTGGTCCTCGTACTGCGGCAAACTGACCTTGCGGATCACCGTGCCCGACAGGCTGCGGGTGGTCAGCGCGGTGCGAATTTCCTTGTCACGGATCTTGACCACATACTCGTCACCGGCATAGGCCTGCTGCATCTCGGGCCACTGGGCCAGCAACTTGCGCGCACCGGCTTCGAGCTGCTGCTCGCGCTCGCGGGCCAGATCGAGCGCGGCTTCGCTTGCGCGGGCCTTGCCCGGCTTGGTCTGCTCGAGCATGCGGGCGGCCTCGCGCAACTGCTGGATCTCCCGCGCCAGCCTGGCTTGCGCGCGGGCGCGCTTCTTGTAGCCGCGCACCGTATCGGAAATCTCGGCCAGGTAGCGGGTGCGCGCCGGCGGCACGATCGGGGTCTGGTTGGTGCTGTAGCGCACATCAACGCTGGGCAGGCGAGCCTGCGAGAGCGAGAGGCCCAAGTCGGACAGGCGTTTTTTCAGCGCTTGGTACAGGGCCGTGACGCCATCGTCGTTGAAGCGCGCGGCCATGGTGCCAAAGACCGGCATCTGCTCGGTCGGCGTGCCCCAGGCTTCGCGGTTGCGCTGAACCTGCTTTGCCACATCGCGCAGCGCGTCTGAAGCGCCCTTGCGGTCGAACTTGTTGATGGCCACGAACTCGGCGAAGTCCAGCATGTCGATCTTCTCGAGCTGGCTGGCTGCGCCGAATTCGGGCGTCATGACATAAATCGGCACATCGACATGCGGCACGATGGCCGCATCGCCCTGGCCGATGCCAGACGTCTCGACCACGACAAGGTCAAAGCCGGCGACCTTGCAGGCGGCCACCACATCGGGCAGGGCCTGGCTGATTTCAGAGCCAAAGTCACGGGTGGCCAGTGAACGCATGAACACGCGCGAGCCTTGCGACCAGGGGCTGATCGCGTTCATGCGGATGCGGTCGCCCAGCAACGCCCCGCCACTCTTGCGCCGCGAGGGATCGATCGAGATCACCGCCACGCGCAGCGCGTCGTCCTGATCGAGCCGCAGCCGACGAATCAGCTCATCGGTCAGGCTCGACTTGCCCGCACCGCCGGTGCCGGTGATGCCCAGCACCGGCACGCGCACCGCTTGCGCGGCCTGACGCAGCGCCTGCACCAGGGCCGCATCGGCCGATCCGTTTTCTAGCGCCGTGATCAACTGCGCCAGTGCCCGCCAGCTCATCTCGCCATGCCCCTCAATCGCCGCCACCGTCTTGGGCGCCAGGGCACTGAGGTCGCGGTCGCAGCGCATCAGCATCTCGCCGATCATGCCCTGCAGTCCCATGCGCTGGCCGTCCTCGGGGCTGTAGATGCGGGTCACGCCGTAGGCCTGCAACTCGCGGATCTCGGCCGGCACAATCACGCCGCCGCCACCGCCAAAGACCTGAATGTGCTCGCCGCCGCGCGCCTTGAGCAGGTCGACCATGTACTTGAAGTACTCCACATGCCCGCCCTGGTAGGAGCTGATGGCAATGCCCTGGGCATCTTCCTGCAAAGCGGCCGTCACCACCTCGTCGACCGATCGGTTGTGGCCCAGATGAATGACCTCGGCCCCCATGCCTTGCAAGATCCGCCGCATGATGTTGATGGCAGCATCATGGCCGTCAAACAAGCTCGCGGCGGTGACAAAGCGCACCTTGTGGGTGGGGCGGTAATTGGCCAGAGCCTTGAACTCGGCAGACAGGTCGGTCATGAAAAATCTCCGCGGCGAAAAGGTGGGCGCGGCCCAAGCCGGCGGGCCGCGCCACAGTGCAGACGCCAGGTCAGCACCTGCGAATCAAAGGCCGAGGCCCGTGATTGACGTTTACGTAACGTCAATATAACCGAATCAGCCTAACTCTGGGCCTATACGGGTCGCCTGAAAGACAAAACGCCCTGTTAGGGCGTTTTGTCAGCAGACGCGGCACAGGAGCCGTCAGCGGCCGTAGAGTACCTGCGGCAGCCACATCCCGATGGCCGGGAAGTTGTAGAGCAGCACGATCGCGATCACCTGAATGCCCATAAACGGGAGCATCCCCGCAAAGATCTGGTTGAGCGTGACATGCGGCGGGCTTACCCCCTTGAGGTAGAACGCGGCCATGGCCACTGGCGGGCTCAGGAAGGCGGTCTGCAGGTTCAGGGCCACCAGCAGGCCGAAGAACAGCGGGTCGACCCCAAAGTTGTCCAGCAGCGGAATGAAGATGGGCATGAAGATAACGATGATCTCGGTCCACTCCAGCGGCCAGCCCAGAATGAAGATGATCACCTGACTCAAGATGAGGAACTCCGTCTTGGTCAGGTTCATGGACATGACCCACTTTTCGACCAAATCCTGGCCGCCGAGCAGGGCAAATGCCGCCGAGAAAATCGCTGAGCCCACAAACAACCAGCAGACCATGGCGCTGGTCTTGGCCGTCAGCAGCACCGACTCCTTGACCTCCGATTGCAGCCCCGACTGCTTGTAAGCCAGCAAAGCCCAGGCCAGCACACCGAGGGCGCCGACCGTCCCCAGCGCAGGCGGCACGGCCACGGTCGTGAAGCCTTCGGCATTGGCAACGAACCAGACCACACTCACCAAGACCGGCGCCCACAGGGCCAGCCAGGTCAAGAAGACGCGGCCACGGCCCTCCTTGCGCTTGTTGACCACCGCGTAAATCGCCGCCAAGAGGTAGCCACCAAAAGCGCCGACGGCCGCTGCCTCGGTCGGCGTGGCCAAGCCCATGACGATGGAGCCCAGCACCGAGAGGATGAGCACCACCAGCGGGAAGAAGCTTTGCAGCAGCATCTTGAAAATTTCAAGACGCTGGAAGGTCAGCAAGGCGTAAAAGCCGATCAGAGCCAGGGCCCCGACGCCCAGACCGATCCAAAAGCCCCGGGTCGGCGCAGACCGCTCCAAGGCCGCTGCAGGCTGCGCGGCCGATGAAGCAGCCGCAGCAGGCTCCTGCACGCCCCCTGCGGCAGCGGTAGAAGGCTCCTTGGCGGCCGCACCGGGCGGCTCCTTGACGCCCGAGTCCGCACCGGGCGGCTCCTTGACGCCTGAATCAGCACCAGGAGGCTCCCTCACACCCGAGTCTGCTCCAGGGGGCTCTCTGACGCCCGAGTCGGCGCCAGGAGGCTCCTTCACACCCGAGTCGGCACCCGGAGGCTCCTTGACGCCCGAGCCGGCAGGCTCCTGCAACCCGCCTGCGGCGGCAGCCGGCTCCTTGAGCCCTCCGGCTGGCTCGGCCGCCGATTTCTCGGCCGACTCCGAACCTGCAGGCTCTGCGACCTCGCCCTGGGTGGGCACTGCCACCACCTCGGCGGGCCGGGTGTGCAGATGCCAGGACCAGCCGGCAGCCAGCACGAAAAGCAGCAGTGGCAGCAGCACCACCATCAGTTGCTTGCGCAAATACGCACCCTGACCGGCCACGGCGGAGCCGCCGCGCAGCAAACCAGGCAAGGCCAGACGCGAGACGCTCTTGGCGACCTGATCGAGCACCGGCGGCAGCGGCACAAAACGCTGCTCGGCCGAAAGCGGCGGCATCAGGTTGGGTTTGATCTTGGCCAGCAAAATGACGTACAGGATGTACAAACCGGCCAGCATCAGCCCTGGAAAAAAGGCACCTGCGTACAACTGCACCACCGACACGCCTGCGGTGGCGCCGTAGACGATGAGCATGACCGAAGGCGGAATCAGAATGCCCAGGCAGCCGCCGGCGGTAATGGCACCGGCCGACACCCGGATGTCATAGCCGCCCTTGAGCATCTGCGGCAAGGCCAGCAAACCCATCAAGGTGACGACGGCACCCACAATGCCGGTGGCCGTGGCAAAGACCGCGCAGGTAAAGAGCGTGGCCACCGCAAGCGAGCCGGGCACGCGGGCCAGGGCCAGATGCAAGCTCCTGAAGAGCTTGTCAATCAGGTTGGCCCGCTCGACCAGATAGCCCATGAACACGAACAGCGGAATGGAGATGAGCACATCGTTGCCCATCACCTTGAAGGCCGACTGCACCATCAAGGTCAGGGTCTTGGTGGCATCGCGCTCGTAGGCCAGCCACGTGAAGATCATGCCCATGCCCATGAGGGTGAAGGCCGTGGGAAAACCCAGCATGATGGCCACCACCACCAGCGCCAGCATCATCAGGCCCAAATGGCCGGTGGTGAGCGTCTGGGCCGACAGCAGCATCACGCCGGTGCCGGCGATGATGAGCGCCATGAGGATGAAGCCGAACCACAGCTCCTTGCGGATCTTGATCATCGTGCACCTCCCTGCGGCGCAGCGATATTGACGTCTTCGGCCTTGACCATCTGCTTGAGCTTGTCGACGTCGACTTCTTCCACGTCCTGCTCACGCGAAGGCCATTGGCCGTCGCGAATGCACTGAATGCAGCGAACGATCTCCACCACCCCTTGCAAAAGCAGCATGAAACCGGCCAGGGGAATAATGAACTTGAAGGGATACAGCGGCAGTGGCGTGGCCGAGAAGGTGCTCTCCCGAATGGCCACAGAGTCCTGAGCGAAACCCCAGCCTGCCCATGTCAAGGCAAAGATGCCGGGCAGGAAAAACAGAACATACAAAATCAGATCAATCCGAGCCTGCGTGCGCGGCTCGAAAAACCCGTAGAGTACGTCGCCGCGCACATGGCCGTTCTTGGCCAGGGTGTAGGCGCCGGCCATCATGAATAGCGTGCCGTAGAGCATGATCTGGGCATCCAGGGCCCAATCGTGCGGGTTGTTGAGCACATAGCGTGAGTAGACCTCCCATGAAATCAGGCAGGTCAAGAGCAGGATCATCCAGGCAAAGGCCTGGCCGATCCAGGTGGAGGCGCGATCCACCGCAAGCAACAGGTTTTTCATCTTCTTGACCGGGGATCCACGCCCACTTTTGGCCCATTAGAAAAAGGAAAAAGCCGCCGGCAAACGCCGGCGGCCCGTGTCAACGAGTCAGAATCAGGCCTTCTTGGCCGGTGCGGCAGGCCTGAAGTAGCGGTTCCAGGCCATCTTGAAGTCGACCATGTAGTCGTTCTGCCAGCTGCCAGCGCGCTGAGCAAAGACACGCTGGGAGTCCATGATCTTCTTGAACATGGCATTTTCAGCAGACTTGACCTTGGTGACCTTGTCCCATGCGTCGAGCTGGGCGCGCAGGATGCTGTCGGGCGTCTTGAAGAAGTTGACCTTGTCCTTGGTCTTGAGCTCGATGTAGTCCTTGGAGTTACGGTCGATGGCTTTCCAGCTCATGTCGGCGCTGGAGGCCTGCACCGCGTAGTCGATGATGGCCTTGAGCTCAGCCGGCAGCGCGTCAAACTTGCCCTTGTTGAACAAGATCTCAAACTGCTCGCCAGACTGGTGGAAGCTTTGCAGCATGCAGTTCTTGACCACGTCAGCAAAACCGAGCACCCGGTCAGACGAGGCGTTGTTGAACTCGGCGGCATCGAGCAGGCCACGGTCCAGGGCGGGAACAATCTCGCCACCGGGCAGCGGGTTGACCGCAGCGCCCAGCTCCTTGAACACGTCGACGGCAAGGCCAACGGTACGGAACTTCAGGCCCTTGATCTGGGCCACATTGGCGATCGGCTTCTTGAACCATCCCAGCGGCTGGGTGGGCATGGGGCCGTAGAGGTACGAGACCACCTCGATGTTCAGGCTCTTGTAGATTTCATCCAGCAGCGCCTTGCCGCCGCCGTAGTAGTGCCACGACAAGACCATGTTGGGGTCCATGCCGAAA
>Ga0164292_10000789_pt1 | contig 25153 bp, 25 predicted proteins | sample GEODES117metaG_FD_111486 | JGI IMG/M metagenome (GOLD analysis project Ga0164292, IMG submission 111486) | Eutrophic lake water microbial communities from Lake Mendota, Wisconsin, USA - GEODES117 metaG | ecosystem: Environmental > Aquatic > Freshwater > Lake | place: USA: Lake Mendota...
GGTAACGCACTCGCCAACTACAACGGATTTTCTTCGCGGGGCTTTCCCGTTGCTGGAATCGTTGATAAGGATGCAAGCAAGGTTGGCAAAAAGATTGGCGGGGTGACTGTTCGTCATGTGGACGAACTTGCCGACATTGTTCGTCGCCACGACGTCAGCATCGGTGTGATCGCCACTCCCCCCACTGCAGCGCAGGAAGCAGCGGACGCGCTGGTGTCGTCAGGCATTCGTTCGATTCTCAACTTTGCTTCAGCAGTGCTCACAGTGCCCGAGCACATTTCCGTGCGCAGCGTGGATCTCGGTGTCGAGTTACAGATCCTTGGGTACTACGAGCAGTTGAGTAGAGACACCGATCCAACAGCAAGCGGGTACGCGGCGGTTGGCCGCCCGTAGTCGCGTGTCGTGAAGTATTTCCTATCGATTCGACCGTGGGCGGCACTGGGTGTGCTGGCGCTGCTTGGTGTGGTGATACTTGGTGTGTTCGTCGTCGCAGGTCCGGACGCTTCGACTACTGGAGTGGGTCCCGTCCAACACCGCGTAGAAACCGTTGCGGTAGTGGCTTCAGCGCAAGTATCGGAAAACTGGGCGATCGTCGACGGACTCACGGTGGGCGAGGCAACACTTGGGCTCGACGACGGACGAACGGTCACCATTGCGGGCAACACTGCAGGCGAGATCGCATGCACGGATGTGCAAAGTGCCAATACATGTGTGTTGCTTGCCGACATGTTGGGACCAGCGGTGGTGTGGTTCACGCTCGTGCCCGCAGACGCGCAAGACGGAGATCGCTACCTGACGCTTCCGGCACTGGTGGACATGCTCGAAGGAGGTGACCAGGGCGTCATCAGTAACGGGTGGGTAGTGCGGCTGACCACGGGCGTCGAGCGCACGTGTGACGTGGAGACCGTGTCGCTGCGTGACTTCATCAATAAGTTTGCGCCCAATTCGGCGGTGACAATCCTTGATTTGTTGCGTGACGAAGTTGTTGAAGTGATCTGCACGCAGTAACGCGCCGCGCTAGCTGCGCGGCGAGAGCCGTGCGAGCGCAGCAGCGGCCTTGTAGGCCGCCTCGGCAGGGCCGATCTCGTCGGGACGCAGCAAATTAGCCATGATGCGAAGCACCCACTCCATGAGGGTGTGCGACTGAATACCGACGCGCGAAAGTTCGCGCATGAGAGCGGGTCGACCGATGACTTTGGCAAACAGTCGTGCAACTTTGAAGTATTGGCCGTATTCGTCGTCGAGCAAGTGTTGATAGGCGTCAAGCTCGCGATCGTCTCCGGTCTCGAGTGCCGCAGCGATCACGCCGGCTGCGATGCGCGAGGTCTCGTACGCGTAGTCGATGCCTTCGCCGTTGAAGGGGTTGACGCTGCCGGCGGCGTCGCCGACCACGAGATAGCCGGGACCAATTTTGGGCATCACGGATCCACCCATGGGGATTTTGCCGGCGGTTGCCTTGCATTCGGGGTTCGACGGGTCGATACCCCAACTGTCGGCAATCATGTGCGCGTAACTGTCGAGAAGAACAGTGGTGTTGACGTCTTTGAACTTCTTGAACGTCGACAACAACCCCACGCCGACGTTGATCGTTCCGTCGCCGACCGGGAAGATCCATCCGTAACCCGGCATTGAATTGCCATCTCGATCTTTGACGTCGAGTGCGGATTCGATCCACGGCTCTGCGTGTCGCGGGCTAGTCCAGTACGTACGGATTGCGGTGCCGTAAGGCCATTCGCGCACACGTGACGTGCCGAGTGCACGACCGAATCGGCTGTTTGCTCCGTCGGCGATGATCACGTAACGCGCGCGGATCTCGAAGGTCTCGCCGGTGTCCTTGTTCGTCACGCGTGCGCCGTGCACGCGGCCTCCTTCAAGGATCGGCTCTGTTGCCTCGTGCCCCTCGAGCAGTGTTGCGCCAGCCGATTGAGCATTGCGCGCCACCATTTCGTCGAGATCGCGCCGACGCACGACGTAGCCGTATCGGGGATAGATGGGATGCGTGGGCCATTGCAGCTCGAGCGCCTTGCCATGCGCAGTGGCGCGGAGGCCGTCGTAGCGATGAAACGTGGCGAGCCGTTCGCCAAGCCCCATGTCGTCGAGTTGCTTGACTGCCCGGGGTGTGAGCCCGTCGCCGCAGGTCTTTTCCCGCGGGAAGTGTTTCTTTTCAAGCATGGTGACTTGACGTCCGAGCGTTGCCAGCCAATAACCAGCGGCTGCACCAGCGGGACCACCACCGACGACGAGCACCTCGGTATCGAGTTGTCGGTCGCTCATTGCTTCGAGCGTAGGTTCAGACAGCGCTTACCGCACGATCGTGCGTCGGCTGAATCAGCGTGGGGTGGAGGCGCGCGCTGATGTGCCCACCTGTAACGGGGCGGGCATCAATGCGGCAAAGTCTTCGTGCAGCGTGTCGTACGTTGACGCGCCTGACTCGAGGGCGAGGAAGATCTCCGATTCGGGCGAACACCACTGTTCGTATTCGGTGGCCCACTCCTCACTTGCTGGGTCAGTGCCTCCGATCCCGTATCGAACGTGACAGACGACGCCGAGTATTTCGTAGTCGGTCAACGCGCCACCTGCCATCGAACCTTGCTGTGGCATCGGGTTGCCGTTGTACGACAGCGGTGCGTGCGCGCCACCCTCGCGATCCGGGTCGCCGTACACCGGCAACTCGGCCGAGACAAAGGCTTGCGAGCCGACATAGACGAAGTTCAACATGTCCTCAATTTGGGGGAAGGTCTTCATGACCTCGCCTTGGTGCAGGATTCGCCCTGCTCCACCCTGGCCAGCCGCGCCATGGCAACCGGCGCACGATCCATAAACCGCTTCGCCGATCGCCATCGGACCCTCTGCGACCACCTCTTTCGGTTGCAGAGCAATGAGATACAGGAATGCCCACAGTGGCAACAAGCTCAACCCTGCCATTGCCCAGAACGGAATCTTCTTGCGCGTTTTAGCGGCGACTACATAATCGGGATCTGGTGGCGGTGGTGGTGCAGCGGTTGGTGTTGCCGGCACCGATGCTTGAGCGGCAACAGGTGCTTGAGCGGCCTTCTCCACTTGAGCGCCAGAAGTGGGCGCCGACTCGCCTTCGTTCCCCGACAGGGCCCCACGACGCTCCTTGGAGCGCTTCAAGAGATGCTCGGGGATTTCAGTCACGGTATTCCTTTGCGGCTCAACGACCCTTGTGGGGGCAGGCCGACCGGTCGTCGACCCGCATTCACTCTAAATCACCAGGGGCGTGGCCGACCAACCAATTTGTCGAACTACGGCTCGTTCGGTGCATGGCCGCCTGACCGCACGTGTGACGGGTGTACTGGACACCACTCACGACGTAGCGCGCGATGTGCATCACGTCACACAAATGCACGAGTGCACGACCTCGCTCCTTTTCGCCTGTTTCCGCAAACGGCGACTAGTCTCGTGAGAGATTTCACGAGGAAGGGACCTCCTGCGACCCATGGTGGCAATCAACATCCTTGAATGGCCGGGTATGAACCAAGCGTTCATATTCTCCTTTGCCCTGACCATCGCGCTGTCGCTCGTCGTCATTCCGGTGGGTAAGCGGCGACCGGTTGATCGCAAGTCGACTTGGGGTGAGGCAATGTTCGGGTCGGCCTATGTCTTTGGTGTGATGTTTCTTGCGTTCGGCGTTGTGCCCCATCAATGGATCGACCACGCGGACAAGGACCTTGGCTGGCGCAAAGACAAGATCATCTACGGCCCATTCGACCTCCTCAAGCCGCAGGCGATGGGCGGTCCGTTTCCATTCACCATTAGTTATGAGGCGGTACGAGACATCATCGTGCTCGTCATTCACGGCATCTTCTTTGCACTCATGATCTATCTCTTTGCGTGGTGGCAGAAGCGCGGTGTGGTGAAGCCGAAGGAAATCGAGACGTCGAGTTACGGTCGCCCGCTGGTGAGGAAGAGCTGAGTCATGGCTCGCACTGACGCCAACCCGCCAATGCCGGAATGGTCCGACGAGTATCAACTCGTCGAGGTCGACGCCGACTACTTGGCGAAGGCTGTCAAGCCGAAGCAGTTCATTCACATCGACCAGAGCGAATGCATCATGTGCGAAGGCTGCGTGGACATCTGTCCGTGGAAGTGCATTCACATGGTCACGCCAGACGCCATTGCGGAGGCCCAGGGCACCGAGCAGCCCGGCGCCGATCCGTCTGACAATGTGTTGTTCATCATCGACGATGACGTGTGTACGCGCTGTGCGCTGTGTGTCGATCGTTGTCCGACCGGGGTAATCATCCTCGGCAAGGTGGGGGCCCCGGCCGCCACCGGCGATTCGCATATGCGCACCGCCAATCATGGGTACGCCTACGGGATGCGGTTCTAGGGGTTCAGGAGACGAACATGGCAAGCACTATCGAAGAAAAGCCGCGGGTGTCGCTCAAGGAGCGTCTCGCCAAGGTCGGCGAGTCCGTGCAGGGCAGCCAGGCATGGAATTCCATCTTCCGTCCGGGCTCGATTTTCCGCAAGGGATACACCGACTCGCCGCGCAACCGCTCGTACGTCGTGATGAATTCGGTGCTGTACCACTTGCACCCCGTCAAGGTAAAGCGTCACGCGGTCAAGGTCAGCTACACGCTGTGCCTCGGCGGCCTGTCGTTCTTCCTCTTCATCCTCCTCACCGTGACCGGCATCTTCTTGATGTTCTTCTATCGACCGACCGCGGCTGACGCGTGGCAGGACATTCAGTCGCTCCAGACGTCGGTGACCTTCGGCCTCATGGTGCGCAACATGCACCGATGGGGTGCTCACCTCATGGTGTTGAGCGTGTTCCTCCACATGGCCCGCGTGTTCTACCACGGCGCGTACAAGGCACCGCGTGAGTTCAACTGGGTTATTGGTGTAATCCTCCTGACGCTTACGTTGCTGTTGTCGTTCACGGGCTACTTGTTGCCGTGGGACCAGCTGGCACTGTGGGCCGTTGCCGTGGGCACCAACATGATGGGGTACTCGCCAGTCATTGGCGAGCAGGTGCGTTTCGTGCTCCTCGGCGGCGTCGAGATCGGCGCAGAAACGCTGTTGCGTTGGTATGTGTTGCACGTGTTGTTGTTCCCATTCGTCACCGTCATCTTCCTTGCGATTCACTTCTGGCGAGTGCGCAAGGACGGCGGCATCTCCGGCCCGCTGTGATCGAGAAGGAAACGAACCATGACCGAAATTCCTGAGCATCTCCTCAAGCGGGCGCAGGCTGCGCGCGAGAAGGCGGCCGCCCAAGGTGGAGCCGACTCAGGCGATGCGTCGAGCGGCGACACCCCCGCAGATTCGCGAATTCCTGCGCATCTGTTAGAGCGCAGCAAGGCTGCCAAGGCTGGAGCGAGCGGTGGCGTTGCCGTTGCCGACAAGCCCTCGGCCGCAGTGGTGTCTGCACCCGCGCAAGGTGGCGTGCCGGTTGGTGCAGGCCCCGGCGGGCATACGCAGCGCTTGCTGACGGTTGTGAAGTCTGGGTCAATTCAGGACGTCAAGGCCGTGCCTGTCGACAAGGTCCACACGTGGCCTCACCTCTTGTCAATCGAGTTCGTCGCTGCTCTTGCGTGCACCGCGTTCACTTTTATGTTCTCGTGGTTCGTCAATGCGCCGCTGTTGCAAGCCGCCAACTTCAATCAGACGCCAAACCCGTCGAAGGCGCCGTGGTACTTCCTCGGACTGCAGGAACTGCTCACCATGTTCCACCCGATGGTGGCCGGCGTGACGATTCCCGGTGTTGGACTGATCGCCTTGATGTTTGCGCCGTATCTCGACCGCAACCCGTCGAACAAGCCCGAAGATCGCAAGTTCATGACCAGCATGATGACGGTATTCCTCATGTTCTGGGCGGTGTTGGTGATCATCAGCTCGTTCTTCCGCGGGCCGGGATACAACTTCATCTTCCCGTGGCGTGACGGCATCTTCTTCGAGTTGTAAAGGCGGCACCACTCATGAGCACTACTTCAATCATCACCATCGCAGTTGCGGTCATCGTTCTCGCTGGCCTCGGCGTAGTGTTGACGACCGCGCGCCGCAGTGAAGTGCGTGGCGCGGGTTCGTTGTCGCGCGAGACGCGCAAGAAGGACCGCGGCAAGGTTGACCCCGAGGCAATGACTGGTCGCGAAGTGGAAAGTGCCGCAGTCGCCGCACGCTCAACGGCGATGGTTGCGGCGCCGAAGGCTGAAGTTGCGCCGTGGACTCCGCCAGATCCCGAGGCGGTGGGTGTGTCGCGTCGGCAGTTCTTCAACCGTGCGTCAGTCACGTTGATGAGTGCGAGCCTTGGCGCGTTTGGTGCGGCGGTATTGGCCTTCTTGTGGAAGGGCTCCTCCGGTGGTTTCGGCTCCAAGATCTCGCTCGGCGGTATCGACGGGGTTGTCGCACAGATTCGCGCGAACAAGGGTTTCTTCTACGTCCCTCAGGCGCGGGCATGGATCACTGAGTATCCCAAGGAGTCGGCCTCGAAGGCGCAGGCGGCGTATGGCGGACAAACTGCGGTGATCGCAGGCATGCAAGCCGGAATCGTCGCGCTGTACCAGAAGTGCCCGCACCTCGGTTGCCGCGTGCCCGAATGCGCCACTTCACAATGGTTCGAATGCCCGTGTCACGGTTCGCAGTTCAACCGTGTGGGTGAAAAGAAGGGTGGCCCCGCGCCACGCGGCATGGATCGCTTTGGCGTCTCGGTTGCCAACGGTGTTGTCGTCGTGGACACGGGTTCGGTGTTCGGTGGTCCGCCGATCGGCACCAATACGACGGGTCAAGAGGCTGAAGGTCCACATTGCGTGGGCGGTGGGTCGCACTAATGGTCGCTGATATCACTACCACGATTGCGTGGATCGTTCTCATTGTCGCCGTTCTCGGTTGGATCATTTACGGTCTCGCCAATATTCGCAAGGGTCGCGCCGAAGTGGGTTCGGAGATTCGTCTCGCCGCGAACCGCAAGCCGTATTACGACGACGAAGAACTCGAAGGCAAGAAGTTGGAGCGCACGCAATTGCTCGGCGTCCTCTTTCTTGCCGTCATCACGGTCGTGTTGCCGCTGTATTGGATTCTCGAACCGGGACGCCAGGAGGGTGCCCAGAACGGTTGGGACAAGCGCTTCGAAAGCTGGGGCTCGCAGTTGTTTGCATCCACAGCGGATGGCGGCTTCAACTGCGCAGGTTGCCACGGCGGAATGAATGGCGCAGGCGGTGTTGCGGCGTACGCGGTGACCGATCCTGCGACGGGTCAAGTCAAGGCGGTCGACTGGAAGGCGCCAGCACTCAACACCGTGTTCTATCGCTACTCGGAAGAAGAGATTCGTTTCATTCTTGAATACGGTCGACCGTTCTCACCGATGTCGGCGTGGGGTCTTGCAGGCGGTGGACCGCTCAACGAACAGCAGATTCAGACACTGATCGACTACATGCGCAGCATTCAGATTCCGCGCGAGAACTGCAACTTGGTGGATGCCGATGTGCGCGACTGCGACGGTGGCCATTTGCCGGCGACCATGCAGGACGAGGTGCAGGCTGAAGCGGAGCGTCTGGTTGCCAACGGCACGTACGCATCTCTTGGTGAGGCGCTCTTCAACCTCGACCTTGGCGCGGGTAATTACTCATGCGCGCGCTGCCATACAAAGGGTTGGTCGTACGGTTCACCACAGATCACCGGCGGCGGAGCGTTCGGTCCGAGCCTCACCGGCGGCTCGACCATTCGTCAGTTCCCGTTGCAGAGCGACATGGTGGACTTCATTAAGAACGGCAGCGAGTATGGCAAGCGCTACGGCGAGCAGGGGCAGGGCGGTGGCCGTATGCCTGGCTTTGGCAACATGTTGACCGATGAACAGATCGTCGCGATCGTCGAATACGTGAGGGGTCTGTAAATGTTGGCTTCGTTGTTGGCTGTGTCGTGGGAGCCAACGCTTCGCGGCATCATCGTCGTCATCACGATGGTCATCGTGTTGATCGGTGGCTCGTATTTGATCATTGGCACCAACCTCGGTGCGCGCCTCGGTGTGCTCGTCGTGCTTGCGGCACTGTTTGGATGGATGGCGCTGATGGGCGCAATCTGGTGGACGTACGGCATCGGCCTCAAGGGCCCCGAGCCGTCGTGGCAACCCGCCGATCCCATCACCATTGTGCGTGACCCAGCCTTCTTGGCCGACGCCGGCATCGTGGCGTCGGTGCCGAGCCTGGATGGCAACCCCACGACGAATGCGCAGACGGTGAGCCAGCAGTTGACCGCCGAGGGCTGGATCGTTTTGGACGAAGCCGATCCGGGTCGCGGTCAAGCCATCGCTGCGTCTGACGCAATCATTCAGAATGACGCGGAAGAGTTCGGTGCTGGCGAATACGTATCGCTCAACGTGTACGACCGAGGTGGTGAGCGGTACCCGTTGATCACCGAGTCGATTGACTTTTTTGCGTTCTTCCACAAGCCGCATTACGCGCTCGTGGAGATTGCTCCTGTCGTGCCACAGCGGGTTGAACCCGGTCGCGCCCCTGCCCGTCCGGTCATCGACGCCGAACAGCCTCATCGTTACGTGTACATGTTGCGCGACATTGGCGCAAAGCGTCAGCCGGCAATCTTTATCACAATCGGCTCAACGATCATGTTCTTGATCCTGTGCTGGTTGCTGCATCGCCGCGACCTTGTCCTGCGCGCACACGTGAGCGGGGAACGCCTGCCACAGCGGGCGTAGGTTTCGCCAATGGGCCAGTACCTCCCGATCGTTGTGCTCGCCGCATTGGCGATCGTGTTTGCAGGGCTCAGCTTGCTGGCCTCGCGACTGCTTGCCCCGCGACGACCGAATTCAGCGAAGTCGGCTCCGTATGAATGCGGGATCGTGCCGAGCAGGGAAGCACCTGAGCGCTTTCCGGTCAGTTTCTATGTGATTGCGATGTTGTTCATCATGTTCGACATCGAAATTGTTTTTGCCTATCCGTACGCGATTGCGCAGCAATCGCTCGGTTTATACGGCTTTTTGGAGATGCTGGCGTTCAGTGCGGTGTTTTTTGTTGCGTTTGTTTACGCCATCGCGCGCGGCGCTTTGGACTGGGGCCCAGTCAACGTGTCGGTGCCGCTTGATGGCGACGGGATGATGTCGGCACAACGATCGATGACGACAACCATTCGACGCGTTGGTCTCGAGGGTCGCAGCGAGGGTGAGGCCGCCTGATGGGCATTATTCGTAACGTTGCCGACGACGGTCTCGGTGGCCTCGAGCACAACTTCATCACGGCCAAGCTTGAAGATCTCGTTAAGTGGTCGCGCTCGCGTTCAAGTTGGCCAGCGACCTTTGGTCTGGCGTGTTGCGCGATCGAGATGATGGCAACAGGCGCGGGCCATTACGACCTCGCGCGATTTGGGATGGAAGTCTTTCGTGCGTCGCCGCGGCAGGCCGACATCATGATCGTCGCCGGTCGCGTAAGCCAGAAGATGGCGCCGGTGTTGCGCCAGGTGTATGACCAAATGATGGAGCCCAAGTGGGTTATCAGCATGGGCGTATGCGCTTCGAGCGGTGGCATGTTCAATAACTACGCAATCGTCCAAGGTGTCGATCAGGTCGTGCCCGTGGATGTGTACGCGCCCGGGTGCCCACCGACGCCGGAGACACTTATCCACGCCATTGAAACTTTGCATCAATTGATCGAAGACGGAGAGATCATGCGCCGTCGTTCCTCCACCGGTGGTGGAGCAGATGTGCACATTCAGGAGATTCCTGCGGGAAACAGCACCCCAGTGATTCTTGGGACGCGGTGATTGGCGTGTTGCACGATTGCCCTACTTCCAACGCGCTCGGTCAAGACGTCGTTTTTGTGTCGCGCGACCGCTACCTCGATGTGTTGGGGAAGTTGGTTGCGGATGGCTTTGACATGTGCGTCGATCTGACCGCGGTCGACTACCTCACGCACCCTGGTCGCACGCTGCCCGAGGGTGTCGAGGCTGAACGCTATGAAGTGGTGGTGAATCTCCTCTCTCTGGCGCATCGGCGCCGCCTACGCGTACGCGTGCAGGTACCCGAGTCGGAGCCAACTGTGGCGTCTGCATTCGGGTTGTACCCAGGTACCGAGGCAATGGAGCGCGAGGTCTTCGACATGTTCGGGATTGCCTTTACGGGTCACCCCGATCTCACGCGCATTTTGATGCCCGAGGACTGGGACGGTCATCCACTGCGTAAGGACTACGCGCAGGGCCGCATTCCGGTGCAGTTCAAGGGGGCTGCATCGTGACGACACTTGACGACGAACGCCCTGTGACGATCGCTGCCGGCACCTCCGAAGGCGCTCAGGAGATGCAGGCGCGCAGCGAGTCCACTCCTCGCGAAGTGTTCCGCGAAATCGGTGCGGTGTTGCGTATGAGCGAAGCGGATGCCGCAGCGTTGGATGCCATCGACGGAGACCTCGACGAGGACCAGACGATGATCATCAACATGGGGCCCTCGCACCCGAGTACGCACGGCGTGTTGCGCCTGATGTTGGAACTCCGGGGCGAAACCGTGCTGCGTTGCAAGCCGATTATCGGCTATCTGCATACGGGCATGGAAAAGACCGGCGAGTCGCTTACGTTTCTGCAGGGCGGCACCAATGTGACGCGCATGGACTACGCGTCGCCGCTCAATAACGAACTCGTGTTTTCGATGGCCACCGAGAAGTTGCTCGGCATCGATGGCGATATTCCCGAGCGCGCCGTGTGGATGCGCATGTTGTTGTCCGAACTCAATCGCATGAGCAGTCACTTGTTGTTTATGGCGACCAACGGCATGGACCTCGGCGCTGTGTCGATGATGATCTATGGTTGGCGCGAGCGCGAAGAGGTGTTGCGATTCTTCCAAAAGGTCACTGGCCTGCGCATGAATCACAACTTCATTCGTCCCGGCGGTCTTGCCGCCGATCTTCCGGCAGGTTGGCGCGACGACGTATTGCGCATCTTGGACCTGCTACCTGATCGTCTCGCCGAGTACGACACGCTGATGACAGGTCAGCCGATTTGGCGTGAGCGTTTGCAGGGCATTGGTGTCATCACCCGCGACGAAGCGATAGCGCTCGGTGCAACCGGACCGATTTTGCGTTCCACCGGCGTGGCGTGGGACTTGCGGCGCGACATGCCGTATTTGCGCTACGCGGATGTCGATTTCGACGTGGTCGTCGGAAGCTACGGCGATGCGTTCGATCGATACGCCATTCGCCTTGCCGAGATTCGCGAGTCGATGCGTATCGTGCGCCAGATTCTCGACAAGATGCCGAACGGCAACTACCGCATTCAAGATAAGAAAGTCACACCGCCGCCGCGTGGTCGCATCGATGAGTCGATGGAAGCACTGATTCATCACTTCAAGATCTTCACTGAAGGTTTCAAGGTGCCCGAGGGTGAGGTCTATGTGGCAATTGAGAGCCCGCGCGGCGAGATTGGCTGCTACATCGCCAGCGACGGCTCGTCGACGCCATATCGGATGCACGTGCGCGCACCGAGTTTTGTCAATATTCAGGCGCTGCCGCACATGATGCGCGGTGGGCTTGTGGCCGATGCCGTGGCTGTCATTTCGTCGGTGGATCCCGTGTTGGGAGAGGTCGACCGATGAGCCGACTCACCGAAGACAATGTCGCGTTGGCGCGCGAGATTATTGCGCGATATCCGCGTCCGAAGTCGGCACTCGTGCCGTTGTTGCACCTCGCGCAGGAGCAGAATGGCTTCGTAACACGTGAGTCGATGGCCCACATTGGCGAGCTAGTCGGCGTGACTTCTGCCGAGGTGTATGGCACGGCAACGTTCTATGAGATGTTTCGCTTTGAGCCAGTGGGTAAGTATCTCGTCAACATTTGCGGCACGTTGTCGTGTGCACTGATGGGCGCCCATGATCTGATGCACCACGCCGAACAGAAGCTGGGTGTCAAGGTGGGTGGCACCACAGACGACGGCATGTTCACGTTGGCTCACGCTGAGTGTCAGGCCGCATGCACGGAGGCGCCGACACTGCAAGTCAACTACCGCTATCGGTTTCGCGTGACTGCCCAAGATTTCGATGCCCTCGTAGACGATCTCCGCGCGGGTCGATTGCAGGATGAGATTCCTGCACACGGCACGCTTGCGCGGGTGCGTCAACACATTCCCGCTGACCGTGGCGTGGGCGCGGTTGCGCCGGAATTGGTGACCGAAGGGCCGGCGTGGTTAAACGGCGAGGCTGCACTGTGACGTCGTACCCCTATGCGCCTGGATTTGTTGCAGGTGACCGCCCGAAGGTGGTGACGTCGCGATTCGAATACGAAGACTCGCACACGCTTGAGCGCTACCTCGCGACGGGCGGGTATGCAGGATTGCGCAAGGCATTAGCGAAGCCAGCACCTGCGATTCATGACGAAGTGAAGGGCGCGACAATTCTCGGTCGTGGTGGTGCGGGCTTTCCCGCTGGCACCAAGTGGGGTCTGACGCCGCAGGGTGTATGGCCGCGCTATCTCGTTGTCAACGGTGACGAAAGTGAGCCCGGCACGTACAAGGACCGCCTGCTCATGGAACGTGACCCACACCAGTTGATTGAGGGATGCCTGATTGCGTGTTATGCGGCGGGATTGTCGCAGTGCTTCCTCTATATCCGCGGCGAAATGGCGCTTGCTCAGGAACGCGTTGCCAAGGCGCTTAACGACGCCTATGCGGCTGGCTATGTCGGCAAGAACGTGCTCGGCTCGAAGTTCTCTGTCGACATCGTGTTGCACTGGGGTGCAGGCGCGTACGTCGTGGGTGAAGAGACGGCCTTGATTGAAAGTCTCGAGGGAAATCGTGGGATGCCTCGCCTCAAGCCGCCGTATTTTCCTGCGGCAAATGGTCTGTACGGTCAGCCGACGATCGTCAACAACGTCGAAACGTTGTCCAACCTGCCATGGTTGATGGTTAATGGTGTCGAGGCGTACACGGCAATCGGCACCGCAACATCGCCGGGCACACGCATGGTCGCGGTGTCGGGTCACGTGCGCCGACCCGGCGTGTACGAGATCATCAACGGCGTGACGACATTCCGTGATCTGCTCTACGGCGAGGAGTTTTGTGGCGGCATTCGCAACGGCAACACGTTGAAGGCATTCGTTCCGGGTGGCGGTTCTGCGCCATGGTTTACGCCCGACCAGTTGGACCTGCCCTTCGAGGCAAGCCAGGTGGGCCCCGCTGGTTCGATGCTCGGATCGGGCGCCGTCATGGTGATGGATCACACGACGGATATCCCAGCTGCTGCGCTCACGCTCACCAACTTCTACGCGCACGAATCGTGTGGCAAGTGCACGCCGTGTCGCGAGGGCGGCACGTGGTTGCAGCGGATACTTACGCGCGTGGTCAATGGTGAGGGCACCGATGCCGACCTCGAACAGTTGCTTGAAGTGGGCGCGATGATTTGCCCGGGCAACTTCCCGCATGCATCGAGTGAGCGTCTTGATCTGTCCGCCGTTCCATTCCCGTACAAGATGACCACGATCTGCTTCGTCGGGCCGTCTGCCTATGCGCCGATCAACTCGGCGCTCACGCTTTTCCCCGAGGAGTTTGCCTCGCGAGTGACCAAGCGCAAAACGATTCCGGTGACGGCAGTGGGGGTGGGGTCGTGACGACCACCGAGCCGACGAATGAGACCGTCGTGGATCCAAACGCAGTCAGCGTGACGATCAATGGCCGAACAGTCGCCGCCCGCAAGGGCGAAATGGTCATCGCCGCAGCTGATCGGACTGACGACTTCATTCCGCGGTTCTGTTATCACCCGCGCATGTCGCCGGTGGGCATGTGTCGCCAGTGTCTCGTGGAAATTGACACGCCACGTGGGCCCGCGATGGTGGTGTCGTGCATGACGCCGGTGTCTGAGGGTCAAGTCATTCGCACTGCGACTGACGACGTAAAGAAGGCACAAGAGGGCGTGCTCGAGCTATTGCTTGCCAACCACCCGTTGGACTGCCCGGTGTGCGACAAGGGCGGCGAGTGCCCGCTTCAAGATCAGGCGTTCAGCCACGGGCCCGGCGAAAGCCGATACGTCGAAGAGAAGCGGCATTACGAGAAGCCAATTCCAATTAGCGACAACGTCTATCTCGATCGCGAGCGCTGCATCCTGTGTGATCGCTGCACGCGCTTTGCCGACGAAGTAGCGGGCGATGCACTGATCTCGTTCACGAGCCGCGGCAACAACACACAGGTTATGACGTTCCCCGACGAGCCATTCAGCTCGTACTTCTCGGGTAACACTGTGCAGATTTGCCCCGTTGGTGCGTTGACTGCCAAGCCATATCGATTTAAGGCCCGCCCGTGGGACCTCGAGCAAGCAGAGAGCACCTGCACTACATGCTCGGTGGGATGTCGCACGGTTGTGCAGAGCAGCCGCGACGAGTTGGTTCGCTATCAGGGCGTCGACATCGATCCCGTGAACTGGGGATGGTTGTGTGATCGTGGACGATTCAATTTTGAGTCAACCAATTCCGCTGAACGCCTGACCGCACCGCTCATCAAGCAGGCAGATGGCAGTCACGTTGCCACTTCGTGGTCGATGGCGATGGACACGGTTGCGCGCACGATGCGTGCGGCGCTCGCGTCCTCCCCGGAGTCGGTTGCCATTGTTGGCGGTGCCCGTTCAACAAACGAAGACGCATTCGCCTGGGCGCGACTCGCCGATCTGCTGCATGTGCATCAGCGCGACGCCCAACTTGCTGACGGTCTGCCGCCCGAAGTGTTCGCGCTTCCGCAGGCGACAATCGACGAAGTGGCGTCGTCGTCAACCATCATCGTTCTTGCCCCCGATGTAAAGGAAGAATTGCCCGTGCTGTACCTGCGCCTGCGTCATGCGGCGGGGCAACGCAGCACAAAGATCATCGAACTCACGTCGCACGAAACTGGCCTGTCACCAAACGCATGGAAAACAGTGATCGTGGAGCCGGGCAAGTTTGCTCAGGCTTTGCGCGCGGGCGTGCTCAACGGCGAAGTTGCTGAGCGTCTAGCGCAGGGAAGCGTGTCGATTGTGGTTGGTCGACCAAACCTGGCTGAGTCGGCCGACTCGGTCGTGCATGCGCTTGCCGAATTGATGCATCTTGCGCCTCATGCGAAAGTGCTCCCCGTATTGCGTCGCGGCAACGTTCGCGGAGCGATTGCCGCCGGGTTGACGCCACAGCACGATGCGGGATCGACGGCCGAGATTATGGCCAAGGCTGCAGAAGGCGGCATTGACGTGCTCGTATTGTTGGGCGCCGACCCACTCGTCGACTTGCCTGATGCCGACCTTGCTCGTCGGGGGATTGCCGGCGCGCGCTGTGTCGTGGCGATCGACACCTTCCTCACCACAACTGCTGCCCAGGCGCATGTGGTGTTGCCTGCAGCCGCGTACGGCGAGAAGTCCGGCACCACCACCAACCTCGAGGGTCGCATCAGTGCCGTATCGCAGAAGATCACTCCGCGGGGCACGTCGCGACCCGACTGGATGATTGCGGTTGAATTGGCCAACTTGCTCGGAGTTGACCTCGGCGTGCACTCCCTCGACGACGTGCATCAGATGATGGTGAACGACGTTGCCGCGTTTGGCCCCGCGCGTGACGCGGCGTCCGTCGCCCACGATGGTGTCGTCATGCAGCATCCTCATGCAGTGTCACTTGCGCGAGTCGAATTCGATACTGCTGAGCGCAATGCTTACAACTACCGACTCTTGGTGCATCGCAAGCTGTATGACCGCGCAGTCGGCACGGCCACCAGTTCGTCGCTTGCTCAACTGGCTGACCAGTCAGCCATCGTCGTGCACCCGCTCGATCTCGCTCGTGTGGGTGCTATTGAAGGTGATCGGGTGAGCGTGACCTCGCCGCACGGCGCAATTGTCGTACCTGTCGCCACCGACGAGAACGTGTCACGGGGCACCGCGTTGATGGCGTTCAACCTGGCCGGTGCCGATCCACGCGAACTCATGGACATTGACGCAGACGTCACCGACGTAAAGATCGAGAAAGTCTGATGAACGCGCTGTTTGCGATCGAACCATCGCTCACCGGCGACCTGTTCTGGGCGCCGCTCGTGATTGTTGTGCTCAAGGTGCTCGTGGTGTTCGTCATCGGGTTGGTAGCCACCATGTTCATGGTGTGGTTCGAGCGTCGCGTGGTGGCCGGCATGCAGAACCGCATTGGGCCCAACAAGACCGGGCCCTTTGGGTTGCTGCAGACGCTTGCCGACGGCACCAAGTTGTTCTTCAAGGAAGATCTCATCCCCGACCGGGCCGATCGATTCGTGTTCCGCCTGGCGCCTTTCATGGCCCTCGTGCCGGCGTTCTTGTCGTTTGCGATAATCCCGTTGGGCGGTGATTTCCGCAACGGCAACGATGGCTTGGTGACGTGGTTCGGTGTGCAGACACGGATTCAATTGGCCGATCCACCGATGGGCGTGCTGTTTGCGCTCGCCATTTCGTCGATCGCCGTGTACGGCGTGATGCTCGCCGGTTGGTCGAGTGGTTCCAAGTATCCGCTCCTCGGCTCGGTGCGCGCCACAGCACAGATGGTGAGTTACGAAGCTGCACTCGGTTTGTCGCTTGCGGCGGTGATCATTGTGACGGGCACGCTGTCGACGAGCGGAATCGTGGGTGCACAGGGAACGCTGGGCAACTGGAACGTGGTGGCCACGGGTGTCGTGCCTCTGGCGATTTTCCTCATTGCGGCAACCGCCGAGTTAAATCGCCCGCCCTTCGACCTCGTAGAGGCTGAACAAGAGCTCGTGGGTGGATTCCACACCGAGTATTCGTCGATCCGATTCGCATTGTTCTTCCTGGCGGAGTTCATGAACACCGTCACCATGAGCGCGTTGATTGTCACGCTGTTCTTTGGCGGTCCACAGCCGATTGCTTTCGGCGATTTCGTCCTCGACATTCCGTTTATTCCGAATGCCTTCGAGGGAACGCTGTGGCTTGTGGCCAAGATCTTCGTCTTCCTCTATATCTATGTCTGGTTCCGTGCCACCTTGCCGCGTTTCCGTTATGACCAGCTCATGGATTTGGGTTGGAAGGTAATGATTCCCGCGTCGCTGGCATGGTTCATGTTGCTCGCAGTGCAGCGCATCGGCCGTGACTTGGGATGGAACGTGTTTGCGGTAACTGCTGCGTCGATCGCGGTGCTCGGTCTGTGCTTCGGCTTGATGCAGCGAGCCTTTTCGGTGTCGATGAAGATTCGCAAGAGTGAAGGATCGATGTTCTGATGGGTTACTTCGAAGGGTTTCTCGTCACGCTGCGTCAGCAGGGCAAGAAGAATCGTGTCACGACGCAGTATTCGGGCGGTCGAGTGCGCAAGCGTGCGGCGAAGAAGGGCAAGATCACCCAGCGCGCCGAAGAATTCGACGCCAAGGTGCCCAAGCCAGAGCGCATGCATGGCCGCCACGTACTGAACCGGTACGAGGACGGCATGGAAAAATGCATCGGCTGCGAGTTGTGCGCAGCCGTTTGCCCGGCCAAGTGCATCCACGTCCGCGGGGCTGACAACGATCCGCAGAATCCCACGTCGCCGGGCGAGCGTTTTGGATGGATATACGAAATCAACTACCTGCGTTGTATCCACTGCGACCTGTGTGTGGAAGCGTGCCCAACCGAGGCGATCACTGAGACGAAGCTCTTTGAGTTCTCGTTCACCAATCGCAATGACGCCATTTACACGAAGAACGAACTGGTGGTGGGTGACGACGGCAAGCCGAAGCAATTGCCGTGGGAGGACTGGCGCCCTGGTGAGGACGAGCACACGTCGGCGTGGATGCGGGCAACTGCACCGTCGGGTGATGCCACCTTCACGGGCGTCGTTGGATGGAGCGGTGAACTGGGTTACGGCACACGGCCGGCAGAAAAGACGCAGGACTAAGTGGAACTCTTTGTCTTCGTGTGCGCGTCGGTGATGGTGCTCGCTGGCGCACTTGGTGTGATCCTGCGCAGTAATCCCGTCCACGCTGCACTCAGCCTGATTCTCACACTGTTTGGTGTGGCGGTGTTATTCGTCGCGCAGCACGCCGAATTTCTCGCCGCCGTTCAAGTGATTGTGTATGCAGGGGCAATCGTCGTGTTGTTCTTGTTCGTCATCATGTTGCTCGGTGTTGATCGGGCAGAGAACATGCGCACTGAACCGTTGGCTGCCCAGCGTTGGATCGCCGGTGTGGTCGGGATCGGCATGCTCGCTCTGCTCGTGGCTGCCGTGTATTCGGGCTCTGATGAGGTGGTAGTGCGCGGCGAAGGGATAGCGAGCACGGTCGCGGGTGACAATCCCAATGCAAATGTGGAGCAACTCGCGAAATCTATTTTTTCTGACTACGTCGTGGCTTTCGAACTGACGTCGATCTTGCTCGTCGTCGCAGTTGTGGGCACGGTGTTGCTCGCGCGCCGCCGACGGGGCGAAGTGAAGGCGGAACAATGAACGCGCTTGTTGTTGTTCCCACCACCACGTGGTACTTGATGCTCTCTGCGGTGCTCTTCGTGCTCGGCACCGTTGGCGTGCTGGTGAGACGTAATCCGTTGATCATGTTCATGTGCATCGAGCTGATGTTGAATGCCGTCAACCTGTCGTTTGTTGCCCTCGGTCGACAAATCGATTCGATCGATGGGCAAGCGATCGTGTTCTTTGTGCTTGTCGTGGCCGCCGCTGAAGTGGTGGTGGGGCTTGGCATCATCGTGTCGATCATGCGTCGTCGCAATGAAGTCACCGTTGACGATCTCGCGGAGCTGAAGGGATAGGCCGATGATCGACTTCGCCTGGCTGCTTCCTGCCTTCCCTCTTGTTGGCGCACTGATCTTGATCCTCGTTGGTCGTCGTCTCGGTGAGCCTGGAGCGGGGTGGCTCGCATCGCTCATGACGATCGCTTCTTTCGCAGTCACCGTGGGTGTCTACTTCGACCTCCTGTCGCGACCAGCAGAAGAGCGTCACGAGGTCATCACGCTCTTTTCGTGGATTCCCGTTGGCTCGTTAACCATCGACGCCGCGCTGTTGATTGACCCTTTGAGCGTCACCATGGCGCTCTTCATTACGGGAATCGGCGCGCTGATTCACCTGTATGCAATCGGGTATATGCACGGGGACCCGAAGTTCTCAAGGTTCTTCATCTATCTCAACCTGTTCGTGTTTTCGATGCTCATGCTTGTACTGGGCGAAAACCTGCTCGTTACCTTCCTGGGCTGGGAAGGCGTCGGTGCGTGCTCGTATTTCCTGATCTCGTTCTGGCACACCCGCAACAGCGCGGCGGTAGCTGGCAAAAAAGCTTTTGTCACCAACCGCATTGGTGACTTCGGCGTGATGACGGCGATGTTCCTGGCGTTCTCGACGATCGGCTCGGTGTCGTACGACGCCATCAACGAGGCGGCTCATTCGGGGACAATGGCACAGGTGACGTCGACGGCGATCGCGCTGTTGTTGTTTGTTGGTGCGATGGGTAAAAGCGCTCAACTACCGCTGTACTTGTGGTTGCCGGACGCCATGGAAGGCCCGACGCCGGTGTCCGCGCTGATCCACGCAGCAACGATGGTGACCTCGGGCGTATTCCTTATGACGCGCATGAGCCCGGTGTTGCATGCTGCTAACGAATGGGCGCCGATGACCATCGCCATCGTGGGTGCAGCCACCGCATTGTTTGCGGCAACGATCGCCGTGGCACAGAACGACATTAAGAAGGTATTGGCCTACAGCACCGTGTCGCAGCTGGGGTACATGTTTCTTGCTGTTGGATCGGGCGCTTACGTGGCCGCGATCTTCCACATGGTGACCCATGCATTTTTCAAGGCGTTGCTGTTCCTCGGGTCGGGTTCGGTCATTCACGGCATGCATCACGAACAAGACATGCGCAAGATGGGCGCGCTCCGTGCGCTGATGCCCGTTACGGCATTCACGTTCATTATCGGCTGGCTGGCAATTGCCGGTGTGCCGCCGTTCGCCGGGTTTTGGTCGAAGGACGAAATTCTTCTGTATGTGTATGCCAATAACCGCGCGCTGTACGCAATTGGTTTGGTGACCGCGTTGTTGACCGCGTACTACATGACCCGCCAAGTGATCATGGTCTTCTTTGGCGAGGCCAAGTGGCAAGACCACAGTGCTGAACACGGTGCACACGGCGACTTCAAGCCACACGAGAGCCCGGGCATCATGCTGTTCCCGCTTGTTGTGCTGGCCGTGCTCTCGACCATCGGTGGTGCGATGCAACTGCCGTTCTCCAAGAACCTGCACTTCCTTGAGCACTGGTTGGCACCGGTGGTGGAAGAAGCCGAGGCGCATATTTCCGATACATGGGCGTACAACAACAAGTACCTGCTCATGGGGGTGGCCATCATCGTTGCAGCAGCGGGTATCGCGCTTGCGATAACGGTCTACTCGCGTCGCAAGTTGCCTGCCATTGAGCCACGCGTATTGGAGCAGGCGTGGTTCTATGACGCAGCCGCCGCAAAGATCGTGGGTGGACCGGGCTACAAGGCGTTTGAGGGCGTGGCGTGGGCCGATGCGCACGTGGTGGATGGCGCGGTGAACGGCACCGCAACCCTGGTGCGCACAAGTGCGACAGCCTTGCGGAAGTCGCAGGGCGGATTCGTCCGCGCGTATGCGGCGATCATCGCACTGGGCAGCATCGCGGTTCTGGCCTGGTTCGTCTTCAGGGGGATCGTGGGATGATTGGCGCGACATCAACTGCTGTTGGGTTTCCCTTGCTAACAATGCTCGTGCTGGTACCGCTTGTTGGTTCGGCACTCGTTGCCTTGATCGGCCGATCACGTCCTGAGTGGGTGAAGCTCACTGCGATTCTGGCCAGCGTTTTTACCGCAGCGCTGTCCGTGTGGGTGTTGGTGGAGTTTCCAAGTGGTTCGGCGGGTTTCGAGTTTGTCTCCCGTCACCCGTGGATCAGCGAGTGGGGCATCTCCTGGCATCTCGGCGTGGACGGTATCTCGCTGTTCCTCGTGGTGCTCACCGGCCTGCTCTTCCCACTAGTCATCATTGGTGTCGATCCGCACCACAACGAAAAGCCCTACCTGGCGTGGATGCTGTTGCTTGAAGCAGGTGTGATGGGCAGTTTTCTCAGCCTTGATCTGTTTCTGTTTTTTGTGTTCTTCGAGATTGTGCTTGTGCCGATGTACTTCCTCATTGGCGGGTGGGGGTACGACCAGCGCGTCTATGCGGCAACCAAGTTCTTCCTCTACACCATGGCTGGCAGTGCCTTCATGCTGGTGGGTATCGTCGCGACCGCATTCCTTGCCAAGGGTGAAGTCGGGAGACTGACCTTCGACTTGTTGGAGATCGCCGAGAGTTCATCGTTCTCGGTGGCTTCGGGGCGTTGGCTCTTTGTGGCGTTCATGATCGCCTTTGCCGTCAAGGTGCCGTTGTTCCCGCTTCACACATGGTTGCCCGATGCGCACACGCAGGCACCCACCGGTGGCTCGGTCATCCTTGCCGGCGTGTTGTTGAAGATGGGTACCTACGGCATGTTGCGCTTCGGCGTATTCCTTTTTCCCGAAGCATCGGTATGGGCGCGACCTGTCTTGTACACCTTGGCAGTGATCGGCATTCTGTATGGTGCGATCGCGGCGACGATGCAACGAGACCTCAAGCGACTCGTGGCCTATTCATCGGTGGCTCACCTCGGATTCATCGTGTTGGGTACTTTTGCGCTTACCGAGCAGGCGCTCACCGGCAGCGTGGTGCAGATGGTCAACCATGGTGTGTCGACGGGGGCGTTGTTCCTCATGGTGGGCATGATCTATGAGCGCCGTCACACCCGCGCGATTGCCGAATTGAAAGGACTCCAGGCCGTTGCGCCGATTTTTGCCGGTTTCTTTACGGTGATCATGCTGTCGTCGATTGGTCTCCCTGGCCTCAACGGTTTCGTCGGTGAGTTCCTGATTCTCATTGGTTCGTTCGCAACAGCACGCTGGTGGGTAGTGGCGGCAACGGTTGGCGTCATCTTGGCTGCGCTGTACTTGCTGTGGGCGTACCAGCGGGTGTTCCACGGCGAGCCTGACGAGGCGAATGCGTCATTCCCCGAGTTGAAGTTGCGCGAGGGGTTGTTGCTGTCGGTATTCGTCGCGGCAATCGTGTTCGCCGGCGTGTACCCCAAGCCAATGTTGGAGCGCGTTGAGCCAAGCGTGAAGGCACTGTTGGAACACGTTGAGGCGCATTCCGATTACCGCCAGCCGGTTGCAAAGGGTGGTGTAAACGAATGAACCAAGTGTTCGAGGGTCCCGCAATCGAATGGTTTGCGCTCAGCCCACTTTTGGTGTTGGTCGGAGGCGCACTAGGGCTTCTGTTGGTGGGGTCACTCACCCCCCAATGGCCGCGCGGCGGCTATGCCCTAGTTGCTTCGACAACGCTGGGCGCATCCATAGTGCTGTCGGGATTTTTATGGGTCGACACCGTCGAGCCGCGATTGCTGATTGGTGACTCACTGCTCCTTGATCGCTATGCGATTTTTGCCCTAGTGGCGATGATGGTCGCGACGCTGATGTCGGTGTTGACGACCAATGACTATCTCGAGCGTGAAGGCACGGATGCGCCAGAGCCGTATGGCCTGATCCTGACCGCACTCATTGGTGGTGTCGCCATGGTGTTGGCAAACGATTTGATTGTGATGTTCCTCGGGCTCGAGACACTGAGCCTGTCGTTTTATCTCCTTACCGCGAGTGATCGTAAGCGCACTACAAGCGGCGAGGCCGGTCTCAAGTACTTCATCCTCGGTGGATTCGCATCGGCGTTCTTCCTCTATGGCGTGGCGATGATCTTTGGTGTCTCGGGTTCCACGAACCTCCAGTCCATTGCCGCGGTGTTCGGCAGCGAAGTGTCACTCACAGCAGGCGATGCCATGTTGCTGGCAGGCGTTGCATTGCTGCTGGTGGGCTTTGCCTTCAAGGTGTCGCTGGTGCCGTTCCACGCGTGGACGCCAGATGTGTATCAGGGCGCACCAACACCATTCACCGGCTTCATGGCATCTGTCGGCAAGATCGTGGCGTTCGCTGCTCTGGTTCGAGTATTCACCGTTGCACTTGCGGCCCGCGCTGACGATTGGCGTCCGGCGGTGTGGGTACTGGCCGTTATTACCCTGATCGTTGGATCTGTGTTGGCCGTGGTGCAAAGCGACGTAAAGCGCATGCTTGCGTATTCATCCATCAGCCACGCAGGTTTCATTCTCGTTGGTCTCGTTGCGGCATCTCACCTGGGTGACGAGGACGCTTCGCTTGGCGTGTCGTCAACCATGGCGTATCTCGCGATTTACGCCGTGCTCGTCGTTGGCACCTTTGCGGTAGTCACGGCTGTCGCGGGCAAGGGTGACGCAGCAACATCGGTGGATGCGTTCAAGGGATTAGCGAAGAATCATCCGTTGCTCGCACTTGCCATGACGGTGTTGCTGTTGGCTCAGGCCGGCGTGCCGCTCACGTCGGGCTTTGTTGCCAAGTTTGGCGTGATTCGTGCCGCGGTAGGCGTAGAAAGCTACGCCTTGGCCATCGTTGCCATGCTCGCCGCTGTGATCGCAGCGTTCTTGTACTTGCGCATCATGGTCAGCATGTGGCTGGCCGACGGTGAAACGACGGTCACCACTGGCTTGGCAACGCGCATCACGATCGGCGTCTCCGTTGCAGCGACGCTGGTAATCGGATTCTTCCCCGACGTGTTGCTCAGCCTGGCGCGCTCAGTCGCCTAACGACTCAGTACGTGCCCCAGAGCGGGGTCTTGGGCATGAACTCCTCGACGAGGCCGATGTCTTCCGGTGAATCCACCGAGAACGAATAGCGGTTGGGATACTTCGCCACGTATTGGCTGTATGGCATATCGAGAATGCGATTACTGTCGCATGACTCAAGTTGTTCCAGGCGCGTTTCGGGAAATTCAGTGAACTCGCGGAGGCGCGCCCACGTGAAGGCAAAGATGCCGTGGATACGCAGCGCCCCAAGATCCTTGGAGAAGCCGTCCTTGGCGTAAGGAATGGGTGAACGCGAGGTATAGAGCACCTCGTCTGCGTCGTTGGCAATCAACTTCACGATGTTTGGATTGCGCCACAAGTCTTCGTCATGAATTTCCATTGCCAGCACCGTGGCCTCAACGTGTGATCGTTCTTCAATTGGACGAATGACCTCAAAGATCATCTCCGGCTCGAGCATCGGCTCATCGCCCTGCACGCAGACCACGATGTCGTCGTTGCTCACCCCGCCAGGCACATTGATCTTGGTGACGGCCTCTGCCACCCGGTCAAGAGCACGCGTGTGATGGTCACCCGTCATGATCACCGTGTAGCCACGCTCCTCGCACGCCGCACGAATTTCCTCGTCGCACGTGGCTACCACCAGTGCATCCCAGCCGGAATACATGGTGGCTCGCGCATGCACGTGTTCAACCATGGGCCTTCCCAGAATGGGAAAGAGCGGCTTTCCGGGAAAGCGGGACGCTGCCATACGAACAGGAATAATGCCGATCTTCTTCATGGAGGACTCCTTGGTGCCGAGGAGACTCTAGTAATTCAGCCGAAGCACAAAGTAGTAGTCATCGCGGTAGACGACCGTCGCATACGGCTCCCACGACCGCAGCTCGGTTTGGGAGAGGTCCACGACGAAGTAGTCAACGCCCACTCGCTCAAAATCTTCCATCGCCGAGGGAAGTGCTTCGGTAGCGAACAACACCGAGTTGCGGTAACGGAGATTGGCTACGTCACCAAGCTCGGGCCAAATGAAGGCCTGCCACGGACCGTCAATGTACGTCCGGCGATGTGAAAAGGAGGTCAACCACGATGCCATGCTTCGGTACGAACAATCATCAGACACTTCTCCGGGAGGCAGAAAACTGGTCTCCGGTAGGTAGTTGCACAACGTATTGCCGGCAAGAACTACCTCGGAGTCTGTGTTGTTACGAATCCAGTCAGTAACTGGAATCTTGGGATTATCTCGCGGCCCATAGTCGGGCGGCGTCTTGTCGTTGGCAACGTAGATGACATCGCGCAGTTGGTGTCGTGCCGTCCACGCTGAAAGCACCCCAACGTTCGAGCCGACCGCGATTGCGACGAATGCGCTGACGCCAATGCGCAGAACATGTCGGGCGGGCTGTCTCGATCCCGAGAGCAATGCGATGGTTGCGAATCCACCGAGAGCGACAACAGCAGTTACACCGAGAACCACGACCACCTGCGTCATTGTTGGATGCTCAAACGAGATTCGGCGCGAAAAGCTGCCCTCAGGTAGCCACAAAATGATGGTGCGTTGCTCGAGGTA
>Ga0164292_10000791_pt1 | contig 25139 bp, 23 predicted proteins | sample GEODES117metaG_FD_111486 | JGI IMG/M metagenome (GOLD analysis project Ga0164292, IMG submission 111486) | Eutrophic lake water microbial communities from Lake Mendota, Wisconsin, USA - GEODES117 metaG | ecosystem: Environmental > Aquatic > Freshwater > Lake | place: USA: Lake Mendota...
CAGTAGAAAACAGCACCTACGCCGAGGCAGGAACCTGCGACTCTGGGAACCTGAGACCGGTCCCGCCGTGCACAGCCGGGTGGTACATGGTGGACTCCGGCCTCTTCTGCGAGCAGTGCCCGGTCTACACGGCCACCCGATTCCCGGGCGCGACGAGGCGGGAACAGTGCAAGTGCGTGGATGGGATGGCCAGGAAGGCCGGGGCTGGCTGCGTGGCGGAGAGGCTGTTCGAGTTTGATACCGTGTGCGCCGGGAGTGTGTGCCAGGCTCCCAGCAACGGCAGGCTCAAAACGGATGACGGGGTCACATGCGGATGGACCTGCAACAATGGATTCTACAAGGACTCGCAAGCGGGTTTCATGGATTCGTGCAGGCAGTGTCTGGTGGGAGCGGGCAGGACGCCTGGTGATGATGATGAGCCTTGGAGCTGCGAGTGACCGAGGATATTAAACTATGAGAGACACGCGCTTCGTGTGTTTAGGTGACCATGTGGCTGTGTCCAGGATCACCCTTGTTACAAATCCTCGTCCTCATGTGCATCATGGGCCAAACGAGATCCCAAATCCAAGACTACTTCAAGTGTGATGTTGCATTCGACTGCTTGTCTTGCGCAAATTTTGCATTTGTAGACCAAAATTCATGCCGTTCCAGCAGCATGGTGGCTGGCATCAAAGTGTGTTATCCACCATTTTCGCAAATCTATTGCGATGCTCTAAACCAAGCATTCTGCATACAAGGCTCCAGATTGCAGCTTTCACAAACAGACAACAGGTTTTACAGGGTCTTTACATGCGGCATATGCCCGAATGGAACCTTTTTTTCCACTGTGAGGAACCCCAAAGACAAGACATGGGGACCATGCACCCCCTGTCCAGGAGAGAGTGCTGCTCTCGAAAACTCGGAAACCTGCAGATCCTGCGACCTCGGATCCAGAGCAAACAGTGACAAGTCGTTGTGCGAGAGATGCCCTGTGGGTACCAGGGGGAGTCAGTTGGCAGCTGGTTGCACTGACTGCCTGGCAGGGACCTTCACATCCTCCACCGGGCTTTTCTCATGCCCGGCTTGCCTGGCTGGGACCTTCTCTTCAGGACGAGCCAGCACCTGCACCTTGTGTCCAGCTGGGAGTTTTCAATCGCAAACAGGAACATCGACGTGCAGAGCCTGCTCTTCTGGCACATTCACAAGCACAACTGGGGAGTCGCAGTGCAGGCCTTGCGTCCCAGGACAGTACCAGCCCAACCAAGGCACCTCCACTTGCATCAGCTGTCCCCTGGGCGAGTTTCAAAGCAGGGAACAATCTTTAACCTGTGACGGGTGCGAACCAGGCACAGTGGCTACTATGCTAGGGACGAGCCAATGCACAAGTTGTACCCCAGGCACATTTGCAGAGCTCCAGTCTATAAGCACGGGCTTTGGAGGCATGTTTGGGCAAATGCCTTCATTGCAGATATCCAGGACAGCGTGCTCTCCATGTTTTTCAGGCAAGGCTCAGTCTGCTTCCGGGATGACTGTCTGCACTGATTGCTCGCCTGGCACATACCAAGCGACACCTGGGGCGTCCCAGTGCAGCCTCTGTGATAGTGGAAAATTCCACTCGCTCACGGAGAGTACTAGTCCATTAGCGTGTGGGAATTGCCCAGCTGGTAGATACGCACCCAACACGGGATCGTCTGCTTGTCTCGAATGCAGTGCGGGGACCGTGCAGACGAGTACAGGCCAGTCAGCGTGCTCCAACTGCCTGGCTGGGAACTTCAGATCGGCTTCTGGAGGGATTTTCTGCGATGCCTGTGCTGTTGGGACATTCCAAGGCATAGCTGGCCAGAGTTCCTGCACCGGGTGCGCTTCTGGCAGGTTTCGAAGCTCTACTGGTGGTGCCTCATGTGAGAGCTGCCTGGCGGGGACATTTTCCATAGGAAGTGCCAGCAGCTGCTCGCTTTGTGGTTTGGGCACGTTCTCCCAGTCCAGTGAGGCATCCGCATGCAGTTTGTGTTCTCTCGGAAGGGCCCAGAGCGCGAGTGGAATGGCAACCTGTAACATCTGCACAGCGGGGACCTACGCCAGCATGAGCCAAGGAGCCACCGCGTGTGTGTCCTGCCCAGCGGCAAGTTTCCAAGCCTCCAGTGCGGGGACGTCGTGTGAGGCGTGTCCCATCGGAAGAGCCAGCAGCATGACTGGCCAGACCTCATGCCCAGCGTGCCTGCCTGGCTCGTTTTCTGCAGCCGTGGCCGCCAGCGCCTGTCGAAACTGTGAAACAGGCACGTTCCAGACAGGTGTCGGGACATCCTTTTGCGCCATCTGCCCAATAGGCCAGTTCCAGGGCGTGTCTGGCGCCTCAAGTTGCAGCATGTGCGCCGCAGGGTCTTACGGGATAATTCCTGGCATTAGCGCCTGCGAACTCTGCTCGAGTGGGAGTTTCAAGAGCTCGACGGGCAGCGGGGAATGCGAGCAATGCGGTCAGGGTAGGTACACTCCAGACACTGGTTACTCGCAATGCCTGATGTGCGAGGTCGGGACCTTTTCCCAGTACTCGAATGGAAACCGGTGTGATCCATGCCTCGCGTCAAAAGGCGAGTTCCAGAGCCAGACTGGCCAGGTCGCGTGCAACCTGTGCTTAGCAGGGACGTACCAGGCGGTCGACCGGGCAAGTGCATGCATCCGATGCAGCCCAGGCCAGTTCCAGAGCGGCGTGGCGGGGACGGGGTGCAGGGCCTGCGCTACCGGAACGTTCCAGACGGGCAGCGGGATGGCAGCATGCGGCCCGTGCCGGACGTGCTTAACAGGGCAGTTTTGGGCCAGCGGGTGCAGCCCCGTGGAAGACGGGGTGTGTGCCAACTGTGCTCCGGGCTCGTTTGCGTCGTCAATCGGGCGCTACGCCTGCGAACCTTGCGGAAGCGGGACATACCAGACCGGCTCGCGGGGTTCACAATGCGACTCATGTCTAACCTGTCTCGCCGGCCAGCGGGAGAGTGGGGCATGCACCGCCTCGAACAACAGGCAGTGTGCTGGGTGTCTCGCAGGAACGTATACCTCCACTTTCGGAATGCTGACATGCAATACGTGCGAGCCTGGCAAGTACCAAAACATCGTGGCCGCTACTCACTGCATCCAGTGCAGTACTTGCGTCGCTGGGCAGTCATGGGGTGGAACCTGCACGGCCACCACAAACGCCTTGTGTAGCCCGTGCCCCACTGGTACGTTCAACCCGAGCAACACGGTGTCGTCGTGCATCCGGTGCAGTGCAGGAACGTTTCGTTCTGCCACTGGGGGAACCGCCTGCACCCTATGCCGAGAATGCGATCCTGGGCGATACCTGGCAACGGGCTGCAACGGGGTGGCTGATGGAGTATGCCAGACGTGCACGGTCTGCAGCGCCGGAAACACGGTGTCGCCGTGCTCAGCCCGGTCCAACTCGGTGTGCGGGGATGCCGCCTTGTGTGCAGCAAGACCCCAGCCGCCCCTGTACCAATGGATCCAACAGGAGGAGCGCTGCCAGGCCGGTCAGTATCTGGTGGCCTACCAGCCCGCGAATAGGACCCAGGTATGCAAGCCCTGTCCCAGCGGCTGGGCGGGTTTGAACGGCATCTTCTGCGAGCGGTGTGGACCCCTGGAGGAACCCTACTTCCTAGACAGGAGTTCGTGCGTGTGCAAGCAGCCCGCCGTGATGAACGCGACGGGAGTGTGCGTGTGCCCAGACGGCAGCCGGGAGAGCGCCGGCACGTGTCAGCAATGTGCCCTCAACGACTTTGGCCTGGGTGGGACATGTCGCGCCTGTGAGGCAGGCACATACTCGAGCGCCCTGGGTGCGACGGTGTGCGTGGCGTGCGATTACGGCAAATTCAGGCTCGTCGGAATGGCCGGGTCGTGCAGCTTGTGTCCAACCGCTGGATGGTACGCCCCGAGCGGGTCTTCAAGTGTATGCGTGCCCTGCAACGAGACCTGCAGTTTTGGCGGATGGGTCGTTGACAGGCCTTGTCCAGGTGACCCTACCAAGGCTGTGTGCAAGCCCTGTCCAGCCCCACTCCCGGGGAACGCAACGTGGGCAGCTGGCGGGGGCTGTTCCTACGACTGTCATGCAGGGTTTTTCCGGACAACCGAAGGCTGTAGTGCATGCACGCCGCGAGCATGCCCAAAAGGACGCCGACTGACAAGGTGCAGCCCGATATCAGACTCACATTGTGACGAAGAATGCACGAACGCGAGCAAACCGGAGATTCATTCGCAATGGACGAGCGGCCCCGATTGCCCATGGTCATGCAACAACGGCTACGAGCTCAGAGTGTGGGACTATGTCATGTTCCAGTTCAGAGAGTGTGTCCCCGCGGAAGCCTAGCTCCTCTGGCGCTCCAAAAGCAGGTGTGCCAAGGCGTCCCCGTCCCCAAGGCCTTGGACGTGCTCCGATCGGCTCTCCGAGAAGACCGTGCCTGGAAGCGCGTGGTAGAGAGGGGAATCCGGGAACAGATTGTAGAAGGCCGAGGCATTGCCCTGCACCAGCTGGAAGACCTCGACCGCCTTGCCAAACTGCTCGACGCCAAAGTGCTGCCTGACATTGGCAATCTGTAGGGCACGGCGTCAGACATTCAGGCAATGCAGGGAAAAAATATCCTCACCAGCGCCCTGATCTTGTTGTGGTAGTAGTTATGCCTGGCCTTCAAGCCGAACGAGTGCTGATTGCGAGCCCTTGCCATGCGGTGGAGCTCGGGAAACCCCTGCAAGAAATGCAAAAATACCGACATCTCATCCTCGAATCCGCTGATGGCCAAGTGAATTTCACGCGATCCAAGAATCCCCTGCTCTCTGGCATTCTGGTGGACGATGTTGCTCAGATGGAAGCCCATGCATGAGTACCACCAGGTTTGCTGCCAAAAAACAGTGAGAAGGCATGCAGGCAGGAATAGCCATAAGAATCCACTCGCCTCCAAGACAAGATTCTGATAATCGGACAAGAACTCCTTCCGCTTGTCAGGCCTGAGGCAGCTGAAACTTTCCTCGCAGATTTGCAGGGAGATGAGCGTCAGGACGACCCCCTGCACCCCACAGATCACCCAAGTCGAGCAGAAGGGATCCTCGCGCGCATCACCTGATCAAGAAGGGAGACACACGGGAAGCCCAGGTAGTCAAAGCAAGTGCAGGTTTGGTGAATGAGAGCCTTCCAATCATGGGGCATCCCAGCATAGGCCGGGCTGGAGGCAATCGATGCAACCGAAAAGGATGTCGTGTCCAGTCCAAACCTGCTCTCCATGATGCGGTACACGACGGACCTCAATTGCACGACGCGGGCAAACATCAGAAGGGGCTGGTCGGACATGAGGAAGCACGCAATGTGCCCGTATCTGGGCGTCTCGTTCAGGAAACTGGCGACGCTCGTATGCAAAATGCCGACCATGGAGAGATCGCGGTGGGTCAGGTACTGCAGGCACATGGTGGCGAGCTCTCCAAACCCGCTGGAGGACCCTGCATCGCTGGGGGGCATCACAACCGCGGGCATGCTGACGGGTGGAGGGTCCCACGCTCGTGCCTGCTTAGCGACACCCTGCCCTTGCTTCTCTGGACTGTATGCAGCCTTCTTCTTTGAAGGTTTCCTGGCAGCCTGCACCGCTCAGTTTCAAGGGGGAATTTCATGTAAAATGCATAAAGCAATCGCTCACCGCGTCAGGGTTTCTCCCCTGGTTCCGCGTGAGCTCGTCAACAGATGTGTATCTGTTAAACACGGCGGCAATGTTCACGTAGCACGATTTGACGAAGCCCGGCCTGGCAAGCTTCAACGTGACGATCTTGATCTCCTGGGCGTCGAGGCCGACAAAGACATGATACCATTTCTTGAAGGGCAGCCCGAACATGGCCGACAGAACAAGGCACAGCGCCCCGTCCATCATGAAGTAGGATGCAGTCTTCACGGCGAACCCGAAACTGCCATGAACGCAACGGTTCCTTTCGATGGTCTGGAACGCGGTTTGCATAAACTGTGCGGGGTCGCCGAACCGCCCGGCGTAGAAGAACAGAACAGCAGACCGACACTTCATGTCCCCGAACTTGTGCAACAACGACCTCGAAAACACGGACAGGATGTGCCCTTCTCCGTTGTCAACCTCCTCAGGGCAATCCACGGGTTGCTGGGGACCGCTGGATCCAGCCTGGTTGCCCGGATGATCCTGTGACGACAAAAGCATGCCGAAATCGTACTGACTCAAATCGTCCGTGCTCAGCATCCTCTCGATGCTCGCGCCATTATTTCCAGCATCGTGGAGGCTGGCATCGCTGGCGTGCATGTCGACGCTGTTGCCAGCATCGTGGAGGCTGGCATCACTTGCGTGCATGTCGACGCTGTTGCCAGCATCGTGGAGGCTGGCATCGCTGGCGTGCATGTCGACGCTGCCATCTCTGGCGTTCATGTCCACGGGCAAATCTGAGCAAATCCTGTCTTATAAATCGCTTGGCACCCTGCAACAAAATCGCAATGCTTCGGAAAGATCGGAGGCTGCAACAATCTCCTAGATGACACGAGGGCATATCCTCCGAGATATCGGAGGCTGCAACATGTTTTTGGCTGACAGGGGACGTGACTCCCGTTTTAAGCTGTCGTTTCGGAGCATGAACTTTTTTCGGAGTGGGGGACGTGACCATCCCCTTTTTGAAAAAGAAACATCCCTCCCCCTTTTGGAAGAGGCACGGCGACCCTCTCCTATTTGGAAAGGGCGTGACGGTTCGCGAAAAGCCACGCCCAATAAAAAGCGCGACCGATCGAAGCCACGCGAGAAAGTCGTGCCACGCCCATGCAGCACAAGTCCATGTCACACGACGCGCTCACGCAGGATCCTTCGTTCAGGGTAAGACTGTGTCATGGATTACTATCCCCAAGCAAAGGCTGACACACTTTCTGCTTGCAAGGCGCTAGTTCTGAAGAGCCTTATCCGCTTCACGCATGAAGACCAGTATCCCGGGATTAGAACAATCTTCGACGCGTCGATGCCAAAAAAGATGGCTGACGATTTCCTCAGGCACAGCTGCTCGGCTACGGCCATCTTGTGCAATCGCGAAAACTTCCACGAACTCGAGGCAATGCTCCAGAAGACGCGTCTCATTGGGGCGGACACATGGGTGAGGTTGCCCCAAGCATTCATCCTGTGTGTTGCCTCTAGCATGAGCTCTGGACTGTCCTGGCAGGGTCGGGATGGCTCGTTTTTCATGACTGTCTTCCCGTTTGCGGAGGTCGGGCGGCACCGCTGGGCTACTATGTTCAAGAATCTGCTTGCCAGCAAGCGCTTCGATCTCAAGTTCATGTATGCAGGCCTCGACGGGCGTGCCGTGCGCCTCGTCTTCTCGGTAACGCACAGCACCAACCCCATCGTCAACAACCACGGCCTCGGTAAGCTGCTCAGCGCGACGTTCCCGTGGTTCAAGAGCGGGAATGGTGGCTATGTCCCGGTCATGGAGCTCCTCGACGAAGCGTCTCTTGCTATTGCGATTGCGCACGTCTCGACGTACAGAGTGACGACCGAGCCTTTCTCCGACCAGTTCGATCCAGGCAACTCCGTCACTGGAGACATGGGGGATGAGTGCGCTGCAGCTTTTGTGGAGTGGATCCGCGGCACCTCGTGCGCCAGAATGCTCCGGAACCTCGCGGAGCCCCTCACCCACGCCTTTCAGACCAAGGTGCAGAACGAGACTCTCGCAGTTCTTCGTCGCCACGAGGTTGAGTTTAGCTACACTGACGCGGACCCGGACAAATGGACCAGCAAGAGGAAGGAGTCGCGCGCGATTTCGGCGCTGATCCAGGTGTGACTCTTTGCTCTCTCACAGTTTCTCCTTCAGGTCTGACTGTTCAAGTACAGGCGCGGAACTATGCCAACAAGCAGATGGAGTCTCAGCCTGCATCAGTCCGCCTTCTGGACATCCTGCACTGCTTCTGCCAGGATATTCATGCGCGCATGCACTACACGATCTACCCTCCCAAGCCGGACGGCACCTCCACGCTTTTTCACGTGGTGTTCCTCATGGAAACTCCCCAGCTCATGTTTGGCAGGAACGAGAGGTGGGGGGCTTTCAACGAGAAGCTCCAGAGCCTCATGGTCAGAAATGGCTTTACGTCTCTTCTGAGCATCGCCCCAGTCGATTTCAGGAAGGGCAATCTGCTCGCGGAGGCGGTTCTGGCCTCGTTGGACCCCCACAGCTCTCCCAAGCGCGACAAGCTCTTCGACAGTCTTGTCTCGTGCCGTGTCGTGCACGACGATTTCTTTCAGAAAGGTCCTCGCTCTGCTGGTTCTTGCTCCCTCCCCGAGCCGAGGAAGACGCTTGCTCTAACCTCGGTGGACTATCAGATCTCGCAGAAGCGCTCCTCGGCATCGGAGGCTCACGACCCCCCTCCTTACAAGTCCCAGGCGGTGCTCCAGGCGTCTGCTCCGCCCTTCTTCCCGTCGTCGGCTTCTCGGGGAGCTCCCGCCTACTACCCGTCTTCAGCCGAGTATCCCAAGGCGGCTGGTATCTTCGAGCGCTCGATCGGGGAGTTGTGGTTTACTCCCGACGCGCCCGACCTCATCCCGGGAACTCCCACCTTCGACGCCCTCATGGACGAGATTCTGCTCAAGGTCCCCGACTGGATTGACTCGATTCTGAACTACGAGATCGTTGCTCCACACGGCAGGGAGCCTTACGTCGCTGAGTTAATCAGGAAGAATTCAATGGCCTTCTGCTTGAAGATCCTCGGGGAGGCCATGCTGACGTGCGCCAAGGCCCTGTTCCACGCTTCCAAGGCGGTGATGCTGGCGATCCAGTCGGGTGTGGACACTCTCAACTCCTTGTACGACGACCTCGACCGCGCGTCCCAGGCGTGCCTTGGAGTGGAGCCGGTGCTCGAAGGATTCTGCGGGATCAAGACTCCAGACCTCAACGGATCTGGGGTAGTACCCGAGACGCTTCCCATCAACCCTGAGGAGCTCAGCATCGCCCCCGTCCTTCCAGCGCTCTTTGCCGGGGTCCCTGAGGTGAATCAGATCAAGAAGTTGTACAAGCACCTCTTCTTGGCTTACAACTGGCTGGTCGTCATGCAACCGGATTGCGGCTTCGTCGTCTGCTGGGATCGGATCCTTCGCCAGATGAGGGAGGTCAAGCAGGCCATTTCCCTGGCGCGCTCGGAGTGCCACCGCCTCATGCATGACATGTGAACAGGGCTTTTACCTGGCGCGCTCGGAGTGCCACCGCCTCATGCATGACATGTGCGCAGGTTGTTCCACCGTTGCAGGTGCCATCTAGGACAGGCAGCTGGCCTCCTAACTGGCGCTCTAAGTTGAGCAGCCTAGGCCTGGCACTGTTCGTTTTGGAATGAACACGTATTTACAGACTGTCAAAGTGCAAATCCGCCATGGAGCGTCCCGCTGTTTTGCAAACCATGCTGTGTTCGGCCAAGCGTTTCTCCTTGGGCGAACAGGACCTGCGTGCCCTCCTGTTGAAACTGATTGTCCTGAGCGTCAAGTTTGTGTCTAAGAGGTCCCTGTGGCGCGCACTGTTTGAGGGGGGTTACGTGGACTGGGACATGGTGGAGGGCATGCCCACGAGCAAAAACGCGCTGGGAGGGTCTGCTGAGTGGGTGGGACTGCTCAGCTTCTGCACCTGGGATGACTTGGCCAGGCACGAGGGTGATGTCCAATCATGCCACCAGCCCCTCCACATTCTGCGCAGGAACATGCGGGAGGCGGCCCTGGACACGGGCGACGGGGAGGCGTGGACACTGGTGTGCAAAATCTTCATCCTGATGCTGGTGCAGGGCCTGCCGTCGATGCACGTCCTGGAGACCCTGACGTGCGGGGTGTTCAAGCGCAACACGCACGGCGGGTGCACCAGCCTGCTGGCAAAGCAGGCGGAGCACTTGTTTACCCCCGAGCAGTACGAGACGACCCTGCAGTACATGCTCACCAAGTGCCAGGTGGACGGCCCCGCCCTGGACCAGCTGCAGGCCATGTTTGCGGCCACGACGCAGGAGCGCAGCCTGAGCCTCAAGATGTCGCGCATCGCCGTGATGGAGGGGCGGCCCAGGCTGCGCGACAGGGTGACGAGCGTCCTCAAGACGGAGGAACGAAAGGCGCAGGTCGACACGCAGCTTGACACGTGGGACAGCTACATTGGGTTTTCGTACAAGCACCAGTTCCCCACGACGCTGAGCGAAAAGATCAGGAGCAAGCTTTACTTTCTGGCGAGCCAGACGCGCTGGGATTGGACCAAGTACGTGGCCATGGTCCTCCCGTCGGCGGCAGGCCTGTGCGAGCGGGTGGCCGCGCACCCCGTGACACAGCCGGACCTGCCCGTCATCATGCGCGTCCTGGAGGGCCTGAGCATGGACGGCTCGCCCCCGTTCCGGGAGATGACCGAGTTCCGTAAGGCGTGCTTCCAGAGCTTCCCCGTGTCGGCCGTGCAGCGGATGACGCTCTCACAGGTGGGCCAGTGACACGAGAAACTGTTCGTGGATTACGGCAGACAAGAAAAGCACCCCATAGATACAGAGAGCAGTGTTTATCAGCGAGAGCATACTATTCGCCATTTCCGAGACGCTCGTGGACTGACCCTTATATCCACCCGCAGATCCTCCAGCTCTACGTGGCGTCGTACCAAGCTCCAGGGATCTGGAAGGAGGCCTGGAAGCACCTCATCGGCGTCATATCGGTCCAAATCATCCGGGATGTGGAGGCGTTTGTGGCGAGACAGCCCTTTGCCGACGCGGAGGTGATGCGCTTCGTGGTGGCGAGCTAGACGGCGGGGTGAGGAAGCGGGTCAGGAGCGGCCTCGACAGCATGGCCATCTGCTGAGTGTCCTGCTCCGCGTTGGACTCGAAGAAGCGCGTCAGGAACGGGGCTCCCGACTGCCGATGGATCGCCCAGGCCTTCTCGATCGTCTCGCGGAGCTGCTCCTGTGTTGTGACGGGAGGGAAGTGGATTGGTGGCTCTAGGTACCTCCTGCCGTGCTTGACAAGGCGGACGTGCCAGGCCTGGTCCGTGCTGGATTGCTCGACCACGATCTTGGCCAGGCCGGGCCGGGCCAGTATCGAGAGCTGGTTCCTGTTCAGAGGGTCTGTCTCCAACGTCCCCCCTCTCCCCGACGAGACAGCGAGCATGACAAGGGCGACCTGCTGCAAATTCATTTTTGCTCGGGGGATGACACCTCCTCAAATACGGCCTTCACCGTGGGAGATCGAGCACGTCAAGGGCCGCTATCCCAGTGCCCGACTCCCGGACGAGCTCGAGGGGCGCGCGCAACGCGACCAGGGCCGCGACGTCGTGAGGGACGAAGCCGCCAGCCACGAAGCCTTGGAGGGCGCGCTTCTCCCCCGCCCACTGGAGATGGCAGACAGAGGGGAGGGTGGAAGCGAGCCGGCGAAGAGCCTCGTTCCGCGCCCTGGGACATGCGATAACGGGCGCGACGAGATCCATGACCAGGAGGCGTGGTTGGGCCGGCCCCTCCGGCTGACGGTCACACACGGTCTGGCAGAGGAAGGCCGTCCCAGGCGGGCAGTCACGATGCAGCTGCGCGTCCGGGCTCGCAAAGTAGAGCATGTCCTCGGCGTGCTCGTACACGCGGGTGCCCTGCGGGGTCTGGACCAAGGTGAAGAAGAGGGCGTCCTTGGCCAGCCAGGTCACCACGTCCGTCCCGGGGGCGACAGGTCCGACCTTGACAGACACGGGGGCCGTGGTGGACGCCAGTATTTCGTGGACCTGGAGGCATGGAGAGCAGCACAGCAGGGTCAGCGCCTCGTCCCGCCGCATTTGGGAGATGAGGGACCAGGCGCCCCTTTTATGCAGGGCTGATCACTCCTCCTCGTTCTCGAGGTTCTGCACCGTGACTTGGAAGGCGCGCTGGAAGGCGATCTCGTCCTCAGTCTGGCCAAAGTCATGCTGTGCCGGCGCGAAGCCGAGCTTTCGCAGGAACGCCCCGTGCCCTTGGGGGTTGTCACGCGCACTCTCCCACTCGTCCTGCTCAGGCGCGTCAATGTACGACACCAGGCAGTAGTTTCCGCCAGAGGCCACGACGCCCTCCTTGGCAAGCACGTCATTAAAGACCAGGAATCGACACCAGACGACGAGGCAGTCAAAGAGCAGCCTGCCCAAGCCCTGCCTCTGGAGCTGTGGGTCGACCGCCTCGAAGCGCGCCCCAAAGAAGCTGGGATATCCACAGGAAAAGGAGAGAGTTGCGCACGCCACTGGCCTGTCCGACGAGGGGGGCCCAATCACAACAGCCCAAGTCTCGTAAATCAGGCACTCTTGAGTGAGATCCTTGTGATAGGCATCTCGTAATAGGCCTTCGAGGACCGCACAGAGCTGCACGGCAAACACCCGCGGGTCTCCGTCGCTCACGAGAAGATGGCACTCAAGCCCTCGCTCAGCCAGCGCAGTGCGGAGCTCAATGTCTGGGATGGCGTGCCGATACATGCAGTGACAACGCGCGCAAAAAGAACACAGGCTTTAATAGCGACCAATCGCTAACACCACTCCGCCGTAGATGGAGCCGAGTTTTTCAGCTCGACGGGTCCTATGCGACAAAAGTTTTTCAGCGCGACAGGGAGCTCTTCCGCTCGAATACGTCCTTCTCGGCAGCGGCAAGGCCCCAGTTGGTCTCAGCTTGGATGAAGCCCATGAAGTACAGGAAGGCGGTAACCTCGTTGTAGGAACCGGGGCGGATGTCCCCGTTTTCCTTCAGATCCTCGGGGGCAATGTCGTGCACAGTGACGAGGTAGATCTGGTGACGAGCGGAGACGAAGTCCTCCACGAGCTTGGGGTCGAAATCCATGTGGATGCAGTTCATGAGACCATGTTCCACGCCCCGAATCAGGACCTCCTTGGCGTCCATGGGGCTCTCGTGATCCACAGCAAGGAAGTTGAGCTCCACCCCGAGCCTGCCATCCATCTGCTCAGGGCACTTGCTCAGCAAGGCACACCCAACCACCCGCCCTCCGCAAGGTACAGCCTCAGGCTCGTCGTACATGCAAGGGAACTCCAGACCGGCATCCCCCTCGAGCAGCACGCAAGCCATGAAGACGCCCTGGAAGTTCCGCCGCTCGAGATTCTTGAAGTGCCGCGAGAGAAACTCGGACAGGTCGTGGTACAGCTCATTGCTGAACTCTTCAGGAGAAGCAAGATAATCTGGGGTCCAAACGGCTCCAGATACGTTGAGCTTGGAAAGGTTGTAGTCCATTTGTTCCTTAAACATAGGGTGCCTACAGGCGTCGACGAAATGTTGGGTGCGCATTGTGGTTTGGGATGGCACGACAAGAGCGATCCGTTATTTATTGACAGATAAACCGGAAATAGCGAAAATGAAAAAGGGGCACGTGTCACCAGAAATAGCGAAAATGAAAAAGGGGCACGTGCCACCAAAAATAGCGAAAAATTAAAATTCAAAAAAAGTCACGTCCCCTCCCCGAGTCAAAAAAATTACGGGCCGGCATTTTCCGCGGCCTGGTGGACCCGGGCCCGCTCATCATCGGTCATGCCATGGCCCAGCCGGTCGCGGCAGGCCCGAAGCATCTCGGCATAGTCCTGCTTTACGTATTGGTCACGTCGTACACGCACAGGGTCCTCGAAGACGACAGACTGCGAGGCCATGTACTCCGCCATCTTGGTGTGGACCTTGTCGCCCTTGGTGACGGACGACAGAGGCTGGAAACGAATGTCGACCAGGTGCCCCACAGGAAAGTAGGTCGCAATGTGCTCGAGCGAGAAGAAGCAGTAGATCTGGTACAGCCGCTCCTCCCCGCAGAAGAAGCCGTCGGTGGCCATGGTGTGCAGGAAGCGCTGGAGCACGTCGACCTGCCTCGCCCGGCGATCATCGTTTTCAGAGGTCCTGTTTCGAGCCATGGACTCCTCCAGGGCTCGAGCAATCAGGGCGTGCGTCGTCGTCAGCTCGTCGTCCTGCAGCCGCCCGTCGTCCTGCTCCACGCCCGCCACAAGGATCGGCAGCGGGGGGTACGGGAGGCTGAGCAGGACCATGGCACGCATCTCGGCGCGCCCAGGGTCGTCCATAGGATGCGGGGAGTGGTGCCGGGCCTGCCCTCCCCTGGAGAAACACCCGTTCCTTTTTACTGCGAGCCCCTGGCCTGCACGATGCGCGCGTAGGCCTCGAAACCGGCGAAATTCTGCACGAGGCACGGGAGGAACTGAGGGTCGTTGAAGACACTGGTGAGGTTCCCCCCCTCCTCTCGGATGCTCTGGCAGATGGCCTTGATCCGCGCGTCGTCGGGCGAGTCTTCCCAGTGGCAGCGATCGGCACACTTCTCCAGCGGCGTGGCACGTTCTCCTGGCTCACCGCTTATCCTGCAGGAAGCCCCGGGGAAGAAGCGCGAGGCCGTGACCCTCGGCTCGGCAGGCTGCTCCAGCTTGCGCTTCCGGTTGGTGTCCAGGAAGTTTTTAAACGTCGCGCGCTTCTCGGACCACTCCTGCAGCAGCTGGCTCGAGTGGTCGAGGTCCCCGTGCATAAGGCTCACAAACTCCTCAAGGGAGGTCGTGGGGTCGTTCTGGTGCATCTTGGCGGCGAGGTGGCTCCGGCGCATCTTGATGGCGTTCTCGGACCGCCCCATGTTCTGGCTGAAGTGGGCGTTGGACAGGTGCGGCGACTCCATCAGCTTCTGGTCGTCGTCGATGCTCCACAGCTTGCCACGGTTATCCATCCTGGCACAGTTCGGCGCTCCCGAGTTCACGCACCGTCCCGCGCCGTATGGCATGCTTTTTTGTCAGCCCCATTCGCTAATCCCGCTTGCCAGAAGAGCCTGGAACAGATTTTTTAGCAGGCATAGATCGGGACATTGGGCGTGGAGGCGCGTCCCATACAGGATTCGCCAGTCCCCGTGCAGGAATTCATGGATTTCCAAGTGAACGTCTGTCCTGCAACCTCCCCCCATCTCTGGAATGCGGGGATCACTCGCGCCATCAACTCTGTCGATGACGACCATGCTCAGCCCCTGCAGCCTCGCTTGCTCCTGAAGACGTCGCTTGACGAGACACGGACGTTGCATGGGTATTAGCTCGAACACATCCAATTCCTGGTGGTCCCACGACCAGACATCCCGAGGGTCAAAGCGCAGCCCGCGGAAGCAGGCGTAGCACGTGCAGCACCCTGGGACCACCCCGCCTCTCTCGTCGTACGTGTTGGCCATGCATAACAGGCGCTCCAGCGCGTCCGGACAGTATTTGGCCCATTCCGCCTGTCGCTTGAGCTCTTCGTTTTCGCGTCGCAGCTCAAAGACCCGCTCATCCAGCAGAATTTTGGCAATACACGTGATCCTATCCACGCTGGACGTCAAAGTGGTCATGCTCTGCTATCCTGTCATTCCCGACGGGCCTGTTTATACAGCACAGCCTATGGTTGACGTCCCCATGCTGGCTTTCTGGGCGCAGGAGCAGGGTTCCCCCATGCTGGCTGTCTGGGCTCAGGAGCAGCCTTCCCCCATGCTGGTCGTGAGGGTGCTGGGACTACAGCCTGTGGTTCAATTATCTGTTGATCTGTATCGTCATTGTTCTCTGCATCTGGAGCATACACATATAGGGGGATATCAGCAGGAACATCTTGTTGTTCGTACAGATCATGATTTGGTCTTCTGTACTCGCGCTTCAGGTTCTGAGGGATGTCCATTGTGAGCAGGCTCCGTGGGATCAGTCCATCCCTGTCTTCAACAACAATGTTGACTTGCCCCCCGGAATCATCGTCACTATAACGAGCTAGGCAAGCAAACTTGAATGCAATAGTATAATTATCATTTGCACTTCCAGTTGGAATGCCATGACTCCAGAGTATTCTTGATTCACCATCCATCATGGTCGTCTCGCCCATGTTTGTAAACAATCGCAACACTGGTGTACCTGCCTTTTTCAACGTTGGGTACAGATCAAAGCCCTTTTCCGTCTGATTCATGTTGATAGTAAAGATAGGACCCAACGTGTTGCCAAATGCAGCAACACTGTCAATGTGCGCATTGAGTCCTTTTCCAGGAAAGTAATGCACCAATTGCAATTGGCAACGCTCAAAATCTTCCTGCACAGCTCCTGTTATCTCACTGTAAAATTTGGCGTATCTCTCGATAAAATCATGCAAAGATGTATCATAGCTACGAATAAGACGCATGCATTCCTTGTATTTTGGTTGAACATCTGCACCCCCTTGGGCAATAAAAAGAATGTTGTTATTGCTTTTACTGGGCCCCAAATATGGTCTCCTCTGGAATCGTTCATCATTTTTTCGAACAAAACCAGATGCTATTTCTCCAGAATCAGGTTCGATAATACGAAACAACTTTCTAAGCTTTTCCATGCAGGAACGCACCCTAGCCTCTGGAAACAGACCCTGAAAAACATGTAATCCATTGGGTGCTGCCATCTCGACATCTCCAACTTTATCATTCACATGAGCTGTCTCAGGGCGTAGGTTATTAAACTTGTTCCTATTGATGTATGTGATAGCTTCTGCGATGTCTTTCATGGGATACTCTGCTGGCGGATCTCCTGCAATGTGCTTAGCAGGCAGCCTGGTAACATAAAGCACAGGGGTCGCTCTTATCAATTCCCGTACTTTAGGGGTTTCAAATTCCTGCTCTATCATGGCACCCAGCCAACATGGCTCAGTACACAGGCTGTCCACGAAATCCCTCATCAGACTTGACCACGGACCAGCTAACATTGCAGGCATACCGTACGAGAATCCCCCAACACAAGCGTTCCTAAGCGCAAATCCAATGATTGCACTCTTGATGTTCGGGGACGATAGCCCTTGCCTTCTCAAGGTTTTCTCCAGTTCAGACAGCTTGTCAACCCCGAAAGCCGGGAGATCGTGTGCAGCATCCGCATACGTGATTCTCTGTAACCGACTGAGATCAGCGTCGTCAAAAAGGCACAAGCACGCATGGACTTGACGCTGGAAATCTTTGTACCCCTCAGGAACAAGACGAGAGGACAGCTCAGCGTTGTCATACTTCTGGTAGGTAAAAAACGGGTCCTTCAGATCGTCTGGGAAAATCTGCTTGCCCAGAGCAAAATGCTCAGAGACTAATTGCGAGGCTCGTTTCAGTCGTTTCTCAAATGTCTCGTTGGGTGGGCGCTGATGCAAGCAAAGATTGTCCGCAACCCAATTCGCGAGGTAATTACAGAGCGTTTTTCGGATAAACCACTCTTTGTGTGCATCAGAGTCAAGACTATATAGTTTGTGTGAGTACATGTCTTCGATTGCACCCACATGAAACAATACTTAAATATTCCAGTATAGGGCATGAAAGCGTTCACAAAAACGCAGATCCAGCTACAATGCCTTCCTGTCCGGAGGCCTCTCGAGTGCCTGGCGGCCCTGCTGGCTTTGGACGCGCCTTTTTCCTACCTCGTGCATAAAAGCGTGCAAGGGCCGGGGAGGGTGCGGGAGAATGGCCTTCTTGTTTGGCGGAGGACGTCCAGCCAACCAGGACAGCCTACGCGACTACCAGCGCAAGATTGCAAGCAGCGCTCGTGCAATGGAGCGAGAGATCAGAAGGCAGGATGTGCAGGAGGGGCGGATGCAGCGGGAGCTAGCCAAGTGCGCGCAGGAGAACAGGATAGAGCTCGCAACCACCAAGGCCAAGGAGATGGTGAGGCTGCGCGCGCACAGGGCCAGGCTCTACACCATGAAGGAGCACATGGCAGGCCTCGCCCAGCAGCTCCAGACGGTCCAGAGCTCTGCCAAGATACAAGAGACGATAGCATGCACAGCGCGCATGCTACAGACCCTCAACGCGAGGTTCGACGCGCCGGGCGTGGCCAGGATGCTCGCGGAGTTTGAAAAGCAAAACGTTTTAATCACACAGAAGCAGGAGATCGTCGACGACACGCTCGACTCGGCCTTCGAGGTCGACGGCGAGGCAGACGCGACGAGCGAGGCCGTTCTGGATGTTTTGCAGGGCGTCGGGTTGGACCTGAGGGGAAGGCTTGGTGGGGCCAGCAGGAACAGAGTCGAACAAGAAGATGCCGAGGATCTGGACAAGCGCCTTCAAAGGCTGAGGATCTAGACAGCGCTCAATGCTTGGATGCATGGAGGCGAGCGAAGAGCATGTCCAGCTTCCTGATCTCGTCGCTGCCCAGGTCCTTCACCTCCCAGAGCTTGCGCCCATACACGATGCCCAGAACCCTGCCGACTTGCTGAAACACAATGTGCACGTCAATGTGCGAGACCGGCGCCATGTGCTTGCACGCAATGAGCTCGTTGAAATCGGCAGGCTTCGGATAGGCGGTGATAGGAGCGGCATCCGTATCAGTAAAATTCGTCGTGAAGGTGACAGCGTTGCTCATGGTCGACAAAACGACATAGGACAGACCACAAGCGGTCACGATGGACAAGAGCTGCCCCCAGAAGCGATGATTAATGCGTGTTGGATCGGGAGTGCAGTCACGGCAGCATGGAATGTAGTAAACCTCGGCATTCTTGAGCTTGCAAGACCTCGAAAGCGCCCAAGGTCCGTTGTCGCGCCAGAAACGGGCCATCACAGCATCACGCAGCTCGTCACGATGCCTCTTGAGCTCCAAGAGCATAATGTGGTCGGGGAAGATGGCGGGTGCCACGTCCAGCAAGTCGATCCCAGCCTGCGCAACTTCCCTGTCGTACTCCACTCTGAGCGACTTCGTGGGCTCAGCCATCCGGATTTGCCTGGGAGTTCGAGGAAATCGCTTTTATGGGGTGGACACTTGCCCGGATTTGCCCGGAAAAATCTATTTCTTGTGAAAAAATTAAAACTCCAACCGTCGCATTTTTGTTGCAGCTTGCCCGGATTTGCCCGGAAAAATCTATTTCGAGCAAAAAATTTAAAACCCCAACCGTTGCATTTTTGTTGCAGGCTTTAAAAGGATTTGATCTCGCGTCGAGTCAGGCGGATGAGCGACCACGCTCTACGATGCATCGCCGCGCTCGACAAGCACCGCCAGGATATCACGATGCTATGGTGGCTGAAGCAACCAAAGTGGCTCGCACAATTCAAGGCGGGGAGAGAACTGCTCCACTGGGCGCAGAACATTATGGAGGTGAGCGGACGAGTCCTCACCAGCGACGAGTTTCAGGGCGAGGTCCATCGAGTCTTCCAGCAGCGAGGGGTTTGCCCTGTGGCACCGGAGCGTGTAGTGGCCAACTGGAAGAAGGATACCACCAAGGAGATGTGCCTGAAAGAGCAGTGGCCCAAACCCTTTCTCCCCGTGATGCTCCAGGCAAAGCGCGCACAGGATCAGCAGGGATCAGGGGCGTTCATCCTGTTCTCCAGCTGGCAGGACGCGATGATTGCTCTGAGAGAGATGGCCAAGACCAAGACCTACCACTACGCCAAGAAGAGCAAGATTTTCCTGGCCAGCATGGTGTACGAGAATCAGCTCACCGACATGGGTGGGTACGACTATCCGTGCCGCATCATCCTGGACTGCGACGCCAAGGAGGCCCAGTTTGGGAACAGGTACACCCTGGAGCAGCTCGCAGACTGCATCAGCGAGGTCCCCGTGTGGTTCACAAGCCAGCTGATCAGGATAGGCGCCATCAAGCCAGCGGACGAGGTGGTGGTTTATGAGAAGGAGAAGTCCAGGAAGGGGAAGGCCTCCAGGCACTACATCTTCAACATTGTCGGCCTGTCCACCTGGGACATCCAGGCCGTGCTCCGGGAGGTGTTTCTACCCTTCATCGAGAAGGACAAGGCGGACTCTGGCAAGCAGAAGAAGACCCCTGGATCGGACCTGCCCAAACCATGGCACGTCACAGACACGGTCCCGCACCACGGCAGGGGGCAGTACTCGGTCCTGGGATTTTTCGACGAGAAGAAGGGCGAGACCGAGTGCCCGGCATTGACAAAGCGTCTAGTCATCGTCAACGGCCAGATCACCCAGACAGGGTTATGCCGGATCCCACGCAAGGACGCATCATTGGACGCCGAGCAGGCCCTAAACCTCCTGCGCCGCGCGTGCTACACATGCCCCGTCTTTGATTTCGTCACGCTCGATCCCAAGTTCATGGTCCAGAGGCAGGTTACATACTGTTTATTCCGCCCACCGTGAGGCTCGAACTCACGGAACCCCAAACGGTGGCAGGCAAAAAATGGGCTGGGCGGGCCCCCCCGCGCTGGACCAAGCGCTGCCCGATCCCCTGCATCGGGGTTCCTGCCGGGGTGGATTCTGTCAGCGATGGCCAGGATCACGGGCAGAGCAGGGGGGTACGACATCAATACGAGCATGCACTGTCTAGACCACGTCCACGCCCACATCTCTGGCTATGTGCGCGACATCAAAAGACAAGACGTGGCCCACATCTCTCGTGCTCTCTTCTGCCCCTGCCTGGCGTGTAAGGGTGTGGTCCGGGTGCACAGCTCGAATGGCACGTTTGTTGCGGTGGCCGAGGACGGGAATGCGCTGTATGCCAGATGCTCCGATAGGACGTGCCTGTGCGACAAAGAAGACATGGAGCAAGGCTGGGTGGACGTGATACAAGCCTCTGGACCTAGACCCTGGATCAAACTCACTGCAACAAAGCTGGCCGTTCTCGAAAGCGAAGCCCAGCTACCCCGGTCCCAGCATACAAACAAGAAGGCAAGACGACACTGAAACCGACAAGCACCTTTCCGTCTCTGGGGGTACCTTCCGACGAATCTTCACGCTTCCGTATCCCTGCCGTTTTGATACTAGTACTAGTAGTAAAACAGTCCCCTTCTGTGTCAGCCCGCCAGGTGTCTCTATATACCCTTTATTCAGTTTCAGGTGGTTAGCAAGTTTAGTCTGTGCCAAACCTGACCACCCGGGCTTAAATACTGGAACCGTCCAGCGCCACCTCAGGGGTCCTTGCTCTGAAACGTACATTTTTTTACCATTCCTTCAGAGTAAAGGCCGTGACCGCGACGCACGCCAGAGACAGCCCGGTCGTCAAGGCAAAGGCGATCTGTGCATCCCGCAGCCTGTAGAGCGCGGCCAGCGCCATGGCCCACACGAGCAGCTTGAGGCGCGCTGGGATGGAGGTCAGGCCGAAACAGGGCAACAGCTGCTCCCGGATCTGCGTGGCCGTCCAGCACGCCGAGTAGAGCAATGCACTCGAGTACAAAACGCAGCACACCCAGTCCCAGCCCCCCCGAGAGAGGTCGTTTTCCAGCATGACGCGCAGTGTGTTGTTCGTGACGAAGCAGGCGCCATACCACACGGAGACACGGATCAATGCGCTCACCAGGCCCACGAACAGGCTGTAGTGCCTCTGGCGAGCGAAATGGTGCGAGGCGTACACGTTCTCCTTGTCCCCAAAGATGGGCCGGATCAGCCCGTGCTGCACGCAGGCGTAGAAGCCCAGGACAAAGAGCTGCAGCGCTCGCAGCACCGTCTCCCACACGCCCGCCACGTCCTCCTCCTGGGACGCTTCGTTGAGGCCTCGCAACACGTTGGGGATGGGCTCGAGGATCACGACGCCCAGGTTGCGCGAGGCCTCCACAGGGGTCACCATGCACGCACAGTAGGCCGCGAAGGAGAGCAGGAAGGCCACCAGCGCCGTGCTCTCGCGCTGCGGGAGGGTCTGGGCCGCCACGCAGAAGCCTGGTATGATGCTCATGATCACCCCGCGGCTGTAATGGATGCCCCGCGAGAGCGAGAGGAACAGGGCCAGCGACAGAAAGAGGGAGAAGAAGAGCTGCGTCAGGCGGTTGGCCTGCCCCAGCCGGTGCGTCTCCTTCACGTGCCAAGACGAGAAGTGCGAGAACAAGACCCCAGACACAGCCCCCATGGATAGGATGACGCCCGCGAGGAACTGGTCAATCGGTAATCGAGCAATACCTACGAGAACGGGAATGGATTTGCCAGTGATCAGGTCCGACGACAGCACCAGGACGTCAAAGATGAAAATGAGCACGGGTGGGACCTGCATTTCTTGGGCCTGGGATCACGCCCCCAGCTTATATCCTGGAAATATAAATGATCACGTCCCTCAAGTTATACCTGGAAATAGAAATGATCACGTCCCTCAAGTTATACCCGAAAATAGAAATGGTCACGTCCCCAACGCCTGCCCCTTGGATGGGGGCGAAAATATTGGCACGATCGTCCATAAAAGGCGCGGGAATTCCTGGATTCCACCAGGAGAAACGCCATGAGTCCTCCAGACACCGAAGTTCAACCAGAACAGCCCAGGAAGCGCCAGAGGGCAGCCCCTGTACCCCCAAAGCGCAGGCCTGCAAACGGGGTGCCCTTCAAGGACCAGGAGTCCGGCAAGTACACCCTCCTCGCCAGGGCCTACCAGAGGGGCAAGAAGCTCGAGATCAGCCTGTCTGAACCCGGGCCCAACGAGGAATGCAGCATCACCCTCGACCCGATCAGCGACTACAGGCTGCCGTTCCTGCCCCAGGAGGTCCCGTCCTGCGTCATGACGGGTGAGCCTGGCCTGACCAAGGCCAGCCTCCCGTGCGGCCACAGCTTCAACGCGATGGCCCTGCTCTACCACTTCACCAAGAACTCCATGACGTGCCCGATCTGCAGGGCCGGCCACACCCACGCCCAGATGGACTCGCAGTCCCTGCCCTTCCACGCCCGCAAGCACTTTACGCAGCACCTCGAGAGCCTGCACACCCAGGAGGTCAACGATCAGATCGCGGCAGACGCTAATCTCGCCGCGCGCATCCTCCAGCAAGAGGTCAGCAGGCGCGCCGGCGGTGGTTTCATGCCCATGACCAGGATCGTCCTCTTACTGCACGCGTACGACTCCATGGACGCCGGCAGTGGCCAGGACCCGACTTGGACATGGGAATTACCGCTTACTTCCTCACTCAACCTGGGAGTCCTCGAGTTCGAATCGTTTGGGTACTCGCTGGCCCAATTGAACCTGAACCTGCTTCGCTTGCCTACACGACCGAGAGGTTTTGAGGCGGCCATCGGCATCCAGAGCCTGTACTACGGCAGCATGGTCATGTTCAGGACCGTCCGGTTCCCGTCCACTGGCTCCCTCCATCGCGTCGTCTTTGCCAGAGACGCCGAGCCGACCGACCCGCTCGCCATCGAGGTCATCACCATGGATGGGTGCCCAGACTTTAACGTGTTCTACCGGCTGCGCTGGGTCATCTCGGTCGGCGCGTTTTCCAACATGGTCCTCCTCACCGCCACGAGAAACCATGTGGACGCCGAAATGGTGGCCGTTTAATAACAGAAATAAAAACGGCTCAGGCCTCGCGTGGGCGCTTGCCGGCCCGCTCCTCTGCAAGTGTGGACGAGAGGATCTCGGCAGTGCGCTGGGTCTCCTCCTGCATTTGCTTCAAAAGCGCGATGGACTGGCACATGTCCAGCTGCATATGCATATCTTGGATCTTCTTGCTCATGACCTGCTTCTCCTTGTTCAGCGACTCGTTCTCTTCGCTTTTCTCGGTCACCTCCCATTTGAGCCTGTTGATCTCCATGGTCAGCCGGCCTTTCTGGCCCTCAATCCTGTCACAGAGCTTGGTCTTGTGTGCCAGAGCCTCCTTGAGATTCCTGATCTCATTCTGGTAGTCTGGAATCACATTGCAGACTCCCTGCTTGATGTCTACGATATCGACCTTCTGGGACACTATGCCGCCTTCCATGGCCTCCAGCTTGACCTTTTGGAATTCCATGCCGCCCTCCATGGCCTCCAGCTTCACCTTTTGTGATTCCATGCAGTCCCCGATGGCATGCATACCGTCCTCGAGCAGCTCCAGCTTGACTGTATGCCCATCCAGCGAGGCTTTAAGGGCAGCAGCCGTCTTCTCGTCGAACTCCCTCGATGAAAGCAAGGCCTGTTGCGCGGCTGCCTTCTTCTTAGCCTCAATTTTGTTCTTGAGCGTGTCTGGGAGAACTCCACGGGTATAGCTGTAGCCAGTTTCGTCTTGCTGGGCCAGGATACGGAGGAGAGCATCAACTGCTGAAGAATCTCCATCATTGTGCGGGAACGTGACAGGCACGACTTGCCCAGCTCCTTGAGACTTGAAACTGCCGACGAGTTTGTTCTCCCGTACTTTATCCGCAAACTCCATGAAGAATTCGCCACTGCCGGTCTCCTTGTTGAAGGCAGCTTCCATGTACAGAATTTTGAACTCGTCGCCACCCCTGGATTTCATGAACTTGAAGTTCCTGGCGAATTCAGGATTGACGTTGAAGCACGACAAAAAATATCTGGATACTTTGCATGAGTCCTCCTGCACAAAACAAGGATTTGATGAGAAAACGTCTTGGGCCTGAACTTTTGTTCAGGCCCAGTTTTGGGAATGGTCACGTTACCTTCTCGATACCACGAAGGAAGTCCATAACTTCATCCACCGTCTTGCACCCCCAGCGGATACGAAAATGTGCTGCCCACCTCTGGATCTGACCCTTAATCAAACCAGTCTCCTCCACCAAAGCCTCTACATCGTCTGGCGAAAACACAAACGTCGGAGCGCGAGCGAGCATGACCCGTTTGAGCGGGACAGCCATCTCATCTGTGAAGCGTGGCACTGACATCGTGGCGTGGCTCTGAGTTGGTATGGGCGCCTGGCCCCTGCCCTTTATCACCTTTTTCTTCAAGGCGCCGCGCCGGGGACGTGACACCTGGCGCCGCGCTGGGGACGTGACACCTGGCCCCGTACTGGGGACGTGATTTTGGGGTTGGCGCCTTTCTCAACCCCGGTTTTTGGCACGGTCACGTTACTACATGAAAAAGTTGGGGCCTGAGGGTTTGTTCAGGCCCAGTTTTTGGCACGGTCACGTTACCACAAAAAGTGTTCAGAACTGGATTTTATTTCAGTTCCAGTTTTTGAGACGGTCATGTTACCCCACCTACATATCGCCACTGGGCGGGGGCGGGATGGGCAGTAAGGACAGGGCAGACTGGGAGGACTCGAGGACAACGCTGGAGCCTGGGACCTCAGCGGCTGAGGCGATTCCAGACTTGATGGAGTCGAGCTGGCTGGTGAACTGGGAGCTCGCGAGGTTGAACCTGAACTGGAGGCGCGTGTCCCGCCTGTAGGAGCACCTGTAGCCCGCGACGCACCTGCAGCTGGTGGGCTCCGTGGACAGCGGCTGGCTCACCGTGTTGGACGGGCAGAAAAATCGGGCCGTACTGGAGCAGTAGCTGTTGGCTGGGCAGGGCACGCAGGATGTGGATTGTGCCTGGGTCGCGTAGGTGCCAGACAGGCAGGCCTGGCAGGTGGTGCTGGATGGCGCCCC
>Ga0164292_10000792_pt1 | contig 25125 bp, 19 predicted proteins | sample GEODES117metaG_FD_111486 | JGI IMG/M metagenome (GOLD analysis project Ga0164292, IMG submission 111486) | Eutrophic lake water microbial communities from Lake Mendota, Wisconsin, USA - GEODES117 metaG | ecosystem: Environmental > Aquatic > Freshwater > Lake | place: USA: Lake Mendota...
ACCTCGCCGATCACAAAACCCGCCTCTTGCAGTCGTGGTTCAACAATCGAATAGTTGTTGCCGATGATGTTGGGTAACTCCACAAGATCGGGGCCAAGCGAGATCGAAAAGGCAATTCCCGAATCGCGCGCCACCTTCTCGCCCGGAGGCGGAGACTGCGCGCCAATTAAACCTTCGGCGGCAGCGTTGCTGTTGCTCGGTGGCGTTTCGAGGAGGTCGAGGCGCAAGGGGTCGAGCAACTCCTTGGCCTGGTCGAGTGTCAGACCAATGATTGATGGCACTTCGCGCAACGCGGGGCCGGTGGAGATCAACAGTTGAATCGACGTCCCCTTGAGGACCTCGTCGCCGGGCTTCAACCCCGTCTGCTCAGGCACCACCCACGAGATCGCCTTGCCCGATTCGATCTCTTCGCTCTCGGCCTGAGTTTGCGTCACAACAAGACCGCGCGATTCGAGCAGTGTGGTCGCCTCGCCGGCATCCATGCCACTCACGTCGGGCAGTTGGGCAAGCGTTTCACCCTCCGAAACGATGAGCACCAACGTTTCTCCCTCGCGCAACATCACGCCTACGGCCGGGTCGGTGGCCAACACGGTGCCCGCTGGAGCGGAATCACTGCGCTCTGCGCGAAAGACCACTTCCCAATCAAACGGGGTCACCAAATTGAGAGCCTCACTCTCGAGCAGCCCGACCACATTCGGCACCTCGTGCGACTGCTTGACGAACAACCGAAATCCCACAAACCCCACAATGAGCGCAACGACAACGCCTGCCGCAATCCACAAACGTTTATGGCGACGCACCTCAGACACTGGCGCAACGACAATTGGCTCGGCAGAGTCGGCAATCACCAAACGCGAACCTGTTGCGTCGCGCACCACCGCCTGGGTCTCGTCCAACTCAGCGGGAATCTCGGGCCGCAGCAGGTCGGCGGTACGTTCGGCCTCGCGCTGCTCGATGACTTCCTCGAACGACGCCGGCGCAAGTGACTCAATGGGTTCAGGTAACGGCATTTTGCCGGCAATAGAAGCAAGCGCCTGTCCAAACTCCAGTGCACTAAACCGTTCCTCGGCCTCGGGCCTCCCAGCTCGTTCAAGTAACGGTGCGATCGGTCCCAACTCGGCAGAGACGGGGAGCAGCTTGCCCACGCGTGCGGCCAGTGTGATGCCTGCGGTTTCACCCAAGAACGGCACTACACCAGTGATCAGCTCCAGCACCGTTGTAGCAAGCGAATACACATCGGAGCGCTCGGATGGATCACTTCCTGTTGCCACCTCAGGCGCCGCGTATCCCGCCTGCTCGTTACTCATCAACTCCACCTTGGCGACACGCTTGATACCAAGGCCAGCGAGGCGCACGCGATTGTCTTCACCAAGGAAAAGGTTCGCCGGACGCACATCGCCGTGCACCCACCCGTTGCCGTGGAGATAGTGCAGGGCGCGGCACACGTCGAGTCCCACAACGAGTGCTTGAGATGGTGTCAGACGCCTTCCGCGGTCGAGTAACTCTCGTAACGAGCCTCCTGGAAAGTATTCAAGGATCGTGAAGGCATAGGACTCTCCATCCACCTCCTCGACACCCCAGTCATCGATCGGCGCGAGCGCCGAGTGTGAAAGTGCTGCCAGACGCTGGGTCTGCGTGCGAAACACTTCTAACGCATCAGGGATGGTGACGACGCCAGCGTCGAGATCGAGGAGCGACGACGCCCCCGACACGCGCACCACCACACGAGTGTCGAGTCGGATGTCGGTGGCGTCGAACACCGTCGACGAACCAGAGCCGCCACTGCGCGCTTCATCTAATCGATACCGGTTCGCGAGGAGCGTGCCGATCAAGGCAGAAGGATCAGCCATCTCGTCACTAAAACTAGTCGCCACATACCGGCCTCCGACTGTCGCGAACACGATCAAATCGGCGAGAATAGACAGGTGACAACGAAACCTCGCCGGGCCTTCGACAAGAAACTCTTTCTCGCGAGTATCGGCATGGCACTCGGTTTGACGATCATCATCTTTGGTTTCCGTACCGGCCTAACCGGACGTGATGCGTCCAATCTCCCCGACGCAATCGAAGGCATCTCGCCAGCAGACGATGCACGGGTATTACGTCAGTCCCAAGTGATTGTCGACTTCGTCGACGGGTACATAGCGCGACTCATCATTGACGACATCGAACTGCCCACCACACGACTCGATGAATTGGTAACGAGCGGCACTCAGCCCCCACCTGGCGCCCAAGTCGACTTGCCTCCAACTGCGATCTTCGATCCCGGCAACTACACCATCAGCTTCCTTCCACAACCGGGCGCGCCGATTGAGCAGTTCAGCCAGGGCGAGCACACGGCGAAGGTGATCTATTGGCCCATCGACCAGGACGAAAGTCGGGCGCGGACCTATTCGTGGACCTTTATCACCGACTAGGGTGACCACTACCCACACGGGAGAGCGTCGACGCACCGCCAGTGCGCCGGCCGCCGAAGGAGCAACCACCCCGGAACCTCTCAGGTGCAAAGGACCGTGCGGGTGAATCACGCTGGAAAGTGACGGCGACTGCCACGGCAGGCGCAGCCCACCGAAGGGGAAAGGGACATCGTCCCGAAGCTCTCAGGTGCCCATGACAGCGGGGGTGCACATTCTGCACGAACCGACTCAGCGAGGGCGCACCATGACGACTGACCACTTCACCGCACGACACATCAGCATTGATGATGCGGCGCAACAACACATGTTGAGCGTCATTGGCGCAGCGAGCGTGAAGGAACTCATCGCGCAGGCAGTTCCCTCCAGCATCCTGATGCGCGAAGGACTCGACCTCGACCCGCAGTACGGCACGTTAAGTGAGTCGTCAGTAACCGAACAACTGCGTGCGATTGCGTCGCGCAATGTGGTGCGCACGTCGCTCATCGGTCAGGGCTATTACGGCACTCACACGCCGCGAGTTATCGCGCGAAACGTGCTCGAGAATCCCGCCTGGTACACCGCGTATACGCCGTACCAACCGGAAATCAGTCAGGGTCGACTCGAGGCGCTCCTCAACTTTCAGACCATGGTTGCCGAAATCGTTGCCCTCGACATCGCGAATGCATCGATGCTGGACGAGTCCACCGCCGCAGCCGAGGCCATGACCATGGCGCACCGCCTTGCCAAGAGCGACTCCAACATCTTCGTCGTCGACGCCGATACACATCCGCAGACGCTCGCCGTGCTGGCCACCCGCGCCGAGCCACTCGGCATCACGCTTGACATTCGGCCACTCGCCGACATGACTAACGCCGACGGCTACGGCGTGTTGCTTTCAACGCCTGCATCCAGCGGCGCGATTCCCGACCTAGCGGTGGTGCGGGCAATAGTCGAACACGTCCATGCCGCCGGAGGCATCGCCGTTGCCATCACCGATCTCCTTGCCTGCTGCCTCATCACCCCTCCCGGTGAACTCGGCGTTGACATCGCAGTCGGCTCGGCGCAACGCTTCGGTGTACCAATGGCATTCGGCGGACCACACGCGGCGTTTCTCGCCACTCGCGAGTCGCATGCGCGATCGCTCCCCGGTCGACTCGTCGGCGTATCTACCGACACCGCCGGACGCCCGTCGCTGCGCCTCGCACTACAAACCCGCGAGCAACACATCCGCCGCGAAAAGGCGACCTCGAACATCTGCACCGCCCAAGCGTTGCTGGCCAACATCGCCGGCTTCTACGCCGCATGGCACGGCCCCGAAGGGCTCACCAACATCGCCGAACGCATTGCCCACCTCACGTCGCTTGCAGTGGCGGGTCTACGCGCCGGTGGCGTTGCCATCGTCAATGATTCGTGGTTCGACACGGTGACGGTGGACGTTGCAGACGCCGAGGCCGTGCATGCCGCTGCACTCACCCACAACGTGCTACTCCGACGCGTGTCAGCTACGCGCATTGGCTTCAGCCTGGACGAGACATCAACATTCGAAACCGTGTCCACGTTGTGGGCAATCTTCGGTGTCGATGCAGCAGATGCTCGAGGTATCGCCCCGGGATTTACTGCACGCCGCTCCAGCGAGTTTCTTACCCAGTCGACATTCCACCGCTATCGCACCGAGCATGAGATGCTGCGCTATCTGCGCCGACTCGCCGACAAAGACCTGGCGCTCGACCGCACCATGATTCCGCTCGGTTCCTGCACGATGAAGTTGAACGCGACAGTCGAGATGGAGCCGATCTCGTGGCCTGAATTCGCCAACATCCACCCCTACGCCCCCGAGTCCGACACGGCGGGCTATCTGCAACTCATTCACGAACTCGAAGCGATGTTGGTGAAAATCACCGGTTACGACGCCGTAAGCCTGCAACCCAACGCAGGTAGCCAAGGCGAGTTCGCGGGGTTGCTGGCTATTCGTGCCTATCACCGCAGCAGGGGCGACGATCAACGCATCATCTGTCTCATTCCCTCGAGTGCACACGGCACTAATGCCGCAAGCGCCACGATGGCGGGACTGCAAGTCGTCGTGGTGGCCTGCGACGAGCACGGCAACGTCGACATGGGCGATCTCACCGCCAAGTGCGGGCAAGCTGGCGATCGCCTGGCCGCGCTGATGATCACCTATCCCTCAACGCACGGCGTCTTCGAGTCTGCAGTGACCGACATGTGCGCCCTCGTGCACGACCATGGCGGACAGGTGTATGTGGATGGCGCCAACCTCAACGCACTCGTCGGCATCGCCCAGCCGGGCAAGTTCGGCGCAGACGTGAGCCACCTCAACTTGCACAAGACATTCTGCATTCCACACGGTGGCGGCGGCCCCGGCGTCGGTCCGGTTGCAGTGCGCGCGCACCTCGCCGGATTCCTCCCGTCGCACCCACTCCACCCGGGCACGGTCGGTCCAGTTTCGGGCGCACCGTACGGCTCGGCGGGCATCCTGCCCATCTCGTGGGTGTACATCGCCCTCATGGGCGGTGAGGGGCTTCGGAGCGCAACCGAACTCGCGATCCTGTCGGCCAACTACATCGCCATGCGACTCAACGAGCACTTCCCTGTGTTGTACTCAGGCAACAAGGATCGCGTGGCCCACGAATGCATCCTCGATATTCGCCCCATCACCAAACACACCGGCATCTCGGTTGATGACATCGCCAAGCGACTCATGGACCATGGCTTTCATGCACCGACGATGAGTTTCCCGGTGGCCGGCACGCTGATGGTTGAGCCCACCGAGAGTGAGACGTTGCAGGAAGTCGACCGCTTCTGCGACGCAATGATTGCGATCAAGAGCGAGATCGACCGCGTGGCATCGGGCGAGTGGAGTGCCGAAGACAACCCGCTGCGCCACGCGCCACACACGGTCGAAGACGTTGTTGGTGAGTGGACGCGCACGTACCCACGCGAACTGGGGCTCTACCCCAGCCTCGCCACGCGTACGCGCTTGTACTTCCCGCCAGTATCACGCATCGATTCGGCCTACGGCGATCGCCACCTGGTGTGCTCGTGCGAGCCGCTCGAAAACTACGCGCGCGAAGTGGTGACGAACGGCGGCTGAACGACTCGGCCATCGATCATCGTGCCGCGCACGTCGATTGACACTGCAGCGCCAACGTCGAGACCCGGCTCAAGGAATGCAAGTGCGATACCGCACTCGAGCACAGGCGAGAAGTTGCCGCTCGACACGACACCCACACGCCGACCATCAAACAGCACATCACACCCATCACGCGGTGGGCGCCGCGAGTCACAGAGAATGCCGCGCAATTCGCGCGCCACACCCGCTTCACGCTCGGCCACAAGCGCGTCCTTGCCACGAAACGCGGGTTTGTTCCATGCCACCACCCAGTTCAGCGAGGCCTGCAGCGGCGTGATGCCATCGCCCAGCTCGTGTCCATGCAGCGGCAATCCGGCTTCGAGGCGAAGCGTGTCGCGCGCGCCAAGACCGGCGGGCGTGATGCCTGCGGCAACGATTGACTCCCACACACGCGCAGCGTGCTCGACCGGCACCGCCACTTCAAGGCCGGGCTCCCCCGTGTACCCGGTGCCCGCCGCCACGCACGTCACGCCGTCGAGTTCGAGTTCGATCACACGAAAGCGCCCCACCGCTGCAAGTGCGGGCGAGTAGTTCGCCAGCAATTCCTTCGCACGAGGCCCCTGCACGGCAAACACCGCGCGCGACGCTGTCACATCAACACCGCCGATTGCCGCCACCACGTTGTCGGTGTTCGACGCATTGGGCATCACGTCGAAACGCTCGTCGCTCACCCACCACACGATGATGTCGTCGAGCACCGAGGCGTCTTCGCCCAACAAGTGCGTGTACTGCGCGCGCCCTGGCGCAATCTTGTCGAGATCATTAGTCAGCGTGCGCTGCAAACTTTCCTTTGCCGCAGGGCCCTCAACACGCACCGTGCCCAAGTGCGACACGTCGAAGACGACTGCCTCGCGACGACATGCCAAATGTTCGGCAACCGTGCCACTCGCATAGGCAAGGGGCATCTCCCAGCCGCCAAAGGGCACCATCTTGGCGCCCAGCGCCCGATGCAATGCATCGAGTGGGCCACGCCTCGCGTCAGCCACCGATCAGTGCGCGGTAGCCGGCGGCATCCAACAGCGCATCCAGCGCTGCGGCATCGAAACCGGTGACCTCGCAGATCCAACCCTCACCGTACGGATCCTTGTTCAACAGATCGGGACTCGACTCAAGCGCATCGTTCACCGCCGAAATGGTGCCGCCCACAGGAGCGTAGATCTCGCTCACGCTCTTGGTGCTTTCGATTTCACCGAACGACTGACCACCCGACACTGCGGCGCCGACCTTGGGCAAATCGACAAAGACGATGTCGCCCAGCGCGTCTTGCGCGTGGTCGGTGATGCCGATGCGGGCAACGCCGCCCTCAACGCGCACCCATTCGTGGTCGGTGGAGTACTTGAGCGAGTCAGGAATGTTCACGCCGAAAACCTTATCTCACAGCCCTTTATGGCAACGAGTGGTAGGCGGCGGCATCGAGCACCGCCTCCAATGTTTCGTCATACGACATCTGACACTCAATCAACCACCCCGCACCAAACGGGTCATCGACAATCGGTGCCGCATCGTGCGCAAGCACCTCATTAACTAACACCACCGTGCCACTGATCGGCGCTACCAATGCACGACGTGCGCCGTCATGCACCGCCCAACCAAGTGGCTCGCCCTGGCGAATGGACTCCCCGACTTTCGGCAACACGACTACATCAATTGGCCCGCCGAAACGGCTCGTCACCCCGATGCGCGCCGACTCGCCCACCACCAACACCCAGAAGTGCTCGGTTGAATAGCGAAGATTGGCGGGTAGTTCCACCGGCCAAGATTAGGTCTTCGAAACAGGCCGCTCGGTTGAGCGCCGACGCATTGCCAGGAAGGCGATAGTCGTGTCAGTCGAGTGTGCCGCTGTCCAGCAAGCGCTGGAATCCCTCGGCAGGCACCACGGGAATGCCGAGTTCAGCCGCTTTCGTCACCTTTGATGCGCCAGGCGCCTCACCCACGACAACGCAAAACGTCTTTGCACTCACCGAGCCGGGTGACTTGCCGCCGCGATCCTTGATCGCCGCTTCTGCTTCTTCCCTGCTGAATCCGGGCACCGTGCCGGTGACCACGACTGCTTTGTCGACAAGCGTCTGCGGCAGATTGCTCACCGTCACGTTGCCGAATGCGACACCTGCGCGCCGCAACTTGTCGATGATCGCGCGGTGTTCCTTCTTGTCAAACCATGCGGTGATCGAAGCAGCAATGACCTCACCCACCCCATCAATCGCGCTCAGTTCATCTGCCGATGCCTCGGCGATGCGGTCGAGTGAGCCAAAGGCGCGTGCGAGTGATTCAGATGCAGCAGGCCCCAGGTGTTTGATGCCGAGTGCGGTGAGCAACTTGGGCAGTGGGCGATTCTTCGACTCGTCGATTGCGCGCAGCAGGTTGGTCGCGCTCATCTCGGCGAAGCCATCGACCTGGAGCAGTTGTTCCATCGTGAGGAAGTAGAGGTCACCAACGTCGTGCACAAGACCGAGATCGGAAAGTGCGAAAACGGTCTTCTCACCGAGCCCTTCGATGTCCATGCCGCCGCGAGACGCGAAATAGATGATGCGCTGGTCGCGCTGATACGGGCACAGCGGCTCCACGCAGCGCGTGTCAGCCTCACCTTCTTCCTGCACAAGCGTGGACTTCAGGTCGCACGGACACTGCTTCGGAAACGTCCACGACTTCAGACCCTTCGGCCGCAGGCTGAGCACGGGGCCGACCACTTCGGGAATCACGTCGCCCGCTTTACGCACGATCACGGTGTCGCCGGGTCGCACGTCTTTCAGCGCCACTTGCTCGCGATTGTGCAGCGTGGCCATGCCCACGGTGGAACCCGCCACCACTACGGGCTCCAGCACGGCAAAGGGTGTGGCGCGGCCTGTGCGTCCGATGCTCACCTGAATGTCTTTGAGCACCGTATTGCGCTCCTCGGGGGCGAACTTGAAGGCAATCGCCCAGCGGGGTGCGCGCGAGGTGACACCGAGCGCCTCGCGTTGGGCCAGGTCATCGACCTTGACCACCACGCCGTCGATTTCGTAGCCAAGGTCGTGGCGATGGGCCTCCCAGCGATCGCAGTAGGCAACCACCTCTTGGAGTGAGTCCAACACCGTGGCTTCGGGGTTGACCGGAAAGCCCAGTCCACGGAGGTAGTCAAGCGTGTCGCGGTGGCTGGTAAATGCCGGCACACCCTCGGTCTCGCCCAGTTGATAGGCCCAGAAAGCCAGTTGCCGGGTTGCCGTGATGGTTGGGTCTTTTTGGCGCAAACTGCCGGCGCCGGCATTACGGGGGTTGGCGGGCACGGGCTCGGGCTTCTTGCCCACACGCGCGCGCTCTTCGTTTTCGCGCTCCTTATCGGCCTTCAGGCGCTCGAAGGCGTCAATCGGCATGTATACCTCGCCGCGCACTTCAAGCACGGCGGGCACGTGTTGGCCCATGAGCTGTTTAGGCAGCACGACAATTGTGCGCACGTTGGCAGTGACGTCCTCGCCAACCTTGCCGTCGCCCCGCGTAGCCGCCTGCACAAGGACGCCGTTTTCATAACGAATGCTCATGGCCAGGCCATCGATCTTGAGTTCACAGGCGTATCGCACGCGAGCCCCCGCGACCCCCTTGGCCACGCGGTCCCCCCATTGCGCCAACTCATCCCGATCCATCGCATTGTCGAGGCTCATCATCGGCACGGCATGCGTCACCGGAGCAAACGTGGTGACTACGGGTGCGCCTACGCGCTGCGTGGGTGAGTCGAGCGTGACGAGTGCGGGGTATGCAACTTCGAGGGCGATGAGCTCGCGCTTTAAGTCATCGTATTCGGCATCCGAAATCTCTGGTGCATCGTGTGCGTAGTAGCGCTCGTCGTGTCGCGTGATGGCTTCGCGCAGCCATGCCGCGCGCTCAGCAATCGGCTTCGTCGCACGTTTCGACACGCAGAGAACGCTACTGAACCAAGCTTGCGTCGTAGGCTCATTTCGTGTCGAAGTGGCTGGTGAGGTTCAACGGGTGGATTGTGCGCCTCCTGTGGGTTGTCGCAGCACTCGTGCCCAACACCTTTGACACGACCTTCACGTCGGAAAACCGCATAGCAACCGTCATAACGGTGCAGAGCTGGGTGGTCTGGTCGATCGTTGCACTTGCCACCTGGGTGTTGCACCCGGTGTCGCTCACGGTCATCCGCGTCTTTGCCCCGCTCCTCGTCACTCGTCTGATCATCGGCATTCCCGCTGATAACACTTCCCCGCTCGCCATCGCCGCTGCGGTTGCCGCCGCGGCCGCCACGCTCGTGGCGTTTTCGGCCGAATACGGCCACCGTCACGTGCAGGCAGCCGCATACGGTGCCGAGGTCCGCCATCTACTCCGCATCCCCACGCCGCTTGTCGCACCCACGCTTCTCGGCTGGCTCGTCATCGCTGCCTCCGTCAGTACTGCGCCGGCTTTCCTTGCCGTGGAAAACTGGTTGCTCGGCGTGCCACTCGCGATAATCGCAGTTTTGTTGGTGTGGCGACTCGTGCCGCGACTACATCGCCTGAGTCGCCGATGGTTCGTCCATGTGCCGGCTGGATGGGTGATTCACGACGATGTGGTACTGCAGGAAAACCTGCTCATCAAGAAGCACGCCATCAACTCACTCGATCGTGCGCGTGCTGATTGTGAAGCACTCGACCTCACGGGGCTCACCCGCGGCGTACCGCTCGAAGTACAACTCCGCGACATGATCGATGTGCGACTCACGCCACTAGCGGCCCGGCTCAATAAGACCGACGATGCACTGCACGCGCGAGCGCTGTTGGTGGCACCGAGCCGCCCCCTCGACGTGTTGCGTTCAACACTGCCGAAGTAAGCCCAATAACGCGAAAGGGCGGGGCGCATTACGCACCCCGCCCAATTCGTGTACTGAATGTGGCTTAGTTGCCGCCCTCGAGGAGTTCTACCTCGATGGGTGCATACCCTTCGCCGCTTACGTCAATGCCCAGGTCGCCCAACAGGATCAGCGCCTCAGCGACGATGTCGTTGGTGTATGCCTCGGCGTCCGGAGCAGCGGTCAACACCGTCGATCCCTCGAGGTTCTTGGCCTCAAGCGACAACTGCACGGTGCGGTCCCACGCCTCGGCGTTGATGAAGCCTGCGCCTTCAGCGGCCGGCCAAATCAACTTGTTGACTTCGTTCATCTGCCACAGCTGGTGGCTGTTGCCGAGCTTCGAGCCCTTCGACACGACGATGTCGCGGCAGGTCTCCACATTGTCGCGGCAGAACGCCCAACCCTGGAGCGAAGCGGCAACGAACTTGACGGCGGTCGAGCGATAGCCCTCGTCGTTCAAGCGTGAACCGTCGGCCCAGATGGCGTCCTGCAACATGCCAACGCCCTCTTCTTCATACGAGATGACGTTGAAGTCCTCGGGCTGATACAGCTCGCCCGTATCCGGGTTGACGGCCTCGAGCACCTGTGCGTACTCGTTGTAGGTCATTGCCTCTGCGGCATCAATGTCGCCGGCGAGCAAGCCCGCCATGTCGAACTGCTGCTGCACCAACTCGACATCGGCCGCAGGATCGAGATCAGCCTTGGTGAGGCCAGCGAAGATCTCGAACTCGTTGCCGAAGCCCCAGTTACCAATCTTCTTACCCTTGAAGTCGGCAATCGACGTGATGCCGGCATCAGCGAACGACACCTGCAAGGTGCCCGAGCGCTGGAACACCTGCGCGATGTTCACGATGTTGGCACCGGCCTCGCGACTCGCGAGCGCCTTCGACACCCACGAGATCGCAAAGTCAACGTCACCGTTGGCCAACTGCGTCTGCGGCACGATGTCAACGCCGCCTTCGACGATTTCGACATCCAAGCACTGGTCCTCATAGAAGCCCTGATCTTGCGCGGCGAAGTAGCCGGCGAACTGAGCCTGGACGAACCACTGCAACTGCAACTTGACCGGCGTGAGCTCGGTGCACTCGGTGCTAGCCGTGGTTTCTTCCGTAGATTCGTCAGTCGATTCCTCGGCACTGTCATCGCTTGAGCCGCCGCATGCGCCGGCAATCAAGGACAACGCCGCCAGGCTCGCGACTGCGAACTTGATGCGTGATTTCCTCATTGGTTGTGTTCTCCCCCGGGGTCGAGACCCCTGTTTAGTGTTGTTCCTTACTGGTATTCGTTCCACCGCCACCTTTGCTGGTGGCGTTTTCCAGGACTACGGAAATGACGTAGAACCCTAGACCAAGCATGCAGGCGCCGAGCACGTAGGCCCAAGCGGTTGCATTGCGCGAATTGGCGATGTTCGAGGTGATGCGGCTGCCGAGCCCGTTTTGTGAGCCGCCAAAATACTCGGATACAAATGCGGTGATAACTGAAGCCGGTGCGGCGATCTTGAGCGCAGTGAACAGATACGGCCGCGCATTAGGCACCCGCACCTTGCGCAAGATCTCAAACTCCGAGGCCGCATACGAGCGCATGATTTCGACGTGAGTACTACGCACCTGCGTGAGTCCCTTAGCAACGTTGACTAACACGATGAAGTAGACGACCAGCGTGACCATGATGCGACGCGGTGTTTCGCTGGTAATTGAGTACATGTTGTTGAGTACCGCGACGAGCACAAAGATCGGTATCGCGTTCAACGCAATAGCAAGTGGTGTCACGACCTCGCCAAGAAAGCGGTATCGACTCAACACAAAGCTCATTGCCACACCGAGCACGGTGCCGGCGATCAACCCGACAAGGGCATTCAGGCCCGACACCGATGCCGCCTCCCACACGCGCTCCGCGTTGTCGACGAACTCGCCAAAAATCTTCGACGGTGCTGCAAGGAAGTACGGCTTCAACGCGAACACCCACACCAGCCCTTCCCACAGTGCAAGAAACGCAATGCCAAACACCAGGGGTGGTGCAATGCGGCGAAGGCGTTCGGTCACGATCAGCGATCCTCTACCCCGCGCACGGCGCCTGCATTGGCGTGGTCGGCGTGCGTGCCGCGTAGCCCCTCACGCACGGCGGTAATGCCGTGGAAGAAATCGTCGGCATTACGTGTGTCTTCGGTGCGCTCACCGCTCAGGTTCACGTCGATCACTTTGGTGATACGCCCCGGCCGCGGCGACATCACCACCACGCGGTTCGACAAATACACAGCTTCTGGAATCGAGTGCGTCACGAACACCACCGTCGTTTTGGTTTCAGCACAGATGCGCAGCAACTCGCCCTGCATGTACTCACGCGTCATTTCGTCCAGTGCGCCGAATGGTTCGTCCATCAGCAACAACTGCGGATGTGCGGCAAGGGCGCGGGCGATGGCGATGCGCTGTTGCATGCCGCCCGACAACTGCCACGGGTAAAGATCGGCGAACTCGGGCAACTTGACCAACTCGAGCATCTCGCGGGCACGTTCGGCACGCTTGGCCTTGTCCCAGCCCTTCAACTCGAGGGGCAATTCGATGTTCTTGGCCACCGTGCGCCAATCAAACAACCCCGATTGTTGAAACGCCATGCCGTAGTCCTGCTCCAGCCGCGACTGACTTGCAGACTTACCATTCACGGCAATGTCGCCCGAGGTGGGTTCGAGCAGGTTGGCGATAAGTCGCAGCAGCGTTGACTTGCCGCAACCGGACGGGCCGATCAGCGACACAAACTCGCCGCGTTCCACGCGCAGGTCAACCCCCACGAGCGCCTCAACACGCTTGGGTGTGCCGTCATTGAAAATCTTGCTCACGCCGCTGACCAGCACTGCGGGGGCTTGATCGGTCATGCTGTGATCTCCTTCGGTCGATTGCGCATCAACAGCACATCCATTGCCGCCACCAACCCAGCCATCGCCAAGCCAAGCGCAGCGGCGCCAAACACCGCAGTGAAGACCTTTGCCGGGTCGGCGGTCGCCTCGCGGGCGTACTCAATGATGAGGCGACCAATGCCGCCCTTTAATCCCGTTGAAATCTCAGCCACGACAACACCAATTACCGCGCCCGTGGCGCCCAACTTAAATGCCGGCACCATGAACGGCACCGCAGCCGGAAAGCGCAGGCGTACCAATGTCTGGCGCCACGAGGCTGCATAACTCTGCATCAACTCAAGTGCCGCGGTCGGCGCACTCGACAGCCCGCGCAGCGTGCCTACCGAGACGGGAAAGAATGCGAGAAACGCACCGAGCACGGAGGCCGACAGCCAGCGCGGCCACGTGAACGGACCAATCTCAAGCTTGCCGCCCCACGCCACGACAAGTGGTGCGAGCGCGATCAGTGGGACGGTCTGCGACAACACGAGATACGGCAACAGTCCGCGTTCGAAGATGCGGAAGCGCGCCATCACGATGGCGAGTCCGACGCCGATCGAGCCGCCGAGCACGAACCCCACGAGGGACAGGCGGAACGAATACCACGCACCTGACAACACGACCTCCCAAATCTTGGTGTCACTACCTCGCAACTCGGGCTTGCCGTATCGACTCAACATCGACCACACGTGCGGCATGGCCGTGTCGTTGGCACGCGGCAGGATCGCCACACCAAACACCTTGCCGCCATCGTCCGGCCCGACCCACTTGTAGAACTCCCATAACGCGGCAACGCCAGCGAGCGCGACGACAAACATTGCCGTGCGATATGCCGTGCGTCGGAGTGTCATTGGGTACGGCTCATTCCTTGGCTTTGCCCAATTCGGCGATAGCCGGCAAAATCTTCTCGCCATACGCGTTCAGCGTTTCGTCCTTGCCGTCATGCTGCAAATAAATGGCGAACTGATCGACACCCAGTTCCTTCAACTCGGTAAGTCGACGAATGTGCTCGTCGACGCCACCCAGAATGCAGAAGCGATCCACGATGTCATCCGGTACGAAATCAGTGTGCGAGTTGCCCGCACGACCGTGATCGTTGTAGTCGTAGCCCTTACGACCCTTGATGTAGTCGGTGAGCGCCTTCGGCACGGGCGCGTCGGAGCCGTAGCGCTCGACGATGTCAGCCACGTGGTTGCCCACCATGCCACCGAACCAACGGCACTGATCTCGCATGTGCGCCATGTCCTCACCCACATACGCGGGGCCGGCAACGCAGATCTTCACGCTCTTCGGGTCGCGGCCGGCGGCGGCTGCCGCGTCACGCACGGCCTTGATCGTCCACTCGGCAATCGACGGGTCAGCCAACTGCAAAATGAATCCGTCACCCACCTCGCCAGTGAGCGCGAGCGCCTTGGGGCCATATGCCGCAACCCACACCTCGCATTGGCTCTTCGTCGCCCACGGAAAGCGAATCGTCGAGCCGTTGTAGTCCACCGCACGACCGTTGGCGAGTTCACGAATCACATGAATGCTGTCGCGCAATGTGGCAAGCGTGGTGGGCTTGCCGTTAGTAACACGCACCGCGGAGTCGCCACGGCCGATACCGCAAATTGTGCGATTGCCGTACATCTCGTTCAACGTGGCATACGTACTGGCCGTCACCGTCCAGTCACGCGTGGCGGGGTTGGTAACCATCGGTCCCACCACGACGTTGCGCGTCTCGGCGAGAATCTGGCTGTAAATGACGTAGGGCTCTTGCCACAAGATGTGACTGTCGAAGGTCCATACATGCGAGAACCCAAACATGTCGGCCTTCTTTGCCAGGTCAACCACGCGCGCCGATGGCGGCGTTGTCTGTAACACCACACCGATGTCCATGTTCCCCTCCCCCGTCTGCTCGTCGCTCTAGCGATTCGTCGGGAACCCGAGGTTGACCGACGACGTGCGCGGGTCTGGCCATCGTGAGGTGACGACCTTGCCGCGCGTGTAGAAGTTGACACCCTCAGGCCCGTACATGTGCTGGTCGCCGAACAACGACGCCTTCCAACCACCAAACGAGTAGTAACTCACGGGAACAGGAATCGGCACGTTGATGCCCACCATGCCCACATTCACTTCGTATTGGAACTGGCGCGCTACGCCGCCATCGCGGGTGAAGATTGCCGTGCCATTGCCGAACTGATTGGCATTGATCGCAGCCAGACCATCTTCGTATCCCTTCACGCGCATCACCGTCAGCACTGGCCCGAAGATCTCTTCGTCGTAACACTTCATACCGGGCTTGACGTTGTCGATGAGGCTTGGGTTGAGGAAGTAGCCGGGCTCGCTGGCCTTATCTGTGCCATCGACCACCACGGTTGCGCCTTCCGACGATGCGTTGTTGACGTAGCCGGCAACCTTGTCACGGTGCTCTTTGCTGATGAGCGGTCCCATTTCGGCAGCGGGATCGGTGCCCGGGCCCACCTTCACGTTCGGGATGCGATCCTTGAGTTTCGACACCAACGCGTCAGCGATCGAGTCGGAGGCAAGCACGACGGACACCGCCATGCATCGCTCGCCCGACGAACCATATGCCGCACTCACCGCCGCATCAGCGGCCATGTCGAGGTCGGCATCAGGCAACACCAGCATGTGATTCTTCGCCCCACCGAGTGCCTGCACACGCTTGCCATTTTTGGTGCCCGTCTCGTACACGTATCGTGCGATCGGCGTGGAACCCACAAATGACACCGCAGCAATGTCTTGGTGCTCCAGCAAACGGTCAACCGCCACTTTGTCACCGTGCACGATGCTGAACACACCGTCGGGCAACCCCGCCTGGCGCAACAGGTCGGCAATGAACATCGACGACGATGGGTCTTTTTCGCTGGGCTTCAACACAAACGTGTTGCCGCACATGATTGCATTGGCAAACATCCACATCGGCACCATCGCCGGAAAATTGAACGGCGTGATGCCGGCTACGACTCCAAGTGGCTGACGAATCGAATACACGTCGACACCTGCTGAGGCCTGCTCGCTGTAGCCGCCCTTCAACAATGCGGGAATACCGCAGGCGAACTCGATGTTTTCAATGCCGCGAGCAATTTCGCCGAGTGCATCCGACGGCACCTTGCCGTGCTCGAGCGTCAACACTGAAGCAAGTTCCTTGCGGTTGGCGTCCAGCAATTCGCGAAGGCGGAACATGATCTCTGCCTTCTTCGACATGTTGGTTGCTCGCCAAGCCGGGAATGCTTCCTTCGCTATGGCAATGACGCGATCGACTTCTTCAACCGATGCGAGGTCGACCTCGGCCTGCTGCTCACCCGTCGCCGGGTTGAAGATCTTGCCGGTACGACCGGATGTGCCGGGAACAACCTTGTTGTTTACCCAATGGCTGACGCGCTGCATGATGTGATGCTCCTTAGTTGAGGTACTGGCAGAGTCCACGCTTGATGAACTTGCCGTGGCCCTTGCGGCCCTTGTAGGTGTCGTTTTCGATAATCACTTCGCCGCGCGACAGCACGGTGTCGACCTTGCCGTCCACCTTGAACCCTTCCCATGAAGAGTGGTCCATGTTCATATGGTGTTTGTCGTTGATGCCGATGGTCGTCTTGCCATTCGGGTCCCACACCAAAATGTCGGCATCTGACCCCGGCGCGATGATGCCCTTCTGCGGATACATGCCGAACATGCGCGCCGGCGTGGTGCAACAGGTTTCGACCCATCGCTCGAGCGACAATTGTCCCTGCACGACGCCCTGATAGATCAGCTCCATGCGGTGTTCGACGCCGCCCATGCCGTTGGGGATCTTGGCGAAGTTGCCGATGCCGAGTTCCTTCTGGTCCTTAAAGCAGAACGGGCAATGGTCGGTCGATACCACCGCCAGCTCGTTCATGCGCAGGCCCTTCCACAGGTCGGAATGGTGCGCATGCGTGTCGTGCTTGCTGCGAATCGGCGGCGAGCACACGTACTTGGCGCCCTCGAATCCCGGCTGGGCGAGGTGGTCTTCCAACGTCATATAGAGGTACTGCGGGCATGTCTCAGCGAACACGTTGAGCCCCTCGTTACGGGCCTCGGCCACTGCCTCAAGCGCCTCGGATGCCGACATATGCACGATGTACAGCGGCACATTGCCCGCCACCTTCGATAACACGATCGCGCGGTTCGTGGCTTCACCTTCCAGCAAACTTGGGCGGCTGATGCTGTGATACTTCGGGTCAGTCTCGCCACGAGCGATGTGTTGCTGCACGAGCACGTCGATGGCAATGCCGTTTTCGGCGTGCATCATGATCGTCGCGCCGTTCTCGCTTGCCGTCTGCATCGCGCGCAGAATCTGGCCGTCGTCCGAGTAAAAAACGCCCGGGTACGCCATGAACAACTTGAACGAGGTAACGCCCTCGTGCTCCACGAGATACGTCATGTCCTTCAGCGACTGCTCGTCGACGCCGCCGACGATCTGGTGAAACGCGTAGTCAACTGCGCAATTGCCCGCGGCCTTGCGATGCCACTCGGCGAGACCCTCGTGCACGTTCTCGCCATAACGCTGAAGCGCCATGTCGACGATTGTGGTGACACCGCCCCAGGCCGCACCGATCGTGCCGGTCTCGAAGGTGTCGCTCGCCGATGTGCCGCCGAACGGCAGCTCCATATGCGTGTGCACGTCGATACCACCCGGCACTACGTACTTACCCTTCGCGTCGATAACCCGGTCGGCCGTGACGTTGAGCGCATCGGCCTGACCGCGATTCAACAACGCGGTGATGGTTTCGCCCTCGATGAGGACATCGACTTCGTGACGGCCCGTTGGGCTGACCACTGTGCCGTTCTTGATGAGTGTGCGTGCCATGAGTTACCCCTCCTCAGTTCGTGATTCAGCGTTGTACTAATTCGTCGTAAGCATCCGGTCGGCGGTCGCGATAGAACGCCCAGCGATCGCGCACCATACGGATCTTGTCCAAATCAAGGTCGCGCACAATCAGCTCGGGTTTGTGCGGGTCACCCTGCTCGCCGACGAACTTGCCTTCGGGATCCACGAAGTAGCTCTGACCATAGAAATCGTCGTCGCCGTACTCCGATTCAATGCCAACGCGGTTAATGGCACCGACGTAATACATGTTGGCCACCGCCGCAGCAGGCTGCTCGATGCGCCAGATGTATTCCGACAACCCGCGACTGGTTGCCGACGGGTTGAACACAATCTCTGCGCCGTTCAAGCCAAGTGCACGCCACCCCTCAGGGAAGTGACGGTCGTAACAGATGTACACGCCAACTTTGCCCACCGCAGTGTCGAACACGGGATACCCGTCGGTGCCGGGCGTGAAATAGAACTTCTCCCAGAATCCCTTCACCTGCGGAATGTGCTGCTTGCGATACTTGCCGAGGTAACGACCATCTGCGTCGATGACAGCAGCGGTGTTGTAATACAAACCCGGCTGCACAATTTCATACATTGGCAATACGAGCACCATGCCAAGTTCCTTCGCCACCGATTGAAATCGCTTCGTCGTCGGACCATCGGGGATCGCTTCGGTGTAGTCGTAATACTTCGGGTCTTGTACCTGACAGAAGTACGGCCCGTAGAACAATTCCTGAAAGCACATCACCTGCGCACCTTGCTTTGCGGCCTCACGCGCCGCGGCCTCGTGCTTATCGATCATCGACTCTTTGTCGCCCGTCCAATCGGTCTGCAACAACGCCGCTTTGACCACTCGACCCATCTCGGTTCCCCCGTTCGTTTGGTGTGACCGAGGCTACTTGCGGATCCCCTCGCCGTAAAAGGGCGCAATCACGATCCGACGATCAGCCCCAGCAGCACACCCGCGCCAATGAGCCAGGCGCTATTCAGGCGGGTGAAAAGCAGTAACACCCCCGCGCCAACAAGCGCCGCACCCGTTAAAAAGTCGGTTACCGACGACTCGACGAGCCGGACGGCGACCACGGCCATGAGGGCGATCGATCCCGTCGCCACCCCGTCGAGGACATGGCGAAGTGCCTCGTGCCGCTCCACTACGCGAACAACCGAACCCACGAAAAACGCAAAGGCAAACGACGGCGCGAAGATGCCGATGGTGGCGGCTAGTGCTCCACCAATGCCATCAATCTGCCAACCAACAAAGGTGGCGGTAGTAAACACCGGACCCGGTGTTACTTGGCCAACGGCAACCGCGTCGAGCAACTGTTGACCCGTGATCCATCCACGATCTTGCACAAGCTGCGAATCGAGGAACGCCAGCAACACATATCCGCTACCAAAGATGAGCGAACCAATCTCGCCAAACAGTGCGAGGATGCGCCAAAAGCCAGGCACCATGGTCGCCGCGACGATGCCGACAAGCGCAGGAAATGCGGTGCGGCGTGCATTGCCTGCCGATCGAGCCACCAACATTGCTACGCCCGAGGCGAGCAGGGTGAATACTTCATGCAAACCAAGGGCGTTCAAACCAATTGCTCCCGCAGCAATGACCGCAACAAGCGGCGAGCCAATGATCACCTTGCGTAGGCGCACGAGCGCGACCACCACGATCGCCGCCACTATGGGAAAGACCCCATACCGCAGATCGTCGACGACGGGGCGAGCGCCATATTCGACATACGCGTACGCGAGTGCACCCACGATGAGCACGGCCGGTGCAATGAATGCAATACCCGCGACGAGAAGGCCTTTCACACCCCCGCGGCGGTGACCGATCGCCATTGCCAACTCGGTCGAGTTTGGCCCCGGAATCAACGCAGTTGCACCGACAAGCGTGGTGAACTCTCGGTCATCCACCCACCCGCGGCGCCGCACCACATGATCATGCATCAGGGCAACGTGCGCAGCAGGGCCGCCCACGCCGATCGTCCCCAAGAAAATGAAAAGACGAAACAGTTCGCCTAGTGATCGTCGCCCAACACCCACACGGCGCCTTCCGCAGTGTCGCGTACCTCGATGTTGATCGCGGCCAAATGGTCGCGAATGAGGTCGGACAGATCGAATCGCTTGTCGGCTCGCACGCGTGCACGCAGGTCGAGCAATACCGTCATCAGCGGGGCAACAACCTCGCGCGGGTCACGCAGGCCAACTTGGGCCACTTGTGCCAACTTGGCAATCATCCCCCGCAACACTCCGCGGGCGTAGTCGGTGTCGTCGCTCTGCAGTGTGTCGATCGACCAGGCAACGATGGCGTCGTCGAGTTCGAGCGCCGCACGGGCTGCGGCATCGGCATCGCCACGTTCAACGGCTGCGTGAAACGATTCGCTTAATCGGTCGGTAGCCGAACGCAACGAAACAGACATCACGCTGTCATAAGCAGTCGTTGACTCCACCACCGCGTTCACGGAGTGGCGCGGTGCGGCACCCGATGATGGGTTGCGTAGTCGATCCAGCGCAATGGTCTCGCCAGTTGCGACTTCCGTCGACACGTCGCGCACCCGCAGTGTGACTACACCCTTGCCCATGACACGTGCACTCTCGGCGTCGAGGTCAATCACCAGCGCAGTGTGTTCGTCTACACCTAATACATACACGTCATCGGGAAGTTCGGCCTCAAGCATCGCCAAGCGCCGCTCACCCATGTAACAGAAGCGCGTGTCGTGATGACCACCCTCCTGGTTGTTGTAGTGCGGAATGACGACGGCATTAATGCCAATTCCAGACAGCACGTCAAGGCCCGTCAACCAACGCGGATCCTCGCCCACCTTGTATATCTCGTACACGGGCAGCGTGTAGCGCCCGAGGGTAAGTGCCGCTGCGGAAGCGAACGTGACGATGCCACCACCGCGAAGTTTGGCGCGAATCAACTCGGCAAGCTGCGTTCCTTCCCACTGACGCAACGCATACGTGGGTGAGCCAGGCCCCGCAAATACATACTGCGCATCCGAAACCGATTGCATACCGCGTTCAGTGGCCAGTGCATCAGCGCCAATAATGCGCGTAATGCCGGCGACATCGAGGTTCATATTGATCGAGGTGCGGAAGTACTCCGTGGCCTTATCGGCTAACTCGGCAGCGTTTTCCTGAAACCCATAGGGCGTGTCAAGCAATACCGCATGCGCCGACTTTGGCAATCGCGCGGCTAATGCGCGATGCGTGGTGACCATGGTCGGGGCAGTCTCGCCCGAACCCATGATGGTGAGAATGCGTGGAAGTGTCATGTAAAGAATCCGTCGATCGTCGCCTCGTGCACCACACCTGCGAAGCGCTCGGGAAACTGCGCATGCAGGTCGTGATCGGCGGGGCTAAACCATTCAACACGCGAATGGGGCAACAACCGCGCCGCGCGCTCAACTGCCTCGCGCTTCGTATCAGCAAACACGCCGCGCGGGCCCTCTGCCGGCACCAGCATGACGGGAACCGCGATGTGTTCGTAGAGGGCAGATGGGCGGTGTTCCCACAGGCCGCGCAGAATCGACATATGACGCTCGAAGCGCAGCCACGGACGAATGGTGCCATCAGGCAAACGCTCCATGTTGGCCATCGCACCCTCGATACCCGACTCCGGCCAGTCGGGGTGTGCGCTGCACAAATACTGCCGCATCGCCTCGGCAGGTGTGCCCTCAAGACGCGGTGGCTGCAACGCAACAGCGCAGGACTCCCATTCGGAAAAATGTTCGCGCAATTCGAGGAAACCTCCGTCGACGGCAATCACACCGCGTATGAGTGCAGGCTGACGATGCGCGAGTTCGACCACCACGTTGCCGCCCCACGATTGGCCCGCGACCACGGGTCGCTCGATGCCGTTGCTCTGCAAAACCAGAATCAACGCGGCGAGGTCACTCGCTACCGTCGCCATGTCGTAGCCGTCATCCGGCTTATCGCTCAGCCCGTGCCCGCGTTGATCGACCGCAATCACGCGATGTCCACGATCGGCGAGCGCCTCAGCGGCACCACGCCACAGCAACGCGTTTGATGCCAGCCCATGCACGAGTACGAGCGGCGGCAGGCTGGCGCCACCGTCCCACTCCACCACCCGGACGCGCAGCCCATCGGGAAGCGCAATGAGTCGACTGTTCAGTTCGTCATGCATGTGCTGAGCGCACCCTATGCCAGCCCGTCGTAGGCTCTGCACTCGTGCGACCAAACGTGCTGCTCATCACGCTGGACCAATTTCGCGCCGACTGCCTCTCGATCGCCGGCCATCCCCTTGTGCGAACGCCGAACCTCGATCGTCTGGCTCGCGCAGGTGTCCGCTTGACGCGCCACTACAGCCAGTGCGCGCCATGTTCGCCAGGCCGCGCGAGTTTGTATACAGGGATGTACCAGATGAATCATCGTGTGGTGGCCAACGGCACGCCACTCGACCGCCGCTTCGACAATGTGGCGCTCATGGCCCGACGCGCCGGCTATGCCCCCGTGCTGTTCGGCTACACCGATCAGTCGGCCGATCCGCGCGACGTGGACGGGCCCGATGACTGGAGACTCACTTCATTCGAAGGCATCTTGCCTGGCTTCGACTGCGAACTGTTCATTCCAGAGCCGCACGAGGAGTGGATTACGTATTTGCGCGAGCACGGATTCGACGTGCCAATGAACGCACAAGCAGCGTTGACCTCCGAGCCTATGAGACCCGCTGAATTTGGGCTCTCGGCATTCCTCACCGATCGCTTTCTCGGATGGCTCGATCGGCAGCATGCCCCGTGGTTTGCGCATGCCAGTTATCTCCGGCCCCATCCGCCATACGCCGCAGCCGGCAAATGGTCCACCGCATACGACCCCGATGATGTCGAGTTGCCTATTCCCCCTGCCGACGACCGACATCCGTTTCACGACTTTGCTCTGCAGCTGTCCGCTGCGCAAGCACCCACCGATGAAGGTGAGATGCGTCGCTTACGTGCCCAGTATTACGGCATGATCGGCGATGTAGACGAACAACTCGGCCGCATCTTCGACACACTCGTTGCGCGTGGCGAGTGGGACAACACGATGATCGTTGTGACCGCTGACCACGGCGAACAACTCGGCGACCACGGGCTCAAAGAAAAGCTCGGCTACTTCGAGCAGAGTTATCACATCCTCGGCCTTGTCCGTGATCCTCGGCTCGCCGATCGCGCGGGCACCACCGTGGATGCATTCACCGAAAACGTGGACATCGTGCCGACCATCGCCGAGGCGATCGGCGAACCCGTCCCTGCGCAATGCGACGGCCTGCCGCTTACCCCGTTACTGCGTGGCGAACAGCCGCCCCAGTGGCGTGCTCATGCAACGTATGAATATGACTGGCGCCACCATTTCATTCGCATGGGTAATCGCGAGTGGCCATGGGACCGATCGCTCGAGCGCCAGAACCTTGCGGTGCTCCGCTACGACCACGCCGCCTATGTGCATTTTGGCGATGGCTCGTGGCTGGCATTTGATCTCACGGCAGACCCCACGTGGCGAACAAGCGTCACGGACCCGACACGCGTCCTCCCCATGGCCCACGACATGCTCAACTGGCGCTCGCGCCACCTCAATCGTGAACTCACCGGCATGCTCAATGAACAAGGCGGCATTGGCCGTTGGCCCGTCGACATAACGTGGCGATAGTCGCCAACAGGACACGACACATAGTCGTTACCCTGAGATAACTTTTTCCGGCGGTGAAATCGCCGAACCCCCATCCCCCACATCGCTAAAGAGGTCTCCATGCTCGCCCGCCTTGCGCGCTTCAGTGCCCGTCGTCGTCGTCTCATGGTGTTTGGCATCTGGATTCCGCTGCTCATCGGTCTCGGTGTTGCTTCAGCAACGCTTGGTTCGGATTTCGCTACCGAGTTTGATATTCCCGACAGCGAAACCAGTGATGTGCAGGCGCTGCTTGAGGCTGCTAGCCCGCAACGAGCAGGGTTCACAGGCGAAATCGTGTTTCGCGCAGACAACGGCGTCACTGATCCAGCAGTGCAGGAAGCGATGAACACACTCTTCGAGCGTGTCGATGCACTCGAAGAGGTGTCGCTCACCAGCCCGTACGACGCACCCACGCAGATCAGCCAGTCGGGCACGATTGCGTTTGCTGCACTTGACATCGCAATCACCACACAAGGTGAAGCACTCGCCATCTCCGAAGAGATCCAGCACCTCGACGACGACATCAACGTGCCTGGGCTGCAGATCGAATATGGCGGCAATGTGTTTGCCGAGTTCGAATTGCCGGCTAGTGAGGCGTACGGCCTGCTCGCCGCAATGATCATCTTGGTTCTCGCATTTGGCTCGATCTTGGCGATGGGCCTGCCCATCGGCACGGCGCTCATCGGCCTCGGCGTCGGCGCCTCGCTCGTGACCGTCGCAAGCAACGTGTTGCCAATGCCCGACTTCACCACGTCGCTGGTGGCCATGATTGGCCTCGGCGTCGGCATCGACTACGCACTGTTCATCGTGACGCGCTTCAAGGAAGGTCTCGACGGCGGGTTCGACGTCGAAGACGCAATTGTCGAAGCGGTCGACACCTCCGGACGCGCGGTGATCTTCGCCGGCATCACCGTCATCATCTCGCTGCTCGGTTTGTTCGTTATGGGGCTTGCGTTTGCCCGCGGTCTCGCCATGGGCGCAATCATCGGCGTGCTGCTCATGATGATCGCCTCGATCTCGCTGCTCCCCGCCTTGCTCGCAATGGTGGGTCGCAAGATCAATCGCACGTCACGTGCTGCGCTTATTTCGATGTTGTCATTCGTAGCGATTGCATTCTTCTCTGTTGCCGACGAGTCGCTGCCAATCTTCCTCACCGCGGTTGTCGTGGCCGTCGCGATCATGGTCGTGAGCTTCGCGGTGCCTGCGCTACGCACGCCGCTGCCCGAACGCAAGGTGAAACCGAAGGACACCACGTTCTGGTATCGCTGGAGTCGCTTTATTCAGCGCCGCCCGTGGCCAGCAGCAATCGGGGCCACCGCGCTGTTGCTCGTGCTCGCCGCACCGCTGCTCTCCATTCGACTCGGCTTTGGC
>Ga0164292_10000794_pt1 | contig 25106 bp, 26 predicted proteins | sample GEODES117metaG_FD_111486 | JGI IMG/M metagenome (GOLD analysis project Ga0164292, IMG submission 111486) | Eutrophic lake water microbial communities from Lake Mendota, Wisconsin, USA - GEODES117 metaG | ecosystem: Environmental > Aquatic > Freshwater > Lake | place: USA: Lake Mendota...
CGGCTCTGGATCGCCTGGGTCACGTAGTAGTCGCGGTCCCGGCTCGACACCGCACCCTGATCATTGAGGAAGATGTAGCGCTGGGCGTTGACGTTGTCCTTGCGGGCCTCCGCCCTGGCCGCATCGAGGGCAGCGCTCTGCTGCACGTTGTCGAGCACCAGGATCGGCTGACCCGCCTGCACCCGCTGGCCCTGGGTGGCGAGGATCTTCACCACCCGGCCGTCCACCTCCGGGCGGAGGGCCACATCGGTGGTGGAGGACAGGCGGCTGACCACCTCAATCGAGGGGCTGAACTCGGCCTCACCCACGGTTTCCACCTGCACAGCCAGCGGTGGGCGGGCGGGCGGAGCGCCGCCGCAGGCTGTGAGCAGCAGGAGCCCTGCCAGAGGCAGGCGCGTGATCAGGCGAGCCAAATGCGGGAGGCGGTCGGTTGCAAGTTATCGAATGGATTCCGGCTTGACAGGGCTGCCGTGACGGATATTCAGCCCGCCAGACGTGATCACCGGGGCACCGGGCTCCAGGCCCCGCAGCACCGGGTAGCGGTTGTTCTGGAGGGGGCCGAGTTGCACAGGGGTCTGGATGGCGAAACGGGTGCCGGGGGGCAACCGCCGCAATGGCCCCAGTCGCACCTGCCCGGGCGTGCGCTCCAGCTCCGCCAGGGTGCCGACAACGCTCACGAAGGACTGGCCCGCCAGGCGGCTCACCGCCGTGAAGGGCACCATCAAGGCCTCCCGGCCATCGAGGGCAATGCGGGCGCGGCTGCGCTGACCGCTGCGCAGCGGCGCCACGCCAGTGGGCTGCACCCGGGCGCGCACCGCAATCACCTGACTGGCACTGCTCACGGCCGGATCGATCGAGCTCACCTGGCCTGTGGCCAGCGGCCGATCGCCGAGACCCGCCAACAGGAGCACGCTCTGGCCAGGCCGCACCCGCGCCGCTGCCACCGCCGGCACATCGATGCGGGCCTCAAGTCGCTCATTGCGCAGCAGGCGGGTGAGCACCTGTCCGGGCTGGATCACATCGCCGGCCTTCACGGCCAGGTCACCCACCACGCCATCGATCGGGGCACGCAGGTCTTTGAAGGCGAGATCGGCCTCACGCGCCACCAGGGCTTCACGGGCAGCGATGTAGGCCTCCCGGAATTCATCGCGCTGCAGGGCACTGGCCGCCCCCTGGCGCACCAGCTGCTGGAAGCGCTGAAAGTTGAGCTTGCGGGTTTCCATCTGGGCCCGCAAGCTGGCCACCTCGGCGCGCAGCTGGGTCTGATCCAGCACCAGGAGCAACTGACCGCGTCGCACCCGATCGCCCTGAGCCACCAGGAGCTGCTCGATCCGTCCACCGGCCTGGGCCGCGAGCTGCACCTCCTGATCCGCCTCCAGGCTGGCCACGGCACTGAGGCTTTCGCTCCACTCCTGCTGGCGCACGATCTCGGTCTGCACAGGTGTGATCCGCACCTCCTGCGACTCCTGGCGGCACCCCACAAGAGCCAACACAGCTGCCGCAGCCAGGGCTATGGCCGACGGCACCGCGCGACCTGGAGCGGATGGACAGCGTTCCATCGGCGGAGCGTATCGCCCTTGCCCATCGAGTCGCCCGCCTGCAGGGCCACAGCCCGATGATGGATTCAGTCCCCATCTGCCTTGGCCGACCTCTTCAGCCATCACCGCGACCAGCTGCTTGAGCGGATGGCTCCCCTGGCCGACCGGATGCGGCCCCGCCAGCTCGACGACTTCGTGGGCCAGGAGGCGATCCTCGGGCCGGGCCGGCTGCTGCGCCGTGCCATCGCCGCCGACAGGGTGGGCAACCTGATCCTGCACGGCCCACCGGGGGTGGGCAAGACCACCCTGGCCCGGATCATCGCCGGCAGCACCAGGGCCCACTTCAGCAGCCTCAACGCCGTGCTGGCTGGGGTGAAAGACCTGCGCGCCGAGGTGGACGCGGCCCAGAAACGGCTGGAGCAGCACGGCCTGCGCACGATCCTGTTCATCGATGAGGTGCACCGCTTCAACGCCGCCCAGCAGGACGCCCTGTTGCCCTGGGTGGAGAACGGCACCCTCACCCTGATCGGCGCCACCACCGAAAACCCCACCTTCGAGGTGAACAAGGCGTTGGTGAGTCGCTCGCGCCTGTTCCGGCTCCAACCCCTTGAGCCGGCTCACCTGCACCAGCTGCTGCAGCGGGCCCTGGCCGATGCGGAGCGGGGCTACGGCGATCGCCCCATCATCCTCACCCCGGAGGCCGCCAACCACCTGGTGGATGTGGCTGGCGGCGATGCGCGCAGCCTGCTCAATGCCCTGGAGCTGGCGGTTGAGACTACTGAACCGGGCCCCGATGGCCTGATCGCCATCGATCTGGCGATCGCTGAGGAGTCGATCCAGCAGCGGGCGGTGCTCTACGACAAGCAGGGGGACGCCCACTTCGACACGATCAGCGCCTTCATCAAATCGCTGCGCGGCAGCGATCCGGATGCCGCCCTGTTCTGGCTGGCCCGGATGGTGGAGGCGGGGGAGAACCCCCGCTTCATCTTCCGCCGCATGCTGATCAGCGCCGGCGAGGACATCGGCCTTGCCGACCCCCAGGCGATTGTGGTGGTGGAGGCCTGTGCCGCCGCCTTTGAGCGGGTGGGCCTGCCGGAAGGGCTCTATCCCCTGGCCCAGGCGGCGCTGTATCTCGCGGCCACCGAGAAGAGCAACAGTGCACTTGGCTTTTTCGATGCCCTCAAGACGGTGCGCGCCACCGCCCGCCAGGACGTGCCGTCGCATTTGCGCGATGCCAACCGCGATGGAGCCCTCTTCGGCGACGGAGTTGGCTACCGCTACCCCCACGCCTATGCCGAGCACTGGGTGGCACAGCAATATCTGCCTGGGGTGCTGCAGGGTGAGGTGTTCTGGCAGCCAGGCCAGCTGGGCTGGGAGGGTCAGCGGCGCCAGCAGCTGCAGCGGCGCCGGGCCGCCCAGCTGGCTGCCGCGGCCGAAACCGCCGCCGACCAAGGCGATGTATTGAGCAGCAGTCCTGCGGATCCAGCGCTGGAGCGCTGGCTGCAGCGCCAGGCCGCCGCCGAAGGCGAGCGGCTCGACCAGCTGCGCCAGCGCCTCTGGCAGGGCACCCCCTGGGAGCGCCACAACCGTGTTCTGGTGCTGGGGGCCCAATCGCTGTTGTGGGCGCTCGATCCTCTCGAGCTGGCCCCCGAGGGTGGGGTGGTGATGCTGCTGCACGACGGTGCGACACAGGCCCGGCTCGAAGCTCAGCTGCAGCTGCTCGACAGCCTGCGCCGACCGGAGCTGCTGGTGTTGCCTGCGGACCAGCCCACCCAGCTGGAGGCCGCCCTCGGAGCCAGCGCCACCCCCCGCTTCGAGTGGGTAGCGGCTCGCCAGCCCTGGCGCGACCTGGGGCCCGAACGGATTCAGCCCTGGCTGGAGCAGCTCTCGCCCCTGATCAGCAGCAACGGCGGCTGGCGGCTGCTCTTCAGCACACCGCTGCTGGGTCCGGCCAGCGCCATTGCCGAGCTGGGCCTGCCGCTACCGGCTGCGGCGGCCGAGCTGCTGCCCCAACTGCAGCAGGCCGAAGCCCAACTGCTCGGCCAGCAGCAAGGGCGACTGGATGTGATCGCCGCCGCCCTGCAAGCCCTCGGCTGGCGGGTGGAGCAACAGCGGTGGCAGGAGCGTCTAGGCCTGGAGCTGGGCGACACCCTGCAGCAGCGGTGGTTGGCCCCGGCCAGTTCCTATCGCCACCAGTTGGCTGCCATGGGCTGGGCTGGCTCAGCCAACGGCCAGGCCCCCGCGGCACTGGAGCAGCTGTTCCGCGCTGGGGCAGGCCAGGTTCTGCCCCAGCGACTGGAGCACCGGCTGTTGCTGGCGCGGCGTGTTCGCTGAGGCTGGTCGGCTGCCCCGAATCGCCACGAAAAAGCCCCGGCGATGCCGGGGCTTGAGCACCACAGGGGCGCTGAACTCACCAGAGACCGCGAATCGCTTCGGAGCCGGTATCCACCCGGGCCGCGGGCGCGGGAGCCGTGCGCACCTCAGCCACGGGATCAGCCATCTGGTTGGCCTGCACGCAGGCGGGCAGGAAGACATACCAGGACAGCAGGGAGGTGCACTGGGCATCGCCCTGACAACGGCCCTCAGCACACACATTCTGGGCACCGGTATAGGTGTTGCAGAAGTCGGCCAGGCGCATGTCGGTGGGCAGGTTGGCCATGATCCCAGCCGAGGAAATCTGGCCATCCCGGGCATCGGCGATGATCGCCGAACGCAGAGCCTGCACCGCGTAGGTGTTCATGCTCCAGTAGGGGAAGTAGCTGGTGGTCTGGTTCTTGAGGAACTTGACACCGTTGTCGGAATAGAGGAACCGGCTCACGCCGACCATGTCCACGTTGTAGGTCTTGGTCATGCCCTCGCGCACCTCCTCGGAAGTCCAGCCCGAGCGGCTCAGACCATCTTGCAGGCCACGATCAGTGACCTCACCGCTGTTGAGGAAGGTATCGAAAGCTGCCTGATTGGTGGACCAGACGGCACCGCCGGAGTTCCAACGAACGGGCAGGTTGTTGTCGACGGCGGCCGAAGCGGGGAGGCCGATTGCCGAGAGGGCCGCACCAACGAACAGGCCGGCCAACGCACGCTTGATCACAGGACGAAATGGATCAGATCAACCGCAACGTAGCCATGAGCTGGCAGACGGCCGCAAAAAGGCAAGTACCCCCGGCGAATTGACACAAAATCAACAGCATTTGTGCGTTTTCTGCAAAGCTCTGGTCGCCGATTGGCTTGTCAACCAACCACCAGGCTGCCCCTGGTCAGCCATCCCCGCAGCCCACCCCTCGACCCGAGCGCGTTAGCGCAGGCTCTGCATCCAGCTGCAGCCACTCCACCCCAGCGCCCACCGCCGCCCAGCGCCAGCGACCCACCAGGCCCGCCCGCCAGGGGGGACGGAGTCCCTCCTGGCCATGGCACAGCTCCCCCCCATGGTGATCGAAGCGCCAGCTGGAGAGCTCCTGAGCCAGGCTGCGACAACGCCACTTGATCGCCGCCTCCTTCAGCACCCAGCTGCGCAGCACAGCCTCGTGCAGACGGTTTTGGGCCAGGCCCGCCAGCTGCTGGCACTCGAGCCCGGGGAAAAAGCGCGTCATCAGCGCCCGCGCCTGCAAACGACGATCGGCACACTCGAGATCCACGCCGATCGGGGCGGGCGACCAGGCGATCAGCAGCGCAGTTCCAGAGTGGCTGAGGCCCAACCAGCCGGCCCCATCCCCCAGCTGCGGAGGCCGCCCCGGCGGCGCCTGAAGGGGCAGGTCCGCGGGCGGACAATCCAGCAGCGCAGCCAGCCGTCGGCGCAGTGCAGCGCGGCTGGACCAGTATTGCCGCCGGCGTGGTTCCGGCAGCGCCGCCCCCCAGCACCGTTCCTCCTGGGACAACAGTTCCTCCTGGGACAACAGCTCCTCCCCGCTGGCTGGAGCACCGAGTGGCTCCAGCCACAGCTGCGGCACCGGCTCCAACACCCCCCCCTAGGCTCTCGCCATTGTTGTCAGTCCCAGCATCGATGGACCTGAAGGTCGGCGATCCCGCCCCTGATTTCACCCTGCCCAACCAGGCCGGCGACCCTGTGAGTCTGGCCGACCTGCGGGGCCGAAAAGTGGTGATCTACTTCTATCCCAAAGACGACACCCCGGGCTGCACCAAGGAGGCCTGCAACTTTCGCGACCAGTGGAGCTCCTTCGAGCAGCACGGCATTGCCGTGCTGGGGATCAGCAAGGACGGCGCCAGCAGCCACACCAAATTCATCGCCAAATACGAACTGCCCTTCACCCTGCTCACCGACGCCGAACCGTGCCCGGTGGCAGCCAGCTACGACAGCTACGGCCTGAAGAAGTTCATGGGCCGCGAGTACATGGGCATGATGCGCCACACCTTCGTGGTGGACGCCGAGGGCAAGATCGAGCGGATCTACACCAAGGTGAAGGCCGAAACGATGGCCGACACCATTCTCTGCGACCTGGGCCTGACCTGAAGTCCGGGCTGTTCAGGCCCGAAGGCCAGCGTGGGGTTCGCTCAGGCCGGCCTCAGGGCCACCAGCGCCTCCAGCGCCAGCTGCGGTGAAGCCTCCACCCCGAGCAAGGTAGCCAGGGCAGGGGCATCACCTCCCGTGAGCCAGAGCCGGCAGGCTGGGTCCTCAGCCCGCGCTTCCCTCCAGGCCTGATCAATCACCGCCGCCAGCCCCCGCAGCACCCCGGCAGCCATGGCCGACGCGGTGGCCTGGGGCCAGGGGTCGGCCGGCAGTTCGGGTGGCACGGGGAGTTGGGGCAGGGCGGCTGTGCCGCTGGCCAGGGCCTGGAGCTGCAGGCTGGCTCCAGCCAGCAGCCGCCCACCTGCGAATTCCCCAGCCGCACTCACCCGGGTGAGGCTGAGTGCCGTGCCGGCATCGGCAACCAGCGCCCCACAGCCACCGCGCTCACGGGCCTGCCAGCCCGCCAGGGCCCGATCGAGGCCCAGCCAGGGTGGGGCCGAGATCAGGGGCACATCGCTGAGCCGCACGCGCCGCTGGGGATCCAGGCACAGCTTGGCCGGCAGCACCCCCACAGCTGCCCAGGCCTTCGGTTGAAGCTCCAGCGCCTGCAACTCCAGAGGCGGCGGCGCACTCCAGCTGAACACGCCATCCGGACCCGCTTCAGCCCAGTGCCAGCGGCTGTTGCCGATCAACAGCCAACGGGCAGACCCAGGCTGAGGTCGGTTCAGATCCCCTCGCCCATCAGGCCGGGCAGATGGATCCCGCACTCCTGCTTCAGTCCGCCGAAGCGGGTGGACCGGCCGCTCAGATCACCGGAGTCGGGGGCGCTGGAGTGCCAGTCGCCCACGGTGGAATAGCCCTGCTCGAACAGCGGGTGCTGGGGCAGCTGGTGCTCCTCCATGTAGTAGTACACATCGCGATTGCTCCAGCTGAGCAGTGGTCTCACTGACCAGCGCCCCCGCACCGGATCAAGGGGGGTCATGTCGCGACGATGGTCGGTCTGATTGCCACGCACGCCACTGCCCCAGCAGGTGACCCCCAGCTCCCGCAAAGCCCGATCGAGGGGCTCCACCTTGCGGATGCGGTGGTAGAGCTCCAGGTCTTCCACCGATCCGGTTTCCCAGAGGCGGCCATGCAGGGCCTCCATCCTTGCTGGGCTCATTGCAGCCTGAACAACCACGGGCTCAAGGTTGAGCTGGTGGCTCAGCTGATCCGCATAGCGATAGGTTTCAGGGGGCAGATACCCCGTGTCGACCCAGATCACGGGCACCACCTGACCGGTCTGGGCATTGAGCCGGCTCACCATGTGCAGCAACACCGCTGCCTGGATGCCGAAGCTGGTGGTGAGAGCAAAGCCCTGGCCGAAGGTCTGCTGGGCCCAGGCGAGGCGATCCATGGCCGAACCGGGCTGCAGATGCTCCCGGGCCGCAGCCAGGTCTACCGGCTGGCCCGCCGCAGTGCAGGGCAGCTGATCGGCCGGAGCCGGGCGCTCGGTTGAAGCCTGGGCCATTGCCATGGCTCCATCATCACCCGCAGCGGCGGCCCTGGTTAGGGTGCCATTGGTGAAGGGGCAGTAGCCGAGCGTGCAGTGACTGACACCGTTTCGGCTCAATCCACAGCCGCCGCCGCCCCAGTGGTGATCATCGGCGGCGGCTTCGGCGGTCTCTACACGGCCCTGGCCCTGGCCGAACAGCGCCAGCACCCGCCGATCCTGCTGATTGAGCCCCGCGATCGGTTTCTGTTTCTGCCCCTGCTCTACGAACTGCTCAGCGGTGAGCTGCGTAGCTGGGAGGTAGCCCCCCGCTACGACACCCTGCTTGCCGGCAAAGGGGTGGCCTGGCTTCAGGACCGGGTCGACCGCATCGATGCAACATCACGCACCGTGCACACCAGGGGCGGTCGGCAGCTGCGCTTCAGCCAGCTGGTGATCGCCTGCGGCGCCACCACCGCCCACTTCGGCATTCCAGGCGTGGCCGAGCATGCCCTCGGCTTCCGCACCCTCGCCGAGGTGGAGCGTCTGCAAAAGCTGGTGCAGCAGCTCAGGCAGAACCAGCGGCCCCTGCAGCGACTGGCGGTGGTGGGAGCCGGCGCCAGCGGGGTGGAGCTGGCCTGCAAGCTCGCCGACCTGCTGGCCGGCACGAACACCACCATCGAACTGCTTGAACAGGGGTCTCAGCTGCTGCCCCAGGCCCGGGCCTTCAACCGTGAGCAGGCCGAGCGGGCCCTGCGCCAGCGCGACGTGCGGCTGCGCACCAACACCAAGGTGGCAGCCGTCTCGAGCGACACCCTCGATGTGGTGGGCCCAGGGGGCCGGGAACAGCTTTCGGCCTCAGGGGTGATCTGGACCGCGGGCCTGCGCTTTGAGCCACCCCTGATCGAGCCCGCTCCACCCAGCGACAGCCGCGGCAGGCTGCTGTGTGAGCCCAGCCTGCGGCTGGAAGGCCAGCACCAGCTGTTTGCCATCGGCGATATCGCCGCCGTGACCGGGAACGCGCACGACACCCAAGAGGCCGGCAGCCCCGAACAGCGCAGCCTGCCGCTCAATGCCCAGGTGGCGTTCCAGCAGGCCAGCTGCCTGGCGCGCAACCTGCTCGTGGCCCGCAGTGGTGGTCCGCTGGAGCCCTTCCGCTACCGCGATCTGGGAGAAATGATGAGTCTGGGTGTGGGCGAGGCCAGCCTCACCGGCGGCGGGTTCACCCTGGCCGGCCCCGCCGCCTTCCAGCTGCGCAAGCTCGCCTACCTCACGCGCCTGCCGGGCCGCAGCCACCAGGTACGGGTGGCTGCAGGCTGGCTTGCCAACCTGCCCGGATGAGCAAGAGCAGCGGCTGGCCGCGCCCGCGGGGGTTGCTGCTCGATGCCATGGGCACCCTGATCGGCCTGCGCCGATCCGTGGGAGAGGGCTACTCCGCCGTGGCCGAGGAGCTGGGAATCACGCTGGATGCGCGTGCCATCGATCGCGTGTTTCCCGCGATCTACAGGCAGGCGCCGCCTCTTGCCTTCCCTGGCCTGCCACCAGCGGAGCTCGGGCTGGCGGAGCTCCGCTGGTGGCAGGACCGCATCGAAACGGTCCTGGAGCAGATCGGTTCCCCAGCCGCCGGCAGCGTCGGCTCTGACGAGCTCAGCGAGGCTCTGTTTGCCCACTACGGCAGGGCCGACGCCTGGCAGGTGTATCCAGATGTGCCAGCACGGCTGCGGCGCTGGCGCGCCCAGGGACTCCGGCTGGCGGTGGTGAGCAACTTCGACGGTCGGCTGCACCGGCTGCTGGCCGACCTGGGCCTGGCCCAGTGGCTGGATGCGGTGGTGATCTCCAGCAGCGCCGGGGCTGCCAAACCCGATCCAGCCCCCTTTCACCAGGCTCTCGCTGCGCTTGATCTGCAGCCACGGCAGGTCTGGCACGTGGGCGACAGCCCCGAAGATGAGGCTGGTGCCCGTGCCGCGGGGGTGGCCTGCGTGCTGGTACGACGGTCATGAAGCAGGCCCTGCTGGCGGGGCGCACCGCCGGGCTGCGGCCGGCGCAGCGGCGCCAGCTGGAGCGGCTCAGTCACCGCCGCCATCCGGAGGATGCCGTAGCCGATCTAACCAGCCTGCAGCGCCTGGCGGCAGCGAGCGTGGAGCTGGCATTGCCCTTGAGCCTGGTGGTGGACGGCCGCGGCCTCACCCGACTTCTCTGGGTGGGTCCGCTGGAGCAATCGGGGCGGCTGCTGGAAAAACTGCCGGGAGGGAGACGGCGCCAGACCAGCGGCCTGAGGCTGCTCAGCTGCTGTTGCCGTGGCATGCCACTGGAGCCCGGGCCCCAGGAGGGGGTGGTGGCCCTGGATCTCCAACCGGCTCTCTGGCTGCGCTTCAGCGATCGTCCCGAGAAGGGGGGCCAATGGCCGGCGGCGCTGCTGATGCATCGCGCCGCGGCCCAGCCCTGGGAGCTGCTGGCCGGCGGTGATCTGGCCCAGCTGGCTGGCAGCCAGCCCCCGCCTGCAGAGACCACTGCCGAGCTCAGCCCGACCGATCGTCCAGGCCCCCCTGCCCCCGCCAGCAGCCCCCCCCGTTCCCGGCCCAGCCAGCCGGCTCGGGAACGGGTGCTGCTGCTGGTGCTCTGCCAGGAGCCCAGGCCAGCCTGCGAGCGACGCATCGCCGAGCTGGAGGGGCTGGTGACCAGCGCGGGCGGCGAGCCGGTGGGGGTGGTGGAGCAGCGCCGCAGCCAGATCACCCCCCACACCATCTGGGGTGAGGGCAAGCTGGCCGAAGCGGCCCTCGAAGCCAGGCGCCTGGGGGCAGAGCTGGTGGTCACCGACCGGGAGCTCACCCCGGTTCAGGTGCGCAACCTGGAGCGGCTGCTGGATCTGCCGGTGAGCGATCGCAGCGAGGTGATTCTCGACATCTTTGCCCAGCGGGCCGGCAGCGCCGCCGGGCGCCTGCAGGTGGAACTGGCCCAGCTGCGCTACCGCCTGCCCAGGCTCACCGGCCGCGGCCGCAGCCTCTCGCGCCAGGGAGGCGGCATCGGCACGAGGGGGCCCGGCGAAACCCAACTGGAAAAGGACCGCCGCGCCATCGCCCGGCGGATCGAGCGGCTGGGGCGCCAGGTGGCGGCGCTGGGTGCCCATCGGGCCCGGCTGCGCCAGGGGCGGAGCGGCCAGCGGCGCCTGGCCCTGGTGGGCTACACCAATGCCGGCAAGAGCTCCCTGCTCAACGCGCTCACGAGGGCCCAGGGCAACAACGCCGTGCTGGCGGCCAACCAGCTCTTCGCCACCCTTGATCCCACCACCCGCCGCCTGGATCTAACGGAGCGTGCCGCGACCGTGCTGCTCACCGACACGGTGGGGTTCATCCGCGACCTGCCGCCGCCGCTGGTGGAGGCCTTCCGATCCACGCTTGAAGAAACGCTGGAGGCCGATGGCCTTCTGGTGGTGGTGGATCTCAGCGATCCCGCCTGGCCGGAGCAACGGCGCACCGTGCACGCCATCCTCGACCAACTGGGAGCCAGCGCCCCAAGGCGACTGGTGGCCAACCAGATCGACCGCTGCCCTGCCGCTGAACTGGAGCGGGCGAGAGCCCTGGAGCCCGATGCCCTGTTTGTTTCCGCCACAGCGGGCCTGGGGCTGCGCCACCTGAAAGGCGAGCTGGCTCACTGGGGGATCCCGGGCTCAGCCGTGGCGGCGGCCAACCTGGCACCCACCAGCCAGGACTGAACCGAGCGGAGCGCCACGGCAGCCAGACCCAAGCACCCAGCACAATTTCCGATCGGACTTATGTAGTATGAGCAAAGAACTGGCTAGGCGGTTTGGGGTGTCCAGTCCGCGATCGGTCCGAACCGCGATCAGAGCCTCTTCCCTCCCTGTCCACCCATCTACAGAACCGCCATGGCCCTACAACTCGGCGACACCGTTCCCGATTTCACCCAGAACTCACAGCTGGGCCCGATCAACCTCTACGACTTTGCCGGCGACAGCTGGGTCGTGCTGTTCTCCCACCCCGCCGACTACACCCCGGTCTGCACCACCGAACTGGGTGAGGTGTCGCGCCTGCGCCCCGAGTGGGAGAAGCGCAATGTCAAGACCATTGCCCTGAGCGTGGATTCGGCCGAGAGCCATGGCGGCTGGATCTGCGACATCAACGAGACCCAGAACACCACCGTCGACTACCCGATCCTCGCCGATGAGGACAAGAAGGTGAGCGATCTCTACGGGATGATCCACCCCAACTCGCTCAACAACCTCACGGTTCGTTCGGTGTTCATCATCGACCCCAACAAAAAGCTGCGCCTGCAGATCACCTACCCCGCCAGCACCGGCCGGAACTTCCACGAAATCCTGCGGGTGATCGATTCCCTGCAGCTCACCGACCATCACCAGGTGGCTACCCCGGTGAACTGGAAGGACGGCGACGACTGCGTGGTGGTGCCCTCCATCCCCACCGACGAGGCCCGCAACAAGTTCCCCAAGGGCGTCACCGAGATCAAGCCCTACCTGCGCATGACCCCCCAGCCCAACCGCTGAACCCATCCGGGCCGATCGCGCCAACGGCGATGCACCGCCTGCTGAGCTCGCCAAACCCCTCGGCCCCCGGGAGAATTCCGGGGGTTTTTTTGTGGCCAGAGGCTGACGGCGATGCGGGTGTTGGGGTTGATGAGCGGCACCAGCGCCGATGGCGTCGATGCGGTGCTGGCGGAGTTTGAAGGCCCTCAGCACCAGCCGCGCTGGCGACTGCTTGAACGCGCCTCCCTGAGCTATCCGGACAAGCTGGCGGCCGCCCTGATCGCCGCTGGCCAAGGCCGGCCCCACACCACGGCCGAGCTCCTGGACCTGGCCGAAGCGGTCACCGAAGCCCAGGCCGAAGCGGCTCGGGCCTGCGATCCCCAGGGGAGGGCCCAGTTAGTTGGCTGCCATGGCCAGACGCTCTGGCACCGGCCACCCGCCGATCAACGTCGTGGCGCCAGCTGGCAGCTGCTGCAGCCCCCCCTACTGGCGACTCTGCTGGACCGTCCAGTGGTGTTTGACTTCCGAGCCGCCGACCTGGCTCTGGGCGGCCAGGGGGCACCGCTGGTGCCCTTGGCCGATGCTGCCCTGGTGGGGCGCACGGGTGGCTGGCGCGCCGTGCTCAATCTGGGCGGCATCGCCAATCTCACCCTGATTCCGCCAGCCACCGGGCCCGATCGCCAGCACCCCGTGCTGGGCTGGGACTGTGGCCCGGCCAACAGCCTGGTGGATCTGGCGGTGGCGCAGTTCAGCGATGGGGACCTGCGCTTCGATGCCGATGGCGCCTGGGCCCGCCGCGGCCGCATCTGTGAACCGCTGATCCAGCGGTGGCTGCAAGAGGCCTACTTTCTCGAGTCGCCACCCAAATCCACCGGCCGCGAGCTGTTCGGCCAGGGCGATCTGAAGCGGAGACTGACCGAGCTGCACCAGAACGGCCACAGTGAACCGGCCGACGCCCTGGCCAGCCTCACAGCCTTCAGCGCCGCTGTGGTGGCCCAGGACCTGGCCAGAGGCCCCTGGCCCAGACCGGTGGAACTGCTGGTGGCAGGAGGGGGCGCCCGCAACACCATGCTGATCGAGCAGCTGCGCCACCGCTGCCTTGGGATCGGCCTGCGCCCCCTGGCCGACTTCGGCATCGGCGACACCGACCGTGAAGCCCTGGCCTTTGCCCTGCTGGCCTGGTGGCACATGCTGGGGGTACCCGGCAATGCTCCGGCTGTCACCGGCGCCAAGAGAGCAGCGGTGCTGGGAGTGCTTGCCCTGCCACCCGGCCCGGGGGCCGGGCCTGCGTAACCAGGTTCAGAACGGGCCAGGGCGCTGGAGCCGAAGCCGACGCGGGGCGCCACGCAGACGACTGGGCCGCTGGCGCTCCTGCAACTCGAGCCGCTCCCGGAATTGCTCGGGGTTGGCCACCGGCTCCAGAGCGGCCTGTTGACCAGCCTGGGGCGCTGGCTGCATCGGGGACGGCCCCGCGAGCTGGACTCCAGCCCGCTGCTGCTCCAGCCGCTCAACGCCCTGCTGGATCAGCACCTTGGCCATGTTGCTCACGGTGCGTGACTCGCCCTCAGCCAGGGCAGCCAGGCGCTGGCACAGCTCTTCAGGCAGCACCACCTGGATCCGGGGGGACTTGGGCCGGCCACTGGAAGATGTCTGGCGGGTGGCCACGGCCAGCTGGTGCGTACGCGGTAGTGAGAAGTCTACAAAGATGCGCAAGGGTAGTATCCATGCCTATGCTTGTTGATGTGATCCTCTCCGCGTTTCCAGCGCGAGCAGTTCCATGGCCCGAGCATCCACAGGCACCGCGGCGGGCGCCTCAGGCGTGAGCCGCTCCAAACCTGGTCGCGCTACCGCATCCGCATCTGGCGTGCGCAAGCGCCGCCGCACCGCCGAGCGCAGCGATGTGCTGGTGTCTGCGGTGATCAGCACTTACCTGCTCACCCACCTGCATCACGTGCTCCAGCGAGCCGAATACGGTGCTCAGCAGGAGGGCCGCACTGCCCTGGCCGCCAACTACGCCGAGCTGCGCAAGGTGCTCTGCCTCGATGCCCGCAGCATGGAGGATGCCTCCGCCTGCGGCACGCCTGTGAGCGACAGCCCCCAGGCTGCCTGAGGCAGTCCAACCAGACGACCTGAGGGCTACAAGCCGCTACGGCGGAGGGGGGATAGGGATGCCAACGGGCACCTGCCCCCATAGGTTCAGACCAGGCCGCCCGCCACGCGCGGCTCACCCCTAGCCGTTGCCCGATCCATGAGCACCAGCAACGTTGCCGAGCTCTACGCCCGCATCAGCGCCGATACCGAGCTCACCCAAGCGCTGTTTCGCCAGGCCCTGCAAGACCCCTCAGGCGCCCTCGAGCGGATCGTGGCCCTGGGCGGGGAGCTCGGCCTGCCGGTGAACCGCGACGAGGTGAAGGCTCACGTCGCCGGCCTCGACGATTCGGCCAGCAAGCAGTGGCTGCTGAAGGCCCGCGGAGGCCTCTGATCGCGACTTGGAGCCACCGGGTCGGTTGGTGCCGCCACCACCGGCCCAGCTGAAGAACAGCCAGTAGCTCACGATCGCCAGGCCCGCCGCCACCACCAGGGCAGCCACCTGCTCCAGGCGCTTGATCATGGCGGGCAGACACATCGGGCTAGGGCGAGTTTGCACCAGCCGCCGGTCCAAGCCGCTGTCCTGGCCTGCTCAACGCAGGCGTGCAGGGATGATGTGGGCAGCCACCCCACGGTGCGCCCTCCCCTCCAGCAACCCTCCCCCGTGCTCCGTCTCGAACGCATCGGCAAGATCTATCCCACCGGGGAGGTGCTGCGCGATGTCACCTGGGAGGTGAAGGCGGGCGACCGCATCGGCCTGGTGGGGGTCAACGGCGCCGGTAAATCCACCCAGATGCGGATCATCGCCGGGCTGGAGGAGCCCAGCAGCGGCACCGTGGTGAAGCAGGGCTCACCGCGCATCGCCTACCTGCAGCAGGAATTCGATGTAGACCCTCAGCGCACCGTGCGCGAGGAGCTGTTCCAGGCCTTCGGCGAAGCGGCGGTGGTGCTCAACCGCAAACACGCGGTGGAGCACGAAATGGCCGGCGAGAAGGCCGCCAGCGATCCCGACCACCTGGAAGAGCTGATCCACGAGCTGGGACGCCTGCACGAGCGATTCGAAGCGCTGCACGGCTACGAGCTCGACGCCCGCATCGACAAGCTGCTGCCCACGATCGGCTTCACGCCGGAGGGGGCCGAGCAGCTGGTGGCCGACTACTCCGGCGGCTGGCAGATGCGCATCGCCCTGGGCAAGATCCTGCTGCAGGATCCCGACCTGCTGCTGCTGGATGAGCCCACCAACCACCTGGACGTGGAGACGATCCAGTGGCTGGAGGGCTACCTGATCGAGCAGAGCGCCGCGATCGTGGTGATCAGCCACGACCGCACCTTCCTCGATCGGGTGTGCACCCAGATCGTGGAAACCGAGCGGGGCGTCTCGCGCACCTACCTGGGCAACTACAGCCAGCACCTGGAACAGAAGGCCCTCGAGCGCGAGGCCTCCCAGGCGGCGTTTGAGCGCCAGCAGAAGGAACTCAGCGCCCAACAGGCCTACATCGACCGCTTCCGCGCCAGCGCCACCCGCTCCACCCAGGCCAAGAGCCGCGAGAAGCTGCTGGAGAAGGTGGAGCGGATCGAGGCGCCGATCGAGAGCGTGGGCGGCCCCCGCTTCCACTTCCCCGAACCGCCCCGCTCCGGCCGGGTGGTGGCTGAGGTGAAGGACCTCACCCTCAGCTACGGGGAGCAGATTCTGTTTCTCGGCGCCGGGCTCGAGGTGGAGCGTGGCGACCGGATCGCCTTCGTGGGCCCCAACGGCGCCGGCAAATCCACCCTGCTGCGGCTGATCATGGGGATCGAGCAGCCCGATGAGGGGCGGGCCGGGCTGGGCGAGCACAACGTGATCGCCGGCTACTTCGAACAGAACCAGGCCGAAGCCCTCGACCTCTCCAAAACGGTGATCGACACGATCTTCGAGGCCGTTCCAGACTGGACCCAGACCCAGGTGCGCTCGCTGCTGGGCAGCTTCTGCTTCTCCAACGAGAGCGTGTTCAAGGAGGCGGGCAAACTCTCCGGTGGCGAGAAGGCGCGGCTGGCACTGGCCCTGATGCTGCTCAGCCCCTGCAACCTGCTGGTGCTCGATGAGCCCACCAACCACCTCGACATCCCCGCCAAGCAGATGCTCGAGGACGCCTTGATCGCGTACGAGGGAGCCGCCCTGCTGGTGAGCCACGACCGCTACTTCATCTCCCGGGTGGCCAACCGGATCGTGGAGCTGCGCGACGGCGAGCTGGTGCTCTACCGCGGCGATTACGCCTACTACCTCGAGAAGAAGGAGGAAGAAGCCGACGCCGCCCGGGCCGCTGCCGAAGCTTCAGCCCGAGCCACCAAACAGGCCTCCAATCGGGCCAAGCAGAAAGACAAACAGAAGGCCAGGCAAGCGGCACGCAGCAACAACGCCAGCTGATCCCGCCCCAAGCACACCAGACCAGCGCGCCAGCAAACGAAGACAAAACCGGAGCCCTGTCACATCCGCTACGCAACCCCCTGAAACACTTCGTAGCTTTAGTACAGCGGTGAGCCCCGTGCCGCCGTCGCCCCATCGCCACTGGCGCCATGACGGAACCTCTCGCCCTCAGCCTCGGTCAACAGTTCGAACTGGAGCGGATGACCCGGACGATCGACGCGACCGCCGAAGTGGAGGCACTCCAACGCATCGCCAAGCAATTACTGCAGGCCTGGCACAGCCAGAAAGCCGCGACCCAGTGGGTGATGCGTCAGCAACTTGGTGCACCGCCCCGCTTTAGCGGGGAACTGGCCGGCCAATGGGGCCAGGAGCCAACCTGACCCCCGCCTTAACTGCGAGCCAGCTGCGCGGGCACCACATCGACCTGGAACTGCTGTCCGCCACGGCTCACCGTGAGCCGTAGGTTTCCGCCCACACCGGCACGCTCCACCGCAGCAACCAGCTCCGCCGGTGCCCGCAGGGTCTGGCCGTTGGCGGCCACCAGCACATCGCCCTGCCGCAGACCGGCCCGTGCGGCAGGTCCATTGCCGACCACCGAAGCCAGCCGGACACCACCGGGCAGACCCGTACCGTCCCCTGGCCTCACCACATCCATGCCGACACCGATCCAGGGGTGACTCACCCGACCGCTGGCCACCAGCTGTCGGGCGATGTCACGAGCGCGGTTGATGGGAATCGCAAAGCCGAGGCCGGCACCCGGGCCCGTACGCACCAGGGTGTTGATACCGATCACCTCACCGTCGGCATTGAGCAGGGGTCCACCTGAATTGCCTGGGTTGATGGCCGCATCGGTCTGGATGAGATCGAGGCGCTTGTCGGTGATGCCCAGCTTGGCGGCGTTGCGATTGAGGTTGCTGATGATCCCCATCGTCACGGTGTTGTCGAGACCGTAGGGATTGCCCACCGCGATCGCCCATTCACCCACCTGCAGGGCACTGGAGTCGCCCAGGGGAGCAACCGGCCACGGACCAGGTCCACTGAGCCGCACCACGGCGATATCGGTGAGGCGGTCGAGCCCCACCACCGTGCCCTGCACGCGGCGACCATCCTGCAGACCAACCGTCACGCGGTCGCTCTTCTCCACCACGTGGGCGTTCGTGAGCAGTAGCCCGTCAGCCTGCACGATGAAGCCGCTGCCGGTGCCCCGCTCGGTGCGCTGGGAGGGCTGCTGCTGCTGGGGCATGCCAAAGAACTGGCGGAACAGCGGGTCATTCATCAGGCCGCGCGGCACCCCGCCCGCCCCCCCCGGCTGCACCACCGTGCGCTCAGTGTCGATGGTGACGACCGCCGGGCCGGCTCGCCGAACGGCAGCCGCCACAAACGACTGGCGTCCCAGGGCGGCGGAGGCAGCTGACTGGGCACGGACAGCTGGGGGAACCGCCAGGCCAGGCAGACCCACCAGGGCAGCACCCAGCACCGTGACACCCAGCAGCGCACGAGGGCTGACCATCAACCGCAACAGCAGACTGCATCGACCGTACCCAGATCGGCGCTCGCTGTCATGAAGAGCCGCTGGTCGGGTTCTCCGACCCACGCCGTGTGGGCCACCAAACGCGGTGCCGGGGGAACCGGCACCTCCATCGGGAGGCAGCAGGGCCGGGCGCTCGCCATGATGGAGTCAGGCCCATCCCGCACGGCCATGCACGCGTTGACCTCCCAGATCTTCCCGCTGATCTATGGCGCCTGCTTTCTGCTGCTGCTGTGGCAGGCCTTCCGGGTGATGGGCCAGGGGTTCAAGGCCGTGCCCAGACCAGGCGATCGCGTCAACGAGGGTGACCGCACCGGCCGGCTCACGATCCATCCCGAACTGCTCGACGATCAGGGACAGCTCACCCAGGAGGATCTGCTGACGGTGCGGTTCGGCAGCGAAGGCGACCAGCCCGCCAGCCCGGGTTCACCCCGCTGAATAGGCTCTCCGTAGAAGCAACGCATCCGGGGAGCTCTTGGCATTGGATCAACGCACGCGAATCGTGGCAGCCGTGCTGCGCAACCTCAAGCTGCCGCCGCGCTTTCGCCTCAAGTTGGTCAAGGAAGACCCGGTGCGCCTGGAGCTGAGCATCACCCCGGCCTACGGCAAGGACCCCATCCTCGTGGGCCTGGTTGAATCGCAGGATCTGGTGGCCCGGCGCGACCGCGAGGGCCGCATCCCCCGCGACCTGCAGGGCACCTGGGACTGGACGGTGCGCCACGGCAACGTCAGCACCGGCGGCTGGAATCCCTACCTCAAGGAAGCACTGCAGACAATGTTTGAAACCGGTCTGCCGGCCATCGTCTACGAAGAGCTCACCGGGGAGGCATATCACCCGGTGGATGGCGTGAAACACGTGCGCTGAGCACGCCCCACGGCGCACCATCCCCCAGCTGGCCCTGCACCAACCGCTGCCCATCGATGCGCTTCTGCCCCAACTGGAGGCGGCCGTGCAACCCGAGGGGGCCACACTGCTGCTGCAGGCCCCTCCAGGAGCGGGCAAAACCACTCGGGTGCCGCTGGCGCTGCTGCGCTCCCTGGCGCCACCTCCTGTTCCAGACACTGCCCAGGCAGGAGGCCTGAACCAGCGCATCTGGATGCTGGAACCCCGCCGCCTGGCCGCCAAGGCGGCCGCCGAAAGGCTGGCGGCAGAGCTGGGCGAATGCGTGGGGGCCACCGCGGGCTACAGCGTGCGGCTCGAATCGCGCACCAGCAGCGCCACCCGCCTGGAGGTGCTCACCACCGGTCTGTTTCTGCGCCGGCTCCAGGCCGACCCCGCCCTGGAAGGCGTGGCGGCCCTGATTCTGGATGAATTCCACGAGCGCAGCGCCGAGCTCGACCTGGCCCTGGCCCTGGTGCGCCAGGCACGGGAGCTGCTCAGGCCCGACCTGCGCCTGGTGGTGATGTCAGCCACCCTCAACCTGGAGCCGCTGCGCCAGCAACTGCCCCGGGCCCAGGTGCTGCAGAGCGAAGGACGCAGCCATCCAGTGGCGGTGGAGCACCAGCTGCCCAGGCCCGATGAGCGGCTGGAGCGCCAGGTGCTGCGGGCCCTGGAGCAGCACTGGCTGCCGCGGCCGGGGGAGCGGGGCACCGTGCTCGTGTTCCTGCCAGGGCTGCGGGAGATCAACTTGTGTCAGCGGCTGATTGAGACCGCCGACTGGGCGGCGGAACTCGAATGCGTGGCCCTGCACGGCAACCTGCCCCTGCAGCAGCAGAGCCAGGCGATCCGGGCGGCACGCGGCCCTGGCGGCAAGGTGGTGCTGGCCACCGCCATCGCCGAGAGCTCGCTCACCATCGAGGGCGTGGGGCTGGTGATCGACAGCGGCCTGAGCCGTGCCAACCGCTTTGATCCGCGCAGCGGCATGGACGGGCTGATCACTCGACCCGCCAGCCTGGCCAGTGCAGAACAGCGGGCCGGGCGGGCCGGACGCCTGGGGCCGGGCCGCTGCCTGCGGCTGTGGTCGCCTGCGGAACAGACCCGCCGGCCGGCCTTCGATCCACCGGAACTGCTGGAAGCCGATCCGGTGCCGATCGCCCTGCAGCTGGCCCAGTGGGGCGATCCGCTGGGGGAGCAGTTGCCCTGGCTGGATCCGCCCCGCACCGCCTCCCTGCAGGAAGCCCGCCAGCTGCTGGAGCAGCTGGGCGCACTGGAGGCCAACGGCGCCCTCACCACCCATGGCCGCCAGCTCGGCCAGCTGGGCCTGCACCCGCGCCTGGGCCACCTACTGCTGGTGGGCGCGGCACTGGGGGCCGCGCCACTGGCTGCGGAGCTGGCCGTGCTGCTGAGCGAGCGGGATCCCCTGGATCGGCGCGAGGCCGGCTGCGACCTGCTACGGCGCCTCGATTGGCTGCGGCGGCAGCCACGCGGAAGCATGCTGCAACGGCTGCGGCAGCAATGGCTGGACCAGCTGGAACGGGCACGCCGATCCCAGGGCCCGATCCCTGCGGCTCATGCGCCCCAATCAGGAGAGACAGCCCCGGCACCCCCAGGGCCGGGGGAAGACACCGAGCTGGCTGCCCAGCTGGTGGCGGCGGCCTACCCCGAGCGCGTGGCCCTGGCCCGCCCCGAGCAGCCCCAGCGCTACCTGATGCGCGGCGGACGCGGTGCCGTGCTGCCCCCCCACGACCCCCTCCTGGGCAGCGAGGCCCTGGCGATCGCGGCGGTGGACGGGGTGGGACACGACGCCCGCATCCTGCTGGCGCTACAGCTCAGCCGTGCTGGCCTGCGGGCCGAGGCTGAGCGCAGCGGCCAGTGGCGGCAACGGGCCCGCTGGGACAGCAAGGCCGCCCGGGTGCGCTGCGAAGAAACCCTGGAGCTGGGGGCCCTGGTGCTGGAGCGGCTTCCCTGGCGCGGGGCGGGGGGTGAAGCGGTTCGGGCTGCCTTGGTGGAGGGAATTCAGGAGCGAGGGCTTGAGGTGTTGCCCTGGTCGGCCGCCAGCCGCCAGCTGCAGTCCCGGCTCCAGCTTCTGCACAGCCATCTCGGCACCCCCTGGCCCCCACGCCACAACGACGCTCTGCTGCAGGGCCTGGAGCAGTGGCTAGGCCCACACCTGGAGGGGCTGCAGAGCCTGGCGGATCTGCAGGGTTTGGATCTGGTGGAGGCACTCTGGGGCGAGCTGCCCTGGCGGCTGCGCAGCGAACTGGATCGGCTGCTGCCCGCCCGCCTGGCCCTGCCCGGCGGCAGGCCTGCTGCACTCGACTACAGCAGCGGCGAACCGGTGTTGGCGGTGAAGCTCCAGTTGCTGTTCGGGATGGAGCGCACGCCCATGGTGCTGGAGGGCCAGCTGCCGGTGACCGTGCACCTGCTCACCCCCGCCGGCCGGCCGGCAGCCATCACCCAGGACCTCGCCGGCTTCTGGCGAGGCAGCTACAGAGACGTACGCCGCGACCTGCGCGGTCGCTATCCGAAGCACGCATGGCCCGAGGATCCCTGCGCCTCCTGAATCTCATCCCAAGTCGAGCAGATCACCAAAGCCGAAGTGACGCAGGCCCTCGGCGATACCGAGACAGCCGTGCCCCGCAGCCAGATAGGTCCTTGGCAAGTGGTGCAAGTGGGCGCGCAGGGCAGGCTCCGCGTTGCCCACCATCACGCCGGCCAGGCCGGTTTCAAACATCGCCAGGTCATTGAGGGTGTCACCGGCGGTCACCACCCGCTCGGCCGGCAGCTCCAGCAAGGCCAACAGCGATTGCAGGGTGCTGCCCTTGTTGACTCCCGCCGGCAGCACATCGAGATAGCGGTTGTCGGAGAGCACGCAATCAACGCCATAGGCCTCAAGCTCAGCGATGAGGCCGTGGTCGAAGGTGTCAGGGTCGTAGTAATAGGCGAGGCGGCGATCCGCGCTCACCGGCTGGGCCGACAGCCCGGCAGCGCCGGCCAGCAGTGGGCCCACACGCTCGGGTTTGCCCCGCCACAGCCGTTCGATCGGCTCCACCGCCAGCGGCAGCGGCACCAGGCTGGTGCCGCAGGCCACGGTGCAGCCGACATCGCCGATCACCAGATGGGGGGCCCGCAACCCCAACGCCTCGTCCTGCTGCAGCAATCGGTCAATGGAAGCCAGGTCGCGGCCGGTGCAGAACACGTGCAACACCTCGTGGCGCCGCCGCTCAAGCCAGGCGTAAAAGGCGCGGCGATCGGCCGGGGTGCCGCCCAGCAGGGTGCCGTCCAGATCGGTCACCAGAACCAGCCGGGGGTTGTTGGGGAGGGGGGCCGCCAACTGCTGGTGCAGCTCGCTCAGCCTTGGGGCTGCTGTCGCCATCTCACCCTCCCCAGAACCCGATGGCGCAGGCCATGGAGCATGGACACCAGAACGCGAACCAGACAAAAAACCCCGCCAAGCGATCAGGCAGCCGCCATTGTGTCGCCAACCACTGGGCCAGACTGCGGGGCACGCCCCATTCGCGCGCCATGCCCCGCCTTTACGCAAGCAACCGCCGGGACGGGGCCCGTCTGCTGAGCAGCTCCCTAGTGATCACCGGTGTCGGTTTGGTGCGGATCGATCACCCGGTCGGCCAGGTGGTCACCCTGCTGGCTGGGCTGATCAGCCTGTACTGGTGGCAGTGCTACCGGCAACTGGATCACTGAGGTCGACCTCTAGGCACGTGATGGTCAACCCGAGCACCCCAGCACTGCCTCGCTACAGCGTGGCCGAGCTCAACGCGGCCATCGGCAACCTGCTGGAGCGGGGCTTTGCACCGCGATTTCTGATTGATGCCACGGTCAGTCGGCCCCAGCTGAAGAAAGGACATCTTTGGCTCACCCTGGTCGACGAACAGGCCTCGATCCAGGCTGTGGTGTGGGCTTCGCAGCTGCCGAAGTTGAGCTTCACGCCCGAGGAAGGGGATGGCGTGGTGGTGGTCGGCAAGCTGAATTTCTGGGCTGCCCGGGCCAGCCTGAGTGTCCAGGTCCTCGACCTGCGCCCCAGCCTCAGCAGCGTGCTGCGCCAATTCGAGCAAGTGCGCACCACTCTGGCGGCCGAGGGACTGCTCGATCCCAGTCGGCAGCGAGCTCTGCCGGAAGCTCCGCAGCGGATTGCGTTGCTCACAAGCGTACCCAGCTCCGCCCTGGCCGACATGCTTCGCACGGCGGCCGAGCGCTGGCCGATCACCTCCGTTCTGGTCGTGCCGATTCCTGTCCAGGGACCAGTGCACGAGCAGATCTGCGCCACCCTCGAACTGCTCTATACCCGCAGCGAGGCCTTCGGACTGGAAGCACTGGTGCTGGCCCGAGGCGGCGGCAGCCGAGAGGATCTCGCGGTGTTTGACAACGAACAGCTGGCCCGCTGCCTCAGCCGCTCGCCCATACCTGTGATCACAGGCATCGGCCATGAAGACGACACCACCGTGGTGGATCTCGTGGCGGACTACCGAGCCGCCACACCAACCGCAGCCTTGGTGGCGCTGCTGCCCGATCGCCGTCAGGCTCTGGGCCAACTCGGACAACTGCGACGCCACCTGAACCAGGTGGTGTTCCTGCGCCTGCAAGCTGAGCGCCAGCAACATCTTCAACGCCTGTCACGGCTTGGGCAACTGCATCCACGCCAGCTGCTGGAGCAGCGACGCCGTGATCTCGCACACGCCCGCAGACTGTTGAGCGCCCTCTCCCCCAGCCATCTGCTGGAGCGTGGATTCAGCTTGGTCCGGAATGCCAAAGGACAGGTACTGCGGTCTCTGAACCAGGTAGACAGCGGCGAGGCGATCGTGGTGCAGCTTGCCGATGGCGAACTAGATGCCAGGGTGGTGGGGATCCGTCGCAGTACCCCCTGATCAGCTGCCATGGTCAAGGCCCAATCCAACGCTGATCTCCCAGGGAGGGAAGACGCCTCCACAGCCAGCCCATCCTCGGGCAAACGTCCCCGACGAAGCAGAACGACCGCCTCAGTGCCTGCTGGAGAAGAAGTGTCCGCACCCCAGGCAGTGGCTGCGGGCCTCAGCTACAACGAGGCGCGCACCGCTCTTGAGTTGAGTCTGTCTGAACTGCAGGCCAGCGACCTCGACGTGGAGGCCATGGCTGGTCTCTATCGGCGAGCTGAGGCCTATGCCGAACGCTGTGAGCAGCTGCTCAACCAGGTGGAGCAGGACGTGCTCCTGTGGACGGGCAACGATCCCAAGGCAACGCCGGCCGCGTACGCCCCATGACCCCACCGCCTGTTCAAGGATCCCCAGCCGCCAGAACCACCCCGTGGTTGCAGTGGTTATATCTGAGCTTGGCTGTTGCTGGCGCGGTTCTGCCCTGGCTGGCCAATCTCGACTTCATCCGCATCAGCGGTCCAACGTTTGACTTGGGATTATTTGTGGCGATGGCCAATGCCAATCCCGCCGCCAGTTCCCTGTCACGCGATCTGGCCATCGGTGCCACGGCAGTTGTGATCTGGATCGTGCAGGAAAGCCGACGCTTACAGATGCGTGGCCTGCCATGGGTGCTTCTGTGCTGCGTCACCTTGGCCTTTGCCTGCGGCGCACCGCTGTTCCTCTACCTGCGCGAACGACGCCTGGCCGAAATCGCGCGCGGCAGCCACCCATCCCTTTCAACAGAACCAGATCAGACGTCGTGACGCTGCCTGGCAACACGCAAATACCCTCTGAATGGCCTAAGGAGACATGCATTTCAAGCATCCTCGTTCAGCACCTCAACGTCAATCGTCACGTCTCGGGGGTCAATCTCCAAATACGTTGTTTGCCCATCAGCCACCTGCGCCTCAGTGAAAGGCGCACCGCAGGCTGGACACTGCTCAAGGCCCATGGAGGTGAAGCCACACACCTGGCATGTGCGCATCCGACGTTGCACGAGCTGCCAGACCACCAACCCAGCAAAACCCAGAAGCAGGGGCAGAAGCAGCAGGGAGAGGGTGATGCCGCCCAACACATCCAGGAGCACGCGGCCAGCTGGGGTAGGTGCCAGCAGCAGCAACCCGGCCACCACAATCCAGAACCACGGCAAGCGACGCTCCATCGTTGACCCCCTAAGGCAATGCAATCATCCTGGCGCCCGCCAGGGCCTGGTCACACCCCGCAGCAAAGGAGTCACAAAACCAGCCAGCCACAACAACAGCCAGCTTCAAGCAAGGCAACCAACAAAAAAGCCACCCCGCAGGGTGGCTTTTTCTGACTGATCCCGACC
>Ga0164292_10000796_pt1 | contig 25065 bp, 24 predicted proteins | sample GEODES117metaG_FD_111486 | JGI IMG/M metagenome (GOLD analysis project Ga0164292, IMG submission 111486) | Eutrophic lake water microbial communities from Lake Mendota, Wisconsin, USA - GEODES117 metaG | ecosystem: Environmental > Aquatic > Freshwater > Lake | place: USA: Lake Mendota...
CGTCCTCCCGAATCGTTGGAAGACCCTTGAATCACACCAAACATCCCAGCGTCACAAAATCCCGCAGCCCGTTAACCTGAACTCGTTGCCCTGGCAGGCGTCGGAACCCGCTTGTCAAAATCCCAAAACAACGGCAGCTTTGGCCCCAACAAAGCGTTCATCTGGGGAATGTTGGTTTATGGCGTTGCCTTTCTTCGTGGATGCAGCACCCCGAGCCTACCGGCTCAAGGCCGACAACGCCGCCCCTCCTTCTTCAATATAAATCGGGACATCCCCACCTCATGCCCGCGGCTGCGTTCCAGACCGGCGTCATCGAACTGAGGCTTGGCACTGTGGCTCAGCTCTTTCATACGCTCGATCCTGCTCCCTTCCGTCAGGGTGACCTGTCGAACGAGGCAGAAACCTACATCGTCGACACCGCGCAGGAATTGCCTGCCAAGGCTCCGCTCGGCATAATCTTGCATCTTCCGCCGGAGGAGCGGGCGAAGGCTCTGGCCGCCGATGTGCCAGCGGCGATTCGTGGTTTCTTCCGGGAGCGAGCCCGTTCGGAGGCTGTCGCGAAGCGGCAGCTCTTTCTTGACGGGCGCACGGCGCTCGCTATCGGACTCATGATCCTGGCCGCATGCCTCTTCCTGTCATGGCGCGTGCAGGAAGGGCTCCTGCAGGGCGCAATGGGCCGCGTTGCGCAGGAGAGCCTGGTGATTTTCGGCTGGGTGGCCATCTGGCGGCCGGCCGAGATGTTCCTTTACGACTGGCTGCCGATCGAGCGGCGGCGCAAGCTCTGCCTGAAGCTCGCAGAAGCTGAGGTCACCGTGGTCTCCTGACCGTGGAAGGCACGCAAGCGCCCGGCCGGATCGGTCCCTCTCGTCCACGCCTCTCGCCCTTCCACCGGATGGACGGGATCAGTCCAGCCCGGGCCAAGGTGCTTCTCGCTGTGCTACATGGACGTCAGCGGATGCAAGTTTATGCGGTTCTCGAATTGGGGCTTGTGCCGATCGCGCTCTGGGTGCTTCGGCGCGCGGATTGAGGCTGGTGTGCGTTGAATCACGCCAAACACCTTCCCGTCACAGAATCATGCCACCCGTTAACCTGAAATCGTTGTACTGCCCCAGTGACGGTTTGCTGTGACGGCTTGCTTGAACTGCCGGTTGAATTCGCCTATAGCGTCATCAAAGCTCTGGTTCAGGCTGCAAGCCACGATCAAGAGCGGGTCCGAAACGACCCGCTCTTTTTTGTTGCCTGATCGCCAGGACCGATTCGCCACCTCAGGGGATGCGCTGGTTTCAGCCATGCAGGACCAAGATACCAACAAGACGGCTGCCGGCAGCCAGGATATCCGGCTCATCCTGGAGAACGGCGTCGCCGCGCGGGTTGCGAGCGTGGTCGAACCCGTCATCGAGCAACTCGGCTATCGCCTCGTGCGGGTGCGCGTCACCGGCATGAATGGCTGCACCGTGCAGATCATGGCCGAGAAGCCGGACGGATCGATGGGTGTCGACGATTGCGAGATCGTCAGCCGCGCCGTGTCCCCCGTCATGGATGTCGAGGAACCAATCACCGCAGCCTATTATCTCGAATTGTCCTCACCAGGCATCGACAGGCCGCTTGTCCGCCCTTCCGATTTCGCGCGCTGGTCGGGACACGACACCAAGATCGAGATGGCCGTGCCGGCCCATGGCCGCAAGCGCTATCGCGGCTTCCTGCGCGGGGTCGAAGGCACGCATGCCCTGCTCGAGCTACCCGATGCGCCCGAAGGTGCCGACCGTATCGTCTCGCTGCCGATTGCCGACATGTCGGAAGCCCGTCTGATGCTGACCGATGCGCTGATCGCCGAGTCGCTCAAGCGCGGCAAGGATGGCCTCGAGCCGGCCATGCCTGAGCCGGAGGCCGTCGAGCGCCGCCGTTCCGCACCCGATGTGAAGTTGAAGGCTGCCCCGAAACCGAAGGGCGGCACCGTCCTGAAGCCGAAATCCGCGCGGGCCCCCAAGCCCGACGCCCGCAAGCTACACGAGGAGAACTGAGCCATGGTCGTCAGCGCCAATCGCCTTGAGCTGTTGCAGATCGCCGACGCGGTCGCCCGCGAGAAGTCCATCGACCGCCAGATCGTGGTCGGTGCCATGGAGGACGCCATCGCCAAGGCGGCCCGCTCCCGCTACGGCGCGGAGACGGATGTCCATGCCGAAATTCACCCCAAGACCGGCGAGTTGCGCCTTTCGCGCCACCTTCAGGTGGTCGAGCAGGTCGAGAACGACGCCATCGAGATCAGCCTGAGCGAGGCGCGCCGTAAGAACCCCGCCGCCCAGGCCGGCGATGTCATCTCCGATCCCCTGCCGCCCTTCGATTTCGGGCGCATCGCGGCCCAGTCGGCCAAGCAGGTCATCGTCCAGAAGGTGCGCGAGGCCGAGCGTGACCACCAGTTCGATGAATACAAGGATCGCATCGGCGACATCATCAACGGCGTGGTCAAGCGCGTCGAATATGGCAATGTCTTCGTCGATCTGGGCCGCGGCGAAGGCATCATCCGCCGCGACGAGTTGATCCCGCGGGAAACCTTCAAGGTCTCCGACCGCATCCGTGCCTATGTCTACGATGTGCGCCGCGAGCAGCGCGGCCCGCAGATATTCCTGTCCCGCACCCACCCGCAGTTCATGGCCAAGCTCTTCGGCCAGGAAGTGCCCGAAATCTATGATGGCATCGTCGAGATCAAGGCCGTGGCCCGCGATCCGGGCTCGCGCGCCAAGATTGCTGTGATCAGCCGCGATTCCTCGATCGATCCGGTCGGGGCCTGCGTCGGCATGCGCGGCAGCCGCGTGCAGGCTGTCGTCGGCGAGTTGCAGGGTGAGAAGGTCGACATCATTCCGTGGTCGCAGGATATCGCCACCTTCATCGTCAACGCCCTCCAGCCCGCCGAGGTCGCCAAGGTCGTGCTCGACGAAGAGGCCGACAAGATCGAGGTCGTCGTGCCGGACGAGCAGCTCTCTCTGGCTATCGGCCGCCGTGGGCAGAATGTCCGTCTGGCTTCGCAGTTGACCGGCTGGAACATCGACATCCTGACCGAAGCCGAGGAATCCGAGCGCCGCCAGAAGGAATTCCTGAGCCGTACCGAGCTGTTCATGTCCGCCATGAACGTCGACGAGGTGGTCGGCCAGTTGCTGGCCTCCGAAGGTTTCCGCACGGTCGAGGAGGTCGCTTATGTCGACCTGCCCGAACTGGCGGGCATCCAGGGCTTCGACGAGGACACGGCGAGCGAGATCCAGAATCGCGCCCTCGGTTATCTGGCCGAGCGCGAGGCGGAGTTCGACGCGCGCCGTCAGGAACTCGGCGTCCTCGACGAGGTCCGCGAGATCGACGGCATCACCACCGCGATGATGGTCGCGCTGGGCGAGAACGACGTGAAGTCGATCGAGGATCTGGCAGGCTGCGCCACCGATGACCTGATCGGCTACACCGAACGCAAGCAAGGTGAGACCACCCGGCATGCCGGGTTCCTCGACAGCTTCAACCTGTCGCGCGACGATGCCGAGGCCATGATCATGGCCGCCCGCGTCAAGGCCGGCTGGATCGAGGCGACCGCAGCGGAGCCCGAGCCGGAATCCGGTGAAGTGGAGGCCTGAGCGCAGGTCCGGTGAAGCGGGCAGGCAGCAAGGCAAGCCGCAAGGATGGAACGCGACGCGCGGGAAGAAGGCTTGTCTGAAAGCGAGCGTCGCTGCGTCGCGACCCGGCTCACGCTGCCTGTCGATGACCTTCTCAGGTTCGTCGCCGGCCCCGACGGGCAACTGGTGCCGGATATCCGGCGCAAGCTGCCGGGCCGCGGTGTCTGGACAGCCTTGTCGCGGCCGGCCGTTGAACTGGCCATCCGCACGAAAGCCTTCGCGCGCTCGCTGAAACGGCCTGTCGTGGTCTCGGAGGCGCTGCCCGACGTCATCGATCAACTGCTGTCACGCGATGCCCTGCAATCGCTTTCCTTCGCCAACAAGGCTGGACTGGTGGTCACCGGTTTCGGCAAGGTCGAGTCTGCCCTTGGCGGTCATCAGCGGCCTGCCATCTGGCTGGAGGCCAGCGACGGAGCGGAGGATGGCCGCCGCAAGCTCCAGCAGGTGGCCACCCGCCGGCACGGCGATCATGCCGCCCGCATCCCTGTTGCCGATTGTTTCACGAGCCGTGATTTGGCGTTGGCTTTGGGGCGGGACCTTGTGATACATGCAGCGGTCAAAGATGGCGCTGCGGCTGGGGCTTTCCTCGATCGCTGGCGTCGGCTCGTGCATTTTCGGACAAGACCATTGCCAGAAGCAGGTCCGCCCGCTGACGCGCCCGAGACAAAGACTGTAACCGCAGGACCCACATCGGAATGACCGATCCAAAGAACCCCGGCGACAAGACCCTGACTGTGTCGCCGCCCAAGACCCTGACGCTGAAGCGCCCGGTCGAGCAGAACACGGTGAAGCAGAGCTTCTCCCATGGTCGCTCGAAGTCGGTGGTGGTCGAGGTCAAGCGACGCATTTCCGGCCCTTCGGACGTGTCGCATCATGGTGCCGCCCAGCCTCGCCCTGCACCCCCGCCTCCCGTGGCCGCCGCTCCAGCGCCGGCGCCCGTCCCGGCCGCAGCCCCGCCTCCCGCGCCGGCCAAGCCCGCAGCCAGCATGGTCCTGCGCACGCTGTCCGCCGACGAGCAGGATGCGCGCACCCGCGCCCTGGCCGATTACAGCGGCCGCGAAACCGAAGACCGCCGCCGCGCCGAGGAAGATGCCCGCGCCCGGGCTGCCCGCGAAGAGCGCGAGCGCTCGGAGCGCGAGGCCGCTGCCCAGCGCCAGCGCGAGGAAGAAGACCGCCGCCGCGCCGAGGATGATTTCCGCCGCCGTGGCCGCGACGAGGCCGTTCGCCGCGTGGCTGACGAGGCGGCTCCCGCCCCGCGTGCGCCGACGGCCGGGGCACCGGCCCCCGCGGCTCTGCGCCCCGATGGCCGTCCGTTCCGCATGGATGGACGCCCTCCACGCATCGATATTCCGCGCACCCCGCGCGAGGACCGGCCGGCCCGTCCCGAAGGCGATCGCCCGGCGATGCGCTCCGAGGCGCCGCGCCCGGATGGTGGTTTCCGCGGCCCGCGCCCCGAAGGCGGCGCGCCCCGTCCCGATTCCGGTTATCGCAGTGCACGCCCTGACGCCCCGCGTCCCGAAGGCGGCTATCGCGGCCCTCGGCCGGAAGGCGCAGGTCCCCGCCCTGAAGGCGGCGGCTATCGCGGCACGCGCCCCGATGGCGGCGCGCCGCGTCCCGAAGGTGGATTCCGCCCCCGTACCGATGGTGACGGGCCACGCGGACCGCGCCCTGCCGGCGGATTCGGGGCACCCTCCGGGGCCCGCATGCTGCGGACCAGCGCCGGCGAAGCACCACCGCTCGATCTGAGCGCACCGCGCCGCGCCGCGCCCGGAACGGCCCGCCCACGCGGGGATGATGACGATCGCGCCGGCGTGCGCCGTGGCCCCGGCGGGGCTGCCAAGCCCGGCAGCGCCGAGGTTCGTGTTCCCAAGGTTGGCGGCGACAAGAGCCGTGGCCGCCTGACCCTGACCAACGCCCTTGATGCCGATGCCGAACGCATGCGCTCGGTTGCGGCCTTCCGCCGCCGCGTGCAGCGCATGAGCGGCCAGCGCGGTTCGAGCGAGCCGAAGGAAAAGCTGTCACGAGAGGTCATCGTCCCCGAGACGATCACCATCCAGGAACTTGCCAACCGCATGTCCGAACGTGCGGTGGATGTGATCCGCTTCCTGATGAAGCAGGGCCAGATGCTGAAGATCACGGATGTGGTCGATGCTGACACGGCCCAGCTCATCGCCGAGGATATGGGCCACACCGTCAAGCGCGTGGCCGAGGCCGACGTCGAGGACGGCCTGTTCAACCTGCCCGATGATGATGGTGCGCTCAGCCCGCGCCCCGCCGTCGTGACCATCATGGGCCATGTCGACCACGGCAAGACCTCGCTGCTCGACGCCATCCGCCAGACCAACGTGGTCTCCGGCGAAGCCGGCGGCATCACCCAGCATATCGGCGCCTACCAGGTCTCGACACCGTCAGGGGCCCGTGTCACCTTCATCGACACTCCGGGCCACGCGGCCTTTACCCAGATGCGTGCCCGCGGTGCCAAGGTCACGGACATCGTGGTCCTTGTGGTTGCGGCCAACGATTCGGTGATGCCGCAGACCATCGAGGCCATCAATCACGCCAAGGCGGCCAAGGTGCCGCTGATCGTGGCGATCAACAAGATCGACCTGCCCGATGCCAAGCCGGAACGCGTCAAGACCGACCTTCTCCAGCACGAGATCCAGGTCGAGAGCCTTGGCGGCGATGTGCTCGAGATCGAATTGTCGGCCAAGACCCGGCTCAATCTCGACAAGCTGCTCGAAGCCATCGCGCTTCAGGCTGAATTGCTGAATCTCACCGCCAATCCGGACCGTCCTGCGGAAGGCACCGTCATCGAAGCCAAGCTCGACCGCGGTCGCGGCCCGGTGGCCACCGTTCTGGTCCAGCGCGGCACACTGCGCCCCGGCGACATCATCGTCGCAGGCTCCGAATGGGGCCGCGTGCGTGCCCTGATCGGCGACACCGGTGCTACCATGAAGGAGGCACCACCCTCGCAGCCCGTCGAAGTCCTCGGCTTCAATGGCACTCCGGAGGCCGGCGACCGCGTTGCAGTGGTCGATTCCGAAGCCCGCGCCCGCGAGATCACAGACTACCGCGTCCGCCAGAAGCGCGACATCGCAGCCGCGCGCGGCACCTCGGGTGCCGGCCGGTCGCTCGTCGACATGATGCGCGATCTGAAAGCCAGTGCGGGCCGCAAGGAATTCCCGCTTCTGGTCAAGGGCGACGTTCAGGGCTCAGTCGAAGCCATCGTCGGCGCCCTCGACAAGCTCGGCAATGATGAGGTTCGCGCCCGTGTCCTGCTGTCGGGCGTGGGCGGCATCAACGAGTCCGATGTCACGCTGGCGCAGGCATCCGGCGCGGTCGTCATCGGCTTCAACGTCCGTGCCAACAAGGAAGCGCGCGAATCCGCCGAGCGTGCCGGCGTCGAAATCCGCTACTACAACATCATCTACGATCTGGTGGATGACGTGAAGGCGGCGATGTCCGGCCTGCTCGCACCGACCTTGCGCGAAACCATGCTGGGCACGGCCACGATGCTGGAAATCTTCAACATCACGAAGGTCGGCAAGATCGCCGGCTGCCGTGTCACCGAAGGCATGATCGAACGCGGCCAGCATGTCCGCCTGATCCGCGACAACACGGTCATCCACGAAGGCAAGCTCGCGACGCTGAAGCGCTTCAAGGATGATGTGAAGGAGGTGCAGGTCGGCCAGGAATGCGGCATGTCCTTCGAGAACTATCAGGACATCCGGGCCGGCGACGTGGTCGAATGCTACCGCGTCGAGGAAATCAAGCGCTCCCTGTGATGGGGCCGCTGGTCAGGCAAGCGCGACCTCACTGACGGTTCCGGCCCTGATGCGTCAGGGCTGGCCGTCCGATTTCAACGTCCTTCCGGTCCGACCCCGGAGAGCGCATCATGGCAAAACCCGTATCCCGAAGCCCCAAGGCCCCGAGCCAGCGCCAGCTGCGCGTCGCCGAACTGATCCGCCACGAACTGGCGGCGATTCTGTCGCGCGGCGAGATCCACGATGACGTGCTGGCGCGCTACGTGATTTCGGTCACTCAGGTCAGGCTCTCGCCAGACCTGAAGCTCGCGACCTGTTACATCATGCCGCTCGGCGGACAGGACGAGAAGCCCGTGATCGCTGCGCTCGACAGCCACAAGCGCTACCTGCGCGGCGAGATCGCCCATCGCGTCAACCTCAAGTTTGCACCGGAACTGCGCTTCCGCCGCGATGAGGCCTTCGACGAAGCGCTGCGCATCGACCGTCTGCTCCATTCCGACAAGGTTCGCCGCGATCTGGTGCGCCCTGCCAAAGCGGAGGGCGAGAACAAGGCGGATGACACCGATGTCTGACACCGGCCCGCTCCCGGCCCTGGTTCCACCGGTCCAGCGCCCGAAAAAGCGCGATGTGCACGGCTGGCTGATCCTCGACAAGCCCGTCAACGAGACGTCGACGCACGCGGTTGCTGTCGTCAAGCGCGTCTTCCATGCCAGGAAAGCCGGACATGCCGGCACGCTCGACCCGCTGGCCTCCGGCATCCTGCCGATTGCCATGGGCGAGGCCACCAAGACAGTTCCCTTCGTGATGGATGGCCGCAAGGCCTACAGGTTCACGGTGACCTGGGGCGCGGAGACGACGACCGACGACGCCGAGGGCAGTGTTGTCCGCTCAAGTGCCGAGCGACCGACACGCAGCGCCATCGAAGCCATCCTGCCGGGCTTCACCGGCACAGTGCAGCAGGTGCCGCCGAAGTTCTCGGCCATCAAGATCGCGGGCGAGCGCGCCTATGATCTGGCCCGCGATGGCGAAGAGGTGACGCTCGAGGCGCGTCCGGTCGAGATCGATGCCCTGACGCTGACGGCGCACGATGGCGACACGTCGACCTTCGAAGCGGAATGCGGCAAGGGCACCTATGTGCGGGCTCTGGCCCGTGATTTCGGGCGCATGCTCGGCTGCTTCGGCCATGTCACGGCCCTGCGCCGGACCCGTGTCGGGCCCTTCACCGAGGCTGACGCGACGCCGTTGGCACTGCTCGAACAGGTGAGGCGCGATGGCACCGATCCCACGGAGCTGATGAGCCCGGTGGACCGCGCTCTGGGCGAGATTCCGGCGATCAACGTCAGCCGCAACGATGCCGGGCGCATGGCGCGCGGCCAGTCCTGCCTGCTGCGCGGGGCCGGTGCGCCGATCGAAGAGGAGGCCGTGGCGGTGTTCTGCCAGGGCCAGCTCATCGCGATCGGACAGGTCATCCACGGCGAGTTGCATCCGCGCCGGGTGTTTCATCTTGGCGGAGGCTGAGGCCTCGCAGGGTCTGGTCTTCCGCAGACCGCTCAGCGCGCAGCCGTCACCATGATCTCGACCTTGTAGTCCGGCGTTGCCAGATCCGCCTTGACGGTGGCGCGGGCCGGCGTGTGGCCCTTGACCACCCAGGCATCCCAGACTGCATTCATCTCGGCGAAGGTGGCCATATCGGTCAGCCAGATGTTGGCGCTGAGGATCTTGCTCTTGTCGCTGCCGGCCTCGACGAGGCGGGCCTCGATCTGGGCCAGGATGTCGCGGGTCTGTTCGGCCACGGAAGTGCCCTTCGGATTGCTGGCAACATGGCCGGCAAGATAGACGGTCTGGCCATGGGCAACGGCCATGCTCATGCGGGGGCCGACGCCGAAACGCTCGATGCTCATCGAATTGTCCTTGTAATGGGTCTTGATGGTGGGAGAAGAGACCCGGATGGGTCTGGTAGTCAGGGGCAATGATCTAGCCCATTCGCCTGGCAGGATCAAACGCGGTCGGTCAGCCGGCAATGGCGATCCAGCCGGCCCAGATCGCCGCATAGCGTGCCCCCTTGCCCAGCCCGACGAAGAGCACGAAACGCGACAGCGGATAGTGCAAGAGTCCCGCCGCCACCGTGCCAAGATCGCCGATGCCCGGAACCCAGGACATCAGCAGCGCCAGCCAGCCGTGGCGGGAAAACAGGCGCTCTCCCTTTGCCAGCGTGGCAGCATCCGGCCGGAGCCTCAGCGGCAGCCGCGCGACGCCGCCGTCGGCGATGACCTTGCCGACCCACCAGTTCACCGTCGAGCCAAGTGTGTTGAACACGGTGGCGACGGCCAGCAGCAGCAGTGGCGGAACCTGGCCGCGATGCAGCAAGGCTGCAAACGTGGCCTCCGATGGGAAGGGCAGGATGGTCGCCGCCAGAAAGGCCGAGGCGGCCATGCCCGCCAGCGAAGCAAGCGCTTCAAGCATCGGCGTCATGTCGCCTGAAAGGCTGGCCGATCAGTGCAATGTCTGTTGCCAGAGTCATGTCACAGTCGGCGCAATGCCACGTCCTGGATGCGATGGCTCGCTCCCTTGGTCAGGATCAGGCTGGCTCGCTGCCGTGTCGGCAGGATATTCTCGCGCAGGTTCGGCAGGTTGATGCTGTCCCAGAGCTTCTCGGCAATCTCCAGAGCCTCGGCTTCGGTCAGATCGGCGTATTTCCGGAAGAACGAGCGCGGATCTCGGAAGGCAGTCTGGCGCAACAGCAGGAAGCGGTTGATATACCAGCGCCTGAGATCTTCCTCGTCGGCATCGAGATAGATCGAGACATCGAAGAAGTCGGAGACGAACGGAATGGCCGAGCCGTCCTTCGGCAGGCGGGCAGGTTGCAGGACGTTCAGGCCCTCCACGATCAGGATGTCGGGCCGCTCGACCACGATCTCCTCGCCGGGCACCACGTCATAGACAAGGTGCGAATAGACCGGGGCCTTCACCAACCGGTGCCCCGCCTTCACCTGTGACAGGAAGTGCAGGAGCCGTGCGCTGTCGTAGCTTTCCGGAAAGCCCTTGCGCTCCATCAGCCCGCGCGCGGCAAGTTCGGCATTGGGCAGCAGGAAGCCATCGGTGGTGATCAGCTTCACCTTGGGCGTGTTGGGCCAGCGCGAGAGCAGCGCCGTCAGGACGCGCGCCGTGGTCGATTTGCCCGCAGCAACAGAGCCCGCAAGGCCGATCACATAGGGAACCTTGACCTCATCCTCGGCCTGGAGGAAGCGCTGGGTCGCCTTGAACAGGCCCTGCGCCGCCGCGACATAGACCGACAGGAGCCGTGACAGCGGCAGGTAGATCGACACCACCTCGTCCAGCGAGATCGGATCATTGATCGATTGCAGCTTCTCGATGTCGTTGACGGTCAGGGTCAGCGGCGTGTCGGCCCGAAGATGCGCCCACTCGTCGCGCGAGAACACGCGGTAGGGCGACAGGTCGGGCACGTCCGGCGGGGTGGGGATCACACGCTGGTCCATCACTGTCTCACACCATCCGGCCTGTTGGCGCGGCGTTCGCCAATGGGCCTTGGCCAGTGCCGTGCGGGACTGCAAGGCCTTTCAATCGGTTGACTTAGAGCTTCTTGCCGCTTTTTCCGCAAGTCCCGACTGGCTTGTGCGCCGTTCCAGTATGCTCATCACATCGTCGAGGTCGATGCCGCCGGCTTCGAGCAGCACCAGAAGATGGAACAGCACGTCCGCTGCCTCGGCGGTCAGCGCGGCCTTGTCACCCTGCACCGCCGCAATCATGGCCTCAAGGGCTTCCTCGCCGAACTTTCGCGCCACGCGCTCGGGCCCGGACGCCAGAAGCCGCGCGGTCCAGCTCTGTTCAGGCGAAGCCGACGCGCGTTGGTGTACGATGGCGGCAAGGTCACCCAGCGTGAAAGCCGGTTTCGCGGGCGCAGACATCAGCGCGCTCCTCAATCGATCCGCATCGCCAGCCCGGCTGCCGCCATGTGCGCCTTGGCCTGTCCGATGCTGAAGGTGCCGAAGTGGAAGATCGAGGCCGCCAGCACGGCGCTGGCATGCCCCTCGGTGACGCCTTCCACCAGATGATCCAGCGTGCCGACACCGCCGGACGCGATCACCGGCACGGATACGGCGTCGGCGATCACGCGGGTCAGGGCCACATCGTAGCCGGTTTTCATGCCGTCGCGATCCATCGAGGTGACGAGCAACTCACCCGCCCCCAGCGCCGTTACCTCGCGCGCAAAAACCACAGCGTCGAGCCCGGTCGGCTTGCGTCCACCATGCGTGAAGATCTCGAAACGGGCCGGTGCGCCGTCCGCCGAGACGCGCTTGGCGTCGATGGCCACGACGATGCACTGCGCACCAAACTTCTCGGCAGCCTCGCGCACGAAATCACGGCGCGTGACGGCAGCGGTGTTGATCGAGACCTTGTCGGCACCGGCCAGCAAGAGCCGGCGGATATCGTCGGTGCTGCGCACGCCACCACCAACGGTCAGCGGCATGAAACAGGCCTCCGCCGTGCGCGTCACGACATCGAGCAGGATGCCGCGCCCTTCATGGCTGGCGCTGATGTCGAGGAAGCACAATTCGTCCGCACCGGCGGCATCATAGGCCTTGGCAGCCTCCACCGGGTCTCCGGCATCACGCAGGTTGACGAACTGCACGCCCTTGACAACGCGGCCATCCTTGACGTCGAGGCAGGGGATCAGGCGGGTCTTGAGGGTCATGCGGCGCGGCTCCGGCTGGCGACGAGCTTCAGGGCCGCCTGCGCATCGATCCGGCCATCATACAGGGCGCGGCCGGTGATCGCCCCTTCGAGAAGGGCTGCATCAGGCTGCATCAGGCGCTCGACATCAGCCATTGAGGCCAGCCCGCCCGAGGCGATGACAGGGATCGACAAGGCCTGCGCAAGGCTGATCGTGCCGTCCCAGTTGACACCCTGCAACATGCCGTCGCGGGCAATGTCGGTGTAGACGATGGCTGCCACGCCGGCATCCTCGAAGCGCCTGCCGAGATCGGCCGCACCAAGTGCCGAGGTTTCGGCCCAGCCCTCGACGGCGACGAAGCCGTCCCGTGCATCAATGCCGACCACGATGCGGCCAGGATGGGCGCGGGCCGCCGCCTTCACAAAGGCCGGATCGCGGACGGCAGCCGTGCCGATGATGACGCGGGCCACGCCCTTGGCGAGCCAGCCCTCGACCGTGGCCAGATCGCGGATGCCGCCTCCGAGTTGCACCGGGAACGACACACGCGCCAGGATAGCATCCACAGCCAGCCCGTTCATCGGCCTGCCGGCGAAGGCACCATCAAGATCGACCACATGCAGCCAGCGGAAGCCCTGCGCCTCGAAGCTTGCGGCTTGGGCGGCAGGATCGTCGCTGAACACCTTGGCGCTGTCCATCTCGCCCTGGCGAAGGCGGACGCATTGGCCATTCTTGAGGTCGATGGCGGGAAACAGGATCATGGCGTGACCCGCCGGAACCGACCACTTCGGGCTGCAAAAGCCATTCGGGCGACCGCTGTCATGGGGTCCATCTCAGGAAGTTCGTGATCAGCCTGAGGCCGAGCTTCTGGCTCTTTTCCGGGTGGAACTGCACCCCGGCCATGGTCTCGCAGCCAACCATGGCCGGCACCGGCCCGCCATGGTCCGTGGTGGCAATCAGGTCTCCGTCATGGCTCGGCGTCAGCGCGAACGAATGCACGAAGTAGGCGTGCCATCCCGAAGGCCCCAGCACGATGCCGTCGAGCAGGGCATGGGGCCGGGAACCGTCGAGCGTGTTCCAGCCCATGTGCGGGATCTTGAGGGCGGGGTCAGACGGCACGATGGCCGCGACATCGCCGGCAATCCAGCCAAGGCCGGGGCTGGTCTCGTGTTCAAGTCCGCGCGTCGCCATCAGTTGCATGCCGACGCAGATGCCGAGAAACGGCCTGCCCTTGCCCAGCACCGCTTCGCTCATGGCTTCGACCATCCCCGGAACGCCATCAAGACCACGCCGGCAATCGGCGAAGGCCCCGACGCCGGGCAGTACGATGCGGTCGGCAGCCGCCACAACCTCCGGCGCGCTGGTGACATGGACGGTCGCCGGCAATCCAGCCTCGCGCGCTGCCCGCTCGAAAGCTTTCGCAGCTGAGTGCAGATTGCCTGAACCGTAGTCGATGATCGCGACGCTGGCGCTCATGTCCGGCCTTGCGCATCCGGAAAGAGGCCAAGCACCGTGCCCTGGTTTCCGGGCGTGCGTGTTGCCATGGCCGGCCCGGACAGCGGCCCGGTCGGCGCGGATGCGGTCAGCACTGGCCTTGCCGCCATCGGCAAGGTCTCGAAGAACCGGCGTTCCACCGCCCCGACATCCTTGCCTTCGACCACGCCGGCCAGTTGCCAGCCCTTGCGGAGCAACTTGCGCTCCTGCAGGGCATGGCCTTCAAGCCCGAGGAACAGCCCGATCAGCGCCTGCGCCAGAACCAGCCCGAGCGGGTGCAGGCCGACAGCCCGGCCGCCGAAGGCCAGCGCCAGCCAGACCAGCAGGAAGACGGCAAAGGCCAGCCAGAGCCGCTTCGACAGCAGCCAGAGCCCGGTGAACAGAAAGGCGAAGACCGCGAAGCCATCCTTCAGGAAGACGGTCTTCTCGAACTGTTCCGTTTGTGTTTCGCCAGCAGCCGCCGGCGGCATCAGCACGGTGTAGAACGCCATGGTGAGCCCTCATAAAGCGCCCTTGGTGGACGGGATGCGCCCACCTTCGCGCGGATCGACACTGAGCGCCAGCCGAAGAACACGCGCCAGCCCCTTGAAGCAGCTTTCGGCGATGTGATGCGCATTGGCCCCATAAAGGGTCTCGACATGCAGCGTCAGACCCGCGTTCATGGCGAAGGCCTGAAAGAACTCGCGCACCAGTTCGGTGTCGAACTCGCCGATCTTCGGAGCCGGGAATGTGGTGCGAAAGACGAGGAAAGGCCGCCCCGAGACATCGACGGCCACGCGTGTCAGCGTCTCATCCATCGGCATGTGGATGTCGGCATAGCGGGCCAGACCTTTCTTGTCGCCCAGCGCGGTCAGGATCGCCTGCCCCAGCGCGATGCCGGTATCCTCCACCGTGTGGTGGAAATCGACGTGGAGATCGCCGGTCACGTGCGCAGTGACATCGATCAGCGAATGGCGCGCGAACAGCTCCAGCATGTGGTCGAAAAAGCCCACACCCGTCCTGATCTCGGCCTTGCCGGTGCCGTCGAGATTGACGACGACATGGACATCGGTTTCCGCTGTGCGACGCTTGATTTCGCCGGTGCGCATTGCTGTGACCTCGCAACCCCTTGGTCCGGTCGCTTTAGAGCAAGTCTCACCAAAGTGGAAACCTGATTTGCCGCATCGCGTGACGCTTGCCGCGATGCCGACCGTTGGTCCGGACGGCGACAATGCCTACATAGCGCATGAGGTTCCCCCTGGAGGCGATTCGGTGATGATGGAGCATGGTGCCCTTCCCGTGATGCATGCGACCACGATCCTGATGGTGCGCAAGGGCGGCAAGGTCGTGATCGGCGGCGACGGACAGGTCAGCCTCGGTCCAACAATCGTCAAGGGCAATGCCCGCAAGGTGCGCCTGCTCGCCAAGGGCCTGGTCATTGCCGGCTTCGCAGGAGCGACGGCGGATGCCTTCACCCTGTTCGAGCGGCTTGAGGCCAAGCTCGATCAGTATCCGGCCCAGTTGATGCGGGCCTGCGTGGAACTGGCCAAGGACTGGCGGACGGATCGCTATCTTCGGCGGCTCGAAGCCATGCTGCTGGTCGCCGACAAGGAGGTTTCGCTGTTGCTGAGCGGCACCGGGGATGTGCTCGAGCCCTCCGATGGCATCATGGCGATCGGCTCTGGCGGGAATTACGCCCTGGCTGCGGCCCGCGCGCTGGCCGATACGAACCTCGACGCCGAGGCCATCGTGCGAAAGGCGATGAAGATCGCCGGCGACATCTGCGTTTACACCAACCATTCGCTCGTGATCGAGCAGCTCGATCTGGCGTGAGGAGCCGCGAATGACCACCTTCTCCCCCCGCGAGATCGTCTCCGAACTCGACCGCTTCATCGTTGGCCAGAAGGATGCCAAGCGCGCCGTGGCCATCGCGTTGCGCAACCGCTGGCGCCGGCAGCAGCTGGAAGGCCCGCTGCGCGATGAGGTCGCGCCCAAGAACATCCTGATGATCGGCCCGACAGGCTGCGGCAAGACGGAGATCTCGCGCCGCCTTGCCCGCCTTGCCGGCGCGCCCTTTCTCAAGGTCGAGGCCACCAAGTTCACGGAAGTCGGCTATGTCGGGCGCGATGTCGAATCCATCGTGCGCGATCTGCTGGAAGTCGGCATCGGCCTGGTGCGGGACGCGAGGCGCAAGGAGGTTCTGGCCAAGGCCCACATTGCCGCCGAAGAGCGCGTGCTCGATGCGCTGGTCGGCGCGACCGCCAGCCCCGCCACCCGCGATTCCTTCCGCCGCAAGCTGCGCGCCGGCGAGATGGACGACAAGGAAATCGAGGTCGAATTGCCTTCAGGCGGGGGTGGCATGCCGATGTTCGAGCTGCCGAACCAGCCCGGAACCTCGGTCGGCGCGATCAACATCGGTGACCTGTTCGGCAAGGCTTTCGGCAAGACCGGCAAGCCGCGCCGCATGTCGGTCAAGGACGCCTACGAGCCGCTGGTGCAGGAAGAGAGCGACAAGCTGCTCGATCAGGATGCGCTGGTGCAGGAGGCCATCAGGCAGGTCGAGAATAACGGCATCGTCTTTCTCGACGAGATCGACAAAATCTGCAGCCGCGAGGGCCGGGGCGGGGCCGATGTCTCCCGCGAGGGCGTGCAGCGCGACCTGCTGCCGCTGATCGAAGGCACCACGGTCTCGACCAAACACGGGCCGGTCAAGAGCGACCATATCCTGTTCATCGCCTCAGGGGCGTTCCATGTGGCCAAGCCGTCCGACCTGCTGCCCGAATTGCAGGGCCGGCTGCCGATCCGGGTCGAGCTCTTGCCGCTCGATGTCGACGATTTCAAACGCATCCTGACCGACACCGAGGTCAGCCTTCTCAAGCAGTCCGTCGCCATGATGGCGACTGAAGGGCTGGACATGGTCTTCACCGACGACGCCGTGGCGGCGCTGGCCCGCGTGGCCGTGCATGTCAATTCCACGGTCGAGAACATCGGCGCACGCCGGCTCCAGACGGTGATCGAGCGGGTTCTGGACGACATTTCGTTCACCGCACCCGATCGCAGCGGCGAGACCATCCGCATCGATGCGGCCTATGTCGAGGCCCGCGTCGGCGATCTGTCCAAGAACACCGACCTGTCCCGGTTCATCCTGTGAGGCTGTCGTGCTGCCGAGTGCGCGCGCAGTCTCCCTTCCGCCGCAAAGCGCGCTAAACTCAGCCGCATGAGGGAACGCGCCGAAGATCAGGTTGAGGGGTCTTCGCACCTCGCGCGCGACTCGGTCATCGTTGGTCTGGCGACGGTGCTGTCCCGCATCCTGGGTTTCGTCCGCGATGTGCTGATTGCCCGCGCGCTCGGTGCCGGGCCGATCGCCGATGCGTTCCTCGTGGCATTCCGGTTGCCGAACATGTTCCGCCGCGTCCTCGGCGAAGGTGGCCTCAATGCGCCGTTCGTGCCGGTCTATCTCGGCCTGAAGGCGAACGAGGGCGAAGAGGAGGCACGGCGCTTTGCCGGCGAGGCGCTGGGCAATTTCGCGGTGATCCTGCTCATCATCGTCGGGCTGTCCGAGCTGATCGCGCCGTGGCTGGTGCTGGCGCTGGCCGGCGGCTTCCGCGATGCGCCTGTCACCTATGCGCTGGCGCAGAGTTACACGCGGCTGGCGCTGCCCTTCGTCGGCTTCACGATCATGGCCTCGCTGGTCGCGGCCATGCTCAATGCCAACAAGCGCTTTGCCGTCGCAGCTCTGGCACCGGTCGTGCTCAATCTTGTGCTGATCGGCACTCTGGTCTGGAGCGAATGGCAGGGCCAGAGCCCGTTTCGCACGGCCAAGACATTGGCCGGGTCGGTGTCACTCGCCGGTGCCCTCCATCTTCTGCTGGTGTTCTGGGCCCTCGGCTGGAAAGCGCCCGGCATTCCGCGCCTCAGGGTTGGCTGGTCGCCTGCGATGAAACGGCTCCTGCTGCTGGGCCTGCCTGCGCTGCTGGCCAGCGCGACCTCCCAACTCGTGCTGCTGGTGGCGACGCAGATCGCCTCGGTCCAGCCCGGCGCGGTGTCCTGGCTGTATTATGCCGACCGCGTCTTCCAGTTGCCGCTCGGTTTCGTGGCGGTGGCCATGGGTGTTGTGCTGCTGCCGGAGATCGCCGCACGGGAAGCCGAAGATGATGCCGATGGCCGGCGCCGCACGGTCTCGGCGGCCTTGGCGCTCGGCCTGCTGCTCGCCATCCCCGCCGCGACCGCGCTCGCTGTCCTCGCCGAGCCGATTGTCGCGGTTCTGTTCGAGCGCGGCAAGTTTGGCCCGGTCGACCGCGAGCGCACGGCAACCGCGCTTTCCGCCTTTGCCATCGGCTTGCCGGGGGCTGTGGTCGCAAAAGTGCTGTCGCAGGTCTATTTCGCACGGCAAAATCCGGGAAAACCGCTGATCGTCGGCCTCGTCTCGATCGCCACGGCCATCGGCGCGGGGCTGATGCTCTCAGGCAGCCAGCCGGCAGCGGGGGCCGCGCTGGCCGCGTCGCTGGCCTTCTGGACCCAGAGCCTGGCTCTCGCGGCGCTGCTCTGGCGCGACGGGCTCTGGCGGCCGGATGCTTCCCTGCTGCGGACAGTGGCGATCGGTGTGGCCTCGGCCGCGATCATGGCCGCCGCGGTGATGACGCTCGGCATGGACCTGCACGACGAACTGGTCGGCAAGGTGGCAGACTGGCGCGCCTTCGCCCTGCTGATCGGCCTGTGCGCAGCCGGTCTTGCTGTCTATGCCGCATCCGCGTGGGCATTCGGCCTGCGCAGCCGCTTCTGGGCCCGGACACCGCAGGGCACCGCGCCGTCCTGAACGGCAGTCGGATCAAGCAAACCGCGCCTTGCGCACTTGTCAGCCTGATCGTGCTTCGCGCATAAGGCCTCAGCCTGTTCTTGATCGGAAGTTTCCCCATGGCCAGTTTCAGCCCGCGCGTGTTTTCAGGCATGCAGCCCACGCACACCCTCCATCTGGGCAACTACCTGGGCGCTCTCAAGCGCTGGGTACAGATGCAGGAAAGCCACGATTGCATCTACTGCGTCGTGGACATGCACGCCGTCACCGTCTGGCAGGATCCGGCCGATCTGACCCGCGCCATCCGCGAGGTCACGGCGGCATACATGGCAGCAGGCATTGATCCGAAGCGCTCGATCCTGTTCAACCAGAGTCAGGTCTCCCAGCACGCCGAACTTGCCTGGATCTTCAATTGCGTGGCTCGGCTCGGCTGGCTCAACCGCATGACGCAGTTCAAGGAGAAGGCCGGGAAGGACCGCGAGAACGCCTCGGTCGGGCTCTATGGCTACCCTGTGCTGATGGCCGCCGACATCCTTCTCTACAAGGCTACCGCCGTGCCGGTTGGCGAAGATCAGAAGCAGCATCTCGAACTGACGCGTGACATCGCGCAGAAATTCAACACCGATTTCGCCGCGCAGATCCAAGCGAACGGCCACGGCGACAGCTTCTTTCCGCTGACCGAACCGCTGATCGGCGGCCCTGCCGCCAGGGTGATGTCGCTGCGCGACGGCACCAAGAAGATGTCGAAATCGGACCCGTCCGACTATTCCCGCATCAACATGACCGACGATGCGGACACGATCGCCCAGAAAGTGCGCAAGGCCAAGACTGATCCCGATGCCTTGCCCTCCGAGGAAAAGGGGCTCGAAGGCCGGCCCGAGGCCGACAATCTGGTCGGCATCTATGCAGGTCTTGCCGATGTCTCGAAACAGGATGTTCTGGCCCGCTTCGGCGGGGCCCAGTTCTCCGGCTTCAAGGCGGCGCTGGTCGATCTGGCCGTGGAAAAGCTGTCCCCGATCAATGGCGAGATGAAGCGCCTTCTGGCTGACCCGGCCGAAATCGACCGTCTTCTGGTCGATGGTGCCGACCGCGCCCGTGCGATCGCCACCACGACCATGGCCGAGGTCAAGGATATCGTCGGCTTCGTTCGCGCCCGCTGATGCGCAAGGCGGGCACCTTGCTTGTCGCGAGCCTTGCTTTCGCCGCGACGGTGCCCTCAACATGGAGTCCCCGCAGGCTTGCGCGCATGATGGCCCCGTCATCGCGGCGCGTCTTGCATGGCAGACACGAGCAGTCATGACCGCATCCACCCGGCGCGCCTATGAGCCCGGTCACCAGCCCAAGTTCATGGCGGTGGTCGATGATACCCCCGAATGCGCCAAGGCCGTGCGCTTTGCCGCGCGTCGCGCGGCCCGCATCGGCTCCCGCGTCCTTCTGGCCGCCATCGTCGCGCCGCCTGAGTTCTCCCAGTGGCTTGGCGTTGGCGACGTGATGCAGGCCGAGGCTGAGGCCGCAGCAGAGCGCAGGCTGGAGGCAGCGGCCGCCATCGTGCGCACGGTGGCGGGCCTCGAACCCGAGAAACTGGTCAGAACCGGCCAGAAGGCCGAGGAAATCCTGCGCATCATCGAACAGGACGAGGATGTCGCTATCCTGATCCTTGCGGCGGGTACCGAGCCTGAAGGGCCTGGCCCGCTTGTTTCGACGCTGGTGGGCCGATCAGCCGGCCAGTTTCCCGTGCCTCTGGCCATCGTGCCAGGGCATCTGGGCGATCACGAGATCGACGCGCTGGCCTGAGACAGCAAAAGCCGGTTGCCAGCCGGATCGGCACGGTCCGGCCGCTCGGTCATGGCCCATGGCGCAGTGCCATCGGCCGTCAGCGCGATCTCGGCGAGGCCGGCAAGGTCTGCCGTGCGCGCCGGCGCTCCCTTCGAGGCCCAGACATTGAGGGCGATGTGGTGGTGATAGCCGCCCCATCCCAGAAAGACGGCACCCGGATAGCGCGCCATCACGTCGAGCCCGAGTTCGGCCCGGTAGAACGCTTCCGCCGCTGCCAAATCGCCGACCTTCAGATGGACATGACCGATCCGTCCCGCATCCGGAAAGCGCCATGGGCCGGCTGTCGCCGGTTCTGCCAGCAGCGATGCGCCATCCAGCGGCAAGGTCGCCATGGCCACGCCGGTGCCATCAGACTTCCAGGAAGACCGGGGCCGGTCCATATAGATCTCGATGCCGTTGCCTTCCGGATCGGACAGGTAGATTGCCTCGCTGACCAGATGGTCCGATGCGCCCTCGATGGCCAGTGAGGTGCGCCGGGCATGGCGCACCCAGTCGGCGAGGTCGCGCCGTTCCGGCAGCAGGAAAGCCGTGTGGAACAAGCCGGGCGTAGCCTGCCCGGCAGCTTTCAGGCCCGTCCCCGTGCGCAGGTCGAGAAGGGCCGTTCCGTCTCCTGCCGCAAGGCTTATATGCGTGTCGGTTCTGGCGCTGACGGCAAGGCCCAGTGCGTCGGCATAGAACCTCGCGACCCGGTCAAGGTCCCGCACCTGCAAGGTCACACGCGCGACATGGGCCGGCGCGGCAAACGCTTCGAGTTTGGTTGTGTCACCGTGTGTTATGGCAGTCCTCCCCGGCGGCAGGATGCCGCTTCCGGCTGGGTCTTGTGCCATGAACGGGTGCACAAAGGTGGCGTGAAAAAAGGCTTGCCTTGCGCGCACCAGGGTCAGCCGGACAACCCAGCGCATCAGTCTCCAGTCACGCAAGATGATGGCCGAGCAGCCAGCCCCTGGCGAGCCGTATCAGCTTGCCAGCGCTTCCCTCTGCTTTTCGGCGCGCTTGCGTTCATTCGGATCAAGCTTGGTCTTGCGCAGGCGGATCGACTTTGGCGTGACCTCGACGAGTTCGTCGTCCTGGATCCAGGCCAGCGCCCGCTCCAGCGTCATCCGGATCGGCGGCGTGAGGCGCACGGCCTCGTCCTTCGAGGTGGTGCGGATGTTGGTCAGTTTCTTGCCCTTGAGCACATTGACCTCAAGGTCGTTGTCGCGGCTGTGGATGCCGATGATCATGCCCTGATAGACCTTCCAGCCCGGCTCGATCACCATCGGGCCGCGGTCTTCCAGGTTCCACAGCGCATAGGCCACGGCTTCGCCGGCATCGTTCGAGATCAGCACGCCGTTGACCCGGCCAGCCATCTCGCCGCGATAGGGCTGATAGGCATGGAACAACCGGTTCATGATCGCGGTGCCGCGCGTGTCGGTCATCAATTCGGACTGGTACCCGATCAGGCCGCGCGTCGGCGCATGGAACACCAGCCTGAGGCGGTTGCCGCCGGACGGGCGCATTTCCAGCATCTCGGCCTTGCGCTCGCTCATCTTCTGCACGACGATTCCCGAGTGTTCCTCGTCCACGTCGATCAGCACCTCCTCGATCGGCTCGAGCAAGGTGCCGTCGGCATCTTTCTGGTAGACCACGCGAGGACGCGACACACCGATCTCGAAGCCTTCGCGGCGCATCGTTTCGATCAGGATGGCAAGCTGCAATTCGCCCCGGCCCGAGACGACGAAGGCGTCCTTGTCGGCGGCTTCCTCGATCTTGAGCGCGACATTGCCTTCGGCTTCCTTGAGCAGGCGGTCGCGGATCACGCGGCTGGTCACCTTGTCGCCTTCGGTTCCGGCCAGCGGGCTGTCATTGACGATGAACGACATCGACACGGTCGGCGGATCGATGGGCTGGGCCTTCATGGCCTCCATCACCTCTGGCGCGCAGAACGTGTCGGCAACTGTGCCTTTCGACAGGCCGGCAATGGCGACGATATCGCCCGGCACAGCTTCATCGATGGGCGTGCGCTCGACGCCGCGGAAGGCGAGGATCTTGGAGACACGGCCCATTTCGACCAGCGTTCCGTCCTGTGCCAGCGCCTTGATCGGCATGTTCGGCTTGATCGACCCGGAGGTGACGCGGCCCGTGATCATCCGGCCCAGGAACGGGTTGGCCTCCAGCAGCGTTCCGATCATGCGGAACGGCCCTTCCTCGGTCTTGGCCTGCGGCACATGGGCCAGCACCAGATCGAACATCGGGGCAAGGCCCTGATCCTTCGGTCCTTCCGGAGCCGTTGCCATCCAGCCATCGCGGCCCGACCCGTAGAGGATCGGGAAATCGAGTTGCTCGTCGGTGGCATCGAGCGCTGCAAACAGGTCGAACACCTCGTTGACGACCTCGATGTGGCGGGCGTCGGGCCGGTCGATCTTGTTGATGGCAACAATGGGCTTGAGGCCGAGCTTGAGCGCCTTGCCGACCACGAACTTGGTCTGCGGCATCGGCCCTTCGGCGGCATCCACCAGCACGATCACGCCGTCGACCATGTTGAGGATGCGCTCCACCTCGCCGCCGAAATCGGCGTGGCCTGGCGTGTCGACGATGTTGATGCGGACATCCTTCCACACCACCGACGTGCACTTGGCCAGAATGGTGATGCCCCGTTCCTTTTCGAGATCGTTCGAATCCATCACGCGCTCGACCACGCGCTGGTTGTCACGGAACGAGCCCGCCTGCTGCAGGAGCTTGTCGACAAGCGTGGTCTTGCCGTGGTCGACATGGGCGATGATGGCGATGTTGCGAAGCGACATGGTGGCGGACTTTGCGTTTCGGGCGCGGCAGGGCGCGGGGACGTGAAAAGGGCGGACGTGAACAGAACGGACGGGCGATACGGTGTGAACAGGCTACAAGGTGGCACTTGGCTCCCGCACCATGACGGCGCACGTGGAAGCCGGACATTCAGACAGGCATCCCGCACACTGAGAAGGGCGCCGGTGCCGGATGCTGCGGAAGCGGCAACGCTTGGTCCGCGCCAGCCGTGTTCAAAAAACAGGGGAGGCGCATGCCGGAGCCTTGTCCCGGCCAGGCACGCGCCCCCCTAATTCGCTGCGCTGCAATATCACCGGCACGGTTTTGAGGCAATGCGAATCGCGAAAGCCCGCTGCTCCGAAAACAGCAGCCTCTGGAAACGATGTCATCCGCTTGCCGGAACCGCAACTTGATGGCCACATGGGGCCTGTAACCTGATCGGAAACAATGCTGTCCGCGATCCGGCCCCGAAAGTGACGCCCGACCATGACGCAACTTGTCCACCCGCCGGCCCTGAGCCTGTCCACCATCGACGAGCGGTCGCGCGAGATATTCCGCCGGATCGTCGAGAACTACCTGTCCCATGGCGAACCGCTGGGCTCGCGCAACATCTCGCGGATCATACCGATGACGCTGTCGCCGGCCTCGGTGCGCAATGTCATGTCCGATCTCGAGCAAGCCGGGCTGATCTTCGCGCCGCACACCTCCGCCGGCCGGATGCCGACCGAGAAGGGCCTGCGCTTCTTCGTCGATGCCATGATGGAGGTTGGCGACCCCACGGGCGATGAGCGCGCCGCCATCGAGGCGCAGGTCAAGGCCGCGGCCGGCCGCTCGCTCGATGGCGTTCTTGCCGAGGCATCAAGTCTCCTTTCAGGCCTGTCGCGCGGCGCCGGCGTCGTCCTTGCGAGCAAGACCAACACCCGGCTCAAGCACGTCGAGTTCGTGATGCTCGATCCGGCGCGTGCCCTTGTCGTGCTGGTCGGCGAGGATGGGCAGGTCGAGAACCGCATCCTGGCCCTGCCGCCGGGCCTTCCGGCATCGGCCCTCACCGAGGCGACAAACTTCCTCAACGCCCGTCTCGATGGCCGGACCATCGGCGAGTTGCGCACCGATCTCGAGGAACACCGCTCGCAGCTCACGGACGAACTGGACGAACTCACGGCCCGGCTGGTGGAGGCGGGCCTTGCCGTCAGCGTCGGCAGCGAGGGCGCTCGCCAGCTGATCGTGCGCGGTCAGGCCAACCTGCTGGAAGACCTCAGGGCCCAGGAGGATCTGGAGCGGATCCGGCTGCTGTTCGCAGATCTCGAAACGCAGAAGGAAGTGATCGAACTGCTGTCCCGCGCCGAAAACGCCGACGGCGTGCGCATCTTCATCGGTTCGGAAAACAAGCTGTTCTCCTTGTCCGGCTCATCACTGATCGCGGCCCCGTTCCGGGACAGCCGCCAGCAGATCGTCGGCGTGGTCGGCATCATCGGCCCGACGCGCCTCAACTACGCCCGCATCGTGCCCATGGTCGACTTCACCGCAAGGGTCGTGTCGGACATGATGCGGAAACGGGAGAGCTGAAAACGAAAATGCCGCCTCGCGGCGGCATGGGAAGGTTTGGTGGTGGATGCAGTCGGCCCTAACGGGTCTTTGGGGAGTTCTTCTGCACGAGCATGACTGTGGCAGCAGATTGGCAAAAAAGAGCTCGCCAGAACGAAAGACCCCACGACGGAGGCGTTTGAATCCAGCTCAATGGCAGCATGAACCGACAAATTTTGAGGCTGAATTGTTGGATTTCTATTAGGAGGCTATTTGACCGGCCTAGCGTCCGGGAACTTCCACTTGCCGTCGAGAAGCTCCTTCTTCGGCTGATACAGGCGCACGATGTAGTTCCAGCCCTTGATGATCGGCAGATAGTTGGAACTGTTCGGGTCTCCGCCGAAGTGAATTGTGATGCCGCCGTCAGCATCCTTCTTCGCTGTCACATTGTTCAAGGAATAGGCGTCGCGGTCGTTCTTCTCCATGAAGCCTTTGTCATTGTAGACGGTGATGGACCAAAAGCCATTCACAGGCACGTTCTTCGCCGTC
>Ga0164292_10000797_pt1 | contig 25062 bp, 22 predicted proteins | sample GEODES117metaG_FD_111486 | JGI IMG/M metagenome (GOLD analysis project Ga0164292, IMG submission 111486) | Eutrophic lake water microbial communities from Lake Mendota, Wisconsin, USA - GEODES117 metaG | ecosystem: Environmental > Aquatic > Freshwater > Lake | place: USA: Lake Mendota...
AGACTTTTTTGCTACAGAAGCTGCATTAACTTTTGCAATGATTGCGTATAATTAAATGGCGCTTTTTAGAACATTTGTATTGCAAGAAAAAACGAAAATAAGATTATCAACTTTGCGTTACAGTACTTTTACCATAGGTGCATATGTTGAAAAAATGAATAATCAACTTGTATTAAAAATAGCATTAAGCAAAAAATAAGAGCATGGTTTGGGGGGCTTTGGGATTATACAAAAATCTTTGAATACCCCTTTAAATTCTCTAATGCGTAATTTGGATTAAATCATCATCGCTCCAAGGATCGCTCTTCCACTTATTGGTGGGCGTTCTTCTGCTGACTTAAATAAATTATCATAGTGCCCAACAATTTTATCCCATGGAATAGTATGTGCCATTTTTATCCACCTGTTTTCAGAAGTTAATTTTTGTTCAAATGGTGTTTCAAAACCACCCAGAGTGAATTGATTCGGACTTAAATATTTTGAAGCAGATGCAAGCTTTTTGGAGACTTCAGATGTTTTTGTTTGCTTGTTATTCTCATTTTATTCGCTGTAACTCAAATATAATGAGACTTTACAATTGTTGAGCAAGCCCTGAATACTAATGATTTTAATTCAAAACACAATCTTTATTAAAAAAAATCCCGCTCCAAAGAACGGGATTTAATATCATCCAATAATTATTTTATGGGAAGATGCCTAATTCAGCATAGCTTGTGGCAACTTTATTGATCGCATTCACATAAGCTGCTGTGCGCATATCAGGTATAGCTGGATTTTCTTTCCAGATTTCCATGATTTCGCGGGTGGCAGTGATCATGGTTTCTTCCAGACCGCTATGTACCAGATCCTGCTCATCCGGGCCATGCATGATAAAGGCACGTTCCTGATCGTTTACACGCTTACCGGTAAGGCCTTCAATTTGTCCGAGGATATGCGTATTCAGGTTTTCGGTAAAACGTTTTTCCATACGGCCATAACGTACGTGGCTCAGATTTTTCAACCACTCGAAGTAACTAACGGTTACGCCACCTGCATTGAGGTACATATCCGGTACACAAAGAATTCCTCTTTGATTAAATATTTCATCCGCTTCAGGTGTACAAGGCCCGTTTGCTGCTTCACCTATGATTTTAGCTTTTATACGCGGAGCATTTTCGCCGTTGATTACATTCTCTAAAGCGGCTGGTATTAAAATATCACATTCTAATTCTAGTGCATCTTCTTTTTTGGCAAGTAGGGCAGTGCCCGGTGCGTTGATGATAGAACCGGTTTGTTTGCGGAAAGCAATCAGTTCATCTTCATGAAGTCCGTTGGCATTGTAAACTGCGCCATCATGTTCAGAAATACAAATCACTTTTGCGCCGTTTTCGCGGAAGAATTTTGCAGAATGGTAGCCCACATTTCCAATGCCCTGAACCACTACGGTTTTGCCCTGAATACCGGTTGATAATCCTAATTTTTTCATCACATCTTCCATATTACATACCTCACGGATACCGAAGAAAACACCCAGGCCGGTTGCTTCAGTTCTTCCCCGAACACCACCTTGTGTTACAGGCTTTCCCGTGACACAACCTGCAGCATCAATTTCGCCGGGTTTTAAAGAAGCATACGTATCTACGATCCAGGCCATTTCACGCGGGCCGGTACCATAATCAGGAGCGGGAACATCAATGCCGGGGCCGATAAAATTTTTCTTTACCAGTTCTGCCGTATAACGCCTGGTGATTTTTTCGAGTTCGTAAGTAGAATAATTACGAGGGTTTATTTTGATGCCACCTTTACCGCCACCGAATGGAACGTTTACAATGGCACATTTATACGTCATCAAGGAGGCAAGCGCCATCACTTCATCCTGATTCACTTCATCACTGAAACGGATGCCGCCTTTACAGGGCGATTTGTGCTGGCTGTGTTGAACACGATAGGCTTCAATTACTTCAATACTTCCATCATCGCGTTTTACCGGAAAGCGCATCTGATAAACACTATTACAGGCCTTGATCTGTTCAAGGATGCCCAAATCCCATTTGGTGAATTTGGCGGCTTTGTCAAAGCTTTTCTCAACACTCTGAAAAAAGCTATACTGCTGGTTAGATGACATATGTAGGTTTTTTTATTTTTTAAGATTGATTTTTGTTTTCTTTTTCGAGCCGGCTGATTTTTCGATCTATACTGGTTACATATAAAAACAACCCGATCAGTATCGTTAAGCAAACCGCAACTACGATATATATTTTCCCATTGCTGCGCATCAGGTCGGCCATCGCTGCTTTTTCCTGAGCAAACAGTGGTAATGAGGTTGAGAGCCCAACCATTAACGCCATTGCTTTCTGCCAAAATTTAAACATGCATCAGAATTTTATCTTTTAGTAAAGCCACTCTTATTTTCAGTGTTGCAATCCAGATACCGATTAAAGTCCAGCCAATTACCGCCGGATAAAAAACCATCCTCATTCCGGCATCCATATCATTTCGGTCCAGCGCCGGATTTCCGCTATCACTTCCAGGTGCACCCGGATGCAAGCTCCCCACCAAACGGGGAATGATCCAAATACTTGGAAACAACATGGCGAAGGCAAATATATTATATACCGCACTGATTCTTGCGCGTTTATCGATATCTGTAAATGAACCTCTCAGTACGAAATAAGCTCCGTAAATCAGCAAAGCAATTGCCGCACCGATCAGCTTAGGCTCTTTAAGAACACTAGCCAATGATTGCCCCTGATCTGTAACCCAGGTAACCGAAACCCAAAGCACACCGGTGAGATAGCCCAATACACCAAACAAAGAACCCACTGCTGCAAAGGAACTTGCAAATACATCGTTTCGATAATGGAAACCACGGAGGTATTTGATGCTGTAAAAAAAACTTACTCCAAAAAGGATCATCATAGCAAACCACATGCACACATGGAAGTAGAGGTTTCGGATGGTTTCATTTAAAATAAAAAGGCGGGGAACTTCTAACAAAAAACCGGCAACAATGGTGTACACCAATAAAACAAAGGACAATATTTTCCACCAGCTTTTTTGCACCAATGCGGGGTATTAATTTGAGTGGCGCAAAGTTATGGGAATTGAGGTCACCACTTGAAAATTTTCTTTCGATTTGCTGGGTTCAATCTTTCCATAAATAGGGGAAAAGCACCACAGCTAAAACCACCACAAGCAGATCAAACAGGCCAACCAAACCTGCCAGTTGCCAAACCGCTCCATCCCGGAACACTTCCCCAAAAGCAGCTTTGCTAAGGCGCATCAACAATAATAGTTGCGGTAAGATTACCGGGAAACCCAATATGGCAATCAATGCTGCATTCTGCTGGGCTTTTGCGGCAATAGCACTCATAAGTGTGAATACCAGGCTCAACCCTAAACCTCCGAGCATTACAATGCCCACAAATAGTAAACTATCTGAAACAGGGTTTTCCAGAAATACGAAGAAAAAGATCAGGCTTACCAGACTCATCAACAGCATCAGAAGCATATTATAGATCATTTTGCCGATGATGAATGCCCTTGGGGAAGTAATAGAATAAAAATACAGCATCCGGCCACGGCTCTCCTGTAAAAAGCTCTTGGCCACTGTATTAACGCAAACAAAAAGTTGAATCACCCAAAACAAACTGTTCCATACCTGTGCATCCGGGCTTTCAGGCATACTGAGGTAAAGTACAAAAACTGTGGAGGCGATATAGAGCAATATGCCATAGAAAGTGTGCTTCTGCCGCAATTCCAGCAAAATATCTTTATGTAATAATGCCAGTACTTTTCGGGTCATGGTATCTGCAAAGTAAATACTTATTGGTATGAGCTGTGAATAAGACTTTTTTTTATCGAAAGAATAAATAATTGTTCAGTTACACTTAATAAATATTAGACATAGGGCAAATAGGTGTTGAAAAAAAGCATTAATTTCAAATTTCAATAACCATAAATCTAAAAAATATACTATGAGAAAATTTTGCTTTTTAGTATGCTTTATCATTTCTGCCTGGAGTGTGAATGCACAGAACAATTACTGGAGCAAGCATCTAAGCGCCGGTGCTATTACCAAAGGAAAAGCCGCAAACCGCCTTTCTTTTCCCAAATCCTTTCAATTATTTGATTTAGACCCGGCCCCGCTGCAACAAGCGCTGTATAGCATTACAGGTAAGAATGCAGTTGCCCAAACCACCACTATTGTTTTGCCTTCGGCAGATGGCAATCTCGAAACTTTTGAAGTGGTAGAGGCTTCTAATTTTGAACCTGCCTTGCAAGACCAGTTTCCTGGTATTCGTGCATTTTCCGGCAACGGGATTTCTGATAAGTATGCAACATTGAAAATAAGTGTTTCTCCGGAGGGCATACAGGCGATGGTATTCAGAACAGACAGGGAGAATGAATTCATTGAAGCCTATTCAGCAGACACCAGGGTATACGCAGTATTTACTTCACAACGTACACCATCACAATTACCATGGGCTTGTTCTACCCCGGAGCAAAACCTGGCCAATAGTTTAGGGCAGCAGGTAAATGGAATATCATTAACCGGAAGATCCGGCGGCGATTTAAAAACCATGCGTCTGGCGCAATCGGTAACTGCTGAATATTCCAATTATTTCGGTGCAACAAGTGCATCGCAAGTTGGCCTGGTGCTTGCAGCCATCAACGCTACGCTTACCCGCTGTAACGGTGTTTATGAAAAAGACCTTGCTTTGCATTTGAATCTGGTAGCTGCTTCTACTAATGTTATTTATTACAACGCCGCTACAGATCCATATGCTGCAGCCAGCACAGGAGCTTCCGGAGCATGGAACAGCCAGTTACAATCTACCTTAACTTCAGTAATAGGAGAAGCCAATTATGATATCGGCCACTTATTTGGTGCTTCCGGTGGTGGCGGAAATGCAGGTTGTATTGGGTGCATTTGTACGAACGGTTCAAAAGGAAGCGGCTATACTTCACCCGCAGATGGCATCCCTCAGGGTGATAATTTCGATATCGATTATGTGGTTCATGAAATCGGCCATCAATTGGGTGCTAACCATACCTTTTCGAGCAGTAATGAAGGCTCGGGTGTTAATAAGGAAGTAGGTTCAGGTATCACGATAATGGGTTATGCCGGTATTACCAGCCAGGATGTTGCTCCACATTCAATTGATGTGTACCATCAAGCCTCAATAGCGCAGATTCAAGCCAATCTGGCAACCAAAACTTGCCCGGTAACTACCTCAATTTCCGCAACCAATGCTACCCCTGTTGTGGCTGCGGTAAGCAACTTTACCATTCCCAAAAGCACGCCTTTTGCCCTTACCGGATCTGCAACAGATGCTAATGCCGGAGATATACTCACTTATTCCTGGGAACAGAATGATAATGCCTCATCCACCCAAACCGGAGCCAGTAGTGTAGCCAGTGCAACCAAGGCTTCAGGGCCAAATTGGATTTCGTATAGCCCGTCTGCTTCTCCAACCAGATTATTTCCTAAACTTTCAACCATACTTGCCGGAGGCCTTATCAGCGGTCCACTTACAGGAGGAGATGCAGGTGCCAATACGGAGGCATTGAGCTCTGTTGCACGTACACTCAATTTCCGACTAACGGTTAGGGATAACGCTCCATACCGTTCAACGGCTCCGGTGAAAGTGGGTCAAACCCAGTTTACCAATATGGTAGTTACCGTAAGTTCCGCTTCTGGTCCTTTTGCGGTTACCGCACCTAACACAGCAGTTACCTGGGCTGGCGGCTCGGCACAAAATGTTACCTGGTCGGTAGCCAGTACAACTGCTGCTCCGGTATCTTGTGCCAATGTGAAAATAACTTTAAGTACAGATGGCGGACAAACCTTCCCAACCGTACTTGCTGCCAGCACTCCAAATGATGGAACAGAATCTGTTGTGATTCCTGCAACTGCCACTACAACTGCAAGGATCAAAATTGAAGCGGTAGGAAATATCTTTTTCGATATCAGCAACAGCAACTTCACCATCGGTGCTGCTGTGGCATGTGGAAGTCCGGCCGGATTAACCAGTTCCGCTATCGGAAACAACACAGCTACACTCGGTTGGAATGCTGTGAGTGGCGCTAATAATTATACGGTAGATTACAAACTGAACAGTTCAGCTACATGGACGAATTTTGCAACCTCACAAACCGCCACAACTGCTAACTTGACCGGGCTTACACAAGGTTCTTTATACGATTGGAGGGTAAGGGCAAATTGTGCATCCGGATCGGGTACTTATTCATCAGCTCAGTTTACTACCACAGCACCATTTATTTGTAATGCTGCAACGGGATTGGCAGCATCTGCTATCACTGCAACAAGTGCAACCTTGAGCTGGTCTGCCGTTACCGGGGCTGCCAGTTATGCCGTTTCTTATAAATTGAATAGTGCAACTGCCTGGACGAGTGCCGGAGCTGCTGTAACCACCACTTCGGTTTCTATTTCCGGATTAACCGGCGGAACGTTATACAATTATCGTGTTCAAACCAATTGCGGTGCAAATGGGAACAGTGGTTTTGCAACAGCTCAATTCACTACATTAGTTGCATCGGTTTGCGGTACTGCATTTGAACCTAACGAAACTCAAGCTTCAGCAGCTGCAATTGTTTCGGGGGTAACCAATTCAGCAGCCATAACAACCGCTACTGATAATGACTATTACAAAATTACAACTACGGCAACCAGCAATATAGTTTACAATCTTGTGGGGCCTTCGGGTGTTGATTACGACATGACGATTTTCAACAGTGCCGGAACACAAATTGGTGCAGGAGCAGGAGCAACCTCAACAGAAACCGTCACTCTAAATAATCAGGTTGCCGGCACTTATTTTATCAGGATATTTAGTTTCAATGGCGCCAGCAGTGCAACCTGTTATACTATTAAAGCTACTGCTACAGCGGTGTCTGCTAGCTGTCAAAGTGCATTGGATGCAGGCACAAATGGCACTAGACCAGGTGCAGCGGTAATTCCTTTTAATACCAATGTAACCGGGTTGATCAATCCGAGTGCAGACATTGACCATTACAAATTCACCATCACAACAGCCGGAACCATTACCATCACTTTAACCAATTTACCTGCTGATTACGACCTTAAACTACTGAACAGTGCAGGTACACAGGTGGCCAGTTCAGCAAATAGCAGTACCACAGCAGAAACCATCACTTACACAGCCGCAGCCGGTATTTATTATGCACAAGTTTTCGGATATAACAATGCCAATAATGCAACAGCTTGTTATACCCTTAGAGTGCAATTGGGAACTGCTACTAAACAAGAAGACCTCTTATTAACGAACAGCAAGCCGGTATTGCATGTTTTTCCTAATCCGGCGTTGAGTTTGCTGCTGGTAGATATAAAAGGAACATCTTCCCTCAATAGTACTTTAAAAGTGATAGATGCGAAAGGAGTAGTTGTGATGCAACAAAGGATTTACAAAAATCCACAACCTATTGATGTGTCAAAACTGGCTCCCGGATTTTATTCCATTCAATACTATAATGGAGCAACAGTAATGACGGAAAAATTCATCAAGCAATAAAGTTTCATCCATTGCTTTAAATACCTAATACAAAGAGGCGGTCTGATTTACAGACCGCCTCTTTTTTATCTGCTATCTAAAAAATTTATCCGGAACATTACAACTGTGCACAATTCCTGCACCTGGGTTCGTAAACATCAGTTGCGCCTAAAAGCACTTGTTTTTCATCAGCAATTTTCCGGTAACTAATATTTGCGATTTGTCCGCATTTCATACAAATCGCATGCAGCTTGGTGATATAATCGGCAATGGCTAATAAATCGGGCATTGGTCCGAAAGGCTTACCGGTATAATCCATATCCAGTCCGGCAACAATCACCCGAATACCTTTCAGGGCAAGTTGTTCGCAAACCAAAGTGATGGAGGAATCGAAGAACTGTGCTTCATCGATACCCACCACATCTACATCCTGAGCCATCAAAAGGATGGCTGAAGAATGTTCAACCGGGGTTGAGGGAATGGCATTGGTATCGTGACTTACGATTTTATTCATGTCGTAACGGTTATCTACCGCAGGCTTGAAAATTTCTGCTTTCAGGTTTGCAATCCTCACCCTTTTGAGCCTTCTGATCAGTTCCTCCGTTTTTCCGCTGAACATGCTCCCGCAGACCACTTCAATCCAGCCCCTTTTTTCCCCCTTAAAGTTTGGTTCGATAAACATTCAACGATTTTTAATTTTGAGTTTGTAACTTTATAAAGTAAATCTTGCAAAGATTATTGATTCTGCCCGATAGGCAAACTATATTTCTTTTGCTATTGCCAAAAAGTAAAACCATCCATATGGAAAGAGTGGAAACACTCTCAGACCGACTGAAAGCACAGCTTAACGCAAAAGCCGGAATCGACGATTTATTGCTTACCGTTCAGATGCTGCAATCAGAATTGTTGCACCTTAAAAATACGCAAGTTTCCGAGCAGCCCGCTGCTGTTGTTTCATTCCATATGCCTGATAGTTTTGATACGGCCATTCCAACCCCGGAAACACAAATTACTGAAGAATCTCCTACTTTCATGCTTTTAGAAGTAGATGAAGAAGCCATTGCTGCAGAACTTGAAGAAATGAAAATGAATGCTGAACTGAAAAATAAACTCAGCGGACAAAACAGGCCTGCCTTTCAGTTCGACCCCATTGAAGATACGCCCACTTTGTTTCATCAGCAATCTGGCCACTCGAAAGCACAAAAAGAACTTCATGAAACCATTGGCAACGGAAATGAGGCTTCCGTAAACGACGCCCTACGGCAGCAAAAAACGGAACTCTCCGATACGTTGAAAGACATGCCCATAAAGGATTTGAAAAAAGCAATAGGCATTAACGACCGTTTTTTATTTATTAAAGAATTGTTCCGGGGAGATGAAGTGATGTACGAAAGGAGCATTAAAACCATCAATGGATTCAGCATCTACCCCGAATCGGAATATTGGATACGCAGGGAACTCAAATTCAAATTGGGATGGGATGATCAGGATCCTATTGTTAAACAATTTGATCAGTTGGTTAAAAGGCGTTTTTCCGCTACATAAGCCAAGATCGTTTCTGTTGCTCCCTTTTGCTGATAAACAAATTGTCTGGCCGCTTTACCTGCTTGTTCACAACTTTCCCTTTGGTTTAATAAATGAGTAACGATTTTTTCCAATGCGATTGCGCTAGAAACAGGGAAAGCAGCACCAATTTTCACCAATTCAACCGCTTCTGCAAATTTCTGATATTCGGGCCCGAAAACAACCGGTTTGCCATAAACCGCAGCTTCAAGGGTATTGTGGATGCCATCATTGCCAAAGCCGCCTCCGATATAAGTGATTTGAGCATATTGATAAAGCGCAGAAAGCATACCAATATTATCAATGATCAAAATATGGCAACCAATAGCGATTTCAGCATTAGCAGATAATTGGGAATAAGTTATCGCCTCCGGGAAAGTTTTTTTCATGGCATTAATTCTTTCTGAAGTAACTACATGAGGGGCAAATATAAACCTCACCCCCGGGTGCATCCTAACAAAATGCATCCATTCCACTTCATCTTCTTCCCAGGTACTACCCGCAACCACCACCGGAAAATTTTCGGTAAACGATTCGATGTGCGGAACCTGCTTTTTCTTTTCTGCAATTTCAACTACCCTGTCGAACCGGGTATCTCCAGCAACTATACCGTTGGTTATGCCAATACTTTTTAATAATTGGTAGGAATCATAATTCTGAACAAACAACAGTTGAAATGGAACGAGCATTTTTCGCCAAAAGGCACCATACCATTTAAAAAATGGCTGAGATGGCCTGAAAATGCCCGAAATTAAAAGCACGGGAACCCCTTTTTTATACAAAGTACTCAGGTAATAATACCAATATTCGTATTTCACCCAGATTACCAAAGCAGGATTCATAGTGTTGATGAGTTTTTCAGCATGACCAGGCGAATCTGAAGGAAGATAAAAAACGGTATCAGCGCCCGGGTAGTTTTTTCGAACTTCATACCCGCTTGGTGAAAAAAAACTCAGCATAACCGGGTAATTGGGATATTGATTTTTTAAGGCTTCCAATACCGGACGGCCCTGCTCGAATTCGCCCAAACTGGCACAATGAACCCAAATACATGGTTTACTTTCGTGATTAAATACCGGGAATTGCTTTCTTCCTTGCAGCCAAAGGCGTGCTTTGGTATTCCATGGCGATACCAAACGGATTCCCAACTGATATAACCACACTGTAAATCGATAAAATACCTTTTGCAAAATCGGGTTTTAACTTCAAAATTACATTCTCCTGCCGGTTTCAGCAATTCGTCAACAGGCTATTGGATTAGCTTTTCAAAATCCTATCTTTGCGCCGCTTAAATATAAGATATGAGGCCTTTACAAATGGTTGATACCCTAACCCAGTATCATAAAATTAAAGCTGAAGTAGATGCAGCGGTAATCGCAGTAATGGAGAGTACTCAATTCATTGGGGGTGTGGTGGTAAACCAGTTCGCTCATAATCTTGCTCAATACAACGGCAGCAAGCACGTTATCACCTGTGCAAATGGTACCGATGCTTTGCAGATTGCCATGATGGCATTGGGTTTACAATCCGGAGATGAGGTAATCACGCCTTCGTTTACTTATATTGCTACGGTGGAAGTGGCTGCCTTATTGGGGATCAAACCGGTTTTTGTTGAGGTTGACCCCCGTACTTTTTGTATCGACCCTATTGCGATTGAAAAAGCGATTACACCTAGAACCAAAGCGATTGTTCCGGTTCATCTTTATGGCCATGCAGCTGATATGGAAGCCATCATGAAGATTGCCGAAAAGCACAAGCTCTTTGTTATTGAAGATAATGCCCAGGGTATCGGCAGCACGATTAATTTTTCAGATGGTTCGGTAAAAAAAACCGGCAGCATCGGGCATATCGGTTGCACTTCATTTTATCCTTCAAAAAATTTGGGAGCTTTTGGCGATGGCGGCGCAATCATGACTGATGATGAGGAGCTGGCAAACCGGTTACGGATGATCGCTGCTCATGGCCAAAGCAAACGCTATTACCACGATGTGATCGGATGCAATTCAAGGCTCGATGCCATACAGGCAGCCATACTTGATATCAAACTGAAACATCTGGATGAATATATTGCTGCTCGAAACAAGGCCGCCGACTTCTACGACAAAGCATTTGCCGGTCATGAAAAAATTGAAACGCCATTCCGCGATAGTAAGTCTAAACATGTGTTTCATCAGTATACCCTCATTCTTAAGGATACCGACAGGGATGCTTTGAGCACCTATCTTGCTTCGGTTGGAGTGCCTTCCATGATTTATTATCCGGTACCTGCACACCGTCAGAAAATGTTTGATGCTTTTGGTGGCAGCGATTATCATTTACCGGTAACCGACTGGCTCACCGAAAGGGTGATATCATTGCCCATCCATACTGAATTGGATGAGGAGCAACAACAATTCATTGTTAACCATGTTTTGAAATTCGTTAATGGATAAATTATAATCCGGGAAAGCAATCATTATGAAAATAGCAGTCATCGGTACAGGATATGTGGGTTTGGTAACCGGAACCTGTTTTGCAGAAACAGGCAACACGGTAATTTGTGTTGATATCAATGCAGAAAAAGTTCAAAAACTTTCTTCCGGTGAAATCACCATCTACGAACCCGGACTGGAAAAATTATTCCTGAGGAATCAAAAAGAGGGAAGGCTTTTTTTTACACAATCGCTGGCGGAAGCAGTAGCTCAGGCCCAGGTGATTTTCCTTGCTTTACCTACACCGCCGGATGAGGATGGCAGTGCCGACTTGAGATATATTTTGGGCGTAGCCAGTGATTTGGGAACTTTAATCGAACCCGGTAATTATAAAGTTATTGTAGATAAAAGTACAGTTCCGGTAGGCACGGCTTCAAGTGTGAGGGATGCCATAAACGCCGCTTCAACACAAAACATTGAAAAGTCGTTTGATGTGGTAAGTAATCCGGAATTTCTCCGTGAAGGTGTTGCGGTAGACGATTTCATGAAGCCCGACCGTGTAGTGATTGGCACAACAGCTCCGGAAGCCATTAGGATCATGAATGAACTGTATGCGCCATTCGTGCGCCAGGGCAATCCGATTATTTTCATGGATGAATATTCTGCCGAACTTACCAAATATGCTGCCAATGCATTTCTTGCAGTGAAAATCAGCTTCATGAATGAAATCGCAAGGTTATGCGAACTTTTCGGTGCAGATGTGGATATGGTACGCAGGGGTATCGGAAGCGATGAAAGGATTGGAAGAAGGTTCTTGTTTCCCGGAATCGGATACGGAGGCAGCTGTTTCCCGAAAGATGTAAAAGCTCTTTCAAAATCATCAAAGGATGCCGGCTACGATTTTCGCATACTCGATGCCGTTATGACCGTGAATGAAAAGCAAAAGCTGCATCTGGTTCAGAAAATGAAGGCTTTTTATGATAACGACCTTAATGGAAAACATTTTGCCTTATGGGGACTGGCCTTCAAGCCCAATACGGATGATGTGAGAGAGGCTCCTGCATTCGAAATCATCAACGGCTTACTGGAAGCGGGTGCTACAGTTTCGGCATTTGATCCGGAAGCCATGCATAATAGCAAGGAAATACTGGGAGAACGCATCCGTTTCGCTGAAAGCCAGTATGAGGCACTTGAGGCAGCCGATGCGTTGATCATCGCAACCGAATGGAATGAATTCCGTACACCGGATTTTGAAAAGATCAGCCAATTGCTGAAAGAGAAAGTGATCTTTGATGGCAGGAACCTTTTCGATCTTCAAAAGATCCGGCAGATGGATTTTCATTATGAGAGTGTGGGCAGGCGAACGATTACCCAACCCGGTATAGAAAGCTAATTTGAACATAAAACATAATTCATCAAAGTGGCAAACAAGAGGGTACTGATAACAGGGGCAGCCGGATTTCTCGGATCTCATTTGTGCGACCGGTTTATCCATGATGGGTTTGATGTGATTGGTATGGATAATCTGATCACCGGCGACCTGAAAAATATCGGGCACCTTTTCAAACTGAAGGAATTTGAATTCTATCAGCATGATGTTTCCAAATTTATTCATGTATCCGGCCACTTGGATTATATCCTGCATTTCGCATCACCCGCAAGCCCGATTGATTACCTGAAAATTCCTATACAAACCCTTAAAGTAGGTTCGTTGGGTACACATAATTGTCTGGGTTTGGCCCTGGCTAAAAAAGCACGAATCCTTGTTGCCAGCACAAGTGAGGTTTATGGCGATCCATTGGTGCACCCACAGCATGAATCATACTGGGGAAATGTAAATCCGGTTGGTCCGCGTGGCGTATATGATGAGGCAAAGCGGTTTCAGGAAGCCATAACAATGGCCTATAATAATTTCCATCAGGTGGAAACCAGAATAGTAAGGATTTTTAATACGTATGGACCAAGGATGCGGCTCAACGACGGGCGGGCGCTTCCTGCATTCATCGGGCAGGCTTTGCGTGGTGAAGACCTCACCGTTTTTGGAGATGGCAGCCAAACGAGGAGTTTTTGTTATGTTGATGATCTGGTTGAAGGGATATGGCGATTGTTATTTAGCGATTATGCCTTACCGGTAAACATTGGTAATCCTGATGAAATTTCACTGCTGGATTTTGCCCAGGAGATTATCAAGCTTACGGGTTCAAAACAAAAAATCGTCTATAAGCCTTTGCCTGAAGATGATCCTAAACAACGACAACCGGATATCAGCAAAGCGAAGCAACTTTTGAATTGGGTTCCGTTGATAGGCAGGGCTGAAGGGCTGCTCAGAACCTATGCTTATTTCAAAACAATGTCGCCGGAAGAACTTAGCAAAGAACCTAAAGTATTTGAAAGAAGAAAAAATCAATAAAGCATATAATCAAGAAATTAACAGCATGTATCAGGATTTATTGGGAAAGAAAAAAACATTGGCAGTTATCGGATTAGGTTATGTCGGTTTACCAATCGCATTAGAATTTGCTAAAAAAATAAAAGTGATCGGTTTCGACATCAATGCAGAACGCGTTGAGATGATGCGCCGGGGCATTGATCCCAGTCAGGAACTTGAATCATCGGCTTTTGAAAATTGCGATATCATTTTTACCAACCAGTTGGATGTGCTGAGGGAAGCTAATTTCTTTATCGTTGCCGTACCTACGCCCGTTGATGAACACAATGTTCCCGACCTGGTTCCTGTTCAAAGAGCCAGTGAAACCATCGGTAAAGTGATCAAGAAGGGCGACTATGTGGTGTTTGAAAGCACCGTATATCCGGGATGTACTGAAGAGGATTGTGTGCCCATCATAGAAAATCTATCCGGATTGAAAATAGTCACTGATTATAAAATTGGGTACTCACCTGAACGGATCAATCCGGGTGACAAAGAACATACCATCAGTACTATTGTGAAAGTGGTGAGTGGCTGTTGTGAGGAAAGTTTAGATACCATTGCCAAAGTGTATGAACTCGTGGTGAAAGCAGGTGTACACAGGGCTTCTTCTATCAAAGTGGCGGAAGCGGCTAAGATCATTGAAAATACCCAGCGCGATCTGAACATTGCGCTAATGAATGAACTCTCCATCATTTTCGATCGGATGAACATCAATACGTTTGAAGTGTTGGAAGCGGCTGGCACCAAATGGAACTTCCTGAAATTCCAGCCTGGTTTGGTTGGCGGGCATTGTATCGGTGTTGATCCGTACTACCTCACTTATAAATCGAAAGAACTCGGCTACGACAGTCAGGTAATACTTGCCGGCAGGGTGATCAACGACGGAATGGCCGGATATGTGGCAAAAAAAGTATTGCAGTTCATCATCCAGAATAATGACAATATCAAGGAAAGCAAAGTGTTGGTGATGGGTGCTACTTTCAAGGAGAATGTAAGCGATATCCGCAACAGCAAAGTGGCCGATGTGGTGAAGGAACTGAAATCCTATTCGCTTAATGTGGATGTTACTGATCCTTATGCGGATAGTGATGAGCTAAAGCATGAATATGGTTTCGAACTTTCAAAAGAACCAGGCAATGATTACGATGCGGTTATCATAACAGTGCCGCATAACGATTACAAATTACTTGATGACGCGTATTTTGCTTCAATCACAAAAAACAAAGCTATGATTGCTGATCTGAAAGGCACTTACCGGAACAAGATCAAGAGCAGGTCGTACTGGAGTTTGTAACCTATTGCTGGCATTGGGAGTCATTTTTATTACGATTAAACATCAACATTAGTGGAAGAGAATATATTTCATGAGAAAGATATCAGTAATGATAGTTTTCTGGTAACCGGAGGAGCCGGGTTCATCGGTAGCCATATTTCAGAATACCTGTTAAAACATGGAGCTAAAAAAGTTCGCGTTTTGGATAATATGGTCAATGGCTTTGAAAAGAACCTAAGCATCCTGCGCAATTATCCGGCTTTTGAATTCATGGAAGGCGATATCCGAAATGCGGAAACCTGCCTGTTGGCCTGTACCGGAATTGATTATGTTAGCCATCAGGCTGCTTTGGGGTCTGTTCCGCGTTCCATAAAAGAACCGGTATATTTTAACGATGTCAATGTGGGCGGTTTTGTGAATATGCTCAAAGCGGCTGTAGACCAAAAGGTAAAACAATTTGTTTACGCTTCCTCTTCTTCTGTATATGGAGATGAGCCTACATTGCCTAAGCAGGAAGAAAGAATCGGGAATTGTCTTTCTCCTTATGCTGCTACCAAAAAAACCAATGAGTTATATGCTCAGGTTTTTGCAGATGTTTATGGATTAAAACTGATGGGGTTCCGCTATTTCAATATATTTGGTCCTAGGCAGGATCCGGATGGCCCCTATGCTGCCGTGATTCCATTATTTGTAAAAGGGATCATCAATAAAACACCGGTGTATATCAATGGTGATGGGGAGCAAACAAGGGATTTCACTTTTATAGATAATGCGGTTCAGATCAATATCAAGGGCATGCTTACCCGCAATACCGATGCTTTCAACAAAGTATACAATGTGGCAGTAGGCGAATATTTTACCGTGAATCACTTATACCAGGCTTGTGCTGCCCGATTGAAAAGCGACTGGAAGCCGGTTCATCGTGAGCCACGTGCAGGTGATATCCGAAATTCGCTCGCCGATGTTTCGCTTGCTGAGAAACAACTTGGCTACAAACCGGTGAAGAAATTTGATACAGGATTGTATGAAACCATTGAATTTTTCAGCCAACTTTATAACGGCTGATTTTTAGAATGAACCTTTATGCCTTTTATAGCTACAGATTTTCCGGGACTGTTCATCTTCGAACCTGTTGTACTGCACGACACCCGTGGGTATTTTTTTGAAAGCTATAACTTCAAGACGGCTGAAGTTGCTGGAATCAATACGGTATTTGTTCAGGACAATGAAGCACGCTCTGTTTATGGTGTGGTTAGAGGCTTGCATTATCAATTGCTGCCTTACGCACAAACCAAATTCATCAGGGCTATTTCCGGGTCTATACTTGATGTGGTGATGGACATCAGAAAAGGTTCGCCAACTTACGGCAAACATTTTTCTATAGAACTCTCTGCAGAAAATAAAAAACAGTTATTCATCCCTCCGGGATTCGCACATGGATATGCCGTATTATCACAAACGGCAGAAGTATTGTATAAATGCGATGCCTATTACAACAAGCAATCTGAAGGAGGCATCTATTTCGCTGACCCTGCAATTGCGATTGACTGGCGAATACCTGAATCAGATCGAATCATATCTGAAAAAGATCAGCAATATCCTTCCTTTGCCCAATGCGAAAACAATTTCATTTTTCCAATAGTTTGATGCATGGAAACTGATCAAAAAAATATTCTGGTAACGGGTGCATCCGGACAATTGGGTAAGGTGTTTCAATATTTAGCACCGGATTATCCGCAATTGAATTTTTTATTTACCGATAAACCAAGTTTGGATATCGGAAATGAACAATCGCTAATAGCTTTCTTTACACAACATCAAGTAAAGTACTGTATCAATTGTGCGGCCTACACAGCAGTTGATCGTGCAGAAAGGGAACAGGAGCAGGCATTCGCTATCAATGATAATGCAGTTGGGTTCTTAGCAAAAATCTGTCATCAGCATGAGGTCAGTTTATTCCATATCTCTACCGATTATGTTTTTGATGGTACCAAACCAGGTGGCTATTTAGAAACTGAACCAACTGGTCCGGTAAATGTGTATGGGGCTTCAAAGCTAGCTGGTGAAAATGCGGCACTTGCCTTGCATGATAAGCTCATCATTATCCGAACTTCCTGGCTCTATGCAAAAGAAGGGCATAATTTTGTGAACAGCATGATCAGGTTGATGAAAGAAAAGCAGGCTATCAATGTGGTGAACGACCAGATTGGTTCGCCAACCTATGCCAACGATTTGGCAGCGGCTATTATCCATATCATCCTTAATTATCCTGATCCAACTCCCGGCATTTACCACTATAGCAATTCGGGTAGTTGCTCCTGGTATGAATTTGCTGTTGAAATAAAATCAATTTGCGGACTTACAGCAACCATTGCTCCGATTGCTGCAGCATCATATCCAACTCCAGCTAAAAGACCGGCATTTTCAATCTTGAAAACTGAAAAAATACAGCACGGTTTCCATATCTCTATTCCACACTGGAAGGAAAGTTTAGCGAACTGTTTAGATAACAGGGAACTATAGACGCTTTTTTAAGGAACCCAAACTTTTCCCGTAATCATATTTTGCTGATCGGTTACTTATACTAATTCACTACCGGTTGCTTGTATGGGAAGTGGCATTATAAACTCTGTTTTACACCTGCTCTCTTTCAAGCGTTTTACTGCTGAAAGTGTTAAAAATAATTTCGGCTCCAAATGCGCAAATAAGTAAAAGTTATTTTAGTTTGAATAATTCAGGTACAACCTAACAGGTAGATAGGTTATCATGCATCACAAGAATAATCAGTTTTCTTTATTCCTGATGTAAACCAACTTGATGCCCACCTTATCGGTTTCGCGCTTATCGGTTTCAAATTGATTGAGCGACTGAATCAATGGGGTAAGTTTTTGAAATCCATAATTACGGGGATCGAAGTCGGGTTGTTTTTTAAGCAGGAGATTGCCCACTTCTCCTAAAAATGCCCAACCGTTTTCATCAGCCAGATCGTTTATGGTGGTTTTCAAAAGTTTTAAGATGTCTTTATTCAATTTATCTACCACCGATTTTTTGGGAACAGATTTTTTGGGATCGCGGCTTGCTTTTTCATCAGGTTCATTGTCTTCAAAAAGAGGGATGATTTCCAGGTAAATGAACTTATCGCAGGCTACGATGAATGGATTGGGTGTTTTCTTCTGGCCGATTCCGAATACCTTCATTCCGGCTTCACGTAATCTTGTAGCCAGCCGGGTGAAATCGCTGTCGCTCGATACGATACAGAAACCATCCACTTTTCCGGAATAAAGGATATCCATGGCGTCGATGATCAATGCGGAATCGCTTGAGTTTTTACCTGAAGTATAACTGTATTGCTGAATTGGCGTGATGGCATTTTCGAGTAATACTTTTTTCCAGCCACTTACAGTTGGCATCGTCCAGTCGCCATAAATACGCTTGAATGTTGGTGTACCGTATTTAGCAATCTCTTCCATCAGCCCTTTTACATTGGCATAAGGAACGTTGTCGGCATCAATCAGCACGGCAAGCCTGATTTCTTTTGTGAATTCCATAAGGTAATATAGTACATTTTCAGGAACGGTGCTTTTTATTCGCTACCCGTTGTTATTCCTTATTTTTACCGTTATGGATGTATTTTCAATCACGAGCAGGATCGTAATCACCTGCAGCAACCGTCTTTCCCCTTACCTTAAAATGGAAGTAGAAGAATTGGGTTTTGTTCCGCTTAAGGTTTTCAAAACCGGTGTGGAGATGGAAGGGCGTTTGCAGGATTGTATCAAACTGAACCTGAATCTGCGTTGTGCAAGCCAGGTTCTTTTTTGCCTGAATGATTTTGAAGCAGAAAATGCAGATAAACTTTACCGTGAGTTGATTCAGATGCCATGGGAGGAAATCATCCCTGCAGATGGTTATTTTTCAATCAGCAGCAATGTGAGCAATGAAACGATTACCAATAATTTATTTGCCAATGTAAAGGTTAAAGATGCAATAGCAGACAGGTATCGCGATAAAACAGGCGCAAGGCCTGATTCAGGTGCAGCTTTGGAAGGTATCGTACTGCATTTGTATTGGAAAGAAAATGAAGCTGCCATCTTTATCGATACCAGTGGCGAAACACTTTCCAAACACGGATATCGTAAAATACCGGGTAAGGCTCCGATGCTGGAATCGCTTGCTGCAGCAACCTTATTGGCCACCAACTGGAACCGGCAATCTCCGTTCATCAACCCCATGTGCGGTTCCGGAACCGTTGCCATCGAAGCTGCCTTGCTAGCAACAAACAGAAGGCCCGGTTTGTATCGGAGCAATTATTCGTTTATGCATATCCGTGGGTATGAATCAAAAATGTATGATCTGGAATTTTCACAATTAGAAAAACAAGTGATAGCAGTAAACGGTTTACAAATCATAGCTTCCGATATCAGTGAAGATGCCATTGAAATCTCAAAAGTGAATGCCGGTATTGCCGGCGTTGAAGATCTGATAAGCTTTCAATTATGCGATTTTGCTGATAGTATAGTGCCTGAAGATGGTGGCGGTGTCATTTTCTTTAATCCGGAATATGGCGACCGTTTGGGTGTTGAAAAAGAACTGGAAGAAACCTATGGCCGAATGGGCGATTTCCTGAAGAAAAGCTGCAAGGGCTATACCGGCTACATCTTTACAGGCAATTTAGAGTTGGCCAAAAAAATCGGCCTCAAACCCAGGCGCCGGATAGAATTCTACACCAGCAAAATTGATTGCCGCCTCTTTGAATATGAATTGTATGCCGGAAGCCGGGAGAAATGATGGAATCCAATAAATTTTCTTCCATTATATAACAAACTTTTTTGTTCCTAATAGTTTTTATCTCTGCACTTCAAAAGCCGGAGTTTTATAATATTGTAATATCTATTGAAAATGGCTGCTTTAAAAAAAGCAGCCATCAATGGTAATCAATAATTAATGATTACAGCCCCATTTTCAATTTCAAATTTTGGTCAATAGCGTCTAAAAATTCTTCTGTATATAGATAATGTTCACCGTGCTTTACTTTATTGCCATGAATACATACTGCCAGGTCTTTCGTCATCTTTCCGCTTTCAACGGTTTCAATACAAACAGCTTCGAGTGCATTACAAAAATCAATGAGAGGCTGGTTATTATCAAGTTTACCTCTGAAAGCCAAGCCGCGCGTCCATGCAAAAATAGAGGCAATGGGATTGGTACTGGTAGGTTTTCCAGACTGATGATCGCGATAGTGACGGGTAACGGTGCCATGTGCTGCTTCGGCTTCCATTGTTTTTCCATCAGGAGTGATGAGTACAGAAGTCATGAGGCCAAGCGATCCAAATCCCTGTGCAACGGTGTCACTTTGTACATCGCCATCGTAGTTTTTACAAGCCCAAACAAAATTGCCATTCCATTTTAAAGCGGAGGCTACCATGTCGTCGATGAGGCGGTGCTCGTAGGTAATACCGGCTGCTTCATAGGCGGTTTTAAACTCTTTTTGATATACTTCTTCAAAAATATCTTTAAAGCGCCCGTCATATTTTTTGAGTATGGTATTTTTTGTAGAAAGATATAAAGGCCATTTCTTACTAAGGGCCATATTGAAACAACTGCGGGCAAATCCATAAATACTTTCGTCGGTATTGTACATGGTCATGGCAACACCATCGCCTTTGTAGTTATATACTTCAAATACCTGTGCTTCGCCACCGTCTTCCGGAGTAAAAGTCATGGTGAGTTTTCCTTTTCCTTTGATAACTGTATCTGTTGCACGATATTGATCGCCAAAAGCATGCCGGCCTACTATGATGGGGGCTGTCCAATTGGTCACTAACCGGGGTACATTTTTCATCACAATCGGTTCACGGAAAACAGTGCCATCCAGAATATTGCGTATGGTGCCATTCGGGCTTTTCCACATCTGTTTGAGATTGAATTCTTTAACCCTTGCTTCATCGGGAGTAATGGTGGCACATTTGATGCCCACTCCGCAGGCTTTGATGGCATTGGCGGCATCTATGGTAACCTGGTCGTTGGTTTGGTCGCGGTATTCCATTCCAAGATCATAATACTGGATAGGCACGTCGAGGTAGGGTAGAATCAATTTGTCTTTGATGAACTTCCAGATGATCCGGGTCATTTCATCACCATCCAATTCAACTACGGGATTGCTTACATTAATTTTTGACATATTCAGGATTTTGTATTGCGAATTTAGGGGAAAAGAAAGAATGCCTGACATTCAGTGTTATGGAACCTATTCTGCCACATAAAACTGCTTTCTAAATTAAATCTACAGATTAAACATTTGGTAACAATCAGGGTTCAATAATATTCTTACATTTAATTTTTCCATCAATTAAAAAACATAGTCATGACAACCAAAGAAGTATCAAGCAGGTTTATGGAACTTGCTCATCAAAACAAGTACGATCAAATCCAGGAAGAACTTTACGCCGCTCATTGTGAAAGCATTGAACCAGCTAGCGGAGCAGCTTCAGGCATGTTGAATGCAAGTGGAATTGATGCCATCAAAGAAAAAGGAAAGCAGTTTAATGCCAATGTAGAAGAAATGCACGGGGGTTATGTTGGAGATCCGATAATTGTAGGAAATTATTTTACCGTACCGATGGGTATGGACGTTACCTTGAAAGGAGCCGGCAGGGTAAACATGGATGAAATTGCCGTTTATGAAGTGAAAGATGGCAAGATCACCAAAGAGCAATTTTTTTATTGAGATTGGTTTCCAAATGCTATTGCTGAAAACACCAATAGCAGCAAGGGTTGAAAGTGATTATCTAATGTATCACTTTCAACCTTTTTTATTTTAATTTCCTTGTCTTTGAAAATTTTTGGTTCTAACTGAATTTAGCAATAACAGCAAAATCGGACTATAATGTGTCAAAATTTTTGTGTCAAAAAAAACGACACAAGAGTATTGACACAAAAGTTGTGTCAAAATAAAAAAAGGGAAAAAATTGCCACAAACTTTAATTTGAAAAGTTTATAGAATAACATAACATGCAACAACAACGATTGAATACATCAACTACAACCCAGATCACCCTGAACCTTAAACCTTAAACCTTGTGCTCCCCCCCTACATATTCTTAATCACCTCATCAGCAAACTCACTTGTTTTTAATAAAGTAGCCTCTTTCATCAGGTTATAAAAATCAATCGTCACTGTTTTGTTGCGAATGGTTTTGCCCACCGCATTCGTTATTAATTCTGCTGCATCGCGCCAACCCATATACTCTAACATCATTACACCACTTAAGATCACAGATGATGGATTCATCGTATTGGTGTTAGCAAATCGCGGAGCAGTGCCATGTGTAGCTTCAAATACGGCATGTCCGGTTATGTAATTGATATTTGCTCCCGGTGCAATGCCTATTCCTCCAACCTGAGCGGCGAGCGCATCACTGATATAGTCGCCATTAAGGTTTAATGTTGCAATCACACTATAATCCTGAGGTGCTAATAATGCTTGTTGCAGGAAGTTATCTGCGATGGCATCTTTGATGATCACTTTTCCTCCGATAGCAGAAATTTTCATTTCTTCATTGGCTACCGCTTCGCCACTTTCTTTTTTAGTTCTTTCCCATTGCTGCCAGGTATAAACTTGACCGGCGAATTCCCGTTCTGCCAAAGCATAGCCCCAATTTTTAAAGGCACCTTCTGTAAACTTCATGATATTGCCTTTGTGCACGATTGTTACGGAAGGTAGTTTATGTTCTATGGCATGTTTGATAGCCGCCCTGATTAAACGCTCCGAACCATCCTTACTCACTGGTTTTACGCCAAGTGAGGTACAATCCGGAAAACGGAATGCTTTTACTTTCAATTCATCTACTAAAAAATGCATCAGTTTGGTGGCCTCAGGAGTACCCGTCATGAATTCAATACCTGCATAAATGTCTTCCGTATTTTCGCGAAAAATTACCATATTCACTTTTTCTGGTTGCCACATGGGTGATGGAGTGCCTTCAAAATATCGTACCGGACGTAAACAAACATAGAGGTCGAGTTCCTGGCGAAGGGCTACATTCAAACTGCGGATACCGCCACCAACAGGTGTTGTAAGCGGACCTTTGATAGATAAGAGATATTCTTTAAAAGCATCCATGGTGGCTTCGGGCATCCATTCGCCAGTTTTATTGAAGGCTTCTTCACCGGCCAGCACTTTAAGCCATTCAATCTTTTTTGCTCCTCCGTATGCTTTTTGGATGGCTGCATCGAACACCCGAACACTGGCTGCCCAGATATCCGGACCGATGCCGTCGCCCTCAATGAATGGAATAGTTGGATGATTGGGTACATTCAGTTTGCCATCTGAACCCATGCTTATTTTTTCTGCCATATGTTATAATTTTCTGGTAAAACCGTTGAATTTGCGAAATATCAACTAAAAGGAAAAAATGCGATTTGATGCAGGCGCAAAGGTAAGATTTGCGATTTGCATTTCCTACCTGATAAGAAGGTATAATACAAAATAAGATCAATAGGAATTCTGTATGAAAATATAAGAGATTGCTTCAGATCAAAATGCTGCATAGCACTTCAACTCAAATCATGAAAGAGCCTTTTTTGGGAGAAGTACTGCAAATCTTGTTTAGCTATTTTTTCTTTTTCTTCTGAAAACGATAAGGTCGAATTTCAGGTTGTCGTATAGTAAACCCAACACCAAAATAGTTGCTGCAAAAATTAATGCATGAAGTGAGTTTTTGGTATACAATACTCCACCAATGATTCCTCCGATAAAAAAGAAACTCATGATGGTTAACCGAAGTTTTATGGAAGATAGCAGTTTGAGTTTCTGATCTTCGGCATTGTAAAAGAATAATTGCGATAATTTAATACCCAGATCTGTAAAGAGGCCTGTGAGATGAGTGGTTCTCACACTGGCATTGGATATGCTTGTGACCATAGAATTTTGTAACCCTTTCGAAAAAAGCAAACTGCATGCTAGAATGTTCGGACTTTTTGAAAAATAAGCCTGACCCCAAATTCCTACGATAAAAAGTATCAAACATTCTATGGAAACAGGCACTATATAAATGTAACGATCGCCTTTTTTTGAGATAAGCTCTATGATAAAATTGGAAACAAAAGAACCCAGAAAAAAGATAGAGATATAAAGGAAGTAAACAAATCCCTGCCAGAAGTTGAGCTTGAATATTTCATCAACAAAAAATGCGAAGTGACCGGTAACATTCGTTGTTAGCCTTTGTACGGCAAAGAAGCCAGCCACGTTTACAAAACCAGCTACAAAAGATAGGAGGGAAGCGATTTTAAGATTGTGGCTTAAGGTTCTTGTTTTACCCTGATGTCTGAACATGTATTTTTTTTCCTCCTCTTATCATCAAATTACCATTATTTATACCGATTGGACAAACAATATAGTCCACTATCGGCTATCGCCTCATTGTACTATTTGTTTGATACCATCGGCATATACTCCCGAAAGCATTCGGGATAAGATTTATAAAATATTGGCATATTATATAAATCACATTGGTATTACACCAGAATGGCAAAAAAGGCGATAAGATCCAAGCAATACAGGTTTCGGCATCTATTTTCTCCTCACTACCGCACCCAATAATGAAATTAACATGTTGCCTGAAATCTTTAACGCACCTTATTTCTAAAAAACGAGTGTTAGCTGCCGTTAGCTGTAACCATTTTTTACCTCAATATGGTTAAATTTCCTTTCAAATTCTGTAGACTTCCGTCTATGCCTATAGCGTTTACAACATAATAATACGTTCCATCAGGAAGCGGCTTTGATCTATAAGTTCCGTTCCACTCATTTTCATAATTCTTTTTTGAAAACACTAAACTACCATACCGGTTATATACATTTACATCCACTTG
>Ga0164292_10000798_pt1 | contig 25043 bp, 19 predicted proteins | sample GEODES117metaG_FD_111486 | JGI IMG/M metagenome (GOLD analysis project Ga0164292, IMG submission 111486) | Eutrophic lake water microbial communities from Lake Mendota, Wisconsin, USA - GEODES117 metaG | ecosystem: Environmental > Aquatic > Freshwater > Lake | place: USA: Lake Mendota...
AAACAAATAAACAACTGGCTCTTCCATGATCGGTTCCGCCTGTTCCGTTCTGCGCAGCTGTTCTACCAAATTCTGTCATGGTCATTATGGTAACATCGTCTTGGTAAGCAGCTAGGTCTTTCCAAAAAGCAGCAATGCTATCACTGAAATCTCTAGCATTTCTGGCGAAAGCTCCATTTGCAGCACCTTGATTAAAATGCGTATCCCAACCACCGCTTTCTGCAAATGCCACTTCTACTCCAATATTCATTTTGATTAATACGGCAATTTGTTTTAATGAATTTCCCAATGGACTATTGGGATAAACAACTCCTGCTGTTGGTTGATAATTCTTTATATTATTTACATTGAGCATTTTCAATGCATCAAAACTTTCCTTTCCTGCTTTATTCAGAATATTGTTACTTGTTTGATCATAGAGTTCTTCAAATGATCCTGCTGCCATATTTGCTGCCATTGGATTTCCACGCATTTGAATAGCAAAATCTTGTAGATTATTGATGGCAACTGCTTCATTGTCTCCATACAAACTTCGGGGCATTGCACTGGTTAAACTAACCGCCCTAAAAGGTGTTGCATCATGCCCCATTAATCCAACTGCTCTATTCAACCAACCACTTGGAGTGCCTTTGCTAAATGGTGTGCCGCTCTCCATATAATCCTGTGCATCAAAATGACTTCTTGTAGTATTGGGGCTTCCAACTCCATGCACAATGGCCATTCTGTTTTCTCCAAAATAAGGATACAAAGATTCAAATGATGGATGCAATCCAAAACGTCCATCTAAATCAAATTGCTTACCCTCCGTTTGTGCCGGACTCATGTACAAAGTAGGGCGCATGATCTTTAAATTTGGATCGGTATACGGACTTACTGCCATTAAACCATCCATTGCACCACGTTGAAAAATACAAACCAGTGTTTTATTCTTCTTAAAGAGGTAATTTGATTTAACACTATTTGCAGCTTTTGCAATAAATGATGGTATACCTCCAGCAATGCCTGTTGCAAACAAAGCCATTGCACCCGATTTCATAAAAGCTCTTCTGTTTGTCATAACTATTTTCTTTGAAATTCTGGCGATCCAATAATGATACCCGCAACCTGCGAAACCATGGTATTATTTCCCGCCAAATATTGCATGGTGATAGGCTTATTTTTTTTACCCAAAACTGCTTTTCCTTTACTCGCTTTTTCCTTATTTGATTCATCGCTATTGTTCATCATCTCCTCACCCATCATATCATTTGCAGGTGGTGGGCTATTTTTTTCTGCAGCTTGATTGATTTTATCTACAACTTTATTGTCTCTCACCATTGCACTCAATCGTTGAATATTGGCCGCCTGGTCTCTTTCAGGCAATAAAATATTACTGTATACAATCAAAGCTTGATCGGGGCTTTCTGGTTCATGGTTATTATTCAAAGCCAATAAATCAAACTTGATTCCAGGAATCTTCTGTGCTGCAAATGCCAAACCAAAATTCATTCTATTCAATAAAGCACCTGTATTAATCCAATAAGAAGCTCTATCCGGAAAGCCAGTTGGTGCTTGGTAAAAATAAATTTTTTGCCCCATCCGATTACACCAATTGTACAATTGTAAAGGTTGTTGAATATCCGCATTGGTTGCTCGAACAGTGCTAATCACCAACTCAAAAGGAGATTTTATTTTTTGGCTTGAAATTTTTTGATTCCAGAACAAAGGGTCATTTACCATTGCTATTAATACTTCCTTGATATTACCATTTGTTTTTTGAAAGGTTGTAGCCATATGCTTCACCAATACAACAGAAGGAGTATCACTCACAAATCGTGTTGCTAATTTTTTACAGATAAATTGTGCTGTTGCGGGGTTGGTAGCCAATAAATGAATTACTTCCCTACCCTCTTTGTACCCTCCATTTTCCGGAAAGCTTTTGCCCAAAATTATTTTTGCAGAATCATCATGTTTGTCGGCTCGGAATAAAAAATCACCTTCCAATACAAATCCTCTTTTTTCTAGATTTTGTTTACCAGCTCTTTCGTATAAATTTCTTCCCGGTGCATCTTTGATCAAAGGCCTTACACTCCAACCTGTTAATGCTCTTGCAACCGAAGTAACATCGGCTTGGGTATAACCAGCATCTACTCCCATGGTATGTAATTCCATTATTTCGCGGGCATAGTTTTCATTCAAACCTTGTACTTTTTTTGCTTGAATGGTTTTATTGAGCATCGCTGCACCTGTTGGATTGGTTGCCATCATTTCATCTGCCCTTTGCTTCATTTGCTTATCCACATATGCATTGCCCCTTTTATTCACAATACGATTACTATTGCTAACACTATTGGCATTGTCTAAAAACTCTAGCATTGCTGGATGCTTTGCGGTAGCTTCTAATATAGTTTCAAAATTCCCTACTACATTAGGCCGAATGGCATCTCGCTCATACGTGAGTATGTATTGTTGGCATTGTTGCTTGGTAATGGAAACATTAAAATGATTGAACCAAAAATCTGTAAGCAATTGATGTAATTGGTTATTGCTGTATGCTGCTCGAATAATTTTTTGATTAATGAGTTCATTTTGCAATTGAAGAATTGGTTTAAATCCTTCTTTTAGCATGAGCTGCCTTAGATTTTCTTGGTATTCTTTTTTATTGTCGCCCTTTATTGTATCTCTATCTATTAAACCATGCTTTGCCGCAAAACGAACTACTTGTCCTGCATTCATGTATGTATTTACAATTGTTTCATTATCCAAAGCCAGTGTTTGATAAGCGCTTAGCCTTTGTTCTACATCTGCATCAGGCAATTTTCCATCAAGCTGTTCTTCCATCCATTGATCAATCCCAATTTTTAGTACTTCATCTATTTGCCCAGGTTTAGCGCCAAAACTAAACCGATCTAATAAACGAGCCGCTGCCTGCCTTTCGGAATAGCCATATTTTTTATAGGGCATTTTAACTCCATTCGAATTAATTACAAATAAGCTATTAGTAAATGAGCTAAAAACAGTTAATCCAGCTGCTACAAGTAGAGATTTAAATATTCTTTTGAATTGCATAGCTCCCAATTTTAGTATTAGACAAGATTTGATCAGAAAGGTTTAATTAAGGTACGTATACTTAACAAAAAAGCCTGGGTATTCCCAGACTTTTTGAAGCTTATGAATATCATTAAATAGTAGTTCTACCAATCCTGTTATTTCTTTATTGCTACCTTATACAAGATAGTACCCATTAAAGCAAACAGTGCTGTTCCCAGAATAAAATATCCGCCATGAGACAATACACCCACTATGCCTGATTCAAGGCTCACTGCATTAAGGAATTTCTCCCCGAAATCAGACCCTGCTAAAAAGGCAATCACTACTCCTGCAACTGCACCGCCTGCAACCAACCCGGTTGCAAAAAGATTACCCTTACCCAATTCTTCTTCTTCGGCATTTACGGCTGTGTTTTCTTTCTTTTGTTTGGCTTCAACCAATCCACGAATTGCGCCACCTATAAAAATAGGCAAAGTAGTAGCCAAAGGCAAGTAAACACCAATTGCAAAACTCAATGATTTAATTCCACACAATTCCATGGTAATTGCAAGAAAAATACCCACCACCACATATTGCCAATCTAGATTTTGAGAAAGAATTCCTTTAATTAAAGTGGCCATTAATGTTGCCTGTGGTGCAGGATATTTATCTGATCCTATTGCATGATGAATGCCTTGCTGTACCATTTCTGTTGTTGGACGATCCAAAAATTTCACCGTTAATCCAATTACAATAGAAGAAACAATTGCTCCAACAAATAAAGCAATCTGTTGATTTCTTGGAGTTGCTCCAACGATATAACCACTTTTTAAATCCTGCGATGTGGCTCCTGCATTGGCTGCAGCAATACAAATCATTCCACCTACTACCAATACCAATGGTTCAAACGCTTGACCAGTCCAGCCTACGCTTAAAAAAATCAAACTTGTTCCCATCACCGTTGCGATGGTCATACCGCTAATGGGGTTATTAGATGATCCAATTAATCCTACAATTCTAGAAGATACTGTTACAAATAAAGCCCCAAATAAAATCACCAATACACCAATTAATAATTTCTGAATAAAACTATCTCCTGGCACTTGAGGTAGGATAGCGATCAAAGCAATCAATGCCAAACTGCCAAATCCTACCACTTTCAAACTAAGGTCTTTCTCCGTTCTTAAAACAGCAGCAGCCCCAGGCTCATTGTTGTTTTTCAAAGAAGCAAAACTTCCTTTAATCGACTTCACAATGGTTGGAATGGTTTTTATTAATGTGATTATACCTCCTGCTGTTACTGCCCCTGCTCCCACTTGTCGGATATATGCATAATAGATAGCAGCTGAATAGTCTGAAAATTGATGTGTAACAGGATCCCATCCTCCTTTACCGCCTGCTTTGGCAATGTCTACTAAATAACCCAACTTGATTAACTGCATAGCAATAACATCTCCAGGCACCAATGTAGATAGCAATGGAATAAATACCAACCAACTCAACACACTACCAGCTACCAATACACCAGCAATTTTAGGACCGATGATATAACCCACACCCATGTATTCTGGTGTGATCTCACCACTTATTTTAGCGGAAGGAAAAAATTTATTAATTTGTTTAGTAGCATAATAGGGCGTCTCTGCAATTACATGCAATACCTTTTGAAGTAGTGCATAAGTAAAAGCAACACCCAAACCCCAGAATGCTGTTTTTGCAAAATCTCCCCCTTTCTCTCCTGCTTTTAATACATCGCCACAGGCAGTTCCCTCAGGATAAGGAAGATTATCATGCTCATTTACAATTAATGCTTTTCGCAATGGAATCATCAACAATGTGCCCAATATTCCGCCTATAATGGCCAGTATTAAAATGGTGAGGTAATTAAAATATTCCGCACTACTGGGTGATGATAAAAATAAAAAACCTGGTAAGGTAAATGCAACTCCTGCAGCAATACTTTCTCCGGCAGAGCCTGTTGTTTGAATGATGTTGTTTTCTAAAATAGTTGTTTTAAAAAACTTTCTTCCTAAAGTAATGGCAATAACTGCAATTGGAATTGAAGCCGAAACTGTTAAACCAGCTTTGAGTGCCAAATAAACAGTAGCTGCTCCAAAAATTACGCCGAATAAACTTCCCAATAAAATAGACTTTACAGTAAGCTCAGCCATATTGCTTTCGGGAGCAACAAATGGTTTAAAAACTTTTTTTTGATCAGACATCATGAATGATTTTTAAGATTAATTATTCCATCATTTTTTTAAGCTTGGTAGAAATGATAAACAAAATGATAGAAGCAATTCCTGCCATAACTACAAACATCATGAAATACTCATACAAATTATTAATGGGCATCCCAATAATATAAGTTGTTTTTCCATCAGGATACAGTGCGCTCAATACACCAGCCAATTTATTGGCAAATGCATTGGCTGTAAACCATACGGCCATTAAAAGAGAAGCAAATTTAGCAGGAGCCAATTTGTTAACCAATGATAATCCAATCGGCGATAAACACAATTCGCCCGAAGTATGCATAGCATACATTCCTGTTAGCCAAATCATGCTCACTTTTATACCTGGCTGAACATCTTTTACCCCAAAAGCTATCCATAAATAACCGATCGACAATAAAAATAACCCCATTGCCATTTTTGTTGGAGAAGAAGGTTCGCGCTTTCCTAACTTTAACCAGAGCCATGCAAACAAAGGTGCAAGTGCAACTACAAAAATCGAATTCAATGATTGAAAAAAACTGGCAGGAACCAAAAAAGAACCCAATTGACGCTGGGTTTGTTCCTCAGCAAAAAAAGTAAGAGATGCGCCTGCTTGTTCAAAAGCACTCCAAAAAAAGATTACAAAAAAAGACACAACAAAAATGACAGCAATTTTTTTCTTCTCTAATGCATCTAAAGTTTTATCAGAGAAAACAATGAATGCAATAAACAAAATACATGCAATTAATAAATAAAATAAATAACTGAAAACTTTTGCATCGGTATAAATCAATCCTATGGTTACAAAAGAAAACAACAATAATCCTAGAACCATAAAAATGGGTTGAAGCATTTTTTTAGGCACATTGGGTGGTGTTAAACCAAGTGTTTTTCCTGCAGGATCTAGTACATATTTATCGTGTAATAATTTTAAAGTAATAACACTTATGATCATTCCAATTCCTCCAGCTAAAAACGCCCATTTAAAATCCGCAGGATTTCCTGTATCGCCAACTAATCCGCAAACAAATGGCCCTATTGCCCCACCCACATTTATACCCATATAAAAAATGGTATATGCCGAATCGGTTCGCTTATCTCCCTTGGCATACAATTGACCAACCAACGACGAAATATTGGGTTTAAAAAACCCATTTCCTGCTATCATAAAACCAAGGCCTGAAAAGAAAAGCCAGGATGATAGTTCTGGATTAGAACTATAAAGCGATCCGCAGAAAAAAAGGATAAATTCTCCAATAGCCATAATCAAGCCACCAGCAATAATTGATTTTTTATTGCCCCAATACCGATCGGCAATATACCCTCCTAAAAGCGGGGTTAAATAAACCAATCCGGTATAAGATCCATATAAGTTTGATGCAAATACTTTATCAAAAAGCAAAGCTTTTGTCATAAAAAGCACTAAAACAGCACGCATGCCATAATAATTAAACCTTTCCCACATTTCTGTAGCAAACAAAACATACAGCCCTTTTGGATGAGCTATAGAAACTGACTTCTCATTCATAGCAATCATTTATGTTAATCACCCAAAATAGTAATAAAAGTGAAAAGCAAGGGTTATTTTCGCAGTCAATTTATATTTCATGAATATTTTATTACTAGGTTCAGGGGGGAGAGAACATGCTTTGGCATGGAAAATAGTACAAAGTCATCATTGCGATCAATTGTTTATAGCTCCTGGAAACGCTGGCACAGCTGCATTTGGAACTAATTTATCCATTTCCGTAACTGATTTTGAAACGATTAAAGCCAGTTGTTTAGAAAATCGTATTGATATGTTGGTTGTAGGACCGGAAGAGCCTCTGGTGAAGGGGATTTATGATTTTTTTCAAGCAGACCCCGATCTACAACACATCATTGTAGTTGGGCCATCTGCAAAAGCGGCACAATTAGAAGGCAGCAAGGCTTTTAGCAAGCAATTTATGCAAAGACATGGCATTCCTACTGCTGGATATGCCGAATTCACCGAAGCCAATTTTGAAGAAGGGAAAGCATACATACAGCAACACCCATTACCCGTGGTGTTGAAAGCAGACGGCTTGGCTGCGGGGAAAGGAGTGGTGATTGCAACATCAACTGAAATGGCCATTGCCAGTTTCACAGAAATGATTCAAGGGAAACAGTTTGGAGCAGCTAGCGAAAAAGTAGTAATTGAGGAGTTTTTAAGTGGGATAGAAGTAAGCGTTTTTGCACTTACCAACGGCTCAGATTACCATATTATTGGGCATGCCAAAGACTACAAACGAATTGGAGAAGGCGATACAGGGTTGAATACTGGCGGAATGGGTTGTGTAAGTCCAGTGCCATTTATGGATGATTTGTTTATGCAAAAAGTAGAAGAAACCATTATAAAACCTACCATTAAAGGCCTAACTGATGAAAACTTGGTTTACCATGGAATCGTATTTTTTGGCCTAATGAATGTAGATGGAACGCCTTATGTAATTGAATATAATTGCAGACTAGGCGATCCTGAAACCGAAGTAATCTTACCAAGATTAGAAACCGATCTAGTAGCCTTGTTTGCTGCCATGGACAATGGAACCCTCCAAGACGCCAATATTTCTTTCGACCAACGTTTTGTAGCTACAATAATGGCAGTAAGTGGAGGATATCCTGGAGATTATGTAAAAAACAAGCCTATTTCAATAGATGCAGAAATAGCTGAAATGAAAGACAGTATTGTATTTCATGCCGGCACAATATTGAAAGATGAGCAAATTTTAACAAATGGTGGCAGGGTTTTAGCAGTAACTTCCTACGGAAATAGCATTACAGAAGCTGCAGCGAAATCAAAAACAGCTCTCCAAAAAATTCATTTTGACGGAATGTATTTTAGAAGCGATATTGGTTTTGAATTCCCTTGTTAATTCCACTATTTTCTAGCACCTTTGTAGGTATCGCTTCATAAATAAGAACGCTATTATAAAATGGGATTATTTAATTTTTTTACGCAAGAAATTGCGATGGACCTTGGAACAGCCAACACATTGATTATTCACAATGATGATGTGGTAGTAAATGAGCCTTCTATTATTGCATTGAATCGCAATAACATGAAGGAAGTTTTGGCCGTTGGCAAGAAGGCATTGATGATGCATGAAAAAACGCATGAGAGCATTAAAACCATTCGCCCATTAAAAGATGGAGTAATTGCAGACTTTAATGCAGCCGAGTTGATGATCAGAGAGCTCATGAAAATGATCTATCCAAAAAAACCTTTATTCCCTCCAAGTTGGAGAATGGTAATTTGTATTCCTTCATCAATTACAGAGGTAGAGAAACGTGCAGTTAGAGATAGTGCAGAACAAGCCGGCGCAAAAGAAGTATACATGATTCATGAACCCATGGCAGCAGCGCTAGGAATTGGAATTGATGTAGAAGAACCAGTGGGCAATATGATTATTGATATTGGTGGTGGAACAACAGGTATAACTGTAATTGCATTAGCAGGTATTGTTTGCGATCAAAGTATTCGTATTGCCGGCGATGAATTTACGGCCGATATTATGGAAGCTTTAAGAAGATACCATAGTTTGTTAATTGGTGAACGTACTGCCGAGCAGATTAAAATAAATGTTGGAGCTGCAATGAAAGATTTAGACAATGCGCCAGAAGACATGCCTGTAAATGGTAGAGATTTGGTTACAGGAATTCCTAAACAAATCATGGTTAGCTATCAAGAAATTGCCGAAGCTTTGGATAAAAGTATTTTTAAAATTGAAGAAGCAATTTTAAAAGCATTAGAAACAACACCTCCAGAATTGGCTGCCGATATTTATAGAAGAGGTTTGTATCTTACAGGCGGTGGCGCTCTATTACGTGGACTAGACAAGCGTTTGAGCGCAAAAATAAAATTACCAGTTCATGTTGCTGATGATCCTCTAAAAAGTGTTGTTAGAGGCACAGGGCTTGCGCTGAAAAATTACCAACGTTTTCCTTTCATCATGAGATAGTTTATTAGTTAGCTGCATTGAAAAATATTTTTCTATTCATACGGCAATACTTTAATTTAATCAGTTTCCTGCTGTTACAGGTACTGTCTATTCTATTATTAACTTCTGCAAGCAAAACACATGAAACTTTTTTTGCAGGAGCAACCAATGAAGTAACCGGAAAAATAAATAGCAGATACAGTAATTTAAGAAGTTATTTTTCATTACAAGAAACCAACAGATTACTTGCATTAGAAAACGCTGCTTTAAGAAATGCCTTGCCTGCTAATTTTCAAATACCTGATAGTAGCTTTATCAATGCAAAAGATTCTTCATTAACAGATTCACTCGGTAGAGTTAGAAAATACACTTTTTTACCGGCTAAAGTAATTGGCAATACATACACTTTACAAAACAATTACCTAACATTAGAAAGAGGTAGTTTGCAAGGAATCAAAAAAGGCATGTCGGTTGTTGGGCCATCAGGTATTGTAGGAGTAGTGGTTGAATCTACAGACAATATCAGTAAAGTAATGAGCTTGTTGCATAGAAATAGCAAAGTAAGTGCAATGCTTAAAAAAGACAATGCAGCTGGTAGTATAGAATGGGATGGAACAGACCCTCACTACTTAATTTTAAAAAATGTATCGAAGAGCTCTAAGATAATTAAAGGCGATTCTGTAGTTACAAGTAACTACTCTGCAAACTTTCCATCAAATTTATTAATTGGCACTGTGGCTTCCATCATTGCAGACCCATCATCCAATTTTTATACATTAAAAGTAAGAACTGCCACCAATTTTTTCACCATTCAATATGTTGATGTAATTGGCAATTCGAGATACAATGAACAGTTGAATATAGAAAACAGCGGAAAAAATCAATGAGTACCCTAATAAAAAATATACTCCGTTTTATTCTGTTTATCGGAATTCAGGTTTTTATTCTAAACCAGATTCCACCTTTGCATCAATTTGTTGTTCCGTACTTGTATTTTTTATTTATCCTTTGGCTACCCTTTAATTTACCTCGATTTCCACTTTTAGTGATTGCTTTTGCATTTGGACTAAGTCTAGACTATTTTACGGGCACAATGGGGCTTCATGCCGCACCATGTGTTTTAATTGCCTATGTAAAGCCTTTTTTACTCAACCTATTGATTCCTCAAGAAACTACAGAGCAAAGTTATATTGAACCCAGTCTCAGTAGCATGGGATGGGCACCATACAGTTTGTATGTAGCGCTTTTAACTTTTATTCATCATTTTTATCTTGTATTACTGGAATGGTTGCAGTTTGGAGATTTTGTATATTTCTTGGGTAAAGTAACCGCAACTACAGCTATAAGCCTATTATTGATTTTTGTTACTGAGATGTTATTCAGTAGAAATGCCAAGTTTCGTACAAACCAATAAACTTAAATTGTAATTTTAACTAGGGGTTAAAAAAACTATTCGCTAATTATGTCCGTATTTAATCAAAGCAGAGGTGGAATTATTCAAATTATTTTTGCTGCTGTTTTTTTGATCATCACATTTCAATTAATTAATCTTCAAATTTTTTCTTCCAAGTATAAATTGGCAGCCGAAAACAATGCCATTTTTAGAAAGATTGTTTACCCAGACAGGGGTATTATTTTCGATAGAAAAAAAAGAGCACTACTAGAAAATGTAATCAGTTACGATTTAATGGTTACGCCTGCAGAAACCAAAGGAAACGATACAGCTGCTTTATGCCAATTATTGGGAATTGATACTACTGAATATAAGAAGAGAATCAAAGAAGCAATTTTTAAAAATACCCGGGTAAAGCCAAGTATTTTCGAACCTTTATTGGGCCCAGAAATGTTTGCCAAATTAAATGAAAACATGTACAAATTTCCAGGATTTGTACTAAGTGAAAGATCGGTTAGAACTTACCCATACAACACCGCAGGACAACTCTTGGGATATATTGCAGAAGTAGATACCACCTATTTAAGAAAGTATAAAGAGGATGGATATGAAATGGGAGATTACGCAGGCATGAATGGTTTAGAAAAAACCTACGAGAAAGTATTGATGGGGCAGAGAGGCATAAAAAGATTTATCAGAGACAATAAAAGCAGGATACAAGGCCCCTATGAGAATGGCCTTTTTGATACGGTTGCAATTGCAGGAAAAAATTTATACACCAGCATAGATGTAGAGGTTCAACAATTAGCAGAAAAATTATTGCAAAATAAAATCGGGAGTGCGGTGGCTATTAATCCAAGAACTGGCGGCATCATTGCCATGGTTTCTAGCCCATCTTATAACCCCAATGTACTAACTGGAAATCAAAGAAGAAAGAATTGGGGTAGAATGGTTTTAGATACTGCTAAACCAATGTACAATAGAGCCATTAAAGGACAATACCCACCTGGATCCACATTTAAACCATTGGGTGCGTTGGTAGCATTAGATGAAGGATTGATTACACCATCTTATGGAGTTGGATGTTTTGGAGGTTATGGAGGATGCAATGGAGTATATGTAAGATGCGAACACAAGAATCCTGGTCATGCTGCTAATTTAAGATTGGCATTGGCAAATTCATGTAACTCTTACTTTTCGGATATTTTCAGAAAAGCGATTGATAATAAAAAATATGGCAATACCATTGAAGGTTATTTAAAATGGAAAGAATACATGAATGCGTTTGGATTGGGTAGAACTTTAGAAGTAGACTTGCCTAGTGAAGACAAAGCCAATATTCCTGATACCAGTAAATACAATAAATTTTTTGGTGGGGCAAGAAGATGGAATAGTTGCAGTGTTTTAACCTTGGGAATTGGACAAGATAAAATGACTGCTACGCCAATTCAAATGGCCAACCTCATGTGTATCATTGCCAACAAAGGATTTTACTATGCACCACATTTTGTGGATAGCATAGAAAATGAAACTGATGCCGATACAGCTATGTTGGGCAAGTATAGGCGAAAACACATTGTTACGCATATTTCTGATAGTTCCTATAAGGCGGTTCATGATGGCATGAATGATGTAACGCTTTACGGAACAGCAACTGCAATTAAAATACCTGGCCATCAATATTGTGCCAAAACAGGAACAGCACAAAACCCGCATGGAAAAAACCACTCATTGTTTGTTGCATTTGCGCCAAAGGATAATCCAAAAATAGCCATTGCTGTTGTTGTAGAAAATGGTGGTTATGGATCGGTTGCTGCTGCACCAATTGCAGGGTTCATGATGGAAAAATATTTGAATGACACAATTTCAACTGCTGGATTGGTTGAAGTTGAAAGAGTTTCGAAAGTGAATTTAATTCCAGATGCAATCAAAAGATGGTATTATAAAAAAGACTCAGCCAGACTTGCCAAAATTGCAATTGAAGAAGCTGCTGCAAAAGCAGAAACGAACGAAGAAAACAATAAACCAATAACTGAAGCAACTTTAGAAAACAACTCAACTCCAATCGGAGATAAAAATACTGAGCCAAAAATTAAAACAAAGCCTTCTTTGCTATTGAATGAAGATAAAAAGAAAAGAAGAGCCAACGCAAAACCATGAATAAACAAAAAAGTATTTCACAAGGTGTAGACTATACCATTATTTGGCTTTATGGTATATTGATAGCCATAGGTGTGTTGTGCATTTTCATGGTCGAGTACAGAACAGATACCAATTGGGTACAGTCATTTTTAGGTGGTAAAACCAACTATAGCAAGCAGCTCATTTTTGCAGGCGTTTGTGTAATTATTGCAACCCTCATTTTATTAACAGATAGTAAATTATTCACGGCATTTGCCAATTTATTTTATGCTTTAGGTATTGTATTAATGTTTGCCACATTTGTAATTGGGAAAAATATCAATGGTTCTAAAAGCTGGATTCCTTTGGGCGGAGGATTTAATTTGCAACCAGTTGAAATTTGTAAAATATTTACCGCATTGGCTTTAGCCAAATTGTTATCTCGTCAAGAAACAGATTTTAATAAGCTAAAATCTCAAATACTGGCTGGTATCATTTGTTTATTACCTGCAGTTATTTCTATAGCTCAACACGAAGCAGGAATGGCATTGGTGTATTTTAGTTTTTTTCTAGTAATGTTTAGAGAGGGTCTATCTCCGATTGTGTTAATCATTGGATTCTCATTTGTAGCTTTGATCATTTCAACCCTGCTGATAGAGCCCGACACACTGGCCATCATCCTCTCAGCAGCAGCCATTTTATTTATTTACTTTTTTAGAAGAATAATCAAAAAGAGTAAGGGATTGCTTTACCTGATTCTACTTATTTGGTTTACAAGTGTAGGTATTCAACGATTTGCAGTTCCCTTTATATTTAATAATGTATTGGAATGTTATCAAAGTGCCAGGGTATACAGTGCATTTGGAAAAGATTACGATTGTAGCTTAAATCAACGATCAGCAAAGAAATCGGAAAAAGCCCCGAAAAAACCCGATGATTATAATGTTCGACAAAGTAAAATAGCCATCGGTTCAGGTGGTTTCTGGGGAAGAGGCTTTTTAAAAGGAACACAAACCAGGGGAAAATATGTGCCAGAGCAACATACCGATTTTATTTTTGCTTCATTAGGAGAAGCATTTGGGTTTGTAGGTTGCTTTGTATTCCTATCGATTTATTTGTTTTTATTATTTAGAATTATAAGGCTTGCTGAAAGACAGAGAAGTACTTTCAGTAGGGTGTACGCATACAGTGTAGCAAGTATTATTTTCTTTCACATAGCTTTTAATATTTGTATGACCATTGGATTATTTCCATCCCCAGGTGTTACATTGCCTTTAATTAGTTATGGCGGATCTTCGCTGGTATCATTCACCATTCTTTTATTTATACTCCTCCGACTTGATGCCGACAGACAAATGGTATTGCGTTAAATTAAGTACATGAAAATTATTCCATTATCAGAAGGCAGTTTCACCATCGATAAAACCAAAATATTTGTTCCATTCGATACCGAAAATGAACAATTAAACAGCAGACCAATTGGCTCTTTATTGGTAGAGATTCAACCTTTTATTGTAATTACATCAAAAGATATTATTTTAATTGATACAGGATTAGGTTATAATATTTCAAATGGACAGCCTCAGTTATATGCCAATCTTGAGAAAGCAGGAATCAATCCTTCTCAAGTTACCAAAGTACTGATGAGTCATTTACACAAAGACCATGCTGGAGGAATTACAACCAGAAATAAACTAACTGGAGAACAATTTATTGCATTTCCATATGCCACTTATTATGTGCAAAGCAGGGAATTTGAATTTGCAATGGGTATTGGGTCAGCTTCCTACATTAAAGAAGATATTGCCATCCTATCCGAATTCAGTAAAGTGGAATGGCTAGAAGATGATATGGGATATATAGACGATTATATTCAATATGAACTTACTGGTGCACATAGTAAATTTCACCAAGTATTTTGGATCAGAGAAGATAATGAAACTCTGTTTTTTGGAGGTGATGATGCCCCTCAACTACAACAGATGAAAAGTAGGTTTGTGGCCAAATATGATTTCGACGGAAAAAAATGCATGGAATTAAGAAGACAATGGTGGGAGAAAGGGAATACCGAACAATGGAAATTTCTTTTCTATCACGATATTGCTTCGCCTATTTTTCAACAGACTTAATCGTTATTATTAGAAGTTGGAGGAGGATTCATCCCTTTTTTGAAATTAGGATTATTCATTCTCCTATTCATCAACTCCTTGCGCAATTCATTATTAAAGTCTTTTTCTAGTTTGAATAACTTATTTACTCTCTCATCGCTCATCAAAATTTTTCTAAAATCCGAATTGTACTTTTTTCGAACATTCAAAGCCTTCTCTTCAAAAACCAATTCGTTGTCCAGATTCTCTCTTCTTGTTTTTTTCAGTTCTTCGAAATACATATTGTGAACAGGCCAGAATTTTTGTGCTTCTTCGGGCGTTAAATTTAATTGACGAGTAATATAGGCAACCTTTAGTGCTTCGATATTGTTTTTATTGAACTTTTTTTCAGGACGATTCTGTGCATTGGTAGCTACCACCCCTAAACTGATTAGCACCAATAATATTATTTTTTTCATACAATAGTTTTAACTGCCTTTTTGATTGATTTTACTATCTCCAATTTCTTTTAAATACTCATTTAATTCATCATCAGAAATTTGTTGAAAATTTCCTTGATCAATATTTTCAACTTCTTCGGGTATTGTTAATTGCTCCGTTCCAGACAATAACGCAGTAGTATTTAAATAATTTTGTAATTCATCATCAGTAACTTGGTTCAATGCTGCAGGAACATCTATTTTACTATAATAGGCGTAATCAAAAGATTTGGAATTGTTATTATTAAAAATAAAACCTGCCGTAATAAGAATACCTGCAATCATTGCTGCAGCAGCATAAGACATCCATTTTCGCAACCTCGGCATTCGAACAATTGCTGTTTCCTGCTTTTGAGCAATTTGAAAGTCTTTAAAATAACCTTCCGGTAAAGATTGAACTGGGCGCTTTGCTATTGTGTTGAGTAATGGTGCAATGCTGTCTAATTCGGCTTCAACTGAGATAGAAGAATTCTTTGCTAATATCAACATCTTATCTGCAAATGAATCAAAATATCCTAATGGAACAGTTTGAGGCATTGTTTTACTAATCCCTTCTAATAAAGGGCTTAGCTCATTTAATGCTGAATTAATATGTTTATTTTCTTCCATTATCTATTTTTAGACTATTCTAAGTATCTAAGGTTTAACTATTAATAATAAATTCTTCAATTTTTTTGGCCGCATGATGATAACTGGCTTTTAAAGCTCCAGCACTGGTATCCAACACTTTACTCATTTCTTCATAAGGCATTTCATCAAAATACCGTAGATTAAAAACAAGTCTTTGTTTTTCGGGGAGTTGTTGAATGGCCAATTGTAATTTCCATTCCAATTGATTGGCATCAAAATGGCTATCGGCTTTTATTTTATTACCAAAATCACGAGCAATTTCATCAAATTGTATGGCCGACTTTCTTTTTCGCTGATCTAAAAAACTCAAGCTTTCATTTGTTGCAATTCTATACAACCACGTATACAATTGACTATCGTCTCTAAAATTTTCCAGCCCCTTCCATACTTTAATAAATGTATTCTGTAATACATCATTGGCATCTTCATGTTCTACAACCATTCTACGTATATGCCAATAGAGCTTTTCCTGGTATTTTTTTACCAAAATTGTATAGGCTGCATCTTTATTAGCAGCTGTTTTAAACTGCAGTACTAATTCTTGATCTTTACTTAACATGAAGGGATGTTAATTGTAAGTTTGACTACAGCAAAATAAAAAAGTTTAATATGCCCTTCCTAATGTGTCACATACCGCTTTTAACAAAGACAATCCATCGTTACGGTCCTGCCCTTTTTCCCACATCATAATTCCATTGGCCATCGATTGTGCCAATTTTGCTTTGCGCTTTACAGTAGGCAATCCGTTGTAATAAATGGTGTAATTACTGAATCCACCTGCACTTACTACTGCTGAATCTGAAAATGCACTACCAGATCCGTTGGTAATGGTACTGTATGTTAACACTGTACCAGTTTGTGTTATACCACTTGGCCTGCCATATGCCGGAATACCCAATACTGCTTTAGAAGCAGGCATTCCTCTTGTATTTATCCAGTAATTTAAAGATGTTTGAGCCAATGCTAAATCACTATGGTGTTTAAACGGAACAGTTGTGCTAAAATCATCGTATGCCATGATGTTAAAAAAATCAACTGTGTTATTGGTCCATAAACTACTGCTGATTGCATCACGAACTGCTCCAACATATTTTCCCGCAGTGATTGCGGCCGATAAATAATATTTAGCACCAGTATGGCAAGAATCGCTTAACTCTCGCATAAATGCTGTAAAAGTAATATCTGTTCCATCGTCGGTTCTAGGAAATTCCCAATCTACATCTACTCCGTCTAATCCATAAGTTCTTACTACTTGCATGATTGATTTTATAAAGCCATTGCGACCACTGGGTGTGGTAGCCATATTTCTAAAATCAGCCGCTAAGCCGGCAACACTAATGAATATTTTTGCGTTATTCGATCTTGCTTTTGAAACTACAGCTGTAAGTACAGAAGGATTAGCAACTGTTAATCCACCAGTTGATGTTACATTGGCAAATGCATAATTGACAACATTACACATCCGAAATTTCTGATCTGTTACAAGAGCAGGATCTCGATAACTGGGAAAATATCCAACAACGTAAAAACCAAATGGAGCTGGAGGACTAATGGTATTCACCGCTGGCGGAACTACTGGTGGAACTGTTGGAGGAACCGTAGGAGTAGTAGTTTGATCTTTTTTACTACATGCAACAACAAATAAAATCATTGTTGCAATAACATAGCTTCTTGTATTAAATAATTGCTTTTTCACGAGTACAAAATAAGCATTATTGTTTAGTAAAAAAGCCCAATTTGATGAAAATTTTTAGATGGTAAAAAACCAGTAAATTGAGAAAGGATTTCAAGTATGCCCACTTGAACAATTTTTCGGCTTTTTAATTCTTAATTATTATTTATGAAACAAATCATCCTCCTTTTACTACTAAGTATTTTTACCAATGCAAATGCGCAAAACCCTGATCAACAAATCAGGACGATCTTGGCAGCACAAACCCAAGCATGGAATAATGGCGATCTGATCAATTTTATGAAAGGATATTGGCAAAGTGATAGTTTGTTGTTTGTAGGCAAGAACGGGCCTTCTTATGGATATGCCGCTGCTTTGAAAAATTACCAAAAAGGATATCCCGACACTGCAAGTATGGGCAAACTAGCATTTACTTTATTACAGGTGAAACCCTTGGCTACAGATACATGGTTTGTTTTAGGTAAATGGGCACTTACACGTTCAATTGGCAATATTAGTGGGCATTACACCCTGCTTTTTAAGAAAATAAAGGGAGAATGGGTAATAGTAGTAGATCATAGTAGTTAATAAACCAATTATCTAAATTCTTAGTAGTACCTTGTAATATTCAAACATATAAACTACTCATATAGCATAAACCATTTTTATGATACTCATTATTTTAGGCATCATCATTCTAACTGTTTCATTTTTCATCAATAAACAAAGAGAAGAATTTCAAAAAATAGCCAAAGGAATTCGACTTGCAGGTTTGGCAATTATTGTAGTAGGCTTTTTAACTTCCTGCATAAAGCAAATTGATGCTGGTCAGGTTGGAGTAAAATCTTTGTTCGGTAAAATAGACAATGAAGTGTTATCCAGTGGATTAAATCTAATCAATCCATTGTACGATGTAAAAACCATCGATATAAAAACCCTTAATTATACCATGAGTGGAGTTCATGACGAGGGTGATAAAGAAGGAGATGATGCAATTCGTGTACTTACCGCCGATGGCTTAGAAGTAATCATAGATTTAACTGTTTTATATCGAGTAACAAGCGACCAAGCGCCAAGATTAATAAGAGAAACAGGCTTGGATTACAGAGATAAAATTGTAAGACCGCTTACGAGAACAAAGATTAGAGATAACGCTGTTTATTTTACAGCTATTGAATTATATTCTAATAAGAGAGATTTATTTCAAGGAAGAATTTTCAAAAGCATCGATACCGATTTTAAAAAGAGAGGCTTGATATTAGAGCAACTCTTGGTAAGAAATATCACTCTTCCTCAAAATGTAAAAACATCTATTGAAGAAAAAATAAAAGCAGAACAAGAAGCGCAAAAAATGGAATTCGTTTTACAAAAAGAAAAACAAGAAGCAGAACGTAAGCGTGTAGAAGCCCAAGGTATTGCTGATTATCAAAAAATCATCAGTGCTGGTTTAGGCGATAAACAATTGCAATACGAACAAATACAAGTAATGAAAGCACTGGTTACTTCGCCCAATTCTAAAGTAATTGTACTAGGCAAAGGAAATACACCAGTTATTTTAGATACCAAGGATGGTAAAAATTAAAGGTCTTCAAAATGAATAGGCTTACTCCATAGGCGAATAACCCACCACAAGAAAAGGGTTAAACTAATTAGAAACCAGCTGTAGAAAATGATATTACCCTTGGTAATATGATCGTGCACGAAAGCGAAGTCATGCATAATGCCAATGGTAGAGTTGATGGCCATCCACAATAAGCCAACAGCAATGGTATTTAATATTCTAATAAGGTATTCTCTTACGCCTGGTTCCACGATGATGATAATTGTATATAAGTACAAAAGAAAAGCCCTTTTGTTTACTGAAGAGCATAATTAGTCGAAGCTTTGGTTGCTTGCAGCGGCTAATTTTAGTATTCGATCAAATTGAGCTGGTGTAAGATCGTTATAAAAATAATAGATGGGATCCACGGCAATACCATTCCGATGCACTTCATAGTGCAAATGAGGGCCTGTACTTTTCCCAGTATTGCCAATATACCCTATTACTTCTCCTCGTTTTACTCTTTCCCCAACCCTTGCTTTTACCTTATACATATGGGAATAGGTAGTTTCGTAACCAAAACCATGGTTAATCAATACCCTATTTCCATATCCACCCGTATTAAAACCAGCATCTCTAACTACTCCATCAGCAGTTGCATAAATGGGCGTACCGGAAGCAGCCGTAAAATCGAGTCCGGCATGTAATCTTCTGTCTTTGTAAATTGGATCTATTCGGTAACCAAAACCAGAAGCAATGCGATTTAGGTTTTTATTGCTAACAGGTTGAATAGATGGGATTGCGGCGATTAATTTTTCTTTGTTCTTTACCAAGTTGGCAATTTCAACAAATGATTTTGCTTGAAATGCCAACCTTAAAGAAAGATTGTTCAATTGATTGGTCATGCTTTTTACCAATTCTGTTTCGCCCAAGCTTTGCACCAATTTTACTTCTCTTTTTATCTCCTGATCTTTAATACGCGCACTATCTGGAATAGGAGATGATTCAAAAATAGAACGATACACATTATTGTCTCTATTTTCAATTTCATCCATTTGAAGCTCTAATTGCTTCATTCTTTCTTCCAAAACGCTGTAATTCTGTTTTAAATCATCATTTTGCTGACGCAAATACTTTTCTTTAGGCGAATCAATGTATTGGAATGTGATGGCAAAAATGAGAATACCCGTTACAATTGATGCTGCTATATACCCAATTACCTGCAATAAACGTACCCTAAGAGGAGTAGCCAGCTTCTCATAGCGCATGGTATGGGTATTAAAGAAGTATTTTACTTTTTTCATACAGTATCAATCATGGGGCAAACTGCCTAAATCCTTACCTTTGCTCTCCTTTGAAATGCTAACAAATATAGTTTCTACACCCTAAATGGGAACATAAAAAGTAATCAAAAATGACGAGTGCCGAAATTCGCCAACAATTTTTAGATTTTTTTGCTTCAAAAAAGCATCAAATCGTTGCGTCTGCCCCAATTGTGGTAAAGAATGACCCTACCCTTTTATTTACCAATGCGGGCATGAACCAGTTCAAAGACTATTTTTTAGGTAACAAAAAACCTGAATTTAGCAGAATTGCTGATACCCAAAAATGTTTGCGGGTGAGTGGCAAACACAACGACCTCGAAGAAGTAGGTGTAGATACTTATCACCATACCATGTTTGAAATGTTGGGTAACTGGAGCTTTGGCGATTATTTTAAATCGGAAGCCATTGCTTGGAGTTGGGAACTGCTAACTGAAGTGTACAAATTGGACAAAGACAGATTGTATGTTACTATTTTTGAGGGAGATGAAAAAGAAGGCTTACCAGCTTCTTCAATTGCATTAGCTGAATGGAAAAAGCTAGTGGCTGAAGATCATATTGTTTTTGGAAATAAAAAGGATAATTTTTGGGAGATGGGAGATACTGGACCTTGTGGCCCATGCACTGAGATACATGTAGATTGCCGACCAGACGAAGAGCGTAAATTAATTAATGGAAATACACTGGTAAACAAAGACCATCCACAAGTAATTGAAATTTGGAACAATGTATTCATGCAATACAATCGTTTGAAAGAAGGCAAATTGGTGCCATTGCCTGCCAGACATGTAGATACAGGCATGGGCTTTGAACGTTTAGTAAGGGTTATACAAGGAAAGCAAAGCAATTATGATACAGATGTTTTTACTGGAACGATTGCTGCTACTGAAAAAATTACTGGGAAAAAATATGATCAAAGCGATAGCAAAGAAGCCATTGCATTTAGGGTTTTGGCCGATCATATCAGAGCAATTGGATTTACCATTGCAGATGGTCAGTTGCCAGCCAATACTGGAGCAGGTTATGTGATCAGAAGAATTTTAAGAAGAGCAGTGAGGTATTACTATTCTTATTTGGACTATAAGCAACCATTATTGTTTCAGTTGATCCCCATCATTGCAGCTCAATTTAAAACAGTATTCCCTGAATTAAACAAGCAACAAGATTTTGTATCAAAAGTAGTAAAGGAAGAAGAAGATGCATTCTTAAGAACTTTGGATAAAGGGCTTAAAAGAATGGATGATATTATCAAACAAACCAACAATGCAGTAATCGATGGGAAAGCAGCGTTTGAATTGTTTGATACGTTTGGCTTTCCGGTAGATTTAACCAGATTGATCGCAACTGAAAATAATTTAAGCATCGACGAAGCAGGTTTTGAATCTGAAATGCAACAACAAAAAAATCGCAGCCGTGCAGCATCTATTTTAGATACAGAAGACTGGATTGAAGTTTCTGCTGAAGCAGGCGAAGGCTTTGTAGGCTATAAAGATATTTTGGTAACCAGTAGAATTACCAAGTATAGAAAAATAAGTGCTAAGGGTAAAACACAATTTCAATTGGTACTCAACACCACTCCTTTTTATGCCGAAAGTGGCGGACAGGTGGGCGATACAGGTTGGCTAGAATTTGGTGATACAACTATTGAAGTTACGGATACAAAAAAAGAAAATGATTTGATTGTACATTTCGTGAACGAATTGCCCAATGAAATCAATGGAAACTTAACAGCAAGAATTGATGTAGAAAAAAGATTATTTACTTGTTACAATCATACTGCCACGCATTTATTACATGCTGCATTAAGAAAGGTTCTTGGAATCCATGTTGCACAAAAAGGTTCTTTGGTAAACGAAGACAGCCTGCGCTTCGACTTCTCTCATTTTGCAAGAGTAACTGATGAAGAAATTCGTCAGATCGAAAAAATGGTGAATGATAAAATCAGGGAAAACCTTCCGGTAGTAATTACAGAAATGCCCAAAGAAGAAGCATTGAAAATAGGTGCTATGGCGCTTTTTGGAGAGAAATATGGCAATACTGTTAGGGTTGTTGTAGTAGATGCAAACTACTCCGTTGAATTATGCGGAGGCACACATGTAATGCATACAGGAATGATTGGTATATTCAAAATTACGGCCGAGTCTGCTGTTGCAGCCGGAGTTAGAAGAATAGAAGCATTAACAGGAGGCAAAGCATTTAATTATTTGTATGAGCAATTTGCTGGTTTAAAAGAGGTAGCTGGTTTATTAAAAACACAGGATCCATTAAGAGCCGTTGAAAAAATTATTGCAGAAAAACAAGAATTAGAAAAGAAAGTAGAAAGTTTAGAAGCCAAACAATTAGAATCCATCAAAGATTTTTTATTGGGTGAGCGAGTTTCATTTTCTTTGGCTGAAAACAAGCCAGCTTATTTTATTGGAAAAATTGTTGATGTTAGCAATGCAGATCATTTAAAGAAATTATCATTTAGTTTAAAATCTGAATTAGGTGAGAATTATATGGTGGTACTTTGCGCAAATATCGCGGGCAAAGCTGCAGTAAGCATTCTACTTTCAGATAACATTGTTTCCGAAAAAGGATTAGAAGCACCAAAAATAATCAAAGAGCAAGTGGCCCCTTTGATTAAAGGTGGCGGTGGCGGACAAAAAACATTGGCAACAGCTGGTGGGCAAGATGCTTCGAATTTGCAACAAGTAATCGATAGCATTCAACAACTGATCAATTGATCTAAAAGCACATATGGCTATTAGCGACAAATATGAAGCGGTAATCGGTTTAGAAGTTCATGCCCAATTGGCTACCAATAGTAAATTGTTTTGTGGAGATCGTATTCAATTTGGCGCCGAACCAAATACCCATATCAGTCCTATTACCATGGCATATCCAGGCACATTGCCCAAAACCAATGCAAAAGCCATTGAATATGCAGTTAAAATGGGAATTGCATGTGGTTGTGAAATTGTACAAACCAATTATTTTGCTCGCAAGAATTATTTTTACCCCGACCTCCCAAAGGGCTATCAAATATCGCAACATACTACCCCCATTTGTAAAGGCGGGCAAGTAAAAATTAAGCTTGCAGATAAAGAGAGATATATTCAACTCAATCGAATTCATTTAGAAGAGGATGCAGGAAAAAGTATCCACGATATTGATGATGAATATACTTGTATAGACTTAAATAGGGCGGGCACTCCACTTATTGAAATTGTTACTGAACCAGATTTATTTTCTGCAGATGAAGCTTGGCAATACGTTTCAGAAATACGCAAAATGGTAAGATGGTTGAATATCTGCGATGGCAATATGGAAGAAGGTAGCCTTAGATGCGATGCCAATGTATCTATTCGATTAAAAGGCGAAACCAAATTAGGTACTAAAGTAGAAGTAAAAAACCTCAATTCTATTCGCAACATTAAAAAGGCAATCGAGTTTGAAATTGATAGAATGATTGATATTGTTGAAAATGGAGGCACCATTCAACAACAAACAAGGAGCTTTGATGCTAGCAATGATACCACTTTTGCAATGCGAGATAAAGAAGAAGCCAATGACTATCACTATTTTCCCGACCCCGATTTGCCTGCATTTGTTTTATCCAACCAATACTTAGAAGGCATTCAAAAAAACATGCCGCTCTTACCTGAGCAATTGTATAAACAATTCCAAATTGAATACAGCTTAAACAATTATGATGCAGCCCAGTTAACAGAAGACAAAGCAACAGCTGATTATTTTCAATTGGTTGTAGTATATACAAAAAACTATAAGCAAATAGCCAATTGGATGCTGGGCCCTCTAAAGCAAATACTCAATGAACAATCCAAGAACTTTAGTAATCTTGATTTAGATCCTAAGCTGTTTGCCGAATTAATTCAATTGGTAGAAGATGGTAAATTAAATTTCTCCATTGCTGCCGCAAAAATTTTACCCTTATTGTTTGCAAGCACAGCATCTCCATTACAAATAGCAGAACAATTACAGATTATACAAGTAAGTGATACCAACGAATTAGCAATATGGGTGGATGAAGTGATTGCTGCAATGCCCGATAAAGTGGCCGAATACCAAAAAGGCAAAAAAGGATTGATCGGTTTATTTGTAGGTGAAGTAAAAAAGAAAAGCAAGGGTAAAGCCGATCCAAAAATGGTTACCCAATTAATAGAAGCAAAACTCAATCAATAAAACTGTATTTATGAAAAGGAATTTAATTTTTTTAGTCGCCACAGCATTGATTGTTACGGCCTGTCAACAGAAAAAATACGGAGGTTTTACAGTAACTGGAACTATCAAAAACGCAACCAATTCAAAAGTTTTTTTACAGGAGTTGCCTTATGGTGGTCAAGAGCCGATCATTTTAGACTCAGGTAAATTAGCAAAAGACAATACGTTTTCTTTAAAGGGAATTGCCAAAGAAGAAGGACTTTATCGTTTGGTAATTGAAAATGGGCCAGATGTATTAATTGTAAACGATAACGACATCATAGAAGTAGAAATGGATGTAAACAATTACCGAGCTTATAAAATTATTGGATCCAAAGCGAGTGAAAGCTTACACACGCTATTTGAGAATTATCGAAAACAAGATGCTGCC